>Ga0209797_10000665_pt1 | contig 17246 bp, 18 predicted proteins | sample DOMMetBare3Fresh_2_FD_187472 | JGI IMG/M metagenome (GOLD analysis project Ga0209797, IMG submission 187472) | Wetland sediment microbial communities from St. Louis River estuary, USA, under dissolved organic matter induced mercury methylation -... | ecosystem: Environmental > Aquatic >... | reverse complement strand
TTCGGCCGGAGCCAGATGCGTTTCGAGCTCTTGCCGCTGCTGGACGCGGCCCGGCAATCGCCGCGTTCGCCGGTGATCGTGTCGTCGGTGCGCGACGTCTTGAGCGGGAGCCAGAAGGACCCGCAGCGCCAACGGCGCATGCTGGAGCTGTTTGATCGGTACTTCGACCATGTGCTGGTGCATGGTGACCCTGCCCTGGTGCCGTTCGAGCGCACGTTCGCCCACGTCCCGGAACTCGGCGCACGGTTGCATTACACAGGCTACGTGGTCGATGCGGCGGCGCCCGATGGCAACGCCGGCGACGGCACGCTCGACGGACGCGACGAGGTACTGGTGTCTGCCGGTGGCGGCGCGGTGGGTTTGCCGCTGCTGTCGGCGGCAATCCATGCGCGACAGCTGACGCGGCTGGCCGGCGCGCGGTGGCGCGTGCTGGTGGGCGCGGGTATCGGCGCGGCGGCGTTCGCCGATCTGGCCGCGCTGGCGTCTTCGCTCCATGGCCAGGGCGTCGTCGTCGAGCGCAACCGGGCCGATTTTCCACAGTTGCTGCGTCGCTGCCGCTTGTCGGTGAGTCAGGCCGGATACAACACCGTCCTGGAAACCCTGCAGGCTGCAACACGCGCGTTGCTGGTGCCGTTCGCCGGCGGAAACGAGACCGAGCAGACCCTGCGTGCGCAACTGCTGGCCGATCGTGGTTGGGTCGACCTGGTGGCGGAGTCGGCATTGACGCCGGCAACGCTGGCGCAGGCCATCGATCGCGCCTCAGCGCGCGCGCCACTGACGATTGGGCAGGTTCGGCTGAACGGCGCCGCTGCCAGTGCACGGCTGATACGTGGATGGCTGTCGGGCGGCAGCGTTCCACGTGTTGTCCCGCCCCATTGGGCAGCGTTTCTGGACGAGATTGCGCGCTGGGCAGACGCCGGCCGGGTGGTCGATCTCTGGTGGCGGGACGACGATGCCTGCCGCGCCGATCCGGCGCTGAAGCGTCTGGTCGATCTGTCCGCTGCGGCACAGGTCCCGTTGGCTCTGGCGGTGATTCCGCAGGGCGTGCAGGCAGCGGTACTGGTGCAGGATGCGCGCTGGATCCGTATCCTGCAGCATGGCGCCGACCATGTGCAACGGGCCGCTGCCGGCGCAAAGAAGACTGAGTTCCCGGCGTCGGAGCCGGTAGAGGCGGCGCTGAGGCGCTTGCAAGCGGGTTATGCGCAAATCGCCGGACCCGTCACGTTGCCGGTGCTGGTGCCAGCCTGGAACCGCATTGGGGACGCCAATCTGCCGGCCCGGCTCGCGGCCGCGGGTTACCGGGGCCTGAGTTGTTTTGGTCCACGCGCCAGTGCATCGGTGTGCGGGCTGGCGCAGGTCAATACACACGTCGATGTCATCGACTGGCGCGGCACGCGTGGCTTCGTTGGTGAGCAGGCCGCGCTGGACGCCGCCACAGCCCACTTGCAGGCCCGGCGCGAGGGCCGCGCCGATGCCAATGAGGCCACCGGATGGTTGACGCACCATCTCGTGCATGACGACGCCTGCTGGGCGTTTCTCGAGCGTCTGTTCGACCGAACCCGTCGCGAACCGGCGGTGGCATGGCAACGTGCAGAGATGTTGTTCGGTGTTCCGCAAGCCGCTTCGCCAGATCAGGCCGGCGGCGCATTCGGCGCAGCGGCATAAAGGATGAGCCCGCAGGGCGGGGAACAGCCGTAGACTCGAATGCGCCGCCGGCCTGATCCCACGCTGCGCCGCAGCGCGGCTCGAACACCTGCGCTCCATGCAGGACGACAGCCAACCCTCGCTGGTGCGCGAGTTGATCGACATGTTCGAGTCCGACTCGGCCAGCCATGTGCAGCGCATCGCCGACGCGCACGCACGCAGCGATGCGCCGGCGCTGCGCACGCTGGCGCATCGCTTCCTGTCGGCGACGCAGAACATCGGCGCGCTGCGGCTGTCGGCGGTGTGTGCCGAGATCGAGTCCCTCGCCCGGCAGGACAGGCTCGACGAGGCACGCGCGCAGATCCAGGAGCTGGCGCGCGAGCGCGAGCTGGCGCTGGGTGCGCTGGCCGCGCTGCGCCTGCGTTATTGAGGCGATGGACGTCGGCGCCCTGTCTTGCACACGACGCGCCTCGCTGGGCTGGGCCGCGGGCCTGGTCGCACTGCCAACGGCCGCGCACGCCGCGCGGCGTGAGACGCGCGTACTGTTCGGCTCTCCGATCGAGTTGCTGCTGCCCGACCGTGCGCCGCAAGCGGCCAGCGACGAGGTGATTGCCGGGTTGACGGCAATGAACGCGCGCTGGAATGCGTGGAAGCCGGGCGATCTCGACGACCTCAATGCCGCGCTTCGCGCGGGCCGTCCGCATGTGACGACACCTGCACTGGCGTCGATGATCCACAGCGCGGCCGCGCTCGAGCGCGCGTCCGAAGGCTGCTTCAACCCGGCAATCGGCGGCCTGGTCGGTGCCTGGGGATTTCACGACGATGTGATGCGGCCGGGCGCGCGACCGCTCGACGAAGCGATCGCACGCTGGACAGCGGCGCTGCCGAGCCTGGCGCAACTCGAACTGCGCGGCGGCACGGTGCGCGCCACGTCGCGCCGCGTGCAGCTGGATTTCGGCGCCTACGCCAAGGGTGTGGCGCTGGACTGGGCGCTGGACCGGCTGGCGCGGCAGGGCGTGCGCGACGCCCTGCTCAACCTCGGCGGCAACCTCGCCGCGATGGGGGTGATCGACGGCCGCGCGTGGCAGGTGGGCGTCCGCAATCCGCATGGGCCGGGGCTCGTCGCGAGCCTCGCGGTACAAGGGCACGAGGCGGTCGTGACCTCGGGCACATACGAGCGCTGGCGCGTGCTCGACGGCCAGCGATGCAGCCACATCCTCGATCCCGCGACCGGCGCGCCTGCCGCGGGTCTGGACAGCGTGACCGTGGTGCACCCATCGGCCGCGCTTGCGGATGCCGCGGCCACTGCCCTGCTGGTGGCGGGGCCGACGCGCTGGCGGTCGGTGGCTCGACGCCTGGGCGTGGACCAAGTATTGGTGATCGATCGCGATGGCCGCCGATACGCGAGCCCCAAGCTGGCGCCGCGCCTGAGCCTGGCCTGAGAGCCTGCGAAGCCATGCATCGCACCCGCGTGAGGACCCCGGACAGGCCCAATCAAGGCGCGAGGCATAGCCGGGGTGGGGCCCCGGCGTAGCCTCGCAACGCCGAGTGGGCCTGACTGGGGCCCTCACCCGATGGGCTGGGGCACCCAAGGCCACTGGCGGGCGTTGCGCCGCTTGCCCGGGCGCCGGGCCCGTGCTGTGCACCGCGCCTGCGCCTGCGCCAGCGGCCTTGGCCGTCCTAGCGCCGGTGCGATTCGTAACGTCACAGGCTCTGAGCGTGCGCTGCGTCACGCCCGCCTGCCGGGCGAGACTCAGTGCGGCGTGCCGACGGCCGATAGCCGGAGCATGTCGCTGCATGCCTGGCCGCGCACCGTCGCGCTCATTCCCTTTCTCGTCGCGGGTTGCGGTGCCGCCTCGGCGGGCACGCACTGGCGCTGCGAACTGACGTCCGATCTCGTGCGTCTCGCTTGCCGCGTCCTGGCCACGACGACAGACGCACCGTCGGCCGAGGCCGCCACCACGATCACGGCCGTCGTCAACGGCACCCGCTTCCCGCTCGACGCCGATCGCCGCTGGTTCGTCGACCTGTGGACCCCGCCGAGCGATCCGCAGTGGCAGCAGCTTCTGGCGCGCGCGACGATCTGCTACCGCAGCGCCGGCTGCACGGTCGAGGTCGTCGATCCGGCGATGACCACCGCGGCGCGCTGACCCCGCACGCGGGGCACAATCGTCGTGGCACACACGGCGATGAACAAGGCCTTCACCAAAGAATCCGACGCCATCGACGACGATGGCGACGACGGCAGCGCCGCGCTGCCACCGCTGCCCGCGGGCGCGAAGAACTACATCACGCCGGCCGGCTACGCGAGGTTGCGCGGCGAGCTGATTTCTCTGCTTGACGTCGAGCGTCCCAAGGTGGTCGAGACGGTGTCCTGGGCCGCGAAGAACGGCGACCGCTCGGAGAACGGCGACTATCTGTACGGCAAGAAGCGGCTGCGCGAGATCGACCGCCGCATCCGCTTCCTGACCAAGCGGCTGGACATCGCCGAGGTGGCCGATCCGTCGCTGCACCACGGCAGCGACCAGATCTTCTTCGGCGCGACGGTGACCTACGCCGATGAAGCGGGCCAACAACGCAAGATCACGATCAAGGGCGTCGACGAGGCCGACAACCTGGCCGGCGAGGTGAGCTGGGTGTCGCCGATCGCGCGCGCGCTGCTCAAGGCGCGCGAGGGCGACGAGGTGACGCTCGTGACCCCCAAGGGGCCGCACAAGATCGAGGTGATCGAGGTGCGCTACCCGGTGCCCGAGGGCCGCGGGGGTTGACGCAGGACGTCGGCCTGTTCGACCGCCAAGCCGGCATTCATCTTGTCGAACACGCGCGCGCGGTGCACTTCGACTGTTCCCACGCTGATGCCCGACGCGTCGGCGATCAACGCGTTCGGTCGTCCTTCGATCACCAGTTGCATCACGTCGCGCAGCACCCCCTTGTCGTCCACGAGGTAGACCATGGGCAGGTCCAGCGTTGGCACAGGCATCGCGCAATTGCGGTTCAGGCCGCGCGCAGCGTGAACCGGAACGCCGTGCCCTGCGCCGTGCTGTCGAAGTCCAGCGTCCCGCCGCGCGGTTAGATCGCGGGGGGCACAGCGACAGGCCGCGCCCCATGCCCTCGCTGCGGATCGTGAAGAGTCCGCGTGAACAGGCGCGCGGCAGCCTCCTGCGCGCCGCGCGCGGCCCGGCGCCGCGCACGGTGAACTCGACTCAACCGCCGCGGCCGTTGCGGCTGTCGTAGGCCACGATCGTGCGCACGCACGGCAGCCGCGCGTCGGGCGGCGTTGCCTCGGGCTGCATCGACTGGATGCCGTCGCTCGCGAGGCTGAGCTTCACCTGCTCGATCGTCGTGCGGTCGACCTACACCGCCGGCGCGTTCGCCCGTACCATCGCTCACCGTTTGCCTACCGCACCGCCGCCATGTCGACCTACGAAGAAAAGCGCGCCGAGCTGCGCAAAGCCGCGCTGGAGTACCACGAGCTGCCGACGCCGGGCAAGGTAGCGATCGCAGCAACCAAACCGCTATCGAACCAGCGCGACCTCGCGCTCGCGTACTCGCCCGGCGTCGCCGCGGCCTGCGAGGAGATCGTCGCCGACGAGCGCAACGCCTACCGCTACACCTCGCGCGGCAACCTGGTGGCGGTGGTGACCAACGGCACTGCGGTGCTGGGGCTGGGCGACATCGGGCCGCTGGCGGCCAAGCCGGTGATGGAAGGCAAGGGGGTGCTGTTCAAGAAGTTCGCCGGCATCGACGTGTTCGACATCGAGATCGCCGAGAAGAACCTCGACAAGCTGGTGGACATCATCGCCGCGCTCGAACCCACCTTCGGCGGCATCAACCTCGAGGACATCAAGGCGCCGGACTGCTTCTACGTCGAGCGCAAGCTGCGCGAACGGATGAAGATTCCGGTGTTCCACGACGACCAGCACGGAACGGCCATCGTCGTGGGTGCCGCGCTGCTCAACGGCCTGGCGGTCGCGGGCAAGGACATCAAGACCATCAAGCTCGTGACCTCGGGCGCCGGCGCCGCGGCGCTGGCGTGCCTGGGGCTGCTGGTCAAGCTGGGCGTGCCGCGCGAGCACATCTGGGTCACCGACCTGGCCGGCGTGGTGTACCAGGGCCGCACCGAGCTGATGGATCCGGACAAGGCCGAGTTCGCGCAGGCCACGAGCGCCCGCACGCTGGCCGAGGTAATCGAGGGTGCCGACGTGTTCCTGGGCCTGTCGGCCGCCGGAGTGCTGAAGCCCGAGATGGTGCGCAAGATGGCGGCGCAGCCGATCATCTTCGCGCTGGCCAACCCGACGCCGGAGATCCTGCCCGAGGAAGTGAAATCCGTGCGCGACGACGCGATCATGGCCACCGGGCGCACCGACTACCCGAACCAGGTCAACAACGTCCTGTGCTTCCCCTACATCTTCCGTGGTGCGCTCGATGCGGGTGCCACGACGATCACCGACGCGATGGAGATCGCCGCGGTGCATGCGATCGCCGAGCTGGCGCGCGCCGAGCAGAGCGAGGTGGTGGCCGCCGCCTACGCGGGCCAGACCCTGGCCTTCGGCCCCGAGTACCTGATCCCGAAGCCCTTCGACCCGCGGCTGATGATGAAGATCGCGCCGGCGGTGGCCCGCGCGGCGGCCGACTCGGGCGTGGCGCGGCGGCCGATCGCCGACTTCGACGCCTACCGCGACAAGCTGCAGGGCTTCGTCTACGCCTCGGGCAACACGATGAAGCCGATCTTTACGATGGCCAAGCGCGCGCAGCACAAGCGCGTGGCCTATGCCGAGGGTGAGGAGGAGCGCATCCTGCGTGCGGCGCAGATCGTCGTCGATGAGGGCCTGGCGCGGCCGACGCTGATCGGCCGGCCGGCGGTGATCGCGCAGCGCGTCGAGCGCTTCGGCCTGCGCCTGAAGCAGGGCGACGATTACGACGTGGTCAACGTCGAGAACGACCACCGCTACCGCGACTTCTGGCAGACCTACCACCGCATGACCGAGCGCAAGGGCGTGACGGTGCCGATCGCCAAGATCGAGATGCGCCGCCGGCTGACGCTGATCGGCGCGATGCTGCTGCACAAGGGCGAAGTGGACGGGCTGCTGTGCGGCACCTGGGGCACCACCCATGCGCACCTGCAGTACATCGATCAGGTGATCGGCAAGCGCGCCGGCGGCAGCCCCGGCACGCCGCAGGACGTGGCCGTGTACGCCTGCATGAACGGGCTGATGCTGCCCGGCCGCCAGGTGTTCCTGGTCGACACGCACGTCAATGCCGATCCGAGTGCCGAGGAACTGGCCGAGATCACCGCACTTGCCGCCGAGGAGATGCGCCGATTCGGCATCGAGCCCAAGGCCGCGCTTCTGTCGCACTCGAACTTCGGTTCGAGCGAGCATCCGAGCGCGGTCAAGATGCGGCGCACGCTCGCGCTGCTGCGCGAGCAGGCACCGTGGCTCGAGGTCGACGGCGAGATGCACGGCGACGTGGCGCTGGATGGCAAGGCGCGGGCGGCACTGATGCCCAACACCACGCTGCACGGCGACGCCAACCTGCTCGTGCTGCCCAACATCGACGCCGCCAACATCGCCTACAACCTGCTCAAATCGGCGGCCGGCGGCGGCATCGCGATCGGGCCGGTCTTGCTGGGCGCGGCCAAGCCCGTGCACGTGCTGACGCCGTCAACAACGGTGCGCCGCATCGTCAACATGACCGCGCTCACCGTGGCCGATGCGAATGCCGTTCGCTGATCATGCCACGGGCATGATCAGCGCCCTCTTATATTGCCGAATACGGGTTAAGTAGAGAGTGTGCGCAAACTAATACTCTAGAGAGACTGCCCCAATATTGGGCAGGCGGCTTGAGGTTTTTTACCCGTTCCGGTAACATTATCGATTGATCTTTAGGGGTTAACCCGTGATTTCCGGCGGCAGACACAGGTCAGCGAGCGCGCTAGCAAAGTTAGGCCTTGCTCTCTTCGTTGTCGTTGGCATCACCTCGGCAACCGCCACGGCATTCGCCCGCGCACCGGCGACCGACAACGGCGTCGCGACAGTGGCTCTGGCGGATCTGCCCGCCGAAGCGCGTCAGACCGAGCAATTGATCCGAAATGGCGGTCCGTTCCCGTACGCGAAGGACGGCACGGTGTTCGGCAACCGCGAACGAGTTCTGCCGCGCGAGAAGCGCGGCTTCTATCGCGAGTACACGGTGAAGACCCCGGGCTCGCGGGACCGGGGCGCCAGGCGCATCGTCTGCGGCGGATTGCAGCCGACGGCGCCGCAGGCCTGCTACTACACCGCCGACCACTATTCGAGCTTCAAGCGCATCGTCCAGTGAGCGGCCAGCCAGGGATCGTCGGGTTTCATTTTTTGACCTAGGAGGAACGTGACCATGCAATTGCAGACCGTCCGTCCGAACATCGTGCAATCCATCCGCGCCTACTCGGTGGCGGAGTTGATGGAGGCGGCCCACCAGGCCGGCCAGCACTTCTTGTACGCGAACGTGGCCAATGCCCAATCCAAGCAGGAGGTGCTCGAGAGCATCGCCGAGGCCTTCACCTTCCCGGTGCACTTCGGCAAGAACCTCGATGCGCTGTACGACTGCATGACCGATCTGGTGCATCGTTCAGGCAACCAGCCGGGCTTCGTGGTCGTCTTGGAGCAGCTGCCCGACAACCCGCGTTTCGACCGCGAGACACGCGAGCAGCTGCTCGATGTGTTCCGCGACGCAGCCGACTTCTGGGCCGAGCGGCGAATACCGTTCAGATGCTTCTATTCTTTTCGGTAGCCCGCTCCCAAGAAATCGGGTCATGGGAGCGGGCGACGGAAGTGGCCCCCACGAGCAGCGAAGCCGGTACCGGCAGGTCGAAGGCCTCCAAGGCAGCAGCCGTGGCCAGTTCGAGTTTCGGCATGAACATGCCGCTGATGAGCAGCGCGTTCGATACCGCGATGTGGTTGAACGCGGCCTGACCGGCTTGCGATCGCACGACGAAGGGGGCTGCGGCCCCCTTCGTGTTTTCAGGCCAATGAGGCCTTGAGGTAGTGCGCCCCAGCGATCGGGTTGAAGTAGTACGGCGGAATCTCCTCGAATCCCAGGCTGGTGTACAGGCCGCGCGCGATCTCCATGTCGTCGAGCGTGTCGAGCAGCAGCGTCGAGTAGCCCGCCTGAACACCCCGGTCCATCAGGGCCTGGGCGAGCAGGCGGCCCAAGCCAAGGCGACGGAACGCCGGACGCACGAACAGCCGCTTCATCTCACAGGCATTGGGGTAGTCCACGTCGTCCAGCGGGCGCAGCGCGCCGCAGCCGGCGACCTCGCCGGCGACGAGGGCCAGCAGCAGCGCGCCTCGCGGCGCCGCATAGTCGCCCGGCAGCGCCGCGAGTTCGGCGTCGAAGTTTTGGAAGCACAGGTCCACGCCGAGCGCAAGGGCGTACTCGCGGAAGATCACGCGCGTGGCTTCCAGCAGCGCCGGAGTCGCTGGCGTCAGCAGTTCGATCAGCGGGATCGTGCCAGCCATATCGATGTCAGGTCTCCGCGCGGCGCGAGGCTCGGCCTACCGACTCCAGGCATGCGGCAATGCCAGGCACGGCTGCCACTTGCCGCCGCCCACCCTCGGCGCCGACACCCGATCGGCGCACACCCCAACCGCAAGGTCCGCACCTCGCGGCTCCGGCAGGCTCGATGGGCATGGAACTGGGGGCAGTGCAACGGCTGGGATCCAACGATAACGCGCACTTGAATCGTGTGCCGCTTTCGATATCAGGGCTTACCCGCAACAGGCAATGGCGGTTGTCGCCGCTGCGTAAACTCAACCGGTACGCACCCATCGCCAGGCCATGCCGACAGGCAAACTCTTCATGCTCGTTCCTGGCCGAGAACGTTCATGGCGAGGGCTGATCGACCCAGACTTTCGATCCGGCAGTCGCCACCCACCCGATCAACCCAACAGGAGCCCTGCATGAGAGTCCCCGTCGTCGTGTCGATCTTCGCCGTTGCCGCCACGCTGGCGATCGGCGCGGTGGCGCAACCCAGCCCGAACTTCTTGATTGCGACTCGCAAGGGCGCCATGAATCTGCAAGGGAAGTACTTTGGACCCGTGCTCGCGATGGCGAGGGGGACCACACCGTACGACGCGAAGGTCGTGCAGCGCAACGCGGACTACCTGTTGGTCATCAGCCAGATGCCGTGGGAGGACTTCCAGCCCCAGACCTTGGGCCTGCCCAACACGAGAGCCAAGGAGGCGATCGCCAAGGAACAGGATAAGTTCAAGGAGCTCGTTGACACGCTGCAGTCGGACCAACAAAAACTGGCGTCCGCAGCGCGAGCCGGCGACCAGGCTGCGGTGAAGTCCGCGGCGCAGGCCATCGGCCGCACCTGCAACTCGTGTCACGAGAACTTCACGAGCTACGAGTTCCGCTTCAAGCTTGAATAGCCGCGCGCGACTGCTGGCGCTGGCGTGCGCAGCCTGCGTCGGGTGTTCGGCTGTGTGGGCGCAAGGCGACGCGCTGAAGGGGCAGTACCTCGCGAAGGCCGCTGGCTGCGCGGGGTGCCATACCGACAACCAGGCCGGAGCACAGCCCTACGCGGGCGGCCGGGAGATTGCGACCCCTTTCGGCAAGTTCTACGGCCCGAACCTCACGCCGCACCCGCAAGCCGGTCTGGGCCGATGGACGCTGCAGGATTTCCGCAGGGCGATCCGGCTTGGGGAACGCCCGGACGGCGCGCACTACTACCCCGCGTTTCCCTACCCGTCATTCACCGGAATGACCGATACGGACATTGCCGACCTGTGGGCGTACCTGCGCACCCTGCCGCCTTCGAGCCGACAGAACCGGCCCCACGATCTGCAGTTCCCCTTCCAATGGCGATTCCTCGTCACCATCTGGAAATGGCTGTTCTTCACCGCCGGCCAATTCGAATCGGATCCTCGTACCCTGCAACCCGTGTCGCGGGGTGTCTACCTCGTCACCGCGTTGGGCCATTGCGGCGAATGCCACACGCCGCGCAATTTCCTCGGTGGCCCAAGGAAGAGTCGGTACCTCGCCGGGGCCAAGCTGCCCGACGGCCGCAGCCCCAACCTCACGCCAACCCGGCTCAAGCGATGGGACGACCGCCAGCTCGCGGAGTTCCTGCGCAGCGGCGCGACGCCAGAGGGCGACGTCACCTCGGAAATCATGGAAGAAGTGATTCGAAACACCACCAGCCAACTGACAGCGCAGGACCTGGCCGCCATGATCGCCTACCTGCGCTCCTTGGCGCCCTTGCCCGACGAACCCAAATAGGGCGCACGAGGCGGGGATTCGTCGCTGATTGCCGCGGGCCCGGCAGCAGCTCGGCATGCTGACGCGTTGGGCGAAACGGATGGGATCGCGATGGATGAGTCAACCGACTTCGTACGTATCCTATTCCGGCGCCACAGGAAGGCGCCGGTCTCGCCCGGACCCGTCCACCACCGCTCACCTGAAGGACTTTCAATGACTGCCAGACTCCGTGTCCAATCGCTTCTTGCAACTTCGGTTCTGCTCGTCTTCGCGGCCTGCTCCGGCATGACTGCCGGGATGGGCGGGGAGCTCAAGCTGTCGGGTGACCAGGAAGTGCCGCCCGTGAGCACGTCGGCCTCGGGCACCGGCACGATCAAGGTCGCCGAGGACGGGTCGGTCAGCGGCAGCGTCACCACCAAGGGCATGGACGGCACGATGGCCCACATCCACATCGCGGCGGCGGGCAAGAACGGCCCGGTCATCGTGCCCTTGGTGAAGACCGCCGACGGCGTGTGGTCGGTGCCGCCCGGCGCCAAGCTGACGGCCGATCAACTCAAGGCCTATCAGGCCGGTGAGCTGTATGTCAACGTGCACACAGCAGCCAACAAGGGTGGCGAGGTCCGGGCCCAGCTCAAGCCGTAGGCCGGGCCGCAGCCGCGATCACCTTCCACGCGCGCGCACCCCGCGCTGCCTGCAAGCGTGCTCGCTACAGCGCGAATCCCAGCACGACCCTGCGCGTCATGGCGGACTTCTTTTCGATCTTGGTGACGACAACGTTGCCGATCTCGCGCGTGTTGCTCACGTGCGTGCCGCCGCAGGGCTGAAGGTCGACACCCTCGATCTCCAGCACGCGCACGCGCCCGAGGCCGCGCGGCGGCTGCACGCTCATGCTGCGCACGAGGCCCGGGTTGGCGTCGAGTTCGGCCTCGCTGATCCAGCGGTGCCGCACCGGGTGCGCCTCGGCCACGAGGCGCGCGATGCCGGCCGTCAACTCTTCCTTGTCCAGCGGCTCGGTCATGTGGAAGTCCAGCCGCGCGTAACCGGCGGTGATCGAGCACCCATCCACCGGATGCGGCACCAGCGCGCACAACAAGTGGGTCGTGGTGTGAAAGCGCATGTGCGCACGGCGCCGCTCGGCGTCGATGCGCGCCACCACGCTCGCCCCGACCCCGGGTACCGGCGCCCCGGGCGCCAGCAGATGCAGCACCGCACCCGCATGCGGCTTGCTCTTGCGTGCGTCGACGACCGCGAACTCGCGGCCGTCAGCCGTGCGCAGGGTTCCCGCATCGCCGGCCTGCCCGCCGCCCATCGGATAGAACACCGTGCGGTCGAGGATCGCGCCGCGATGGCCGTCGAAGTCCTCCAGCGCGAGCACCCGCGCGTCGCATTCGACCAGCGTCGCATCCTCACGGAACAGTTCCTCGGTCATCCGGCCAGCACCTTCGCAAACACGTCGCGGTCCACGTTGCCGCCGCACAGCGTGACGCCGACCGTGCGGCCGCGCCAGCGCTCGCGCTGTTGCAGCGCCGCCGCGAGCGACGCCGCGCCGGCACCTTCGGCGACATTGTGCGTGGTCGAGAACATCAGGCGCATCGCGGCGGCCACTTCGTCGTCGGTGACGGCAATCACGTCGTCGACTTCACGCTGCATCAAAGCCAGCGCCTCGGCCTCCGGCACGCGGCAGGCCATGCCGTCGGCCAGGACGGTGGTGACTGGGGCCTCGACCGGGCGGCCGGCACGGAACGAGTCGAGGTAAGCCGTCGCATGCGCCGACACCACGCCGACGATGCGTGTGGCCTTCACGCTGCAATGCGCGCGCGCCGCCGCGCAGGCGGCGATGCCCGAGCCCAGCCCCACCGGGACGAACACCACGTCGGGCTGCACGGCACCGAAGAACTCGACCCAGTAGGTGGCCACGCCACGCACCAGGTCGCGATGGAACGACGGCACGAAGTGCAGCCCGCGCGCCTGCGCCAGCACGGCCGCGTGCTCGCGCGCCGCCTGGAAGTCGTCGCCGTGCTCGACCAGTTCGGCGCCGAGCGCGCGCATCGCGGCGTTCTTCTCGCTCGAGTTGCCCTGCGGCACGACGATCGTGGCCGCGAGTCCGTGGCGCCGCGCCGCGAACGCGACCGACTGGCCGTGATTGCCGCGCGTGGCGCTGATCACGCCGCGGCACTGCGGCTCGCGCGCCTTCAGGCGCTCCATGTAGACCAGCCCGCCGCGCACCTTGAACGCGCCCAGCGGGGTGTGGTTCTCGTGCTTGACCCAGACCTGCGCAGCGACCTGTTCGCCGAGCAGGGGCCACGCGTACTGCGGCGTGGGCGCCATGGCGGCATAGACGCAGCGTTGTGCCGGTTCGATGTCTTCGCGGGTCGGCAGTTCCATGGTCTCAATGCGAGGTGGTGAGAGTGACGGGGCCACGTGGCGTGTCGAGCTGCGCGCTCAGGGCCGGGCCATGGTCGGGCGCGACCGGCACGCCCCGCAGGCTCAGCGCCTCGACCGTGCGCTGCGTCAGGCCGCGCATCGTCAGCGCACGCAGCGTCACGCCCGATGCCGCCATGGTCGCTGCCGGGTGCCGCTCGCCCCACTCGATCAGCGTGGGCAGCGCACCGCCGAACAGCACTGCGCCGTCACGCCGCACCGCGATGCGCCAACGCAGCGTGCCGGCCGGCGTGTCGCGGGAGGCCGCCAGTGCCTCGCCCGCGTCGATGTCGAGCGCCCGCAGGGCCTCCAGGCGGGCCTCGATCGCGAAGGTTCGTCCGACCCAATGGATCAGACGGGGCCCTGCTGCGAGGTCGATCGTGTCCAGCCCGAACCAGCGCGCGCGGCCGGGCGGTGGCGCCTCGGGGTCGATCGCAATGATCTCGAAGTAGGCATCGGGAAAACCGCCGCTCGCGATGCTGAACAGCCGGTTGTGCGTGCTCATCAGCGCATGCCTGCCGCCCGGGCCCGGCGTGACGCCGAGCGTGGCCTCGCACCAGCGCACGCCCTCGTCGAGCGTGCGTGCTGCCACCACCAGATGATCGACCCGCGTGTTCACAGCGCGAGCATGCCCTCGATGCAGGTCACGCTATGGCCGCCGATCCAGAAGTCGCTACCCTCGCGCTGCACGAACACGCGACCGGCGCGGCCGAGTGCGGTCCCCTGCGCGGCCACGTAGCTCGGCGGCGCGAGCCCGTCGCCGATCAGCCACTGCGCGAGGGCGGCATTCAGGCTGCCGGTCACCGGGTCTTCGGCCAGCGTGCCGCCCGGCGCGGGGAAGAAGGCGCGGACCTCGAACGAAGGTACGGTGTGGCCGCCACGCACCCTGACCACTCCCACCTTGCCGGGGGCCGGGCCGACGACGCCGATCTCCATGTCGGGCTCGCTGCCCAGGCGCGGCGCGAGGGCAAGCACCTCGTCGGCGGAACCGAGCATCACTGCCTTCCAGCCCGGCCCGTTGTCGCAATGCTGGTGCGCAACGATCGCAGCGCGCGGCACCTGCAGGAAGCGCGCGATGCGCTCGACCGTTTCTTCGTCGAGCGGTCCGCTGCGGCGGCGCGGCGGTGCGGCGAACGCGAGCCGCTCGCCGGTGCGGCCGGATTCGCGGCGGATGCGCACCAGGCCGACCCCGCACTGCTGCACCACATGACCCGCTTCGCGTGGCTGGCCGCCGGCCGCGAGCCACGCATGGCAGGTGCCGAGCGTCGGATGGCCCGCGAACGGCAACTCGACCGTGGGCGTGAAGATGCGCACGCGGTAGTCGGCCCGCGCGTCGGTCGGCGGCAGCACGAACGTGGTCTCGGACAGGTGGGTCCAGTTCGCGAACGCGGCCATCTGCGCGTCGCTGAGCCCGGCGCCGTCGAGCACCACGGCGAGCGCGTTGCCGCGCAGCGCTTCGTCGGTGAAGACGTCGACCTGCGCAAATCGCCTCATGCACCCTCCGCCTGCCTGAGCACGCGCGCGAGCGTGGCCACGCCCCACTCGATCTTCTCTGGAGGCACGGTCACGAACGACAGGCGCAAGGTGTTGGCGCGGGGCGTGGCGGCGTAGAACGCGGCGCCCGGCACGAAGGCCATGCCGGCCTCCACGGCCATGGGCAGCAGCGCCATCGCATCGAGTTCCTCGGGCAGCTCGAGCCAGAAGAACATGCCGCCCATCGGGCGGATCCAGCTCGCGAGGCCCGCGAGATGGCGTTCGAGCGCCGCCTCCATCGCGTCGCGCTGCAGCTTGTAGCGTGCGCGGATCGTCGGCACATGGCGGTCGAGGAAGCCGTCGCGCAGCACGTCGTGCACCACGCGCTGGTTGAAGATCGGCGTGTGCAGGTCGGCCGCCTGCTTGGCCTGCAGCAGCTTCGGATACAGCCCCGGCGGCGCGACGACGTAGCCCAGGCGCAGCCCGGGCGCGAGCACCTTGGAGAACGAGCCGAGGTACAGCACGCCCTCGGGCCAGCGCGACGCCAGCGAGCGTGGCGTCGGCGCGTCGTACCAGAGATCGCCGTAGGGGTTGTCTTCCACCAGCGGCAGCTGCGCGGCCTGTGCAGCTGCCACCACGGCCGCACGCCGCGCCTCGGTGTAGACGTGGCCGGTGGGGTTCTGGAAGTTCGGCAGCAGGTAGGCAAAGCGCGCGCGCGATCCCCCGCGGGCCGCCGCGGCCAGCGCGTCGGGCCGCGGGCCCTCGTGGTCCGAGTCGACCGGCACGATGTCGGGCTCGTAGGGCGTGAAGGCCTGCAGCGCACCGAGGTAGGTCGGCGTCTCGACGAGCACGCGCGCGCCCTCGTCGACCAGCACCTTGGCCGCCAGATCCAGACCCTGTTGCGAGCCGGTCGTGATCAATACCTGCGCGGGCGACACGTCCATGCCCTGGTGTTCGTCCAGGTGCGCGGCGACCCACTCGCGCAGCGGCGCGAAGCCCGCGCTCGCGGCGTACTGCAGCGCCTCGCGCGGCGCGTCGCGCAGCACGCGCGCACAGGCCTCGCGCATCGCCTCGACCGGGAAGGTGTCCGCCGAGGGCAGGCCGCCGGCGAGCGAGACGATGCCCGGCTTCTCGGTCACCTTCAGGATCTCGCGGATGATCGACGGATTCATGCGCTCGGCGCGGCGCGCCAGCGTGAACGGCGCGGATGCGGGCGTCATGGTGTTTCGCCTCCGGCGGGGCCGTAGAAGACGACCCAGGTCACGAAGTCGTCGCTGAAATCGAGGAAACGGTGTGCGCGCCCCGCGGGCACGAACAGCGCGTCGCCGGGCGCGAAGTCCACCACCTCGCCGCCGTTGTCGAAGCGGCCGTGGCCAGCAACGACGACGTAGACCTCGTCACGGGTGTGCGGCTGCTGCGGATCGGCGCCGCGCGGCGCGTACAGCTTCAATTCCATCGTGCCGTGACTGAACATCGACACCGAGCGTGCACCGCGGGGCCACAGCTCGTTCGGCGGCCCCGGCAGCCGGGCCAGCGCCTCGTGTGTCGTCCACTTCATCGTCATGTCGTCGCTCCCGAAGGCGCACGCACCGGCATGCGCTTGCCCAAGAACACCACGGCCGCTACCGCGAGGGCGAACAGTACCGTGGTCAGCTCAAGGCGCTCGCCGAGCAGCGGGACCGCGGCCAGCAGTGCGAGAAAGGGCTGCAGCAGCTGGACCTGGCTGACGCGCATCACGCCGCCGAGCACGAGGCCGCGGTACCACGCGAAAAAGCCCAGCCACATCGAGAACAGCGTGACGTAGGCGAAGCCGCCCCACGAGGCGGCGCGCACCTGGGAGGCGTCGCTCGGCCAGGTGGCCCACATCGCCGGCAGCGTGAACGGAAGCGACAGCGCGAGCACCCAGCAGATCACCTGCTCGGCCGGCAGCACCGCCGACACGCGCGCACCGGCCACGTAGCCAATCGATGCGCTTGCCACCGCGAGCAGCAGCAGCAAGTCGGCCGCGCCCAGCCGGCCCCCGCCCTGCAGCGCGGCGAAGCCGATCACGAGCGCGCAGCCGGCCACGGCACACAGCCAGAAGCCCGCGCTGGCACGCTGACGAAGCAGCAGCGCCGCGGCCACCGCGGTACCCAGCGGCAGCACCCCGGTGACCACCGCCGCGTGCATCGCGTCGACATGGCGCAGCGCCAGCGCCAGGAACAGCGGGAAGCCGACCACCGTACCGGCGGCGCACACGGCCAATGCACGCCAGTGCGTGCGCGCCGGCCACGCAGCGCCGACCCAGCGCAGATAGCACGCCGAGAGCAGGCCGGCCAGCGCGGCGCGGCCCGCCGTGACGAACGACGGCGGCAGCTGCGGCGCAGTCGCATCGCCCACTGCCAGGCGCGTCATCGGCAGCGTGAGCGCGAAGATCGCCACGCCGAGCAGGCCGAGCGCGAAGCCCCGCGAGCTGTCGCCAGCGCTCA
>Ga0209797_10000664_pt1 | contig 17252 bp, 11 predicted proteins | sample DOMMetBare3Fresh_2_FD_187472 | JGI IMG/M metagenome (GOLD analysis project Ga0209797, IMG submission 187472) | Wetland sediment microbial communities from St. Louis River estuary, USA, under dissolved organic matter induced mercury methylation -... | ecosystem: Environmental > Aquatic >... | reverse complement strand
GCACGACGCTCAAGGACTGGACGATCGGCGTCGATCTCTCGTCGGCCCTGTACCCGGCCAGCCCGACGCTGTCCAGCTTCACGACCAAGACCAACAACATCACGTCGAAGTGGCCCGACAAGTACGGGCATGGCTCGCATGTGGCCGCGGTGGCCGCCGGGCGCGACCTGCGCCAGGCCGTCGACACCACGGGCATCGCACCAGGGGCCAACGTCTTCGACGTCAAGGTGCTCGACGACAAGGGCTTCGGGCAGCTCTCCGACGTGCTGGCCGGCATCGACTGGGTGATCTACTACGCCCGCGTGCTCAACATCCGGGTCATGAACCTGAGCCTGGCGGCGGACTCGACCGAGAGCTGGCAGACCGACCCGCTGGCGCGCGCCGTGCGCAGCGCCACCGCCGCCGGCATCACCGTGGTGGTGGCCGCCGGCAACTTCGGCCAGGGCGCCGACGGCACCGAGCGCTTCGGCACCATCAGCTCGCCGGGGCACGACCCGTCGGTGATCACGGTCGGCTCGGCCAACACCAAGGGCACCGTGGCACGCAGCGATGACAGCGTCAACTTCTTCAGCTCGCGCGGCCCCACCCGCGGCAGCTGGGTCGACGCTGCCGGCGTGCGCCGCTTCGACAACCTGCTCAAGCCCGACCTCGTGGCGCCAGGCAACAAGATCGTCAGCGCGCTGTCGATGCAAGTCGGTACGCAGGGGTCCTGGGCCTACCTGCCCTGGGAGTACCTGCCGCTGACGAGCCAGCTGCCGGCCGCCAACCTGGACGGTGGGCAGTCGGTGATGCGGCTGTCGGGCACCTCGATCGCCGCGCCCGCGGTGGCCGGTGCCGCCGCGGTACTGCTGCAGGCCAACCCCGGGCTGACGCCGCCTCTGATCAAGGCCATCCTGCAGTACACCGCGCAGCCGATACCCGGCGCCAGCCTGCTGCAGCAGGGCGCCGGGCTGCTCAACATCGAAGGCGCGGTGCGGCTGGCGCAGGCGCTGCGCACCGATGTCGCCGGCGCCGTTCAGGCCGGCACGATTGCCGCGGGCGCGACCCTGTTGGCGGCCGGCAAGACCATGCCCCCGCAGAGCACGACGCTCAATGGCGAGACCTTCAACTGGAGCCGCATCGTCGTCGCCGGCGGCAGCCATGTGCTCAGCGGCAGCGCGCTGTTCACCCAGTTCCAGCCGATCTACGACCCGCGGCTGACCTGGGTGCGCGACATTGCGAGGCGGCGCACGGTGACCTACTGGCCGGCTGCCAGCGGGGTGCCCGCCAACACCTACCCCAGGAGCATCGTCGACGCCCCGGCAGGCAACCAGTCGCTGGTGACCGCAGGCGTGATTTCGGCCAACTCACTGCTCGGCACCAGCTCCTGGATCGGCAAGACCGGCGCCTTCATGCCGACCTCGACCCTTGCCGGCTGGCTGGCCAGCGGCAGCGGTGTGGTCATCAGCGAAGGCGTGGTCATCAGCGAAGGCGTGGTCATCAGCGAAGGGGTTGTGATCAGCGAAGGCGTGGTGATCAGCGAGGGCGTGGTGATCAGCGAGGGCGTGGCCATCTCCGAAGGCGTGGTCATCTCCGAGGGCGTGGTCATCAGCGAGTCGGGCCAGACCAGCACCTTGAGCTCCGACGACAGCAGCCTGCTGGGCGAACCGTGACGCGCTGACGGGGCGAGGCGAGGGCCGACGGGTCTGCGCCTCAAGCGGGGCGTCGGACCGCCGATATACACGCAGCACAACCCGCGCCCCAGCCGCTGAACGGCGCTCACGCCCACGGTCACCCGGAATGTCGCCCCACGAACCCGCCCGCACCGCGCCATCGCCGATCGCGAGCGACGGCGCCGTCGTGCGCGGCCTGCTGCCCGACTACAACCGCGCCGCCGGCGCCTACTGGTGGCTGCTGACCGTGGCCGGCACGCTTGCGCTGGGCCTGTCCCTCACGGCGCTGGCGGCGCTGCCTTCACCGACGATCTGGCAGATCGTGGCGGGCTCGTCGATCGCCGCCGTCGTGGGCATGTTTCCGCTGCGCATCCCCAAGACCAAGACCTCGATCGCCGCCGGCGACATCTTCATCTTCCTGCTGCTGCTCGTGCACGGCCCGTTCGCGGCGGTGATCGCGGCCACCGCGGAGGCCACGGCTTGCGCCTGGCGCACCTCGTCGCGCTGGTCCAGCCGCATCGCCAGTGCGGCGGCGGCAGCGGTGTCGATGCTGGCCTGCGGCACCGGGTTCCACTGGGCCCTGGCTGCGCTGGACCATGCCGGGATGGCCGGCGACGCCGTGAGCTTCGGCGCGATCCTGGTCTTCGCGGCGCTGTATTTCGTCGTCGGCCCGACCGTGGTCACGGCGGTGATCTACCTCAAGCGCTGGCGCGCCCCCACGCTCGCCGAATGGCTCACCACCTTCGGCTGGCTGGGCATGGGCTACCTGGCCAGCGCGTCGATCGCCGGCGTGCTCTTCGTCGCATATCGCCAGTTCGGGCTGAACTCGGTGCTGATCGCGGTGCCGATGATCGGCATGTTCGTGACCTCGCTGCGGGTCTACTTCGCGCAGCAGGAGGCGACCGAACGCGAGGCCGCCGAGCGCGCCAGCCGCGAGCGCGCCGAGCACGCCGAGCGCGAGTCGGCAATGGCGGCGCAGCACCTGGAGGAACTCGCGCTGAGCGACCGGCGGTTCCAGAGCGCCTTTGCGCACGCCGCGATCGGCATGGCCCTGGTGTCCAGGCAGGGTCTGCTGGTGCAGGTCAACCCGGCCATGGGCGGCTTGTTCGGGCGCTCGGAGGCGGCCCTGGTGGACGCCGGGTTGCTCGACCTCATCGACGCCCGGGACAAGCCGTTGCTGGAGCAGCAGATCCGCAAGCTGCGCGCTGCGGAGGTGGGCAGCCTGCACTGCGAGGTGCGCTGCCGGCACGGGCAGGGTCACGAGGTCTGGGCATCGATGCACGGCAGCACGTTCGCCGGCGATTCGCACACCGGTGAGCACCTGATCATCCAGGCCTTCGACGTCACCGCGCGGCGCCTCGCCGAGGACCGGCTGCAGCACCTGGCCTACCACGACAGCCTGACCAACCTGGCCAACCGCAGTCGCCTCAGCGATCGCCTGGTGCAGGCGATCGAACGGGCGCGGCAGGACCCGGCCGAGCAGTTCGCGCTGCTGCATCTGCGATTCGAACGGTTCCAGTTGCTCAGCGACAGCCTGGGTCGTGGCGTGGGCGACCGGTTCCTGATCGCCATCGCGCAGCGCATCCAGGCCCAGATGCGACCCAGCGACCTGCTCGCGCGGCTGGAGGGCGACGACTTCGGCATCCTGGCGCTGCACCGCGGGGGCGGCACGCAGCACGCCATTGCGTTGGCCGATCGGCTGCAACTGGCCTTCGCCGCCCCGGTGCTGATCGACGACACCGAGGTGCAGACCGGCGCGAGCATCGGCATCACGTCCGGCGAGATCGGCTATGCGAGTGCCGCCGACCCGCTGCGCGACGCCCAGCTCGCGGCGGCCATGGCCAGGCGCGGCGGTCGCGGGCACTGCGCGGTGTTCGACCCCCAGCTGCACGAACGGGCAAGCGAGCAGCTGCTGCTGGAAACCGAACTGCGCCGCGCGCTCGATGGTGGCCAGTTGGCGCTGGCGTTCCAACCGGTGTTCGGCATCGCGCCGCAGCGGCTGGTGGGCTTGGAGGCCTTGGCGCGCTGGCCCAGCGCCACGCGCGGCATGATCCCGCCGGCCGAGTTCATTCCGGTGGCCGAAGCGTGCGGGCTGATCGTGCCGCTGACACGCTGGGCCATCCAGACGGCGTGCCGACAGCTCCGGCAGTGGCGTGCCCAGCATGCGGGCGCCGGCGAGCTGTTCGTCAACGTCAACATCGCCGGGCAGGACCTGTGCGAGGCGGGCTTTGCCGACTTCGTGCGCGACACGATCGCCGAACACGAGCTTCCCACCCGCTGCCTGACCCTGGAGATCACCGAGACCGCGCTGATGCAGCACCTGGAGACGGGCAAGCGCACGCTTGCCCGCCTGCGCGACATGGGGGTCGGCTTGAGCGTGGACGACTTCGGCACCGGCTACTCGTCGCTCAGCCACCTGTCGACGCTGCCGATCAGCAGCCTGAAGATCGACCGCTCGTTCGTGTCCCGTCTCGATGGCGTGTCGGCCGAATCGGAGATCGTGCGTGCGGTGGTCCAGCTCGGTCATGCGCTGGGCAAGCGCGTGATCGCCGAGGGCATCGAGACCGAGGGCCAGCTCGAGCGGCTGCGCGCACTGGGCTGCGGCTACGCCCAGGGCTTCCTGCTGGCGCGGCCACTCAGCGACGTGCAGGTCGGCGCCCTGTTGCCCGAGGCGCTGTTCGCCGCCGAGCGCAGCAGTGCGCAGGACCTTGCGCGTACCGCGCAGGACGCGGCAGTCCCGCCGTCCAACGATCGCCCGCCTGGCCGGGCTGCCCGTTCCCGCCCGGTCGGCGCCGTGTGACTTCCCGGAGCATCCGTTGCGCGACATGGACCCCACCCCCCCTCGAACGGCAGATGCCGGCCCCGGGCCGCTGCCGGCGTGGTGGCTGCGTGCGCATCGAGCCTTGATGCCCGACTACAACCTCAAGGCCGCGGCGTACTGGTGGATCACGCTGGTGGCGGGCGGGCTGGTTCTGGCAGGCCAGTTGCGCGAGCTGCTGGCGCTGTCCACGGCAGATCTCTGGGTGGTGCTGGCGGGCACAGCGCTGGCGATGCTGGCCGGCCTGTTCCCGATTCGAATCCCGCGCTGGAAGAACGCCTTCACCGCGGGCGAGATCTTCATCTTCCTGCTGCTGCTGTTGCATGGCCCCGCGGCGGCCACGCTGGCCGCGGCCGGCGAAGGCCTGTTGGGGTCGTGGCGTACGTCCAGGCGCTGGACCAGCCGCCTGGCCAGCCCGGCGCTGGCCAGCCTCGCGATGTACGGGGTCGGGTCGGCGCTGACCGTCGGGCTGCGCGCGCTGCACGAGCGCGGGCTCGACAACGCCGGCGTGATGCTGCTGGCCACGATGGCCAGTGCGGTCGTCTACTTCGTGCTCAACGCCTTGTTGACGACAGCGGTGTCCCACCTCAAGCGCAGCACCTTGCCGGCGCTCGACGACCTGGTCGGCAACTTCGGCTGGATCGGCATCACCTACGCAGCCAGTGCCTCGATCGCCTGCCTGCTGTTCCTGAGCTTCCAGCAATCGGGCATCGGCGTGCTGCTGGCGGCCGCGCCCATCATTGCCTTGCTGCTCGTGACCTTGCACTACTACTTCCGCCAGCGCGAGGTCGATGAAGCGGCACGCCAGAGCCGCCTGAGTGCCGCCGAGCGCGAGGCACAGCTCGCCGCGGCCCACGTGGTCGAGCTGCAGGCGAGCGAGCAGCGATTCCACAGCGCCTTTTCGCACGCATCGATCGGCATGGCGCTGGTGGGTTTCGACGCCCGCGTATTGCAGGCCAATGCCGCGCTGCGCGACTTGCTGGGCTTCGCCGAGGAGGCCGAACTCGAACACCGCTCGATGACCGAATTCCTCGACGCGGCCGGCGCCACCATGTTGCGGGACCGGATGCAAGGCCTGCAGGACGGCCGCTACGCGTCGTTTGCCGCCGAGTTCGCGCTGCGCCACCGCACCGGCGAGGAGCGATGGGCATCGGTGCACGGCAGCCGCTTCCTCGAAATCGGCTCCGACACCAGACGCCTGATCCTCCAGGTGCAGGACATCACGGCACGACGCAAGGCCGAGGCCGGACTGCAGCACATTGCCTTCCACGACAGCTTGACCGGCCTGCCCAACCGGCACCGCTTCCAGCAGGAGCTGAGCAGCGCGCTGGAGCGTTCGCGGGCCGATGCGGGCAAGCCGTTCGGTCTGATGTTCCTGGACTTCGACCGCTTCAAGCTCATCAACGACAGCCTCGGGCACGCCGTGGGCGACGAGTTCCTGGTGGCGGTGGCCAAGCGCATCCAGCACCAGCTGCGCCCAGCCGACGTCGTCGCCCGCCTGGGCGGCGACGAGTTCGCGATCCTGGCCGTGGACCTGGATTGCCAGCGTTACGCCACCATCCTGGCCGAGCGGCTGCTGGAGGCCCTGCGCCAGCCGTTCCATGTCGGGGGCACCGACATCACCACCAGCGTGAGCATCGGCATCACCTTCAGCGGGGCCGGCTACGCCGCGCCGAGCGACATGCTGCGCGATGCGGACACCGCCATGTACAAGGCCAAGACGTCGGGCAAGGCGCGCTACGCGCTGTTCGATGCCGCGCTCCACACCGCGGTGGTCCATCGCATGCGGCTCGAGGGGGACCTGCGCCGGGCCATGGCCGACGGGCAGATCGGCGTGGCCTACCAGCCGCTGTTCGATCTCGGCGATGGCCGCATCATCGGCTTCGAGGCCCTGGCTCGATGGCAACACCCCGAACTGGGCGTCATCGAACCCGCCACCTTCGTCCCGGTGGCCGAGGAGGCGGGCCTGATGATCGGGTTGACCGACTTCGTGCTGCGCACCGCCTGCCGGCACCTGAGCGCCTGGCAGCGTCGCGACGCCTGCTTCGACGACCTCGACATGCACGTCAACCTGTCCGGCATCGATGTCGCCCATCCCAGCCTGGTGGCACGGGTGAACACGGCACTCGCCGACGCTGGCGTGCGGCCACGGAACCTGACCCTGGAACTCACCGAGAACACGTTGATGCAGCGCATCGATGGCGCACTGCCGGCACTGACGAGCCTGCGCCGGTCGGGGGTGGGCGTGACCATCGACGACTTCGGCACCGGTTACTCGTCGCTGCGGCATCTGTCGAGCCTGCCGGTCAACGAGCTCAAGCTCGATCGTGGCTTCGTGTCCGACCTCGAACGGGGAGAGAGCGAGGAAACCATCGTCCGCGCCATCGTGATGATGGGGCAGTCGCTGGGCAAGTCGATCACGGCCGAGGGCATCGAGACCACCGAGCAACTGGCGCGCCTGAAACAGGCAGGCTGCCGGGCCGGGCAGGGGTTCCTCCTCTCGCGTCCGCTGTCGGCGGAACAGGTCGACGAGCTGCTCGAGCGTAGGCTGGCCGAGTCGCAGCCGGCTCCCCCGCCACCCCGAGACTCGGCGCACGCGCTCCTGCACTGAGCGATTCAGGACTCGACCTGCGCCTTGACATCGAGGCTGCGTGAAACCCTCGCGGGCGCGGCAGGCGCGGTCCAGAGTGCATGGGCACATCACGTGCAGCGGCCGGCACGCCGCGATGCATCGCGGCACATGATCGCCGGCAGGTGACGGTGCGTCCGCATCGCGCGCCGCACCGGGGGGAGGCCCGATTTCTTGATGGTTGCGAAGGAAACGCGACGTGCATCGAACCCCGGTACGGCCCTGGCGTCTGACTGGGCAGGAAGGCGATGGTCGCCTCCACGAATCCCAAGGAGACCGCAATGACGAGATCGATCCGCAATCCACTGTGGGCCGCACTGGCCGCCGCCACGATCATGGCCACGCTGGCCGGCCCGGTGCTGGCGCAAGCCGCCGTCCACAGCCACGACGCCGCCACGCCGCACAAGCTCGCCTTGAACCAGGGCCGCAAGTGGGCCACCGACGAGCCGCTGCGCGCCGGCATGGGCCGCATCCGCCGCCTGGTCGAGCCGCAGCTGGGCGCCGCCCATGCCGGCAAGATGACACCCGCGCAATACCGCGAGCTGGCCACGCAGGTCGAGACCGAGGTCGGTGGCATCGTCGCCAACTGCAAGCTCGAACCGAAGGCCGACGCGACGCTGCACCTGGTGATCGCTGACCTCGGTGCAGGCACCGACGCGATGGCGGGCAAGGACGCCAAGCTGCGCCCGGCGCTGGGCCTGGTCAAGGTGGCCCAGGCGGTGAACCAGTACGGCAGCCACTTCGACCATCCCGGCTTCCAGCCGATCCGTAATGTTCATTGAGCGCGTACGAGCCCGGCCATGAAGCCCACGCCCGACCTGCCGCGATGCATCAGAATGGCAGCGATGCAGACGCCCGCCTTCTTCGACGTCGTTCCGGCGATCGTCGTCGTCGATCCGCTGGCCGAGACCCTCGGCGCGGCCGAGGGTGGGGTGATCGAATACCGCTACCTCGATGCCGTCAAGCTCGCCGGGCACTCGTGCCCGACCGTGGCCGGTGCCTGGCTCATGACGCGCACGGCACTGGCGCGCCTGTACCCCGACGGCCTGCCGCAACGAGGCGGCCTGCGGGTCGAGCTGCGGCAGGGGCTCGACGAGGGCGTGGCCGGCGTGATCGCCAGCGTCGCCGGCCTGATCACCGGGGCGGCGAACGATGGCGGCTTCAAGGGCCTGGCCGGCCGCTACGCGCGGCATGGCCTGCTGCGCTTCGGCGTGCCGATGGCGGGCGAGGTCCGCTGCACGCGGCTGGACAGCGGAGGATCGGTCGAACTCGCGCACCGTCCGCAGGCGGTGCCGCGCCCGGCCGGGTTGGCGGACCTGATGCGCGACGCCCTGGCGCCGCACGCGGATGCGGCGGCGCGCCGCGACTTCGCCCTGGCCTGGCAGGAGTGGGTGCGGACGATCCTGGTCGATCATGCCGACGATCCGGCGCTGATCGCCGTGGTCGCCTGAATGCGATGGGCCGCAGGGACATCGCCACCACCGCGCTGCTGGCCCGGCTGCCACTGTTCAAGGCCCTCGACGGCTCGGCGCTGGAGCGCCTGGCTGCGGACGCGGTGCGTCACCGCCTCAAGCGCGGCGACGTGCTGTTCCGCAAGGGCGAACCGGCGACCGGCATCTACCTGGTCGTCTATGGCGACATCAAGCTGATCACGACCACGCCGGCGCGCGGCAGCCGGCTGACGGGAACGGTCGGGCCCGGGCAGAGCTTCGGCGAACCGGTCATGTTCCTCGAGCGGCCGACCCTGGTCGAGGCCCAAGCGGCGAGCGACGCCCTGGTGCTGCAGGTGCCCAAGGCGGCGGTGTTCGCGGAACTCGATCGCAATCCCAAATTCGCCCGGCAGATGATTGCCGGCCTGAGCCGGCGCGTCGAGTCCCTGGTGCGCGAACTCGATCGCCAGGCCATCGGCAGCGGCGCCGCGCGCTTCGCCGCCTACCTGCTGCGCCAGGCCCGTGGCGAGCGCAGCCTCGCCTGGGCCCTGCCCGCCCCCAAGGCCGAGGTCGCGTCCCAGTTGAACCTGAGCCCGGAACACTTCTCGCGGATCCTGCACCAGCTGGCCGGGGCGGGCCTGCTGCAGGTCCACGGCCGACGCATCGTGGTGCCCGACACGAGCAGGCTGCGGCAGGCAAGCACCCTGCGCTGACTCGCTCATGATCGGCGTTATACGCCATGGCCAGCCGCGCATCCGGCGGCCGCCGGCCTAGGTCGTGTCGTTGCCGTCCGCCGCCTCGAAGCCCGGGATCAGGAAGCCATCGCGCACCGACTTCAGTTCCTCCCGATGCAGGCGCGCCAGCCGTTCCAGGCAGGCCCGTCCCTTCGCCGTGAGGTGAACCTCGACGCGGCGCCTGTCGTCGCGGCTTGCCACGCGCCGCACCCAGCCCGCCGCCTCGCTTCGAGACACCAGCGAGACGACGCCATGGTGCTGGGCCTGGAGGCGCTCGGCCAGTTCGGCCACCGTGGCCCAGCGCCGGCCCGGATAGCCCTGGATCTGCAGCATCAGCTGGTACTGCAGCGGCGTGACACCGTGCCGGTGCGTCACTTCCTCGCTGAACCGCAGGAACCTGCGCAACTGGTGGCGAAAGCGGGCCAGCGTCTCGAAATCTGACTTCGACATCCCTCGCTCAGGCATGGCAGGTATCCCTGGTTGCACCCGATGCATCACATTGTGATACACAGGTCGCTCGCGGCGTGCCACACGGCAGGACCGTCGCGCGACCCACCCCCGCCACGCCTGCCTTCGGTCCACGCCCTCCCATGAAGCTGAACATCCTGTCCGACCTGCACCTGGGATTCGGTGCGATGGATTGGCCGATCAACGACGCCGACGTGGTCGTGCTGGCCGGCGACATCTCACGCCCACGCGAAGCGGTCGCCTGGGCCCTCGGGTTCGACAAGCCCGTGCTCTACGTGCCCGGCAACCACGAGTTCTACGGCGGCAGCATCGACGGCACGCTCGATGAGCTTCGGCGCTTGTGCGTAGGCACCCAGGTCCAGCTGCTGGACGACCGCGAGTTCGCCATCGGCGGGGTGCGCTTCCTGGGCACCACCTTGTGGACCGACTTCGCACTGGCCGACGATCCGCAGCGGCGCACCGAGGCGAGGGCGCAGGCCCGGCAGCTGATGCGCGACTTCAGCCGCATACGGGCCTGCGAGTCCTCGGCAGAGGTCTTCACGCCGGACGATTCGGCAAGCCTGTTCACCAGGCACGCCGCCTGGCTGGAAAGCCGGCTGGCCACCGTCCATGACGGCCCCACGGTGGTGATCACGCACCACGCACCGTCGCGGCACAGCATTCACCCCCGCTTCGCCGATTCGCTGCTGAATGCCTGCTTCGTCTCCGACGCCGCACACCTGCTGCGGGCCGACCGCGTATCGCTGTGGATTCACGGGCACACCCATGACAGTTTCGACCACCGGGTCAACGGCACCCGCGTCGTCTGCAACCCGCGCGGCTATGCCCGCGGCGGCGTCAACGAGAACCCGCTTTTCGACTCGAACTTCATCGTCGAGGTGAACGACATCGGCACGCCGAGCGGAACGTCGCCCGAGCGGCCGAGCGAGGTCGGCGGCCGTTGCGGGAATGGAATCCCGCCAGAGCGCATCTAACGGGGTGTCGTTCCACCTTGAAGGGAATCCGCATGCACGCCGCATCGCTGGCCACGGCCCCGACCCTGGCCGACCACACCGCCGACGCCGAACTCGCGGCACGCGCCGCCGACGGCGACGATGCCGCGTTCGAACGCATCATGAGGCGGCACAACCGCCTGCTGTTCCGCACGGCGCGCAGCATCCTGAACAGCGACGCCGAAGCCGAAGACGCTTTGCAGGAGGCTTACCTGCGCGCCTGGCGCGCGCTCGGCAGCTTCAGGTCCGAGGCGCGCCTGTCGACCTGGCTGGTGCGCATCGTCATCAACGAAGCACTGGGTCGGATGCGCCGCCGTGGCGCGCAGGTGTTGGCCTTCGACCCCACGATCGACCTCTCTGACGTCTCCCTGGAGGACGTGATGGAAGGCAACCCGGACGATCGGCCGGATCGCGCCGCCATGCGGTCGGAGGTGCGTACCCTGATGGAGGCATGCATCGACGCGCTGCCGGAGGCGTTTCGCACGGTGTTCATGCTGCGGGCCGTCGAGGAAATGAGCGTCGAGGAGGTTTCGGCCGCGCTGGGATTGCCCGAGGCCACGGTGCGAACACGCTTCTTCCGCGCCCGGGGACTGCTTCGCGAAGGTCTGGCGCGCGACATCGATCGCGCATTGGCCGACGCGTTCTCCTTCGACGGTGTGCGCTGCGACCGCATCGTGGCGGGCGTGATGGCGAAGCTGAACGGGCGCGGCGGCGCGGCCCGACCCTGACAACGGGCGGGAGGGGACGCTCGGCCGACGACCGTGGCCGATGGCATCGGCAACGGGTCGATCGACCCGACGCGGCCGGCCACCACCATCGCGCGGTGACACTCGACCGTCGACGGCTCGTTCGCTCCCGGCATCGGCTGGCGCTTCGACGTTGCGTCCACGTCGCCGAGCTTCACCCCGTGCAGCCTGTGGCCGGGCGTCGGCAGACATAGACGGCATCTGTCTGGACATCCAATCGCGGCGCGGCGGCACACGAACGCCGGCGTTAGGTTGGCGTCGACGGCGGGGTGTTCCACGGCCGGGCGGCGCAATGCGATGCCGGCGTTGTCGACGAGCACGTCGACGCGGCCAGGGCGTGCGCACCATCGAGATGAGTGCCCGGCCCACGTGCAGGTGAGCGCGGCGGCGCACGGGCCCACAGACCCAGGTGCGTGAGGATCGTGTCGATCGGCGGCCGCTCAACGATCGCAGCCATGACCCACAGCCTGCCCCCACGCGGCGACGGGCAACTGCGCTGCAAGTTGCCGTTGCTGGCGGCCGTCGCCGGTCAGGCGACGACGTCGAGCTTGAATACCGCGACCACCTCGGCCAGCCGGCGCGCCCGATCCTTCAGGCTTTCGGCGGCTGCGGCGCCCTGTTCGACCAGCGCGGCGTTCTGCTGCGTCATCTGGTCGATCTCGCTCACCGACTTTTTGACGCTTTCGATGCCGCGGGTCTGGTGCTCGCTCGCCGAGTTGATGCGCGCGATCAGGTCGTTCACCTGCCGCACCTGCCCGACCACCTCGCCGATCGTGCGCGCCTCGGCTTCCTCGAGCGGCCGCAAGGCCTGCAACGGCTTGATGAAGGCCTTGTGCGCCTGCGGCCAGTCGGTCTCGAGCACGTCGGTGACGACCTTGGTGTCCTTCGCCGAGTAGCCCTGTTCGAGCCTGGCGAGCACCGCGATCATGTGCGGCCAGCCGGTCTTCATTTCGGCCAGCAACGCGGTCTGTTCCTGGCGGTCGGTGGCGCCCTTGCCGACTGCGAAGGCTTCCCGCGAGCGGGCGAGCTCGCCGCGCGTCTCGCGCAGGTGGTTCAGCGACCCCGGTACCGGCATCAGCTCGAGCAGCACCCCGGCGGCGCGGAAGCGGATTTCGCGCAGCTGGGAATCGATCTTCTGGAACTGCACCAGATGGCGCACGCCGTCTTCGTAGACCATCTCGAGCGCGGCCGTGTTGCGCTGGCCCAGGAACCCTGCGGCCGCGGCGAGGGCGACCGCGGTGCCGATCGACACCGCCGCGGAACCAGTTGATCTGCTTGTAGCCTGCGTCGCGCGCGACCACCGAGGCCTTGTAGCTCTTCCAGCACTCGCCGGCATTGCAGAAGAAGACCACCGGCGCGTACTTGTCGGACGGCAGCTTGGCGAGCTCGAAGCTGTCCTGCGCACGGTCGAACTTGACGTCCTTGGCGCTCTTCTCCTTGTAGGGCACGCTCACCGCGCCCTTGACCGTCTTCTCGGCGTACTCGGCCGCGACCCGGGTGTCGATCATCGGCAGGCCCTTGGCCTGCAGCTCGCGGGCCTGTTCGGCGGTGACGACCTTCACGCCGCGCCGAATCTGCGCGATCGGTGGAACAGCGCCGCGCCGACGGGTCTTTTCGGGCCGCGTTGCGATCTCGACGGGGCGGTAGCATCGAGTCTCCTGCCGCGCCACGTGCTCCTTGGACCCACCGCCGACCCACCCGTCAACCGCTCCGATGACCGGCCTCGACGCGACCGACGCGTCGCTCGCGCCGAGCGCAGCGTCGTCGGTGCTCGATCCGGTGTTCGCCGGGGAACTCGCTTCCGAGAAGCTCTGGACCGCGCGGATCGCCTGCAGCATGGCTGCGGTGCTGTACGCGCTGTTCGGCGTCATCGATCCGTGGATGATTCCGTCGGCGCTGCACTCGGTGTGGGGGATCCGCGCGGGGGTGGTGGCGGCCTGCGTCGCCGCGCTCGTGCTCACGCGGTTCGAATGGTTCCTGCGCGAGTACGAGAAGTTCGCCCTCGTCCTGCCGGTGCTCTGGGCGGCGGCGATCGAGGCGATGCTCTATCTGGCCGCACCCGGCGACCCGGCGCGCGACTCCTACTACGCCGGACTGATCCTGGTGGTGGTCGGCTTCCACAGCTGGTTCTACCTGCCGATCGCGGCGATGACCGCGATCAGCGCGGCGATCGTCCTCGTCTATGCCGGCGTCGCGCTGGTCGTGCACGACGTGGTCCGCACCGGGGGACTGCCGACGCTGGTGTCCAATCTCTTCTTCCTGGGCAGCGCGGTGGTCATCTGCGTCGCGGTCCAGGCACGGCGGTACCGCTACCTGCTCGAGAACTTCCAGTGGCGCCAGGCGCTCGCGCACGACCTCGCGGTCAAGGAGCAGGCTCGCCGCCAGAGCGAGCACCGGGCGGCGCACGACGTGCTGACCGGGCTGCCGAATCGTGCCCACTTCATCCGCCTGGCCGGCCGGCAGATCGAGTCGTCGCGCGAGAGAGGCACGCGGCTCGCACTGATGTTCATCGATCTGGACAGGTTCAAGGCGATCAACGACGCGCACGGCCACGCGGTCGGCGACGAGGTACTGAAGCACCTCGCCCAGCGCATGCGGGGCTGCCTGAAGGGTGCGGACACGGTGGCCAGACTGGGCGGCGACGAATTCGGCGCGATCGTGCCGCTGGGCCACGACGCCGACGACGACAGCGCCGAGCGAGTGGCCCGCAAGCTGCTTGCCGCCGCCTCCCAGCCCATCGGCGCGGGGGCGCTGCGGCTGGCCGTCACCGCCAGTATCGGCGTCGCGCTCTATCCCCTCGACGGGACCGATGCGCAGACCCTCGTCGCTGCGGCCGATCGCGCGATGTACGAGGTCAAGCGTACGGGAAAGGCGGGCGTTCGACTGGCGAGCCTCGCTTCGGCCCCGATGTGACGCGTGTGCCGGGCCCCGCCCGGTCGCAAGCGCCGCCTGCGACGTGCACTCCACTCCGGCCGCCGGTGGACCGGACCCAGCGCACGCCCAGCGACGGGGACTGGATGGATGGCAGCGGCCCCTCGCAGGAGGGGCTGCGATACTTCGCGGGACCGATCGAGGCGTTGGGAGCGTAGGGAGGTGCCGCGCCTCGACGCCGTGGCAACGAGGCACCCAGGGCCGGCCCTGGTCGCTTCAACGGCGGCGGTGCTCGATTGCTTGTCACTCGACTGAACGTTTCGCCCAAGGAGGGCACAGCATGGAAATCGATCGGCGCCGATTGCTCTTCGCGACCGCGAGTTCGGCCGCCTTCATGCTGTCGGGATGCGGCACACCCGTCGTGCCCGGTTCGGGCGCGGATGCCGCCGTAAAGATGGAGGAATTCCAGGTTCCATCGCTCGATGCCGGCATCCAGCTGTACGTACGCAACAAGCGTCCGGCCGCGATGACGAAGTCCTCGGAGGAGAAGACGATCGTTTTCGTGCATGGCGCAACCTACCCTGCGGAAACCGCGTTCGACCTGCCGCTGGACGGCGTCTCGTGGATGGACTACATCGCGCGCCGCGGCTACGACGTTTGGCTGCTGGACCTGCGTGGCTACGGGCGTTCGACGCGACCGCCCGAGATGAACCAGGCGCCGGAGCAGAACCCGCCGCTCACGACCGGAGCGGTCGCGCAGCGCGACCTGGATGCGGTGATCGACTTCGTTCGCAAGCAACGCGGCATCGATCGCGTCAGCCTGCTCGGATGGTCGTGGGGCACAACCTTGATGGCGACTTTCGCGACGCGGCATCCGGACAAGGTGGCCAGGGTGGTGCTGTATGCGCCGCAGTTCGTGCGCGACAACGCCATCTCCGGCGCGCCGCCGGCCGCGCCGAATACCGCCTACCGCGTGGTCAACCGCGCACAGGCGAAAGAACGCTGGCTGAACCGCGTGCCGGCCCACGCACGGGACACGCTGATTCCGGCGGGCTGGTTCGAGGCCTGGGCCGATGCCACCTTCGCAACCGATCCCGCCGGCGGTGGGCAGACGCTGCGCGCGCCGAACGGCGTCGTGCTCGACAGCAGCAATTCCTACTGGATCGGCAAGCCCTACTACGACCCGGCGCAGATCACGGTGCCGACCCTGCTGATCGTCGGCGAATGGGACGCCGACACGCCGACCTACATGGCCACGGCCTTGCACGAACGCCTGACGCGCGCGCCCTACAAGCGGCTGACGATCCTGCCCGAGGGCACGCACACGATCCTGATGGAGCGCAATCGCATGCGTCTGTTCGAGGAAGTGCAGCGCTTCCTCGACACAGGCCGCTAGCACCGCGGCCGGGGTGAGGATACCGGCCCTTCGCGGTCCGATGGCGCGCCCGCCGGCGTCATCGGCCCCAACCACAGGTGCACGGGACGGGTATCGATTGCCTGCCGCCCCAAGTTCGCCGCGATGATCCTGGGCTGCCCTTCGTCGCAGTTCGGGCAGCGATCCAGTTCGAAGACCCGCTTCGCGAGCCTGGATCGCCTGATCATCGGCACGCTCCGAATAGGCCCTCCACCAGTGCCCGGTCATGGCCGACAAACGACCTCTGCCGTCCTGTTGAATGGGCACACCCGAGAGGTCCATTGCAGACGAAACGCAAACGCAATCTGCTTATTCGATGAACTCCGCCGTCATGCCCCAAATCCGCGTCGAGCCAGAGTTGCGCGCTGAGCTCGAGTCCGTGCTCAGGCAGGGCGAAACCCCGACCGACTTCGTCGAAGCGGCTGTGCGCAGCGCCATCGCTTTTCGACGCGTCCAGACCTCATTCCACGCTCGTGCACAAGCAGCGTCCGAGGCGTACCACCAGGCGACGCAGACGACCTGGAGCGTGGTCAGGGCCCTATGCTCGCGGCGCGCGCCTTCAGACTGTCCAGTTGCCCGATGCGTGCGGCTGCGCGCTCGGCGAGCTTCGCGCCATCCGGTCCGACGAGGCGCGCCTGGTCGTCGACGACCGCCTGGGCACGCGCCGGGTCGTTCGAGTTCTTCGCGGTCTCCGGAAGCAGCCAGCGCTTGCCGGTCTGGCCGGCGATCTGCGACCACTGCGGCCAATGGTCCAGCAGGTGGCGGTAGGCCAGCTCGCCGTGCGGCGAATGCTCGGCCACCATCGGCGGCATCATCGACGCGACGTTGCTCGGCAGATCACCCGCGAGCATGCGGTCGAGCAGTTCGCGCGCGCGCCCGGCATCGCGGCCGCTCGCCAGCGCCGTGGCGAGGGTTCGCCGCTCCTGCTCGCTCGGGGCGGCGGCGAGTGCGGCGAGCATGCGGTCGAAGCGGGCCCGGTCGGCCGCGGTGCCGACGGCGATGCGGATGGCCTCGCGCATCGACGGGTGCAAGGGCTGGCTGCCCGATTCGTCGCGCGCCAGTCGCGCGAGCGCTTGGCCCAGGGTCGGACCGTCGTCGAACGCGGCAAGCTGGCGCACGAGACGGGCACGGAGCGTGAGCGCCTCGGGGTCATCCGCCGGCACCGGGTCCCAGCCGAGGCGTGCGAGTTCGGTCGCGAGAAGCGCGCGCGCCGCCTCACGCAGCATGGCCTGCTGCGGTGTGCCGGCCAAGGCCTGGTCGAGCAGTTGGAAGGCCTCGATCGCCTGCTTGTACAGCGGCACGCGGCCGGCGTCGCGCACCTGCGGCAGCAGGCCCAGCCAACGCAGACCCTCGCCGAGCGGCAACGCACCCGAGTGCGCGAGCGCGAGCGTGTCGGACAGCAGCGCCACGCGGTCGGCCGGCGGCAGCGCGGCGAAGCGATCGCGCAGCGCGGCATGCGCGTGCGGCGTATAGGCCACCCGGTAGTAGCCCCGGCCAC
>Ga0209797_10000661_pt1 | contig 17260 bp, 19 predicted proteins | sample DOMMetBare3Fresh_2_FD_187472 | JGI IMG/M metagenome (GOLD analysis project Ga0209797, IMG submission 187472) | Wetland sediment microbial communities from St. Louis River estuary, USA, under dissolved organic matter induced mercury methylation -... | ecosystem: Environmental > Aquatic >... | reverse complement strand
CGCGCCAGCAACCACGCCATCGCCGCGTAGGGCCATAACCAGCCGACCCATTCCGCCAGGCCATGAAAGCGAATGAAACGGCCCTGCTCCCAACCCTGAAGACTGGCGGCGTAATACGGATCGGCCGGGGCCTGCGCCACAAGAACCACCAGCGCCGTCAATGCCAGCAGACCCAGCCCCGCAGCCAGGCGCGGGCCGGCGCCGACCGCCAGCAACACCAACGTGGCGCCAAGCAGCAGCGCCTGCCAGATCAACGGCGACCACCAGGCCAGTGCATGCTCGGGGCCGAAGTTGAGCGCTGTGGACAAAGTGCTCACGGCCAGCGCGAGGAGTATTGCGCCGGCCAGCATCAGCACCCGCTGCCAGCCCGCGCGCGTGGTGGCAAAGGCCACCAGGCACGGTGCTGCCAGGCCGAGCGCGGTGATCAGCAGTTCGTGCACGCGCGTGAGCGGCGGCAGATCAGCAGGATCGACCGCCTCGCCAAGCCAGATCGTCAGGTCAGCCGCCCAAGGGGTGCCGGCGAAAGCCGCTTCCGCCAAGGCGCGCAATTCGCCCCAGACCTGGCCCAGGCCCAGAGGAACCGGCGTCGGAAACAGCAGCCCCACAGGCCACAGCAGCATCAACAGCAGCGCGCCGGCACTGCGAAGTGCGAACCAGCGCTGGCGCAGCGCGTGCCAGCGATCGACCCAACCCAGCGCTTGCAGCAAAGCCGCCATCAGCCCGCCGAGGACAGCACCAGCGACATTGAAGGCACAGTCCTTGAGCGAGGGCACGCGCGTGGGCAGGAAGTTCTGCGTCACTTCGACCACGTATGACAGGCCGGCACTGCCGAGCACCGCCGCGGCCAAGGCCGCAGCCACGCCGCCTCCGCTGCGCAGCACGGCGCCGAACAGCAATGCGCCGAGCGGCACGTAGCCGAGCAGGTTCGCGGCTTCATCGAAGCGGTCACGCCACGGCGGCCAAGGCAGTTGCAGCAACGCCGGGCCGCTCTGCCCCGGCGGCCAGCGCCAGCCATTGAACGGGTACAGGCTGGCGTAGACAACCAGCGCCGCAAATGCCAGTGCCAGCGGCAGCGCGGTGCTGCGATGGCGCGTTGTGGGGCGCGGCATGCTCAGAACGGCTTGACGACCACGAGGACCACGGCGGCGGCAAACAACAGCACCGACAACTCGTTGAAGACCCGGTACCAGCGATCAGTGCGCCGGTTGCGGCCGGACTCGAAATCGCGCAACAGCGAGCGGCACATGTGCTGGTATCCGATCGCAGCCAGCACCGCGACCAGCTTGACATCGAGCCAGCCGTTGCCCGGCCCGCGCCCGACGCCGTAGCCCAGCCACAGCACCCCACCGAGCACAAGCGCGGGCACCATCAGCAGGCCCGCGAAGCGGTTCAGCTTGCCCGCCATGAGCAGCAGGCGATCGCGCTCGGCGATGCTGGCGGCGGGCACCATTGCCAGATTGACGAAGAGCCGCGGCAGATAGAACAGACCCGCGAACCAGCTGGCGACGAAGACGATGTGAAAGGCCTTGACCCAGAGGTAGCTGCTGTTCATGAACGGCGATTATCGGTAGCGCGGGTGCGCAGCCCATGAAAAAGCCCCGGCCGTGTGGCCGGGGCTGAAAAGCCTTATCGCTGTCATCACGCTAAGGCGCCTGCTCAGGGAGGAAAAGCAGGGAACGACGGCCTTGCGGCTATCATTCAAAGGCAACTTTAGCAGAGCGCGCGTCGTTTGTAACCGCCCTGTCACACATTGTCGGGGTCGATTCAGGCCACGGCGGGCGACGGCGGCAAACCCTCCCACCGATGCCATGCCCACACCCTCTGTGCCCGCTTTTCCCTCCAGCCGGCCACGTCGACTGCGCCGCGACGCCTTCAGTCGCGCGCTGGTGCGCGAAAACCAACTCACGGCCGCCGACCTGATCTACCCGGTATTCGTGCTCGACGGCGCCGAACGCGCCGAAGACGTGAGTTCGATGCCCGGCGTGCAGCGCCTGTCGATCGACCGTCTGCTGCCTCTGGCCGAGCAATGCCTGCTGCTGGGGGTGCCGGTGATGGCATTGTTCCCGGTCATCGACGCGGCCAAGAAGGCGCCCGACGGTCGCGAAGCGCTCAACCCCGACGGTCTGGTGCCGCGCGCCGTGCGCGAGTTGAAGCGCCGGTTTCCCGAACTCGGCCTGCTCACCGACGTGGCCCTCGATCCGTTCACCACGCACGGCCAGGACGGGCTGATCGACGACACCGGCTACATCCTCAACGACGAGACCGTGGCGGTGCTCGTCAAGCAGGCGCAGGTACAGGCCCAGGCCGGCGTCGACATCGTCGCGCCCAGCGACATGATGGACGGTCGCATCGGCGCGATCCGTGCGGCGCTCGAAGCCAGCGGCCAGATCCACACCAAGATCATGGCCTACAGCGCGAAGTACGCCAGCGCCTTCTACGGCCCGTTCCGCGACGCCGTCGGCTCGGCCAAGAACCTCGGACGCAGCGACAAGAAGGTCTACCAGATGGACCCGGCCAACAGCGACGAGGCCCTGCGCGAAGTGGCGCTGGACATCGCCGAGGGCGCCGACATGGTGATGGTCAAGCCCGGCTTGCCGTACCTGGACATCGTGCGCCGCGTGAAGGACGAGTTCCGCATGCCGACCTTTGCCTATCAGGTCAGCGGCGAATACGCGATGCTCAAGGCCGCCGCCGCCAACGGCTGGCTCGACCACGACGCGGTGATGATGGAGACGCTGCTGGCCTTCAAGCGTGCCGGTGCCGACGGCGTTCTGAGCTACTTCGCACTCGACGCGGCGCGCCTGTTGCGAGCCTGAGGCTTCGCGGCACCGCCGATGCGCGCCTTCCAGGTCGCCATTGGCGTGATGTGCGTGGTCGACCTCGGCCTGCGCCTGTTCCCGTGGCGCAAGCGCGATGCGAGCGTGTGCAGTTGATCCGGCCTCAGCGCCGGTGCGGATCGGCGTAACCCAAGGCCTGCAACAGCATCGTCTCGCGCGCCTCCATTGCCCTTGCGTCAGCCGCGCGCTGATGGTCCCAGCCCTGCGCATGCAGCGTGCCGTGCACAAGCAGATGCGCGTAGTGCGCCTGCAGCGTCTTGCGTTGCTCGCGTGCCTCGCGCGCGACCACCGGCGCACACAGCACCAGATCGGCCACCACCAGCGGCTCGCGCTGGTAGTCGAAGGTCAGGACATTGGTGGCGTGGTCCTGGGCCCGAAACTCGCGGTTGAGGGCCCGGCCCTCGGCCTCGTCGACGACGCGCACGGTGATCTCGGCCGGCGCGCCGAGCGCGGCACGGATCCAGCGCGCCACCTTGTGGCGGGCCAAGGCTTCGCAGTGGCGGCGGTCGGGTTGTTGCAGCGACAGTGTGAGCGCCGGCCGTTCAGTTCGCATCGCGCGGTTCGTTCTGTTGCGCCCGCTCATAGGCTTCGACGATGCGCGCCACCAACGGGTGGCGCACCACGTCGGCGGCAGTGAAGCGAGTGAAGGCAAGGCCGTCGACGCGGCGCAGCATGCGCTCGGCCTGCACCAGCCCGCTGTCGATGCCGCGCGGCAGGTCGATCTGGCTGACGTCGCCGTTGACCACCGCCCGGGCACCGAAGCCGATGCGCGTGAGGAACATCTTCATCTGCTCGGCGGTGGTGTTCTGCGCCTCGTCGAGGATCACGAAGGCATGGTTCAAGGTGCGCCCGCGCATGAAGGCCAGTGGGGCGATCTCGATCAGGCCCTTTTCGAAGGCCTTGGTCACGCGATCCAGTCCCATCAGGTCGTAGAGCGCGTCGTACAGCGGACGCAGGTAGGGGTCGACCTTCTGCGCCAGGTCCCCGGGCAGGAAACCCAGGCGCTCGCCGGCCTCGACCGCCGGGCGCGTGAGCACGATGCGTTGGACCTGGCTGCGCTCGAGCGCATCGACGGCACAGGCGACGGCCAGGAAGGTCTTGCCCGTGCCGGCCGGGCCGATGCCGAAGGTGATGTCGTGGCTGAGCATCTGCCGCATGTACTGGCGCTGGTTCGGCGTGCGGCCTTCGAGATCGACACGCCGCGTGTGCAGCACCACGGCGGCGTCGGGGTCGTCGTCGGGCGCCGGTACGCCGCGCGGCGCGCCGGGTGCCGCGGCCCCGGCCAGCGCGAATTGGAAGACCTCGGCGTCGATCGGTCGCGCCGCGCGCTCGTACAGCGTCTGCAGCAACGCCACCGCGCGCTCCGTGGCCGCCTTGGCCCCCTCGATGCGGAACGACTCGTTGCGCCGCGCGATCGCCACGCCGAGCGCCGATTCGATGGCCCGCAGGTGGCCATCGAGAGCACCGCACAGATGCCCCAGGCGCTGGTTGTCGAGCGGGATGAAGGCGTGGCGAAGGATCAATGCAAAGCCCTGCAGGAACACACGAAAGCGCCGATTGTCACCGTGCCGCGCGTCCTCCACCATCCTGCACAATCTCCGCCGACATGGCGCGCAATGGATTCAACGACTGGCAGCACGCGCTGGCCCTGGCCGCGCTGCTCTGGCTGGGGCTGGCAGCGCCGCCCGTACCTGCCCAAACCCAAACCCAGGCCTTTGCCGATGCGTTGACCGCTGAGGACACCGGAACCGGCCGCTTTCCAGTCGACTCGGCGCAGCGCGTCGTCACCCTGCCCGACGAATGGTCGCGCACGCGACCGCAGGAAGACACGCCGCTGTGGTACCGGCTGCATTTCGATGCCGCAGGCGTCGTCAGCCAGCCAGCTCTGCTCGGTCTGTACATTGACCGCGCCTGCGCCAATGTCGAAATCCAGCTCAATGGCCAGCCCCTGCACGCGGCCGGGCGCATGACCGACCCGATCTCGCTGGCTTGCCAGCGGCCGCTGCTGGTGCCGCTGCCGGCGGCGCTGCTGCACGAGCGCGCCAACACCATCGACCTGCGGTTGGCCGGCTACGCGCTGCAACGGGTGGCTTCGCGTCAACGCGCCGGCAGCCTCGCGGCACCGCTGATCGGCCCGTATGACCAGTTGCACACACGCCATGCGCGCGACACGCTGCTGGCGGTGGCGCTGCCGCTGGCAGCGGCGACGTTGCTGCTGCTGACCGGCCTGGTCGTGCTCGTGATGGCGCGCTTGCGACCACGCGACACACACTTGCGCTACTTCGGCGCATTGGCCATCGGCTGGGCACTGATCACGGCGCGGCTGTGGTGGCACGACCTGCCGCTGCCCAACTACGACAGCGAGTTGCTGCTGGCGTCGCTGCTGCCGCTGATAGCGCTGGCGGCGGTGCAATTCTTGTTGCATTACGCCGGCTGGCGCTCGCGACCGATCGAGGTCGCGCTGTACGCCCAGTGCGTCGCCATGCCGGTCAGCCTGCTGTTGGCCGGGCCGCTGCGCATCCACATGATTGCCAGTACCTGGTACGTGCTGTTGGTGCTGCAGGTGCTGGCTGCGATGGCTTTCTACCTGTGGTCGACGCAGCGCGCGCGGCGGCGCGACTTCTGGGCCATTGCGCTGCTGCTCGGCGTGGCCGCCGCGGCGGTGGTGCTCGAATTGGCGGCGCAGCAACGACTCCTGGCCTCGCCCTGGCAGCGGCTGCCGCAGGTGCTGATGCCTCTGGCATTCATGGCCATGGGGCTGCACCTCGTGCAGCAATATGGCCGCGCGCTGCTGACCGCCGAAGAAAGCCGCCAGGCGCTGGAGAGCCGCGTGCGCGAGGCCAGCGCCGAGATGGAAAAGAACTACGCCCAGATGGCCGAGCTGCGCGTCGAGCAGGTTACGCAGCAGGAGCGCAAACGCATCGCCGCCGACCTGCACGACGACCTCGGCGCCAAGTTGCTGACCATCGTGCACACCAGCGAAAGTGAGCGCATCTCGACCCTGGCGCGCGAGGCGCTCGAAGAGATGCGCCTGTCGGTGCGCGGCTTGACCGGCAAGCCCGTCAAGCTGATCGACGCTTTGGGCGATTGGCGCGCCGAAGTGGTGGGCCGGCTGTCGCAGACCGGCGTCGAGGGCGAATGGCATGCACCGTCGGACGAATTGCCGCAGACGCTGTCGGCGCGGGCCTATGTCCAGACCACGCGCATCCTGCGCGAGGCCGTCAACAACATCATCAAGCACAGCGGGGCGTCGCGCTGCTCGATCCGTTGCCGGATCGACAGCGGTGACTTCCAGCTCGCGATCCAGGACAACGGCAAGGGCATCCCGCTCGAGCTCGACGGCCGCCTGGACCGCGGCCACGGCATGGCCAGCATGAAGCACCGCGCCAAACAATTGCACGGCCAGTGCCTGGTGGAGTCGGGACCAGGCTATGGAACCGTGATCCGCCTCACGATCCCGCTGGAGCGACACACCACCACGGGCTGAGCCGCTGTTAGCATGCAAGCGTGCCCTCTTGGGCACGAATGAGGCCTGCGACATGAAGACCATCCTGCTGCTCGAAGACCTGCCCGAGATCCGCGCCTGGCTGAAAACGCTGGTGATGGAGGTCTTTCCCGACGGCCAGATCTCAGAGGCTGCGCGCGTTCATGACGCGCTCGAGCTGGTCTCGGCGATCAAGTTCGACCTGGCGCTGTGCGACCTCGGCCTGCCCGACGGCTCTGGCGTCGCTGTGGTCGAGAGGCTGCGCGAGACGCAGAGCGAATGCCAATCGGTGGTGGTCACGATCCACGACGACGACGAACATCTGTTTCCTGCTTTGCAGGCCGGCGCCTTCGGCTACATCCTGAAGGAGCAACCGCGCCAGCTGATCACCGAGCAGTTGCAGCGCATGAGCCAGGGCGAGCCACCGCTGTCGCCGTCGATCGCGCGCCGCGTCATCGCCTACTTCGCCGCACAGTCCAAGCCGCAGCAGCCCGACCTGATGCCGCATGTCTCGCTCACCGAGCGCGAGAGCGAAGTGCTGTTGCGTGTGGCCAAGGGCTTCACGCTGCCAGAGATCGGAGTGCAGCTCGGCTTGAGCCGCCACACCATCGCCGACTACGTCAAGCAGATCTACCGCAAACTGAACGTCAGCTCGCGCGCCGAGGCCGCGCTGGAGGCGCAGCGGCTGGGCCTCTTCCGTCGGTGACCCGCCGATGATCGGCCGGCTCACCGGCACGCTGGCACAGAAGAACCCGCCGCAGCTGCTGGTCGACGTGGGCGGCGTCGGTTACGAGGTCGACGTGCCGATGAGCACGTTCTACAACCTGCCCGCGCTGGGTGAGCGCATCACGCTGCTGACGCACTTCGTGGTCCGCGAAGACGTGCAGCAGCTGTTCGGCTTTCTCAGCGCCGATGAGCGCACGACCTTTCGCCTGCTGGTCAAGATCAGCGGAGTCGGACCGCGCACAGCGCTGTCGATCTTGTCGGGCCTGTCCGTCGCTGAGTTGGCACAGGCGATCGCGGCCCAGGAGCCCGGCCGGCTGGTCAAGGTGCCCGGCATCGGCAAGAAGACCGCCGAGCGACTGCTGCTGGAACTCAAGGGCAAGCTCGGTGCCGACCTCGCCGTACCGGCCAGCGTGGCGAGCCACGCGCAGGGTGACATCGTGCAGGCGCTGGTCGCGCTCGGCTACAACGACCGCGACGCTGCGGCGGCCCTGAAGTCGCTGCCGGCCGACATCGGCGTGGCCGATGGCATCAAGCTGGCGCTGAAAGCCCTGTCGCGCTGATCAGCGTTTGTGGGCGCCGGCGGCCGGCAAGGGCGGATTGGTCTGGACCTGCAGCATCACGTCGATCTCGCCGGCCTTCTCGAAGCGCAGCCTGAGCGGCAGCTTGTCGCCGACTTTCAGCGGCGCCTTCAGCCCCATCAGCATCAGGTGCAGATGACCGGGCTCGAGCGTGACGGTCTGGCCTGCAGGCAAGTCGAGCGCCTTGATCTCGCGCATGCGCATCACATCGCCTTCCATGCGCATCTCGTGCACCTCGACCCGGGCCGCCGCGGGGGTACTGCCGCCCAGCAGGCGGTCCGGCGTGTTGCCCGTGTTGTGCACGCTGAGGTAGCCGCCGCCGGTGCTCTGACCGGGTACGGTCGGACGCGCCCAGGGGTGGTCTATCTTGAGCGCGCCGAGCTGGAAGTCGCGGGCCGAAGCCGGCGGCGCGGCCAGGCAACAGGCTGATGCGAGGGCGAGAAGCAGTCGTCTTTCCATCGCGGGGATGATACCGGCTGAGCCCGATAATCCGGCCATGACGATCCAGACCGATGAGCTCGCCAGTAGCGAACAGGCGCCACGCCGCGTGGTCGGCGCCGCGCCGGTTTCGCCCCATGAGGAGGCCATCGAGCGCGCATTGCGGCCCAAGGCAATGGGCGAGTACGTCGGCCAGGTCAAGGCCAGGGAGCAGCTCGAGATCTTCATCGGCGCGGCCAAGAAACGCGGCGAGTCGCTCGACCATGTGTTGCTGTTCGGCCCGCCCGGGTTGGGCAAGACCACGCTGAGCCACATCATCGCCGCCGAGCTCGGTGTCAATCTGCGCCAGACATCGGGGCCGGTGCTCGAAAAGCCGAAAGACCTGGCCGCCATCCTGACCAATCTCGAGCGCAACGACGTGCTCTTCATCGACGAGATCCACCGCCTGTCGCCGGTGGTCGAGGAGATCCTCTACCCGGCGCTGGAGGACTACCAGATCGACATCCTGATCGGCGAGGGTCCGGCGGCACGCTCGATCAAGCTCGAACTGCAGCCGTTCACGCTGATCGGCGCGACCACGCGGGCCGGCATGCTGACCAATCCACTGCGCGACCGCTTCGGCATCGTGGCGCGACTGGAGTTCTACACACCCGATGAGCTGGCGCGCATCGTGCATCGCTCGGCCGGCCTGCTCACGGTGCCGATCGACGAGGTCGGTGCACTCGAGATCGCGCGCCGCTCGCGAGGCACGCCACGCATCGCCAACCGGCTGCTGCGTCGCGTGCGCGACTATGCCGACATGAGGGCCGAGGGGCGCATCGGCAAGGACGTGGCCGACGCCGCGCTGGCCATGCTCGACGTCGATCCGCTGGGCTTCGATGTGATGGACCGCAAGCTGCTCGAAGCCGTGATCCATCGCTTCGACGGCGGGCCGGTCGGCCTGGAGAACGTTGCCGCCGCGATCGGCGAAGAGCCCGGCACGATCGAAGACGTGATCGAACCGTACCTGATCCAGCAGGGCTTCCTGCAGCGCACGCCGCGCGGGCGCATCGCCACCTTGGCCGCCTACCGCCACCTCGGGGTGGCACCGCCGAAGAGCGCAGCAGAGCTGTTCTAGAGCAGGTCCTCGACCACCAGGCGGTGGTACTTCTCGGCCATCAGCGCGCCGTGGCTGCGCACCACCTCGGCCACGCGCTGGTGCCGGTCATCGTCCGGCGCGAACACGATCAACCAGCTGGCACCGTCCTGCGCCAGTTGCTGGTACTTGCGCATCAGCGCCACCTCGTAGCCGAAGCCGGCAAAGTCGCTGGTGTGCGAAAGCATCCGCTCCATCTCGCCACCTTCTTCGGCCGCCGTGTACACGAGGATGTCTTCGGCCTCAAAGCCAGCGGCGTGCAGGTCCCGCACGGCGCGCGCAGTGCGCTCGTCGTCGGGCATCGCCACGACCACATGACCCACCGGCTTGAAGGTGCCGAACGATTGCGGGTGGTCGGCCTTGCTCATGCGCTTGATCGCCATGTCGCACTCCTCGATCGAAGTTGCTACCGAGGCAGCATAGGCCGATCGTGCGTGGCGTCAATCCTTCGCGATCAGGTGATGCAGCCGCGCGCGTCGACCGTGATCAGCCGTTCGACCACGCCGTGCATGAGCCCGCCACGCACGCCGACGAGGGTGTCGTGCAGATTGACGGTCGGGTCGCAATGGCCGGGTACCAGCCACACGGTCTCGCCCAGCGCCGGCAGCCGCGCCACCGTATCGCGCGGGCGCAGGATGCCGTGCTCGTCGCCGCCGTTCGCGAACAGCAGGTCGTCGCGCGTCCACACCCGCGGCAGGCCGCTGTCGATGGCGTGGCTCTTGTGGCCGGCATCGACCACGGCGCGGCCGTCGGCGCGGCTGATGACCTGGCTCTTGACGAACAACGCGTGCTCGAACCGCGGCGCGCCCGGGCTGGCGTCGTTGTCGGCGTAGTCGCGGTCCATGAAGACGTAGGAGCCGGCCTGCAACTCGCCCCACAAGCCGCTGGCGGCCTCGTTGACGAAGCTGCCGGTGCCCGCGCCGGTGACCAGTGGGCAGGTCAGGCCGGCTGTCTCGATCGCGGCCAGCGCCTGGCGCACGCAGGCGCCCGCGTGCTCGATGGCTGCCGCCCGCTCGGCACCGGTCCGCAGATGCTGGGCCTGGCCGTGGTACGCCTGCAGGCCCGCGAAACGCAGGCCGGCGTCGTCCACCTGCCGGGCGAGCGCGCCCGCCTGCAGTGGTGCCGCGCCGCAGCGGCCCTGGCCGACATCGATTTCGACGAAGACCGCGATGTCGGCGCCAGCCGCTCGAACGGCCGCGGCCAGGCGCGCGATGCCGAGCCCGCTGTCCACCGCAATGGCCAACCTGCAGCGTCGCGCCAGCGCTGCAACGCGCGCCAGCTTGGCCACGTCGATGACCTCGTTGGTGATGAAGATGTCGCCGATGCCGCCCTCCGCCAGCGCCTCGGCCTCGCTGGTCTTCTGCACGCACACGCCGGCCGCGCCGAGCGCGATCTGCTGCGCGGCGACCCACGCGCTCTTGTGCGTCTTGGCATGCGGGCGCAAGCGCAGGCCCTGCGCTTGCGCATAGCCGGCCATGGCAGCAAGGTTGCGCTGCATGGCGTCGAGGTCGACCACCAACGCCGGCGTGTCGATCGCAGCGATCGCTTGGCCCTCGAAGGCGGCTGATGCTGTCACGACGCGCGGTCGCTCGTCTCGTCGAGCGCAGCGGATTCGAGGTGGAAGGTGTCAGCCCAACCCACCAGCACGAAGCCGTCGTCGCTGGCCAGCAGGCGGTTGATGCTGGCATTGCCGATCTGCCAGGTTCGCGGCGCGTCGAGCGCCACGCGCGACGCAGCCCGGTACAGCGCGTCGAGCACGCCGCCATGCGTGACAACGGCGATGTGCTGGCCACGGTGGCGCGCTGCCAGTGACGCCACCGTGCCGACGGCGCGCGCATAGAACGCCAGCAGCGTTTCGCCGCTGTCAGGACCGAAGCTGGCATCGCGCTGGCGCCAGCGCCGGGCCTGGTCCGGGAAGCGCTGCTCGATTTCGGCGAACGTCAGGCCCTCGAAGACGCCGAAGCCGCGTTCGCGCAGGCCGATGTCGGTGCGCACCTCGAGCCCGGCGCCACTGGCCACCACGCGCGCGGTGTCGCGGGCGCGGGCCAGGTCGCTCGAATAGATCGCATCAAAGCGTTCGTCGCCACAGGCCAGCGCCAGCCGGCTCGCCTGCCAGCGACCAGCATCGTTCAGGCCGATGTCGAGTTGGCCCTGGATGCGCGTGGCAACGTTCCACGCCGTCTCGCCGTGGCGGATGGCAACGATGCGCGTGGCGGGCTCGATCACGCCGTGCGGGCCAGCCGGCGATTGAGCGTATAGGTGCCCGAGTGCGTGGCGGCGCCGAGCACGTGGCCGGCCATGGCCTGGCGCACCTGCGCGCCGGTGAACGGACCCTCGAGCGGCAGCCGCGCCAGCGCGATGGCGTACAGCGTGAACACGTAGTGGTGCACCAGCGAGTCGTTGAACGGCGGGAACGGACCGTCGTAGCCGAAGTAGTTGCCGGCCATCTGCGGGTCACCGGCGAACCAGCCGGTGTAGTCGTTCAAGCCCTGACGCGCGCCGTGCGGCGCCGCCGGGCCCGGCTTGCCGTGCGGCGTGAAGCCGCGGCTGAACTCGCCCTCGGCAATCCGCGCGAGCGTGGGCGGCAGATCGATCAGCACCCAGTGGAAGAAGTCCATGCGCTTCAGGTCGCTGGGGATTTCTCGGTCGGTCCGGTTCACGTCGTCAGGCCGGCTCGGCACGTCGAAGTCGTGGCAGATCAGCGCCAGCGATTGCGTGCCTGAAGGCAGTTCGCTCCAGGCCAGATGCGGATTGAGGTTGTCGGAGAAGGCGACGCCGCTGGCACCATCGAGTCTGCCGGCGGCAAAGCGCGCGGCGATGCGGTCGCCGTTGGCCCAGCTGTCGCTCCAGAGCTTCATGGAGTCACGCCCCCCAGACGATGACTTCGCCCTGCGCATGGCAGCGGCGCAGCATCTCGACCAGCGGCCACACGCGCTGGCGCAACGCCACGCCGTCGCCACGCCGGGCCCCGCGCGAGTCAGCCGCGTCGTCCTCGGCGGCGTCGCCGTTGCGGGTCTTGCGCTCGGCCTCGTCGGCCGCCACCGCGGCTTCGAGCGCGGCAATCAGCCCGGGCATCGCCTCGACCTCGAAGATCCCCCGCGGCGCCGGTTCGCGCCCCACCGCGCGCAGCACCTGGTCACCGTTGGGCCCGAGCATGATCACGTCGCCGGCGGCCTTGGACTTGAACTTGTAGAGCATCAGGAGCAGTAGATGTAGTCACGCGTGAACGGATAAGTCGATTGTGCCCCGCGCATGGCCCCCGCCACGACATCGCCCGAAGGCCGCGCAGCCAGCACCTGGTGCAGCGACATCCAGCCGCGCTCGAAGGCCATCGCACTACCGGCCAGGTAAAGCCGGTAGGCGCGGACGACTTTCTCATCGGCGAAGCGGCGCGCATCGTCCAGCCGCGCCTCGAGCGCGTCCGACCAGGCCCACAGCGTTCGCGCGTAGTGCGGCCTCAGATTCTCGATGTCGACCGCCTCCCAGCCCGCCTCGGCCATCGTGGCCAGCACGCGCGACAGGTGCAGCAACTCGCCGCCAGGGAAGATGTAGCGCTCGATGAACTCGCCGATACCCGCGCCGAGCTCGGTATTGCGCGTGCCGCCGGCGGTGATGCCGTGGTTCATCAGCAGCCCTCCGGGCACGAGCAGGCGGCGCAGCTTGGCGAAGTAGGCCGGCAGTTGCGCATGGCCGACATGTTCGAACATGCCGATCGAGGCGATCTTGTCGAACGGTTCGTGCTCGGGCAGCTGGCGGTAGTCCATCAGCTCGATGCGCACGCGCCCGGCGAGGCCGCGTTCATCGATCAGGCGCTGTACATGCTCGTGCTGCTTCTTCGACAGCGTGATGCCGGTGGCGCGCACAGCGTAATGCTCGGCAGCCCACAGCAGCAGCCCGCCCCAGCCGGCGCCGACGTCGAGGAACCGCTCACCCTCGCGCAGCAGCAGTTTGCGGCAGATGTGGTCGAGCTTGGCCGCCTGCGCGTCGGCCAGCGTTGCGGCTTCGTCGCGCCAGTAGGCACATGAGTAGACGCGTCGCTGGTCCAGCCACAAGGCATAGAAGTCGTCGGATACGTCATAGTGGAACTGCACTTGGCGTGCATCCACTTCAGGCGTGTGGCGGGCCGAAGAGCGACTCTGACGTAGCAGACCTCGCCACCAGGTCAACGGGCTGGCCGGCCCCAGCGCCACGTCAGGCGCGGCGGTCGGGTCGCCGTCGACCAGCATCGCGGCAACGGTGACGATGTCGCGCATCGTGCCGTGCATCTCGATGCGGCCTTCGACCCAGTCCTGCGCCACATTGCCGATCCGCCCGGCCGCCACATGGGCCAGGGGCGCCCAATCCGCCAGCACCAACTCCACGCGCGGCTCGAGCGCGCCCAGGCGCTGGCCGCCCGGCAACAGCACCGCCAGCCCGGGGACCTCGGCCGCGAGTTTGGCTTCGACAATGCGGACCAGCGATTTCACCGCGCAGACTGTACGGACTGCGGGGCCATCCAGGCAAGACCTGGCGCAAGGACTCGGGCGAGATCAGTACCTGATCCCGGGCTTGGGTGTGGGTTCGGGGTCGTCGGCGGTTTCGAAGAACCAACCGATTCGCGGCGGCGGCGCAAGTGCCTCGAGTGCCGCTCGCGGCAGCTGTGCCGAGGGCAGGCTGCGCCGGATCCCCAGCGCCGGCTCCTGCTCGAGGTCGACCAGCAGCACCTCGTGGCGTGGCAGCCGCGGGTCATGCACCAGCACGCGCGGCTTGAGCGGGCGCGACGAATTGACGCTATCCACCAACGCGAAGCGGTCGTCGGTGAGCTGCACCACCGAGCCGGGCGGGTAGACGCCCATCATGCGCACGAAGCTGCTCAGAAGCGTGGCGTCGAACTGGCGCTTGCCCTGGGCGAACAGCAGCGACAGTGCCTCATGCGGTGTCATCGCGCGCGCCAGTTGCACCGGGTGGCACAAATTGTCGTAGCGGTTGACCAGCGCCACCATGCGCGCGGCCGTGCTCATGCGATTGGCATCCAGGCCGAGCGGGAAGCCGCTGCCGTCGCAGTGTTCGTGGTGCTGCCCGATGACCAGCAGCGCGCCCGGCGTCAGGCCCATGCGCCGGCCGAGCGTCACGCCCAGGGCCACATGTTCTCGGTACAGCGCGGTCTCGGGGGCGCTGAAATCGGGGTCGGGGCGATGGACGCGGTGCGGCAGGTCGAGCTTGCCCAGGTCATGACTGAGCGCCCCCACGCCAAGGTCGTGCAGGTCGGTTTCAGCGAAGCCGCACAGCTTGCCCATCAACAGCGAAATTACGCCGACGTTGAGCGCGTGGCTGGCGCGGTCGCCTGGTGTTTCGGCCAGCACGCGGATGCTGACCTCGCGTGCTCCGAGCATCTTTTCGACCAACGCGCGGCTGAGGGCGCCCAGGCGCTGGCCGGCGCCCTGCGGATCGTGGCGCGTCTGGTCGGCGGCGTGGCGCCAGCCCGACGCAGCTTCGGCGTACTGGCGCTGGCACAAGTCGACCGCCGAGCGCTGGGCCTCGAGCGCCTGCAGGTGCGGGTCGCGCTCGCGCGACGCCGACTGCTTCGGCCGCGGCAGACTCGCGCCCGCGGCGTGCGGCTCGGCCGGCGGCACCGGCTCGCTGGCGGCCGGCGGGGTCGACATTGGCTCCACGGACTCGCTCTTGTCGGGACTCCAGCGCACACGCGCCAGGCCGAGCGAGCGGATGGTGGCGATCTGGCTGGCATCGGCAATGCGAAAACTCGACAGCGCGAACGGGTGCGACATCCACCCCAGGTCGAGGTGGACGAACATGCCGACGCGAAGGTCGGCAGTTTCGATGGTGGCGGTGGGGGCAGGCACGGTCGGGATCGGCAGGTTCGCTGGGCGTGCCCAAGTTTCGGCCGCATGCCGAGGAACTTGACCGGCGTGCGCTGCCGGCGCCGGCGCTCAGCGGGCGATGCGTGTGGAAAGCACGATCGCCGACGTGGTGCGCTCGACGCCGTCGAGCGCACCGATGCGGTCGATCAAGCGGTCGAGCGCGCCGATCGAATCGGCCGCCAGCACGGCGATCAGGTCGAAGGGCCCGCTCACCGAATGCAGCGTGCGCACCGCGTCGATCCGGCGCAGTGCGGCTTCGATGGCCGCGCCTTGCTTCGGCCGGGCAGTGATCAGCACATGCGCGCGCACCAGTGCGGCCTCGGCCTCGTCGGGCACCACGACCGTGTAGCCGACCACCGTGCGGGTTTGCTCCAGCCGCGCCAGCCGGCTTTGCACCGTTGTGCGGGCCAGGCCGAGCTTGCGCGCCAGCTCGGCCGTGCTGGCCCGGGCGTTGTCGCGCAGCAGCGCGAGCAGCGAGCGGTCGGTGTCGTCGAGGTTGGTTTCGGCCATGCTGCCGAATTATCCGGGCAATACGCCGAAAGCATCACGGCAATTCGTCGACTAGTACAACATCCCTCAAATAGCTTTCATAATGGTGAGGTTTGAGATAAGCTTCGGCGCATGGGTCGAGGACGACAAGCGCAGGCGATCAAACTGTCGCGAGAAGATCGCAAGTCGCTTGAGCTGTTGACCCGCCGCGGCAGCGCCGAGCACCGGCAAGTGGTGCGTGCGCAAATTGCCTTGCTGGCCCACGCCGGGCAGACGACGGCAGCGATCGCACAGGCGACTGGCGTGTCGGTGCAGACCGTGTCGCACTGGCGCACGCGCTTGGCCCGGCAAGGGCTGAAGGGGCTGCAAGAAGGGGCGCGTTCGGGTCGACCCCGGCGCATTGGCGCGGCGCAGCGGCTGGAGTTGTTGGCGCTGGCGTGCGAGCCCGCCGAGGCACAGGGGCGGGCCACGCCGACGTTGGACGAATTGGTTGATCGTGCCGTCGAGCGGGGGGTGGTTGCACAGATCAGCCGCAGCCACCTGCAGCGCATCATGCAGGCGGGGGACATGCGCCCGCACCGTGTTCGCCAGTGGCTGCACAGCCCGGACCCACAGTTCCGGCAGAAGGTCAACGCGATCTGTGCGCTGTACCGCCAGGCGCCCAAGGGCTCGGTCGTGTTGTCGGTCGATGAGAAGACCGGGATCCAGGCCATCGAGCGCAAGCACGCGGACCGTGCGCCGGTGGCGGGTCGCGCGCGGCGTCGCGAGTTCGAATACATCCGGCACGGCACACAGGCTCTCATCGCGGCCATGGACGTGCACTCGGGGCGGGTGCTGGGCAGCTGCACCGATCGGCGCACGCAAGTCGACCTGGTGGCCTTCATGGAGCAGGTGGCGCGGGCCTACCCCAAGGGCCGAGTGCACATCGTGTGGGACAACCTCAACACCCACCGCGCGCAAGCCGTGTGGGACGACTTCAATGCCCGGCACGCTCAGCGGTTTGTCTTTCACTTCACGCCGATACACGCGAGCTGGGTCAATCAGATCGAGCTGATGTTTGGCATCTACTCGCGCCGCGTCTTGCGCCATGCCAGTCACTCCTCGATCCAGGAGCTGCGCGAGCGCACCGACGCCTTCATGGCGCAACGCAATCAGGCGCCCAAACCGTTCAAGTGGACATTCGCCGGCTTTGAGCTACAAACGGGCGAACCCCTGAGATTCAAACACCATGCCAACGCTCGACGCACAAGCAAAGGCCGCTGAGCTGCAGCGCCAGATCGCCACGCTCACCGGCCACGAGCTGGCCCGCGTCAAGCCCTACGGCAAACATCTGCTGATCCAGATGCACCGCGATGATGGCGTGGACACCGTCGCGCGACTCACCGAGCTCGGGCGCAACGCCTACTCATCAGCATTTCGCAGCCACACCGGCCGCTGGGAGCCGTTGCCTGGCACCGGCGACCTGGCAACGACCACCGACTTGGTCGTCTCGCTGCTCGGCTCCTATTTCGAACCTGACAATTAAAGCTATTTCCGGGATGTTGTACTAGGCGCGGGCGGCTCAACCCGCGAGCTGCGGCCCCGGCTTGCGCGCCGCGGCCCTGGGCGGCTACTGCGCCTGAAGCCTCAGGTGCTTGAGGATTTTCTGGGTCACCGGCCGCTCCAGGATTGCCGCGACCATCTTCAGCTCGCTTGGAAGCTGCCTGCCACGAACG
>Ga0209797_10000660_pt1 | contig 17261 bp, 15 predicted proteins | sample DOMMetBare3Fresh_2_FD_187472 | JGI IMG/M metagenome (GOLD analysis project Ga0209797, IMG submission 187472) | Wetland sediment microbial communities from St. Louis River estuary, USA, under dissolved organic matter induced mercury methylation -... | ecosystem: Environmental > Aquatic >... | reverse complement strand
CGACAGGTGCAGGCGCAGCTGCGGGTGATGGTCGCGTGCATAGGCCATCACCGCGGTGTCGGCCACGATCAGCGCATCGGCACCCACGCGCGCGGCGACATCGACCGCCCGATACCAGGGCTCTTCGTCGCCGGCACGCGCAAACGAGTTCAGCGCCAGCAGCACCTTGGCGTCGCGGGCGTGGGCATAGGCCACACCCTGCCTCAGCTGGTCGTCGTCGAAATTCAGGCCGGCGAAATTGCGTGCGTTGGTGGCGTTCTTCAGGCCCAGGTACACCGCATCGGCGCCGGCGTCCACCGCCACCTGCAACGCCCGCAGCGAGCCGGCGGGGCAGACGAGCTCGGGGGCTTCAGGGGGCTGTTGCATGGTGCGCGGGCGCAGTCTATCGGCGGGCGGCCGGCCGGCTCTGCGCCAAATCAACTGTCCAGCCCTTGCAGACGCCGCCGCGTCGCCTTCGTCCGGCCGGGAACGAAACCGAAACCGGTGCCATCCAATGTCGAGCGGTCGCTGCCGGCGTCCGCATGTCCCGTGCCACGGCCGGGAGATTGCGCATCCTGGAGGCCTGAATGTCCAGCGAACCTGTTGTCTTGTCCTCGGCGCCGGCCGAATCGGCGTCGGACGTCGCGTTGGCGACACAGGCCGCGCGGGGCGATCCGCAGGCTTTCGAACGCATCATGCGACGCCACAACCGGCTGCTGTTTCGCACCGCGCGCAGCATCCTGAAGACCGACGCCGAGGCCGAGGATGCGCTGCAGGATGCCTACCTGCTTGCCTGGCGCGCGCTCGGCAGCTTTCGCGCCGATGCCAAGCTCTCGACCTGGCTGGTGCGCATCGTCATCAACGAAGCGCTCGGACGCCTGCGCCGGCGCAGCGCGCAGGTGCTGCCGCTCGATGCGACGGTCGAACCGGTGAACACCGAGGAGGAAGACACCGTGGAAGACGACCCGGTCCATCGGCCCGATCGCGAGGCGATGCGTTCCGAGATGCGCTGCCTCCTCGAGGCCTGCATCGACTCATTGCCCGAGGCATTTCGCACGGTGTTCGTGCTGCGCGCCGTGGAGGAACTCAGCGTCGAGGAGGTCGCCACCTCGCTCGGACTGCCCGAGGCCACCGTGCGCACGCGCTACTTCCGCGCCCGCGGCCTGCTGCGCGAAGGCCTTGCGCGCGACGTCGACCTTGCGCTGGGCGACGCGTTCTCGTTCGACGGCGAGCGTTGCGACCGCATCGTGGCGCGCGTGTTGGCGGCTCACGCGAAACCGCACTCGCGCTGAATGGCGTCGCGCAGGCGCAGCCGCGCACACGTTCGCCGCGCTCACTGAATTCGTGCGGCGGGAACGCCGCGGTCCGTGGCTCCATCGAATGGGCTGATTCGTTCACCCACCAAGGAGCCCACCATGTCGTTCTTGAAGATGCCCCACCCGAGCGCCGCGCGTCGCCTGTTCCTGGGTCAGTCAGGGCTTGCGCTGTCCGGCGCCGCCGTCGCACTGCTGGCCGGCAACGATGCCCTGGCCGCGCAGGCGGGTGCCTCGGGTACCGCTGACGTGCAGATCCTCAACACCGCGCTCGCAGCCGAGCTCGAGGCGATCGCCGCCTATCAGCTCGGCGCCGAAAGCAAGCTGCTGCAAGGTAGCGTGCTAGACCTCGCGGTGACGTTCCAGGGTCACCACAAGGAGCACGCCGACCTGCTGTCGAAGACGGTGGAGAAGCTGGGCGGAAGGCCCGTCGCGACCAAGGCCCGCTACAACTTCCCGACCGAGCAGCTGAAGTCGCAGGCCGACGTCTTGAAGTTCGCGGCCAAGCTCGAACAGGGCGCCGTCAGTGCGTACCTCGGCGCGGTGCCGCTGTTCGGTCATCGCGACCTCGCGAAGGCCGCCGCCAGCATCCTCGGCGACGAGGCCATGCACTGGGCCATCCTGCGTCAGGCGCTGGGCGAGCCGCCGGTGCCGCTGGCATTCATGTCATGAGCATTCGCGTGCTCGGCCTGGCGTGCACGCTGTTGCCCTGCACCCTCGCTTTCGCCCAGCCTGCGCCGGACACGGCGCGCGGCGAAGAGGTCTATGCACGCTGCCAGGCATGCCACGCGCTCGCCTTCGACCGGGTGGGGCCGCGTCATTGCGGCCTCTTCGGCCGCAAGGCCGGCAGCGTGCCTGGCTTCGCCTATTCGACGGCGATGCAACGCTCCGGCATTGTGTGGAACCCGCGGACGCTCGATACCTTCCTTGCCAAACCCACCACGGTGGTGCCCGGCACGGCGATGACCTACGACGGCATTGCCGACGCACGCGAGCGCGCCGATCTGATCGCCTACCTGCAGCGCGCCACCGCCGACGCGGCGTGCCGCACGCAGGCGTTGCGTTAAGACCCGTTCGCGCTGCGCGCGACCCGTTCAGGCAGACTGCTGCCGCTGCGCAATCACCTCTCGGTCGATCCGGTGCGCCGTGGCGTCGCGTCTGGACGTCAAGTACCTGTCCAGACGGTCCACCGGCAACGGCTCGCAGAACAAGAAGCCCTGCAGCTCGCCACACTCGATCCGGGCAAAGAACTTGGCCTGAGCCTCGGTTTCCACGCCCTCGGCCACCACCGTGATGTCCAGGGCCCGCGCCAGCTCGATGATCGCCGTGGCCACCGCCTGATCGCGCGCGTTGCTGGTGATCTCGGTGACGAAGCTGCGGTCGATCTTGACGTAGTCCACCGCGAAGCGCCGCAGGTAGTTCAGTGACGAGAAGCCGGTGCCGAAGTCGTCGATCGAGATGCGCAGCCCCAGCGCCTTCAGCGCTGCGATCGTGTCTCGTGCCTGTTCGGCGTTGGCGATCAGCAGCGATTCGGTCAACTCCAGCTCGATCAGTTGCGGCGGCACGTTGGTCTCGCGCAAGACGCGCTGCACCATCGTCATGAAGCTGGCGCTCTGGAATTGCACCGACGACACGTTGACCGACACGCGCAGCGGTGCCCGGCCCCCGCCGCTCCAGCGGGCCACCTGCGTGCAGGCGCCGCGCAACACCCATTCGCCGACGATGATCATCATGCCCGTGTCCTCGAGCACGCCGATGAACTCGCTCGGCAGCACTACGCCGCGGGTCGGACTGACCCAGCGCAGCAGTGCTTCCAGCGCCACCACGCGGCGCGTATCGGCATCGACACGGGGTTGGTAGTACAGCGTGAATTCACCGTCGCGAAAACCCTTCTGCAGTGCGGCTTCGAGGTCCAGCCGCTGCAAGGCACGCTGGTTCATCTCGGCCCGGTAAAAGGCGTAGGTGCCGCGGCTGTTGCCTTTGGCGCAGTACATCGCGGCATCGGCGTTCTTCAGCAGCTCCTCGGCGCGCGCGCCATCGCCCGGGTACACCGCGATGCCAATCGTGGCGCTCGTCACCAGCTCGTGCTCGTGCACCGACACCGGGGCCGACACGGCCTCCAGAATGCGCCGGGCAACCAGGTCGGCATCCTCCGGCGCGTCCATCTCGGGCAGGATGATCGTGAACTCGTCGCCGCCCATTCGAAACAGCAGATCGCTGCGACGCAGGCAACCATGAATGCGCTCGGACACCACCTTCAACAGCGCGTCGCCGGCGTGGTGACCCAGGCTGTCGTTGACGATCTTGAATCGATCGAGGTCGATGAACATCAACGCGCTGGTGTGGTGGTGGCGCGCCGCAAGCATCAAGGTCTCGCTCAGGCGCTCGGCGAAGTAGGCACGGTTCGGCAAGCCGGTCAACGCGTCGTGATACGCCTGATGGCGCACCTGCTCTTCCTTGGCGGCGCGCTCCTGCTCCTGCTGCGCGATCACGCGGTCGGCCTTGCGCACCACGAGGAACAGGAACAGGTACAGCGTGGTCAGCAGTGCCAGCACGATGCCCGCGACCTGCCACTGCGCGCGGTTCTGCTTCTGCAGCAGTTCGGTGACGTCTGAATAGACCTCGATCACGCCCTCGACCTCCGCACCGGGCGCGGCGCGTACCGGGATGTAGGACGCAATCAGGTTGCGGTTGTTGGCCACGCCCTCGAAGGTGTCGATCTTCTCTCGGAAGGTGATGGCGCTGATCACGACGCCGGACCGCGCGTCGCGGAATCCAGGGTTGTCGCGCTTGTTCTCGCCGATCTGTTTCTCGTCGGTCGAGAACACTGTCAGGCCGTCCAGGTTGTAGATCTTGATCTTGGCGATCTGCAGGCCGCTCATCTGCGACAGTGCGTCGGTGCGCAGTTGCGACAGCGCCGTATCCGCCAGCAGCGCCTCCCGCGTGCGGCCCGTCGAGGCCAGCACGAAGCCGCGGTAGCGGTGCCACACGGTGTTGGCAAAGGCACGGGTCAAGTCGGCGTTGGCCCGGCTTTCGTGTTCGATCAGATGGCGTTCGGTGAGTTGACGGTAGGCCCAGGTCAGACACGCCATCACGAGCACGATGCCGACCAGGCTGGTGAGCGAGTAGAAGCGCGTCAGCTTGAAGGGGTGCGTTGCCTTTCGGGCGACGGTTGCCGGCACGTTCGCGATGGGAGCCTTGTACATGTCGGATCGATCCAGGCGTCTGGCATCGTTATCGGCACGGCAAACCCCGTGCCGATGTGCCAGTACGCGGCGCCGCACCGAATCGAAACCAAGGCCCGTGCGGTTGTTGACAGATCGTGCCCTTGCGACGGCGCGGGCAGCGGCCGTCGGCGCCCGCCGCCGACGGCCGACTTGATACACGTCAATGCGTTCGGGCGGTCGTTCGCGCGTCGCCGCTGACGGCCGCCTGAATCGTTCGACCGTTCAGTCGTTCCACGACGCCGGTCGCTGCGTGTCGATGCGATAGCGCTCGATCGCGCGCGCGCAGGTCGCCGCGTCGACCTGGCCGTACTCGCGCAGCGCGGTGAGCGCGGCCAGTGCGATGTGGTGGCGATCGACCTCGAAGAAGTCGCGCAGCGCCGCGCGCGTGTCGCTGCGGCCGAAGCCGTCTGTGCCGAGCGCGCAAAACGGTGCGTGCACGTGACTGGCAATCAGCTGCGGCCAGGCGCACACGTAGTCGCTGGCTGCAACGATCGGTGCATCGCCGCCGAGACAGCTCTGCACATGGCTGCGCCGGCCCGCCTGCAGCGGGTGCAGCCGGTTCCAGCGCTCGATCTCGCGCGCATCGCGCTCGAGCTCGCTGTAGCTGGTGGCGCTCCACACCTGCGCGGGCACCTGCCAGTCGCGTGCCAGCAGTTCGGCGGCCGCCATCACTTCGCGCAGGATCGTGCCCGAGCCCAGCAGGCGGACCGCCGGCGTGCCGCCCGGCGTGCCGATGCAATACAGGCCCTTGATGATGCCTTCCTCGACGCCGTCGGACAGCGTGGGGTGCGCGTAGTTCTCGTTCATCAGCGTGACGTAGTAGAAGACGTCGTGCTGGCGTTCGAGCATCGCGCGCATGCCGTGGTCGAGGATGACGGCGAATTCGCCGGCAAAGCAGGGATCGTAGGCGCGGCAGTTGGGCACCGTGGCGGCCTGCAGCAGGCTGCTGCCGTCCTGATGCTGCAGGCCCTCGCCGCCGAGCGTGGTGCGGCCCGCCGTGGCGCCGAGCAGGAAGCCGCGCGAACGCTGGTCGGCCGCGGCCCAGATCAGATCGCCGACGCGCTGGAAGCCGAACATCGAGTAGTAGATGTAGAACGGCAGCATCGCCTGAGCGTGCACCGAGTAGCTGGTGGCGGCGGCCGTCCAGCTGCTCAACGCGCCGGCCTCGCTGATGCCCTCCTCCAGGATCTGGCCGTCGGTGGCCTCGCGGTAGCTCATCATCGAGCCGATGTCCTCGGGCTCGTAGGTCTGCCCCGCGCTCGAATAGATGCCGATCTGCTTGAACAGGTTGGCCATGCCGAAGGTGCGGGCTTCGTCGGCGACGATCGGCACGATGCGCGGGCCCAGCGCCGGATCCTTCAGCAGGTTGGTGAGCATGCGCACGAAGGCCATCGTCGTGCTCATCTCCTTGCCGTCGGCGTGGGTGGCGAACTCGGCGTAGCGCGACAGCGGCGGCACGTCCACCCGCTCCGCCCGGCTTTGGCGCGCGGGCAGGTAGCCGCCCAGCGCCGCGCGGCGCGCCTGCAGGTAGCGCATCTCCGGGCTGTCCGCGCCGGGCTTGACGAACTCGAGCGCGGCGGCCTGGTCGTCGGTGAGCGGCAGGTTGAAACGGTTGCGAAACGCCACCAGGTCCTCGCGCTGGAGCTTCTTCTGCTGGTGCGTGGTCATGCGGCCCTGGCCGGCCTGGCCCATGCCATAGCCCTTCTTGGTCTGCGCCAGGATCACCGTGGGCTGGCCGATCGTGCGCATCGCCTCGTGGTAGGCCGCATGGATCTTCACCAGGTCATGGCCGCCGCGCTTGAGCCGGTCGATCTGCTCGTCGGTCAGGCCCTGGGCCAGCGCCGCCAGCTGCGGGGTCTGGCCGAAGAAATGGTCGCGGTTGTAGCGCCCGTCCTTGGCGGCAAAGGTCTGGAACTGGCCATCCACGGTCTGCGCGAACGCGCGCGCCAGCGCACCGTCGGCGTCGCGCGCAAACAGGCCGTCCCAGTCCGAGCCCCACACCAGTTTGATCACGCGCCAGCCGGCGCCGGCGAACAACGCCTCGAGCTCATCGATGATGCGCGCGTTGCCGCGCACCGGACCATCCAGTCGCTGCAGGTTGCAATTGACCACCCAGATCAGGTTGTCGAGCCGCTCGCGCGAGGCCAGCGTCAGCGCCGACATGCTTTCGGGCTCGTCCATCTCGCCGTCGCCGAACACGCCCCAGACCTTGCGCGATTGGGTGTCCAGCAGATTGCGGTGCTGCAGGTAGCGCATGAAACGCGCGTGGTAGATCGAGCTGATCGGGCCGATCCCCATCGAGCCGGTGGGGAACTGCCAGAAGCCGGGCATCAGCCACGGGTGCGGGTAGCTGCTCAGGCCCTGCGTGCCGGCTTTGCGTGCACCAATCTCCTGGCGGTAATGCGCCAGGTCGCGCTCGTGCAATCGACCTTCGAGGAACGCGCGCGCGTAGACGCCGGGTGCGGAGTGCGGCTGGAAGAAGATCAGGTCGCCACCGCCGTCGTCGCCAGCGGCGCGAAAGAAGTGATTGAAGCCGACTTCGAACAGGTCGGCCGCGCTGGCGTAACTGGCGATGTGCCCGCCGAGCTCGCCATAAGCCTGGTTGGCGCGCACCACCATCGCCAGCGCGTTCCAGCGCATGATCGACGCCAGCCGCTCCTCGATCGCCAGGTCGCCGGGAAAGCGCGGCTGCTGCTCCACCGCAATGGTGTTCAGGTACGGCGTGCCGCGCTGCGGCTGCCAGGCCACCTGCGGCTCTCGGCCGGATGCGCAAAGTACATCGAGGATCTGCCGCACGCGCGCCGGCCCACCGGTCCGCAGCAACGAGGACAGCGCGGCGCGCCACTCGTCGGTTTCAACCGGATCGGGATCCTCGACGAGCTCGCTGGTCTGGGTCAGCGAATGGGGGTTGGGCGGTTCCAAGGCTCGTCACCTGTGACATGGCGTGGTGCCGCAATCTACCCCAGCCGCGCCGCCGCCATCGCGCGGGTTGGTTCCCGTGGCGATATGCTGCGCCGATCGCTGCGTGAACGACCCCTGTCAGGAGATGCCCATGAATCGTGTCTGGCAAAGCTGCCGTGTCGGTCTGACCGTTGCTGCGGCCCTGGTGGCCGGTTGCGCGCAGCAGACCACCAGCCCGCAGGCGGCCGCCGCGCTGGCGCAGATCGAGCACATCGTCGTCATCTACGCCGAGAACCGCAGCTTCGACCACCTGTATGGGTTGTTCCCCGGCGCCGACGGCATAGCGCAGGCCACGGCCGAGCAGAAGACGCAGCTCGACCACGACGGCAAGCCGCTGCCGACGCTGCCACCGGTGTACGAACACGGCAAGGCCAGCGACAACTTCCCCAAGGGTTTGCCGAACGGGCCGTTTCGCATCGATGCCGCCCCGGTGGCGCGGCGCAGCGACGAGGTGCTGCCCAGCCCGATCCACAACTACTATCACAACCGCGAGCAGATCAACGGCGGCCTGAACAACCGCTTCGTCGCGATGAGCACCGTGGGTGCCTGGACCATGGGCCACTGGGACGGCTCGCAGATGAGGCTGTGGAAGTGGGCGCAGGAGTACACGTTGGCCGACCACTTCTTCATGGGCGCGTTCGGCGGCTCGTACCTCAACCACCAGTGGTTGATCTGCGCGTGCACGCCGATGTTTGCCGATGCGCCGGCACGGATGCGCCCGCAGCTCGACGCCGACGGGCGTTTGGTCAAGCGGCCCGGCTCGCCGGCATCGGTGATGGACGGCCTGGTGCAGGTGTTTGACGGCTCGGTGACGCCCGATGGCTATACCGTCAACACGCTGCAGCCACCCTACCAGCCCAGCGGCATCACGCCGGCCGAGGGCGGCGATCTGGCGCTGGCCGACAGCGCCAAGTCGCCCGTGCCGCCGCAGACGGCCAGGACGGTCGGCGACACGCTGAGCGCCAAGGGCATCAGCTGGGCCTGGTATGCCGGCGGCTGGCGCCAGGCGCTGATCGACGGGCGCCGTCCGCCGTCGGCCAAGCGCAGCGTGATCTACAACGTCGCGCGCGGCGAGCTGGCGTTTCAGCCGCACCACCAGCCGTTCAACTACCACGCGCGCTTCGCGCCGGGCACCGCGGACCGTGATCGCCACCTGCTGGACTACGACGATTTCTCCGCCGCCATCGAGGCCGGCACCTTGCCGCGCGTGAGCTTCTACAAGCCGGTCGGCGCACTCAACCAGCACCCGAGCTACACCGACCTGGCCCAGGGTGATGTCCACATCGACGAGGTGCTGACCCGTCTGCGCAAGAGCCCGCAGTGGCCGCGCATGCTGGTGATCGTCACCTACGACGAGAACGGCGGCTACTGGGACCACATGCCGCCGCCGCAAGGCGCCGGGTCCAGCGACCGCTGGGGCCCCGGCACGCGCATACCGGCGTTGATCATCTCGCCGTTCGCCAGGCGCGGTTTCGTCGACAAGACGCCTTACGACACGACGTCGATCATCAAGCTCATCACGCGCCGCTTCGGGCTCGAGCCATTGCCCGGCGTGCGCGAGAAGGCCGGCGACCTGACCGGCGCGCTGGCAGCCCCGGGCGGATGACGCGTCGGCGCGGCAGCCTCTTGGAGCCGGAGTCCGGCTGCTGGACGGCCTCGGTGTCGGACGTCGCAGCGGGTCTCGGCTCGATCCGCGATCGAGCGGCTGAACTCGACGCACCGCGATGAAGATCACACCGCCACCGATGCCGCGGCTGCGGCGAATGCGAGTCGCCTGCGCCGCTGTGCTGCTGATCGCGCTGAACCCTTCGACGGCATGGCCGCGTCAGGACAACGAGTCCGATGCCCTGGTCGAACGCATCAACGATCTGCGTGCCGCGCCGCATCGCTGCGGTGACGAGGCCTTGCCGATGGCCGGGCTGCTGACGCATCACGCGGCATTGGCCCAGATGCCGACTGTGGCGAGCGACGCACCCCAGGGCGCGCTGCAGCAGGCCCTGCGCGCCGAAGGCTACGCGGCCGCCCGCTCGGTGGCCATCACGCTGTCGGGTCCGCGCGACGCCGCAGCGGCGATGCGGCTGTTGACCGAGCACCACTGCACCACGCTGTCGAACCGGCTGTATGTGCATGTCGGCGTCGCGCACGACGGCGCACGCTGGCGCGTCGTGCTGGCGCAGCCCCAGCTGGCCAGCGACCTGGGCACGTCGGCCGCGGCCGGACGGCGGGTGCTCGAGCTCGTCAACGCGGCCCGCGCCGAGCCGAGATCGTGCGGCGGCCGGCGTTATGCCGCCGTGCCGTCGCTGGCCTGGAGCACACGCCTGGCGCAGGCGGCGCAGGCGCACAGCACCGACATGGCGCAACAAGACTACGTCGACCACTCGAGCCCCGATGGCCACCAGGTCGGCGACCGCGTCACGCGCGTGGGCTACCGCTGGCGCGCCGTCGGCGAGAACATCGCAGCCGGCCAGGGCTCGGCGCAGCAGGTGGTGGCGGCCTGGCTGTCGAGCCCGGGCCATTGCGCCAACATCATGAACGCGGACTTCACCGACATGGGCGCGGCCCATGCGATCCGGCCCGGCAACGCCGTGGCGATCTACTGGACCCAGGTGTTCGGCCGCGCGCTGGCGCCGGCGCGCTGATCCGGGTGGACCTCGCGTTCAGCCGTGCGCGCGCCAGGAGTGGCGCGGCTGATAGCCGAACAGGCGTCGCGCCAGGTCGCTCGACTGCAAGGATTCGAACTCCCCGATCGCGCGCGTGACCGTCACCTGCGGGAAGCACGACGCCAGCAGCTCGCGGCTCGGGCGCCGCATCACCGTGTCGGCCGCGGCGATGATGCAATGCTGCGCGCCCGCCGGCCCGGCCTCGATGCCGAGCCTGCAGGCCAGCGCGACATCGCGGCTGTCGACGTAGCTCCACAGATTCCACTGCCGAACCAACGGATCGTTCTGCCAGCTCTCGAACATCGGGTATTCGGACGGGTCGATCAGGTTCGAGATGCGCAGACCGAGGAACGCGGTGTGCGGATTCCAGCGGTGCATCTGTCGCGCCATCTCCTCGGCAAGGCCCTTGGCCAGCGCGTAGCCGTTCTCCGGCAGCGTGGGGTGCTCCTCGGTGATCGGCGCGAACGCCGGGGTCTCGCGCGTGAAAGGCAGGCCGAACAGGGTCTCGCTCGACGCCCATACCACGCGCCCCACACCGAGCAGCGTGGCCGCGCTGAAGACGTTGTAGGTCGTCATCAGGTTGTTCTGGAAGGTGGTCACGTCCGGGGCCAGGCCCGGTGCCGGAATGCCGGCGAGGTGCACCACGGCGTCGGCGCGTTCGAATGGGCGCCGCCGCTCCACGGTGCCGGCGGCGCGGCGCAGCGCATCGATGGCCTGACCCATGTCGTTGAGGTCGGCCTTCAGGAAGTGGCACAACGATTCGGCCGGCGGCACCAGATCGACGTTGACCACGCGGTGGCCGTGCTCGACGAGCTCACGAATCACGGCCCGGCCGGCCTTGCCGCTGCCACCGGTGACGACGACGCTGTTCATTCGCAAGCCTGCCTTTTTGTGTCCCGCCGCCGCAGCGACCGCGATTGATTCTCCCATGGTGCCCGCGCCGCATCGGTCATGGCTCGTTCAGGCCGCATGCCCGGCCCAGGCACTGACGATCTGACGACGCTGGCGTTCGTCGGGCAGCGCGCCGTGCGCGGCCGCGGCGTTGTCGGCCATGTGAGCGGGGTCGCCCGTCCCCGGGATCGCGCAGGTCACCGCGGCGTGGCCGAGCACGAACTTGAGCAGCAGCTGCGCCCAGCTGGTGCACGCCAGCTCGGCGGCGACGCCGGGCAGCGGCACCTGGTGCACCGGCTGCAGGACGCCGCCGCTGCCCAGCGGCAGGTTGGCGAGCACGGCGATGCCTTGCTGCGCCGCCAGCGGCAACAAGCGCTCCTCGGCATGCCGGTCGGCAACCGAGTAATTGAGCTGCACGAAGTCGACCGGCTCGGCCCGCAGCACGGCTTCGAGCTCGGCGTGGGCGCTCGCGCTGTAGTGGGTGACCCCGAGGTAGCGGATGCGGCCGGCGGCCTTCCAGTCGCGCAGCGTCTTCAGATGCACCTTCCAGTCCACCAGGTTGTGTACCTGCATCAGGTCGATGCAGGGTGCGCGAAGCAGCTCGATCGAGCGCTGCATCTGCGCCAGGCCGGCGTCGCGCCCGCGGGTCCACACCTTGGTCGCGACGAAGCGCCGCGCGCCGGCGTGCCGTGGCAGCAGCGCCCCCACCGCGGCCTCGGCCCGCCCGTACATCGGCGAACTGTCGATCACGGTGCCGCCGGCCGCGAACAGCGCGCCCAGGACCGCCGAGCGACGTTCACCCTCGGGACCGTCGGGCCGAACGTCGAAACCGATGTAGGTGCCGCAGCCGATGATCGGCAGCGGCTCGCCGCTGGAAGGAATGGGGCGCGTGTGCATCGGGGCTTGCCGTTGGCAGGGGCACCAGCATAACCAGCATCGCTGCGACATGCGGCGGTGCCAGAGTGGTCGACCACGCTCGATCAGGCCTGCGCCGCCACCATCACCGCGTAGGCCTTGAACACCGCCGTCGCCGGTGCGCCAACCTCCAGACCCAGAGCGTCCACGCCTTCGTTGGTGACGCTCGCGGTGATCGCCGTGCCGCCCGCCAGCGTCACCACCACGAGCGACGACACGGCGCCCGCCTCAATGCGCGAGATGGTGCCCGACAGCTGGTTGCGCGCCGACAGTTGCCAGCCGGCGAAATCGGTGACCAGCACCACGGCCGACGCCTTGATCAGCGCCAGCGCCTCCTTGCCCTTCTTCAGCTTGAGCCGCTTCGCGGCGGCGCTCGTCATCGTGGCGGTGATCTCGTCGCCGCTCTTCAGCGCGATCGACACCTCGGCCGAGACCGGACCGACGGTGAGCGCACTCACGGTGCCGGCGAACTGGTTGCGCGCGGTGGTCCTCATCGACAGTCTCCTCAGCAGCCCGTGCAGGGCCGGTATCCGGGCCAGGCGAGCCTCCTGCCCGCGCAGGAATGCCTGATGGTCGTGCTGCAGCGCGCGCCAGGCCAGCAGCAGCGCACGCGCGGATTCGGTCAGCCGCGTGCCGCCGCCGCCGACGCCGCCGGTGGCGGTTTCGAGCAGCGGCCCCTGGGCCAGATTGCACGCCGATTCGAGCACCAACCAGGCGCCCTTGTAGCTGTAGCCCGCCGTGCGCGCGGCCCGGTTGATCGAACCCGTGTCCTGCAAGGCCTGAAGCAATGCGAAGAAGCGCGCGTCCAGCCGGCCCGCGAGCTTGAGATCGGCGTCGAGCAGCCGGCCTTCGCTCACTGCGTCACTCCATCAACGCCACGGTCTTGACGTGGGCCCAGACCGGCTGGCCGGGTGCGAGCTGGAGCGCAAACGCCGAGCGGCGAGTCAGTCGCGCCACCACGGGCACCACGCCGACGCGCACGCGCACGAGCGCGAGCGCGGCATGCTCGTCGTCGGCGATCGCCTCCACCGTGCCAGCCAGCTGGTTGCCGATGCTGGTGCCGGTCTGCGGCGCGCGGGTGAGGCTCACATCGCGCGCCAACACGCGCACGCGCACGGCACTGCCGACCGGCAGGCCATGGTCGCGGGCCCACAGAACGAAATCACCGTCGCCCACCTGCAACCGCGCAAGCTGCCACGGTGCGTCGCGTTCGGCCACCACCGCGTCGAGCACCACGCCGGCGCCCTCGCCGCGCGCGGTGGGCAGATCCAGTCGCGCCATCATGTCCGCCAGCGGGCCCGCGGCCACGACACGCCCGCGATCCAATAGCACCAGGTGGTGGGCCAGGCGGGCCACCTCGTCGACCGCGTGGCTGACGTAGACGACGGGGATCGCCAGCTCCGCGTGCAGGCGGTCCAGGTACGGCAGCACCTCGGCCTTGCGTTGCGCATCGAGCGCAGCCAGAGGCTCGTCCATCAGCAGCAGGCGCGGGCTGGTGGCCAGCGCCCGCGCGATCGCCACGCGCTGGCGCTCGCCGCCCGACAGGGTGTCGGGGCGGCGCCGCATCAGATGCGCGATGCCAAGCAGATCGACGATCTGCTCGGGCTCGATGCGGCGCAGCGCAGGGGGGATGCGCCGCCGGCCATAGTCGAGGTTGCGCTGAACGTCCAGGTGCGGGAACAGCGCCGCGTCCTGGATCACGTATCCGAGCGCGCGGCGGTGCGTCGGCACGAAGGCGCCGGCGGCGTCGTCCTGCCAGACCTCGCTGCCCAGCGCGACGCGACCTGCCGCGCGCTCGAGCCCCGCCAGCGCGCGCAACACCGTGGTCTTGCCGCAGCCCGACGGGCCGAACAGCGCGCTGACGCCGCGCTCGGGCAGCGACAGCGCCACGTCCAGCGTGAAGCCATCGCGAGGCAGGTGCAATCGGGCTTCGATCATGGGGCAGTCGATCGATCGGTACGCGCGGGGCGGTTCACGACGTACAGCGCCACCAACACCACCATCGCGAATACCACCATCGCGGCGGCCAGACGATGCGCATCGGCGAATTCGGTCGACTCGACATGGTCGTAGATCGCCACCGACAACACACGCGTCGCGCCGGGGATGTTGCCGCCGATCATCAGCACGACACCGAACTCGCCCACCGTGTGCGCGAAGCCGAGCACCGCGGCGGTCAGCAGGCCCGGCCGCGCGAGCGGCAGCGCGACGCTGAAGAACCGGTCAAACGGGCCGGCGCGCAGCGTGGCCGCCGCCTCCAGCGTGCGGGCAGGAATCGCCTCGAAGGCCTGCTGCAGCGGTTGCACGACGAACGGCATCGAGTACAGGACCGACGCGACCACGAGCCCGGCAAAGGTGAACGGCAGGCGGCCGAGGCCGAGCGACTGCGTCAGCTGCCCGACCGGCCCCTGCGGACCCATCAACAGCAGCAGGTAGAACCCGATCACGGTGGGCGGCAGCACGATCGGCATGGCGACCACGGCCGACCACAGTGGCTTCAGGCGCGAGCGCGTGCGCGCCAGCCACCAGCCCACCGGCGTGCCCACCAGCAGCAGCAGCAGCGTGGTCCATGCAGCCAGCTGCGCGGTCAGGCGCACGGCGGTCCAGTCGGCCGGTGTCATCGCGAAGCCCCTCAGTTGAAGTAGCCGAACGACTTGATCAAGTCCCGGGCTGGCGCGCTCTTCAGGTAGGCCAGCAGCGCGATGGCGGCGGCGTTCCCCTGCCCATGCTTCAATAGCACCGCGCGCTGCCGGATCTCCCCGTATAGGTCGGCGGGCACGAGCCAGTACGAACCCGGCACCGGTCTGCCGGGAACGGCGACTTGCGACCACGCCACGAAGCCCAGTTCGGCGTTGCCGGTGCTGACGAACTGGTAGGCCTGCGCGATGCTCTCTCCCGTCACCAGCTTCGCCGCCAGAGCCCCGGATAGGCCACGCGCCTTCAGCGCCTCCAGCGCAGCCCGGCCGTAGGGCGCGACCTTCGGGTTGGCAATCGCGAGGAACGAGAAGCGCGACGCCGCCAGCACGGCGCCCTGGTCGTCGACAAGACCCGGCTGCGCGCTCCACAACACGAGCCGGCCGATTGCATAGACGAAGTCGCTGCCGGCCACCGCATGGCCCTTGGCGAGGAGACGCTGGGGCGTCTCGTCGTCGGCAGCGATCAGCACCTCGAACGGTGCGCCGGCGACGATCTGCGAATAGAACTTGCCGGTGGCACCCGAGGACACGCGCAGCTGGTGACCGGTCGCGGCCGTGAAGGCCTGGCCGATCGACGCCATCGGACCCGCGAAGTTGGCCGCCACCGCGACCTGGACTTCGCCCGCCTGCGCGGCGATGGCGGCGCAAGCCAGGAACACGCTGGCGATCGAACGCATGATGCCTTCGGGGTGATCGAATTTGTTATGTATCACACTACATAACGAGCAACAAGGCCGCGAACCCGTCCCGAATGCCGGCGCCTTGTGCTGGTCCGGACTCGTTGCATCCCGGCGTGACAGCCTGCCCGGAAAAGCATTGCCATGGCGCAAGCCGCGCGCCCGACGTTGCCGCAAAATGATTCCCGCACGGGAGGGCCCATGCCGATCTACGAATACGCCTGTCATCAATGCGGACGCGAATTTGAAGCGCTGGTGCGTTCAAGCACCGTGCCCGAATGCCCCGCGTGCCACTCGACCGACCTCGAGCGACAGCTTTCCGTCTTCGCGACGGCAGGCTCCACGGCCGATCGCGCGCCCGACCCTTCGGGCGCTTGCGGCTCCTGCGGCCATCCTGGCGGACCGGGCTCCTGCGCCTTCGACGGGCCGCACTGAAACGGCAACACCGCGCGCTGCGGCGCGTGCTGATGGCGCGCAGTGAAGCCGCCGTGGTGTGAGTCGGGCGGGCGGCGTCGCCGTCAGCTCGGCAGCAACTGAGCCTGAGACAGCGTAACGAACCGGTAGCCTCGCGACAGCAATTCCGGCAAGACCGCTGCGAACGCCTCGGCCGTCGCGCCGCCCGGCTTGTTCATGTGGGCGATCACGATGTCTGCGGGCCGAACCGAGCGCAATCGCGCGACGATGGTGGCCCGTGGCAGCGTCGCGCCGGCGTCGGCGTTCACCGAGAAGCCGGCGATCGTGTAGCCCATCGAGCGGATGGCCTGCATCGACTGCTGATCGTAGACCGCCGTCGCACCACGAAAGTATCGTGGCGTCTTCCCGGTGAGGGTTCGAACGATCTCTGCCCCGCCCGACACCTCGGCTTCGAGGTGGGCAAGGTCAGGTTCCGCGGCGAGCCCGTACACGCGCCGGCCGGCGCCGATCACCGCGGGCACGTGCGCCGCACCATGGTCCTCCAGATCGAACAGGTCCGGGTGAGCCAACAAGACGGCCGTACCAACCGGATTGCGCACGATCCACTTCTTCGTGATGAAGATCGTCGCCGGCACGCGCATCGCAATCAGCGTATCGATGAGGTCGGAGTCGTATGCGCCGCCACACGCGTCGAGCGTGACCGCGACCGCGTTCGCACTTGAACCCGCCGCCGACGCCAGGTGGTCGTGCATTTCAACGCCCCAGGCCGGATTGGCCGAGGCCGCGCCGGACAACAGCGATGCAAGGATCAACGCGGGAATCGAACGGAACATGAATCAACAACGCGCGGTGGCGCACGCTGGCCGACCCGGTCCGCCGCCTGCGCCCTGGTTCAGGGTTCCCAAAGAAAGACGCCCCACTGCTGCGGGGCGTCTCGCGGTCATCACGCGGACCACGGGGGTCCGCGCCGGGCGCGCTACTTCTTCGCGGCGGCACTGGCTGGCGCAGATGCGGCGGCCACCGGCTTGCCGTCCTTTGCGGCCTTCTTTGCAGCGGCCTTGTCGGCCTTCGCCTTCTTGGCTTCTTCGGCGGCGGTCGCCTTTGCAGCCTTCTCGTCTTGCGCAGCCTTCGTCGCGGCGGCAGCCTTCTTGTCGTCGGCGTTCGCCGGGGTGGGTTTGGCATCGGCCTTGACCGCCGGCGCGACGCTGACCGCAGCCGATGCGGGCTTGCTCGCTTCGGCCTTGACCGCCGGCTTGTCTTCCTTCTTGGCCGCTGAAACCGCGGGCTTGACCGGTGCGCCGCCAAACGTGGCGCCGTTGACGGTCAGGCCTTCGCTCGAGAACTTGGCGGCGTTGCCTTCGCCGATTCCCTTGACGCGATCAACCAGGTCCTGCCAATCCTTGAACGAGCCCTTCTTGCGCTCATCCAGAATCTTCGACGAAATGGCCGGACCGATGCCCTTGATCGATTCGAGTTCGCTTTGGGCTGCCTTGTTCACGTCGACCGCGGCAAATGCCGCTGCAGCCAA
>Ga0209797_10000659_pt1 | contig 17263 bp, 2 predicted proteins | sample DOMMetBare3Fresh_2_FD_187472 | JGI IMG/M metagenome (GOLD analysis project Ga0209797, IMG submission 187472) | Wetland sediment microbial communities from St. Louis River estuary, USA, under dissolved organic matter induced mercury methylation -... | ecosystem: Environmental > Aquatic >... | reverse complement strand
CTTGGGCAGGTTGTCGCCGAAGCGGATGTCCTTGGGCTTGGCGATCGGGCCGATCTCCTTGGCCACCCAGTTGCGCAGCTCGTTGGCGATCTTCTTGGCCTCCTCACCGGTCGGGCGCGGCCGCTTGAGCACCACGAAGGCGCAGATCGCCTCGCCGGTGGTCTCGTCGGGGCGGCCCACCACCGCGGCCTCGGCGACGAGGTCGGTGTGCGCGACGAGCGCCGACTCCACCTCCATCGTGCCCATGCGGTGGCCGCTGACGTTGAGCACGTCGTCGATGCGACCGGTGATCGTGAAGTTGCCGGTGGTGGCATCGCGGATCGCGCCGTCGCCCGCCAGGTAGTAGCCCTTGAGTTCGGGCGGGTAGTAGCTCTTCTTGAAGCGCTCGGGATCGCCCCAGATCGTGCGGATCATCGACGGCCAGGGCTTCTTGATGACCAGGATGCCGCCCTGCCCGTTGGGCACGTCGTTGCCCATTTCGTCGACGATCGCCGCGTCGATGCCGGGGAACGGCTGGGTGCACGAGCCCGGCACCAGCGTCGTGACGCCCGGCAGCGGCGTGATCATGTGGCCGCCGGTTTCGGTCTGCCAGAAGGTGTCGACGATCGGGCAACGGCTGCCGCCCACGTGCTTGTGATACCACTCCCAGGCGGCCGGGTTGATCGGCTCGCCCACGGTGCCGAGGATGCGCAGGCTCGTGAGGTTGCTGTGCTTGGGGTGCACCACATCGTTCGTCTCGGCGGCCTTGATCAGCGAACGGATCGCCGTGGGCGCGGTGTAGAAGATGGTGACCTTGTGCTTCTCGATCGTCTTCCAGAAGCGGTCGGCCGCCGGGTACGTGGGCACGCCCTCGAACACGACCTCGGTGCCGCCCAGCGCGAGCGGACCGTAGGCGATGTAGGTGTGCCCGGTCACCCAGCCGATGTCGGCGGTGCACCAGAAGATGTCGTCGGCCTTCAGGTCGAAGGTCCACTTGGTGGTCAACGCCGCGAACAGCAGGTAGCCGCCGGTGGAATGCTGCACCCCCTTGGGCTTGCCGGTCGAGCCCGAGGTGTAAAGCAGGAACAGCGGATGCTCGGCCTCGACCCACTCGGGCTCGCAGGTCATGGCCTTGCCGGCCAGTTCGTCGTGCAGCCAGCGATCACGCGCGGCGTTCCAGGCGATCTGGCCGCCGGTGCGCTTGTAGACGATCACGTTGTGGATCGTCTCGCAGCCGCCCAGCGCCAGCGCCTCGTCGACGATCGCCTTCAGCGGCAGCGCCTTGCCGCCGCGCGCCTGCTCGTCGGCCGTGATGACCATCACCGCGCCGGCGTCGTTGATGCGGTCGCGCAGCGACTGCGCCGAGAAGCCGCCGAACACCACCGAGTGCGTCGCTCCGATGCGCGCGCAGGCCTGCATGGCGGCCACGCCCTGCACGCTCATCGGCATGTAGATGACCACACGGTCGCCCTTCTTGACGCCACGCGCCTTGAGCGCATTGGCGAACTGGCACACCATCGCCAGCAGGTCCTTGTAGGCGACCTTGGTGACCGCGCCGTCGTCGGCCTCGAAGATGATCGCCGTCTTGTCGCCCAGGCCGCGCTCGATGTTGCGGTCCAGGCAGTTGTAGGACACGTTGAGCGTGCCGTCCTCGAACCACTTGAAGAACGGCGCCTCGCTGGCGTTCAGGCCCTTGGTGAACGGCTTCTTCCAGCTGACGAACTCGCGTGCCAGGCGCGACCAGTAGCCGTCGTAGTCGCGTGCGGCCTCCGCCACGAGCTTTTCGTAGGCCGCGGGGCCGGCCACATGGGCCGTACGCGTCATCTCGGCCGGGGGCGGATAGGCATGGCGTTCGGCGTGGACGTGGGTGCTCATGGGCTGTCTCCTGCGTGGGGTTCTGATGGGCGGGAAATTAGGCGCAAGCTCTTACCAACGCCTTACTCTGCATCAAACCCGCGCCCTGTCACCCCAATCCCGCGCGCGGCGGCAGGAATTGCCGGCGCGCGCCGGCCCCCCGGGCACGCCTCAGAGGGGCTCGAGCAGGGCGTGCGACGTGGTCGACCAGCCCGAGGCGGGGCCCAGCTCGTCGCCTGCCAGGCCAGGGCGCTCCAGCATCCGCGTCATGTCGGCGGCACTGGCCGGACGCGCGAACAGGTAGCCCTGCATCGAGTCGCATCCCAGGCGGCGCAGCTCGTGGAACTGGTTGGCCGTCTCGACCCCCTCGGCCGTCACGCTCAGGCCCAGGCCGTGCCCGAGGTCGACGATGGCGCGCACGATCGCCGCGTCGTGGCGCGCCTGCGGCAGGTCGCGCACGAACATCCGGTCGATCTTCAGGCCATGCAGCGGGAAGCGCTTCAGGTAGGCGAGCGAGGAATAGCCCATGCCGAAGTCGTCGACCGCCAGCCGCACGCCGGTGGCGACCAGCGCGTCGATCTTCTGCAGGGTCTGGGGCGTGGGCTCGAGCAGCAGGCCCTCGGTCACCTCGAGCTGCAGGTGACCGGAAGGCAACCCCGTCGCCTCGAGCACCGCGGCCACGGTCTGCACGAAGTCGGGCTCGGCGAACTGGCGCGGCGACACGTTGACCGACAGCACGAGGTCGTGGGCACCCTGGGCGATCCACGACCGGCCGCGCCGGCAGGCCTCGTGCATCGTCCAGCGGCCCACCGGCACGATCAGGCCCGTTTGCTCCAACACCGGGATGAAGTCGGCCGGGGAGATCACGCCGCGTTGGGGGTCGGCCCAGCGCAACAGCGCCTCGACGGCCACGATGCCGCTGCCATCGGCGTCGACGATGGGCTGGAAGACGAGGAAGAACTCGTCGCGCTCGAGCGCGTGACGCAGGCGCAGGTCCAGATCCAGGCGCTGGCGGTTGTCGGCCTCCATCGTCGGCTCGTAGACGCAGAAGCGCGCCCCGCCACCCGCCTTGGCGGCGCGCATCGCGGCGTCGGCGCACTTGAGCAGGCTGTCCACGTCGTCCGCATGATCGCCGGCCAGCGCGATGCCGATGCTCAGCGGCGCCACGGTGTCCTGGCCGGCCACGCGGAACGGCGCGTCGGCCGCGCGCAACACGTTGCGCGCCATCGCGGCCAGCGCCTGTGCGCTGGCGACCGCCTCGGCCTGGATCACGAACTGGTCCGCCCCCAGGCGGGCGAGCGTGTCGCCCTCGCGCGTGACGGCACGAATGCGTTGGGCCACCGAGAGCAGCAATTGGTCGCCTGCGGGCTGGCCCAGCGTTTCGTTGATCATGCGAAAGCGGTCGACGTCGATCAGCAGCACGCCCACGCCGCGCTCGGCGTGGCGGCAGCGCTCGATCGCACGCGCGAGCCGGTTGCGCAGGCCCTCGCGGTTGAGCAGGCCGGTCAACGTGTCGCGCCGCGCGAACGAGCGCCAGCGGCCCTCGGCGTCGCGCAGTGCATCCATCGGCGCCGACAACGCGACGCGCCACACCCCCCAGGCGGCCGCGCCACACAGCAGCGCGGCGAGCGCGGCCCAGCCCAGGGCCGAGCGCAACCCGCGTTCGATCACCAGGTGACCCAACGCACGAGCGCCGAGCACGACCGGCTGCTCGATGCGTACCACCGGTTCGAGGCGGGATGCCGCCTCGCCCTGCTCGGCCCACAGCGAACCGGCAGCATCGAACAAGCGGCGACGCTCGCCAGACTCCTCGAGCGGCAGCGCGACGAGGATCTGCGCCGGCGCGCCCAGCGCCGCGGCCGCGTCGACGTCGAACCGCGCCCGCGCCACGGCCAGCAGCGCCGTGGCGGTGTCGCGTGCCTGTTGGCGCTCGACCAGGACGGCAGCCGTCAGCAAGGTCAGCGGCGCCAGCACGGCCAGCACCGCCAGCAGCGTGAGCACCAGTCTCGTGGCGGCACGGCTGAGCGAGCGCTCGGCGGATCGCGCGGGTGTCGCCTGGGTCATGTGTCGTCCCCGGCCGTCTGAGAAATGGCCGGGCGGCCCGATGCCGTGCCGACGTACGTGCAGACCCGGTTGCGGCCGCCGCGCTTGGCCCGGTACAGCGCCTGGTCGGCTCGGTCGAGCAGCATCGAAGCGGCAAGCGACGGCCCGCCGAACGAGTCCACGCCCACGCTCACCGTGACGCGCAGGCCAGGCACTTCGCGCAGCCCGTTGGCAAAGTCATGCTCGACCTTGGCGCGCACGCGCTCCGCGAACGCGAACACCTGCTGCTTGTCGATACCCGTCATGACGATGCAGAACTCTTCGCCGCCGTAACGGCACACCAGGTCGGCCACGCGCGCGCACTCCTGGATCTTCTTGGCCACCTCCTGGATCACGCGGTCGCCGACGGCATGGCCATGGGTGTCGTTGACGGCCTTGAAGTGGTCGATGTCGACCATCACGCAGCCGAGTTCCTGGCCGCCGGCGCGCGCCAGCAGCAGCATCCGCTCGAACGAATCGTGGAACGCGCGGCGGTTCAGGCACCCGGTGAGCGAGTCGCGCGTGGCCAGGCGCTGCAACTCGCCGTTCTTGCGCTCGACCTCCCCCTTGGCGGCCGACAGTGCCTCGAGCGTTTCGCGAAGGGCGCGATTGGCATTGTGCAGCTCGGACACGTCGTTGAACGTCACCAGACAGCCGCGCACGCTCCCGCCCGCGTCGGCGATCGGCGCGCAGTTGATCACCAGCTGGCGCGCCTCGCTGTCCTCGCCCTGGTTGACCTCGAGCGTGTAGCCGGCATTGGGCTTGCGCTCGCCCATGGCCTGCACCCAGGGGTGCGCTCCGGGATCGGCGGGCAGCGCCGCGGCCAGCCACGCAACCGACGACAGCGGCCTGCCCTGGCGCAGCGCCGTCGCATCCGGGTGCAGGCCACGGAACGCCCGGTTGGCCAGCAGGATGCGGCCCCGCGCGTCGAGCACCAGCACGCCCTCGGCCATCGCATCGAACGCGCCCTGCACGCGCTCGGGAATCACCGAGGCCGGGTCGAGGTGCTGCAGCGCGCGGCGCATGTACAGGCCGAACACGAGCGAGCCGATGGTGCCGAGGAACAGCAGCGTGAGCACCAGTGGCTGGGTCAGCCAACGGGTCACCGCCAGTCCGGGTTCGGGACGGAAGGCGACCTCGAACGCGCCCCAGCGCTGGCCGCCGGCCGACAGCGGCACGGTGACCTGCTCGAGGAGCGACGCGTCACCGCCCGTGCCCAGCCAGGCCTTCTGGTGGTCGCCCGCCTGCAGCACGATCGTGCTGTCGGCGCGGCGGATCGCGATCGAGCGGACGTCTGCATTGCGGGCGGCGACGCCGTCGAGCGTGCGTTGCAGCGCCGACCGGTTGTCGTCCTGCAGCAGCGCCGCGACCTGCACCGCCAGCGACTCGGCCATGTGCTTGCGCAGATCGCGTGTCTGCGCGGAGCGATCGACGAGCACGCCGAAGAACAGGTCGGCCAGCAGCACCAAGGTACCGCACAGCGCCACCAGTGCCAGCGTCATGTTCACGAGGGGGCCGGGGCGCTTCATCACACCCTCTCCGGCCGCCCGGCGGCGCCGCGTGCGCGATCGAACAGTGCGGCGACCGCCGCGTCGTCGAGGTCGTCGGGCCGGGTCTCTTCGGGGTCGTCGCGCGCCGGGTCGTCCTCGTCGTCCTCGTCGTTGGTGTCGCGTGCGAGCACGGGCAGCAGGTCGACCTGGCGCCATGCGGGAATGCCCATCAGCAGCGTCGTGAGCAGGCCGCCGCTGCGCGTGAGCCACCAGACGAAGCCGGCTGCGAAGGTGACGCTGCTGACCTGAACGGGGTCCATCAGAAGCGCCGCCAGCTCGTCGCGCTGAGCCCCGCCGCCCAGCGTCGAGCCGAGGCCGTCTTCGAGCTCGATCGCCACGCCGCGGGGCATGGCCGCCGCGAGCGCGCGCCACACTGCATCCATCGAACGGCTCGCCATGTCGTCCCAGGACAGCACGACGCCGGCGCCCTCGGGCGAACCCGAGTCGCCGAACGAGACGGTCGCGGCGTAGGCACTGCCATCTTCGCGCAGCCTCACGTTGAGCCGCACGCGCGGATCGGTCGACCGGTCGTCTTCGCTGTCGGGCAGCTCCAGGCGCGGCAACACGCCGGCGTCCGGGGCTCCGGCCGTCACCAAGCGCTCGGCCGCACGCTCGGTGGGCGTGGCAGTCGCCCGGGGCGACGGCGCCGCCGGCTCGGCAGGTGCCGCGGGCTCGCGCGGGGGCGCGGGCACCGACAGCGGCGGGAAGTCGGGCACCGCCTGCGGCGGCAGCCCGCTCAAGGACACGACGAACGGCTGCTCGAAGGTCAAGCCCGCCGCATCGGTCACGCGCACCACCAGCACGAATGGCGCACCCCCCTGGTCGTCCAGGCGCGCACCGCTGGCCAGCGCAAGCTGGCCGCTGGACGCGTCGATCGCGAAGCGCCCGCCGCCATCGTCCACCAGGGTGAAGCGCAGCGTGTCGCCGCTGTCGGGATCGGTCGCCGTCAGTGTGGCCACGCTTGTGCCGCCGACCGCCTGCACGTCGACCACGGCCGACCCGGGCGTGAGCGCGGTGGGCGCCTCGTTGACGTTGGATACGCCGAACGAAATCGCCTGGGTGCCGGAAAGGACGCCGTCGGAGGCCTGCACCACGACGTCGTAGACGTTGTCTGCGTTGGCATCGGCGGGGGCTTCGAAGTCGGGCGCGGCGTTGAAGCTCAGCACCCCCGTGGCGCTGTCGATCGTGAACAGCGCCTGATCGGCGCCGCCGACGATGCTGTAGGTCAACGAGGGCCCGTCGGCATCGGATGCCGTCACCGTGGTGGCGGAAATGCCGTTCTCGCCAAGGGTGACCGAAGCGCTCGCACCGCCGCCGTTGCTGGTGATCACGGGCGCGACGTCGTTGACGTTGGTGACCGTGACCGCAATGGCCTGCGTGTCGATGCCGCCGTTGCCGTCAGCCACCTGAACCGTCACGTCGTAGACATTGTCGGCGCCGGCATCGATCGGTGCCTCGAAGTTCGGCGCGGTGTTGAACGTGAGAACGCCGGTCGCCGCGTCGATGCTGAACCGCATTGCATCGGCCCCGCCGGAGATCGTGTAGACGGGTACACCACCATCGACGTCGGTGCTCGTCACCGAGATGACGCCGGTCTGGTTCTCGACGACCGACACCAACGCGCCGCTCGTGATCACCGGTGCTTCATTGACGTTGGTCACCGTGACCGCAATCGCTTGCATCGCCGTGCCGCCATTGCCGTCAGCCACCTGCACCGAGACGTCGTAGATGTTGTCGCCCCCCGCGTCGGCGGGCAGCTCGAAGTCCGGTGCGCTGTTGAAGGTCAGTGCGCCAGTCGCCGGATCGATCGTGAACAGCGCGGCGTCGGCACCGCCGACGATTGAATACACCGGTGCGCCGCCGTCGACATCGGTCGAGGTCACCGTCGTCGCTGCAGTCTGGTTCTCCGCCACGCTGACCGCTGCACTGACACCACCGCCGTTGCTCGTGATCACTGGCGCATCGTTGACGTTGGCGATCGGTCCGACGGCGGCGCTGGTCAGGCTCTCGGCGGTGCCTTGGCCATCGGTGTAGCTCACGATGACCCGGATGTTGGTGCCGACGTCCGAGTCACCCAGTGTGTAGGTCAAGGCGGTGGCGCCAACGATGCTCACGCCGTTGCGCTGCCACTGGTAGCTGAAGGCGCCCAGGCCATCCGCGTCGGCGATCGAGCCGGTGTTGGCCGTGAGGACCTGGTCTTCCGTCGGTGTACCGGTGACCACCGGCGCGCCAGTCGGTGCATCGTTGACGTTGGCGATGGGACCCACCGTCGCGCTGGTCAGGCTTTCTGCGGTGCCTTGGCCGTCGGTGTACGACACGACCACGCGGATGTTGGTGCCGACGTCGGCATCGCCCAGCGTATAAGTGCTGCCCGTGGCGCCGACGATGTTCGTGCCGTTGCGCTGCCACTGGTAGCTGAAGGTGCCCAGGCCATCCGCGTCGGCAATGGTCGCGGTGTTGGCCGTGAGGACCTGGTCTTCGGTCGGTGTGCCGGTGACCACCGGGGCACCGGTCGGTGCATCGTTGACGTTGGCGATGGGACCCACCGCCGCGCTGGTCAGGCTCTCTGAGGTGCCCTGGCCATCGGTGTAGCTCACGATGACCCGGATGTTCGTGCCGACATCGGCATCGCCCAGCGTGTACGTGCTGCCCGTGGCACCGACGATGTTCGAGCCGTTACGCTGCCACTGGTAGCTGAAGGTACCCAGCCCGTCGGCGTCGGCGATCGAGTTGGTGTCGATACCGAGCACCTGGTCTTCCGTCGGTGTGCCGGTGACCACCGGCGCGCCAGTCGGTGCATCGTTGACGTTGGCCACCGGACCGACCGCGGCGCTGGTCAGGCTCTCGGCGGTGCCTTGGCCATCGGTGTAGCTCACGATGACCCGGATGTTGGTGCCGACGTCGGCATCGCCCAGCGTATAAGTGCTGCCCGTGGCGCCGACGATGTTGGATCCATTGCGCTGCCACTGGTACGAGAAGGTGCCCAGGCCGTCGGCGTCGGCGATCGAGCTCGTGTTGACACCCAGCACCTGGTCTTCCGTCGGTGTGCCCGTCACCACCGGCGCGCCAGTCGGCACATCGTTGACGTTGGCAATGGGCCCGACGGCCGCGCTGGTCAGGCTCTCGGCCGTGCCGTTGCCGTCGGTGTAGGACACGACCACGCGGATGTTGGTGCCGACGTCGGCATCACCAAGCGTGTAGGTCGAACCCGTCGCGCCGACGATGTTCGTGCCGTTGCGCTGCCACTGGTAGGTGAAGGTGCCCAGGCCGTCGGCATCGGCAATCGAGCTCGTGTTGACACCCAGCACCTGGTCTTCCGTCGGTGTGCCGGTGACCACCGGTACACCAGTCGGTGCGTCGTTGACGTTGGCGATCGGACCGACCGCGGCGCTGGTCAAACTCTCTGCGGTGCCGTCGCCATCCGTGTAGGACACGATCACACGGATGTTCGTGCCGACATCGATGTCACCCAGCGTGTACGTCGATGCCGTTGCCCCGGCAATGTTGACGCCGTTGCGTTGCCATTGGTAACTGAAAGCGCCCAGGCCGTCGCCGTCAGCGATGGTCGCGGTGCTTGCGGTGAGAACCTGGTCTTCGGCAGGGATGCCGCCAATGACCGGCGCACCTGTTGGTGCATCGCTGACAGGGTCGACAAGCACGCTGACGGTGGCGATGTTGCTATCCGATGTGCCGTCGTTGGCCTTGTACGTGAAGCTGTCCGTGCCGTGCCAGTTGGCGGCCGGCATATAGATGAAGCTGCCGTTGGCGTTGAGCGTCAGGCTACCGTGAGCCGGGCCGGTGACCAGAATGGCAGTCAGCGAGTTGCCGTCAGGGTCGTAATCGTTTGCCAGCACACCGGGCACCACCGCAGTGAGCGTGGTGTCTTCGTCGATGCGGTAGCCAGCCCAGGAGGCGCCGTTGACCAGAGTACCGGTGTTCCCGTTGGCCGTGCCGTCGTTGACCGTCGTCCCGCTGTTCTCATCCAGCACCCAGTACCCTACCAGACCGGCTTCCGCGCCAGTCAATGGGCCGTTCATGGCGCCCGCGATCTGTACCGGGCTGCGCACCACATCCCACACCCGCACGTCGGCAATCCGGCCGTCGAAGTACTGACCAGCCGGGTTGTTGGAGCGGCCGCCGATGCGCAACTCGTTCAACGCGGGGTAGACATCGTCGATCGTCGTTGTTGCCAGCGTCTGGCTGTCCACCAACACACCGTTGACATAGGTGGACACTGCGCCTGCGTTGTAAGTGACCGCAACGTGGGTCCACGTATTGCGGGCAATCGTGGCGCCCGTGTTGTGCCAGTTCCAGGCGCCGCCCTCCGCAAAGGCAAAGTTGAGCGAACCGTCGGCAAACACCGCCAGTTCGTACTCGCCTTCCTTGTTGGCGATGATCTGGACCGAATTGCTCGAAAGATCCGGGTTGATCCAGGCCTCCAGTGTCATGGTCGAGTTCATGACCAGCGAGGGGCTGCTGGGGATCGTCACGTAGTCGTCGACGCCGTCGAAGTTCAACGCCAGGCGGTCATCGGCGGCTGTTGGCGCGTCGTTCACCGCGTTCACGGTGATCGCGATCGTGTCGGTGTCGCTCAACGCTCCGCCGGTGCCTGTGTTGCCGAGGTCGTTGGTGACGATTTGCAGGCTCGAGGCGCCGTTGAAGTTGGCCGTCGGGTTGAAGCTCATGCCTGCCAGAGCGGAATTGACGCTCGCCACGGTGCCCGTGAACGTCATCGTCGCGTCGGCGGAGCCGTCGCCGACCGTGAAGGTCAGTCCGGTAGTGCCTGAAAGCGTGAGCGTGCCATTGGTCCCGGTCAGTGTCACCCGCACCGGGTTGCTGCCCGCGTCGGCATCGCCGATCGCTATCAGATTGCCGTTGCCCGACGAGAACACGAGCGTGCCGTCTTCGTTGACGGATTGCGCCCCCGGCACCGTATTCACCGGCGCCACGTTCGGGATCTCGCGGTTCGTGACGCACACGTCTGCCGCGTTGAGCCCGCCGTAGTTGATGTCGCTGCTTGTCGCAGTCGACGTCATCACGTTGTACGCGACATCACCGTCGCTGGCGTAGTCCTGCACACCGAACACCGTCACCGTCTGGAGCACGTTCCAGTTCGCCGACGTGAAGGTGAGCGTCGTCGGGCTCACCGTGCCTTCGGTCGCGTCGCCGCTGGCGATCGTGATCGTCACGTCGGCGGTGGGTTGGCTGGCCAGGCCGACCTGGAACGTCGCCGACGTGCCGGCCTCGGTGGTGGCCATGCCGTAGCGCTGGAAGAACACGCCGTCGGCGTCGCCCGTGCCGTTGCCGCTCCACGCCACGATGAAGCGCCCGCCCGGCTGCGACACCACCTCCGGCCAGAGCTGGTCGCCGCTGGTCGTGGTGTTGACCTGGAACTCGGCGCCGATCGCGCTGCCGTTCCACGAGAACCGGCGGCCGACCACGCCGATGCCCGAGCCGTCGGCGGCGCTGTTCCAGACCACCGTGATGTTGCCGCCTGCGTCCGCACTCACCGACGGGATCGGTTGCTGCGCGGAGCTCACGGTCGTCGCGTTGACGCGTGTCTCGCCGCCGACCGCCGTGCCGTTGGCCGCGTAGCGTTGTAGATAGACCTCGAACGTGCCGTCGGCGTTGCGGCTCTGGTAAACCACGACGAAGCGACCGTCGCCCAGCATCGCCACGTCCTGGTACAGCTGGCTGTTCGCGGTCGTCGTGTTGACGCGGAACTCGCTGCCTTGCGCGGCCCCGTTGGCCGCGAAGAGCTGGCCGTACACGCCGTAGTTGGACCCGTCCTGCAGGTCGCTCGCCCAGGTGACGACGAAACTGCCGCTGTCGGCCATCGCCACCGAGGCCAACTGCTGAATGCCCACCGTGTAGCTGTTGACGCGGAACTCGCCGCCCTGCGCCACGCCAGCGGCGTCGTAGCGCTGGCCGTAGATGCCGGTGCTGGCGTCCGGGTCCTGCTCGCTGGACCACACGATCACGAAGCCGCCGCTGGACGACATCGCGACCTGCGACGTGATCTGGCTGCCGGCGGTCGTCGTGCTGACACGGAACTCGGCGCCCTGGGCCACCCCGGCGCTGTTGTAGCGCTGGGCGTAGACGCCGTAGCCGCTGCCGTCCTGGTTGTTGCTCGACCAGGTGACCACAAAGTTGCCCGTGGCGTCCATCGCCACCGACGGCAGGATCTGGTCGTCCGCCGTGGTGGTGTTGACCAGGAACTCGCCGCCCAGCGCCGCGCCGTCGGCGCTGAAGCGCTGGCCGTAGATGCCGTAGGCCGAGCCGTCTTGCAGGTTGCTCGCCCAGACCACGACGAAGTTGCCGTTGGCGTCGGTCGCGATCGCCTGGCCCACGTTGGCCGAGATGTTCTGGTCGCCGCCCGTCGTCGTGTTGACGCGCGTCTCGCCGCCCAGCGCCGACACCGCCACCGGCGTCACCGTGATCGAAGCGCTGTCGTTGTCGACGTTGGTCACCGCCACGTCACTTGCGTCGAGCCCGCTGTAGCTGCCGTCCGCGCTGGTGGCCGGCGCGAGCAGCACCGTGTAGCCGGCGTTGCCGTCGGCGCGGTTGTCGTCGACCCCGGTCACCGTCACCGTCTGCGCCACGTTCCAGTTCGCGCTGGTGAAGGTCAGCAGCGAGGTGCTCACCGTGCCCGCGAGCGTATTGCTGCTCGACACCGCGATCGTCACATCCGCAGTCGGGGCAGTATTGAGCGACACGGTGAAGGTGGCGCTGGCGCCGGCCTCGCTGGTGTTGCCGCTGATCGCGCTGACGTTGATACCGGGCCCGATGTTGGTGGCCACCACGTTGGCGGCGAACTCGGAGGTGCTGCCGTAGTTGCCGCCACCCAGGTCCACCGTGGCCGTGGCGCTGACCACGTGGCCCGCGGTGACCGTCACACCGGTGAGCACCGCGTTGAAGCTCGCATTGCCGCTGCCGTCGGTGGTGACGCTGGTGAAGCCCAGGTAGACCTGGCCTTCGCCGTAGCCCGAACCGTCGCCGGTGGCAGAGCTGAAGAACTCGATGCGCAGCGTCGTGTTCGCGGTGCTGTTGAGCGTGCCGATGATCGTGGTGTTGCCACTGGCGCTGTTGGCGCTGGTGAGCACCGGGAAGTTCTGCAGATTGTTGGCGCCGATGTCGGCGTCGCCGGCGTCGTTCGGTGTCACGAATGGCGCACTGCCTCTGGCTTGGTTGTCGCCCGCGTTCAACAGGTCGATGCCGATCTGTCCGCTGACGGGCCCGTTGCCGAAGATCGCGTTCCTGCTGATCGTCACGCCGCTGGCCGCGTTGGCCACCAAGACACCGGAGCCGACGTTCGACGAGATGACGTTCTTCTCGACCAGGGCACCGGTACCGCCCGCCACGCTGACACCCGCCGTCGCGTTGTTGCCAAGGCCGTTAAGGGTCACCGTGTTGTTGCGAACGATCTCCGTACCGGTGGTAGACGAAAGGTTGATGCCGGCGCCGATCTTGCCGGCGATCAGGTTGCCGCTGACCAGATGGTTGGCGCCGCCGTCGATGTCCACCCCGGCGAGCCAGTTGAACGCACCCAGACCGTTGCCGCGGATTTCGTTGTTCGTGATCGTCAGGCCAGTCGAGGTCGCGTAGGCCCAGATCTCCTGGCCGCCGGCAAAGCCGATCAAGTTGTTGGTGACGGTCGCGCTTGCGGAGTGATCGAACAGGATGTTCACGCCGCCGGTCCGAAGGCCCGCGCCGGGATCGACAAAGGCGGATGCGCCCGAGCCGAGGACGTTGCCCTCGATCAGGGTACCGCTCACGCCGCTGCGGACAACGATGTTGCCGAAGTTGTTGTTGTAGGCACCGCTGCCGAATCCATAGATCGCCAGGCCCCGGATCGTCGAGTTGCTCGCCTGGATGTCCAGACCGTTGGCGATCGAGTTGTCGCCCCTGATCTCGACCTCGGGGCGGTTGACCAACGACAACGTCAGACCGTCCACGCCCACCGTACCGCCGGAGCCGAGGGCGCCCGGATTGCTGTCGCCGATCAGCGTGGTCTGGGTCGTGCCGTCGATCGTGACGGCGTCGGTGATCGTCGGCAGGGCCGACGTCAGGGTGATCGTCTTGACAGACCCGCCCGTGGCGATCGCGAACGCGATGGTGTCTGCCCCCGCGGTGTTGTTCGCGGCCGCGATCGCCTCGCGCAGCGAGATGCCGTCGCCCCCGTCGTTGGCCACCAGCGAGCTGATCGACGTCGTGGTGCCGTTCGATGCGTCGCTCGTGTTGGTCACCACCAGCGCGCCCGCGTAGAGCTTGACGCTGTCGGTGTCGGTCAAGGTGCCGCCGGAGCCGGTGTTGCCGAGGTCGCTGGTCGCGATCTGCAGCGTGTCCAGGCCGCGGTAGTTGGTCGTGGCCAAATAGCTCAGCCCATTGAGGGCCGCGTTGATCGACGACACGGTGCCTGTGAACGTCATCGTCGCGCTGCCGTTGGCGCCGCCGGTGAACGTGAGCCCGGCCGTACCGGCCAGCGTGAGCGTGCCGTTGCCCACGCTCAGCGTCACCTGCACCGGGCTGGCCGCGGCGTCGGGGTCGGCGATGGTGATCTGGTTGCCGTTGGCCGCAGAGAACACCAGGGCGGTGTTGAACGGGGTGTACTGGCCGCTGGGCACCGTATTGACCGGCGGATCGTTGACCGCAGTGACCGACGTCGACAGGTTGGCCGTGGCCGCGGCGATCGGAGTGCCGCCGCCGTTGGTGGTGGTGTTGACGGTGACGCGTGTCTCGGTGACCGCGGTGCTCGAGAAGCCGCCCGCGTAGGTGTTGTCCAGGCCGCGCACCGACAGCGCGGGCGGCGTGCCGTTGTAGTTGGCCACCGGCACGAAGCGCACCAAGGTCGAGCTGCTTAGCGCAAGCGCCGTGGACCCATCGGCCACCGTGCCGATGGCGAACCAGTTGGTGCCGCTGTTGGTCGAGTACTGCCACACGCCCTGCGTGCCCGCGTTGGCGGTGTTGCCCACCACGGCGATGCCGCTGAGGGACGAGCCGCCGTCGACGTCGGCAAACTGGCCCGCGAAGATCGTGGCGATCGTCTGACCGGCCGGTCCGGCCGTGTCCTCGGCCACCGCGGCCAGCGTGCCGTTGCCCAGTGTCGGCGCGTCGTTGACGCCCGTGACCGTGACCGTCGAGGCGATCGACAGCGCGCGAGCGTCCACGCCGCCGTTGGCGGTGCCGCCGCTGTCCTGGACCTGCGTGAGCGTGAACACGCGGTTGCCCGCACTGGGATTGTCGGTGTTCGTGTTCTGGTAGGAGATGGTGTTGACCAGAGTCTGTGCAGCCGCCGCGCTCAGACTGCCTCCGGACAGCACGATCGTGGCGGTGCCGCCGCTGACCGTCGAGGTGTAGGCCAGGGCGTTGGTCGCCGTGGTGCCCGAGCTGGTCGCGCCCAGCGTGATGGTGCGGCCGTCGACCACGATCGCTTCGCTGGCCCCATCCACCAGGCCGCTGACGGTGAAGGTCAGTCCGCTGAACGTCTGTCCGCTCTCGATGGTGTTCGCTGCGGCGCCACTGAACACGCTCACCGCCGCGGCCTGCGTGCCCAGCCCGGCTGCCTCGGTGAAGGCCGGGTTCACCGCAGTGGCACTCAGCGTAGGCGCATCGTTGACCGGATTGACGGTGATCGTGACCGTCGCGACATTCGAGTTCAGCGCACCGTCATTCGCCCGGTACGTGAAGCTGTCGGTGCCAAAGAAATTGGCGTTGGGCGTGTAGGTGAACGAGCCGTCCTGACTGATGCTCAGGGTGCCATTGGCCGGCCCGGTGACGACGGCAGTGTTCACCCTCAGCGTGGGGCCGTCTGTGTCCGAGTCGTTGCCGAGCACACCCGCCGTCGCGATGCCCTGGACCGAGCCTGCCGCCAGCGCGGTGCTGTACACCCGCACGTCGTCGATCTTGCCATTGAAGGAACGCGTCCCGTCGCCCGGTGCGCCGATGCGCAGCGCGCCCCACACCGAGCGGTCGTTCTGGCTGCCGGTGTCGGTGCCCTCGAGCTTGCCGTCCACATACAGCGAAGCCTGCATCACCCCGCCGCCCAGGTCGGTGACCGTCACGGCCACGTTGTGCCAGTTGCCCGTGTCGGTGAAGTTCGATGCCGACGCGATGAAGATGCAGTCCGCGCCGTTGGCCGGCACGTCGTAGCCGAGGAAGAAGACGATCTTGTTGTCGTACGTTGCGGTGTAGCTGCCGATCGACAGGCTCATCTCCGAGGTCGCGGACGTCGTCGAGCCGCCATTGCCGTAACCGTTGCCGCCCGGGTAGCCTTGCCAGAGAAGATGCTGGGCTCCGGTGGTGGTGTTGGTCTGGAACCAGGCGGAGAGCGTGAAGTTGCTGGCCGTCTTCAGGTCGGTGCTCGTGGTGTCGACAAATTGACCCGCGCCGTTGAAGGCCAGCGCTGAACCGCCCACGTAGCCGGTGGTCCAGGTCGGGTCGGCCGCATCCACGCCGGCCGTGCTGCCCAGCGTGCCGCCGCTGCCGAGCGAGCCGCCACTGGTCACCGCCTGGCCCGAGCCCTCGTTGAATCCCCACAAGTTGGCCAGGTTGGCGGTCGTCGGCGCCACCACCAGCGTCGAGTCCTCGTTGACCGAGTAGGCGTCGTTCGCGGCCACCGGCGTCGAGTTGACGTTGGTGACGTTGATCGTCTTGCCCACCGCGCTGCTGGTCGCGCCGTCGCCGTCTGACAGCAGCACGCGCAAGGTGCGCGGCGCCGCCGAAGGGTTGTTGGAGACGTTTTCGTACGTCACGTTGCTCAGCAGCGCCTGCACCGCCGCCGGTGTGGCGCTGGCGTTCAGCGTCACGAGCAGTGGCGTCGAGCCGTCGGTGCCGCCGGCAAACGTGCCGATGGTCACCGCGCCGGCGCCGAAGTTGTACGTGACGTTCGAGCCGCTGACCCCGATCTGGCCGATGCCGGTGCCCTGGTTGCGGATCGCCAGGCGGTCGTCCGGCGTGCCATTGACGGTCAGATCGACGCGCAGCACGCCGGTGTTCAAGTCGGGCGAGTCGATGTCGCCGACGGTGGCGCCGGCGTCGACGATCACCGGGCCGGCACCCTCGGTGTAGGCCAGTGCGGCGCCGGGCAGCGTGACCGCGGGCGCCACGTTGGCCCCGGTGCCCTGGATGAGCAGGCCCACGGCGTCCAGGTTCTCGCCCGCGGTGTCCAGCTTGATGTTGGCGCCGTCGAGCATCGTCACGGCCGACGCCACCGCGGTGCCCGCGGTGTAGGTGGTGGCGGTAAAGCGCAGGCGCACGAGGTCCTGCGCGTAGGCGGTGACTGTGCTGCCGCCCGAACCCACGGCGTTGACCTGGGTGTTGAAGCCGGCGATCACGTCTCCGGCCTGGAAGGTGAAGCCGCCGCTGGTGAAGTTGGTCTGCACCAGGTCCAGGCTGTCGATGCCCGCGCCGCTACCGCCGCTCGGGATGCCGATTTGCGAGCCATCAACCAGCAGGCTGGTGGAGTTGGCTGCGGTCTGGTACCAGTAGATGTTGTTCTGCTGCAGGTTGCCCGCTTGCGTGAACAGGATGTCGCCGGCCGCCAGCGCTGTACCCCCAACGGTGGTGGCAGTCTCGACGAGCGCGATGTCGCGGGTGGCGTTGGGGCCAGGCCCGTTCATCACCTTGCGGAAGTAGCCGCTGCTGTAGTCGCCATTGGTCACCGGGCGGAAGACGTAGACATCGCCCGCTGTCGTGCTGATGCTGCTGGCCCAGCCGGCGGGCGGCGAACCGGCCGCGGTGCTCAGGGTCTCGTTGGACGCGGTGACGAAGAGCATGTCGCCCTTCAGCAGGTTCAGCGG
>Ga0209797_10000658_pt1 | contig 17272 bp, 14 predicted proteins | sample DOMMetBare3Fresh_2_FD_187472 | JGI IMG/M metagenome (GOLD analysis project Ga0209797, IMG submission 187472) | Wetland sediment microbial communities from St. Louis River estuary, USA, under dissolved organic matter induced mercury methylation -... | ecosystem: Environmental > Aquatic >... | reverse complement strand
TTCTTCGATCGCAAGCTCGCGATCTCGCAAAGCGACCCGACGCAAAGCGGCCTGTTCCGTGCGCTGCGGCGCCGCGAGTTTGCGCTGTTCTATCAACCGCAGTTCGACATGGCCGACGGCAGGCTGGTGGGCCTGGAGGCGCTGCTGCGCTGGCACACACCGCGCGATGGCACGCGCGAACCGAAGGAGTTCGTGCCGGCTGCCGAGGCATCCGGCCTGATTGTCGACATCGGTGGCTGGGTCCTGGAGGCCGCGTGCGCGCAATTCGCCGCCTGGCGGGAACAGGGCATTGCGCCGCCGCGCGTATCGATCAATGTTTCCGCGCAGCAGCTGAAGTATGCGGAATTTCCGCGCAGCGTGCGCCGGGTGCTCGACAAGTTCGCGATCGCGCCGGAGTTGCTGGAACTGGAACTGACCGAGACGGTGTTAGCTGAGGACGCTGCCGGAGCCGCGCTGCTGCAGATCGCGGCGCTGGGGGTACGCATTGCGCTCGATGATTTCGGCACTGGTTACTCGTCGCTGAATTACCTGCGCCTGCATCCGATCCACGCGGTGAAGATCGACCGCAGCTTTCTCGAGGAGGTGCCGGTCAATCCCGCATCCGCGACCCTGGCGGAGACCATCATCACCATGGCGCATGCGCTCGGCAAGGAAGTGGTCGCCGAAGGCGTCGAAACCGAAGAACAGATGCAGTTCCTGCGCGAGCACGGCTGCGATATCGCCCAGGGGTTCTACCTGGCCCGCCCGATGCCGGTAGCGCAGATTACCGAGCTGCTGCAGATACGCCTGGGAGCGGTTGATCCCGGAACTGCCAGCGCCGCGGGCTAACACGGCTACAATCGACGCCGTGCGATTACATGACTGGATTCGACTGGCGTTGTTGCTCGGCATCCTGCCGCTGCTGCAGGCCTGCAGTACCACGCGTGGCACGTTGCCGTCCGTCCCGGAAGATTCCGGAACACGGATTGCGGCGTTAGCTGAATCGCAGCTGGGCGCGCCGTATCGCTTCGGTGGTGATTCGCCGCAGGGTTTCGATTGCAGCGGCCTGGTGCGCTATGTCTTCGGGCAGGCTGGAATCACGGTGCCGCGCACCGCGCAGGAGCAGCAGCGGGCCGCCGAGGCGGTGTCGGCGGATCAGCTGCAACCCGGCGACCTGGTGTTCTTCCGTATTGCGTCCGGCCGCGTGGATCACGTCGGCATCTATGTTGGCGACGGCGCGTTCGTGCACGCGCCGCGCAGCGGCCGGCCGGTGCGCAGTGAATTGCTGGGCGACAACTACTACCAGCGCCGCTACGCAGGCGCGGGCAGGCTCTCGAACTGACCCAAGCCTGTCAGGCGGCGTAAACGCGGACCGTTTCGCCGATGGTATTGAGGATGCCGCGCAGCGTGTCGTAGTCCGGATGGCGCACCCGCATCCATGCGTTCGCCATGTAGCCGCCTTCGACCGGCTGCGTCGGCGTCCCGGGCGGTGGCAGATGGGACGCGACGACACAATCACCGTATTCGCGCGCGATGCGTTCAACGCCGTCGTAACCGCGAATCCTGCCGTCCCGATCCGGTCGCAGCGCAATCATGCCGCAGGAGTAGCGTCGCGATGGCGCCTGGCCGATGCGCTGGTGTACCAGCGCCATGGCCCACTCGCGATAGATGTCGAAGTCGTTAGCCGCCGCGTACACGTCCCATTGACCCACGCCCGGCGGCCGGCAACCGATCTCCGAGAACTTCAGGCCCTTGGGGCCGAAAAACCATTCCATGTGGGTCGCGGAAGTGCCGATGTCCAGCGCCTTGATCACCCTCCGCGCCATGGCCTTGAGCTCATCATAGCCGCCGGCATCGACGCGATTGGTCGCTATGATCTGGGGCGATATCCAGCGCGCCCGCATGGCCTCGAGAACGTTAGGGTAGTAGTGACTGATGAATTCGTGCGCGACCTCGCCGTTGATGGCGATGGTGTCCAGGAATCCTTCGTGGCCTTCGATGAATTCCTCGACCGCAATCGAGTTGCCGCGCTCGAGCTGGTACTCCGGCAGCGCGCGTTCCAGTTCCTGCAGGTCGGCAACCCGCGTCGTGCCCGCGGCGCCGGCGCCGGCGCGCGGCTTCAGGATCAGCGGAAAGCCGACCCGCGCCGCGAAGTCACGCACTTCCGCAGCCGAGTCGGCGCTGGTCGACTGTGCGCAGGGAACTCCCGCGGCGCGCAGCACTTCTTTCATCGTCGGCTTGTCGCGGCACAGCCAGGCGGTGCGCACGCTGGTGCCGGGGATGCCGCATTGCTCGCGCACCCCGGCGGCCGCCATGATGTGTGCCTCCACCGTGGCTTCCAGGCGATCGATCCACACGCGGCTCTGTATGCGCTGCACGGCAGCTAACAAGCTGGGCTCGTGGACGACGCTCTGGACCTGCTCGTAGTGTGCGAGCTGGCTCCTGAGTTCATCGCCGAGGGCCTCGAGCGGACGTTCACCGATGCCGATGACCCGGGCGCCGACTGCATGCAGCGCGCGCACGAATTGCCGCTGGTAGTAGGGAAAAGCTGGCTCAATGAAAATGACGTTCATGACGGTCCCACCAGGCGTTGGTACAGATCGACGTAGAGCTTGCCCTGGCGCTCCCAGGAAAAATCCTGCGCCATCGCGTTTTGCACCATGCGTTGCCAGAGCGCGGGCTGGCGGTAAAGATCCAGCGTGGTGCGCAGCGCCCAGCTCATCGCAGTGGCGTTGTAGTCGTTGAAGACAATGCCGGTGCCCTCGCCAGTCGCCGGATCGAAAAGCTGCACCGAATCGGCAAGGCCGCCGGTGCGCCGCACGATGGGCACCGTGCCATAGCGCAGGCTGTACATCTGGTTGAGGCCGCAGGGTTCGTACAGCGACGGCATGACGAAGGCATCGCTGGCCGCCTCGATCCAGTGCGCCATTTCGTCACTGTAGCCGCGATGGAACACGGCGCGTTCCGGGAACTGGCGCTGCAGGTGGGCGAAGAATTGTTCGTAGCGTTCCTCACCGCTGCCCAGCGCGACGAAGCACAGGTCACGCGTGGCGAGCAGCGGCGGCAGCGTATCGAACAACAGGTCGAAACCCTTCTGCACCGTGAAACGGCTCACCAGTCCTAACAACATGGTCCGGGCCTTCGGTTTCAGCCGCAGTTTCGACAGGAATTCCTTTTTCAGTCCGGCCTTGATCTCGAGTTCATACGGCCCGAAGTGGCGCGGCAGCCATTGATCCCAGCGCGGATCCCAGTCGTCATAGTCGACGCCGTTCAGGATGCCGACCAGCTGGCCCTGCGACGCCCGCACCGCCAGGTCGTCCTGCAGTCCCATGCCATATTCCGGCGACAGGATCTCGCGCGCATAGGTCGGGCTGACGGTTGCAACGACATCGGCGTACATCACGCCGTGCTTCAGCGAATTGATACGGCCCTGGGCGAGGTCGTCCTGGTGCAGCAGGTAGAACTTGTCGCCTAACGCGATGTCGCCCGCGCTGGCGGCGCCGAACACGCCCTGGTAGCCGATGTTGTGGATGCTCAGCACCGAGCGCGTTGTCGCAAACAGCCGGTCCCAGGCATAGGCGGATTTCAGCAGCAGCGGCCCGAACGCCGTATGCCAGTCGTTGAACTGGAATATCTGCGGCGCCCAGCCCATGCGCTGGCAGCACTCGATGCTCGCCCTTGTTAGGGCGAGGAAGCGCAGGTGCTCGTCGACATCGGCCGTGTAGATGCCGGCGCGCCCATAGAGCGCGGGGCAGTCGATCAGGTACGCCCGGGCGTCGGAATTGGGCAGGCGGGCGCTGAAGACGGAATACTGGTAGCGGTGGCCGCCAAACTCGAGTGGCAGCTGCTGCAGGGACTCGACCGGGGCGACTTCCAGTGCCGCGCGGTCGATGCGGCTGTAGAACGGCATGAACAGCCGCACATCGTGGCCCGCACCGTGCAGGTACTTGCAGAGCGCTGCCGCGACGTCGGCCAGCCCGCCGGTCTTGGCGAACGGGGTGACCTCGGAGGCGACCATGGCGATACGCAAACCCATGACCCGAGTTTACACGCGCCGAATTGCCGGTAGGCTATGCAGTCGCCATGTCACGCGTTTTAATGATTTCACCCGGATACCCGGCCGAAATGCCGGAATTCACCCGTGGCCTCGCCGAGGTGGGCGCCACCGTATACGGCATCGGTGACCAGCCGGCGGCCGCGCTGCCGCCGCTGGTCAAACGCAGCCTGCGCGATTATCTGCAGGTGCGGTCGCTGTGGGATTCGGCGGCGGTGCTGCCTGAGATCCGCCGCTGGTTAGGCGGCCACACGCTCGATCGGGTCGAATGCCTGTGGGAACCGGGCATGCTGCTGGCGGCCGAGTTGCGCGAGGGCCTGGGCGTGCCGGGCATGTCGGTTGCGAAGACTGTTCCGTTCCGCGACAAGGAAGCCATGAAGCGCGTGCTGGACGACGCCGGCATTCGCACGCCACGCCATGCGGCCTGCCGCACAGCTAACGAATGCCGCGAAGCGGCGGAGCGCATCGGTTATCCGATCATCGTCAAGCCCATCGCCGGGGCGGGTTCGGCCGACACCTACCGTCTCAACAGCGCGGCGGAGCTGGAAGATGCGCTGGCGAAACTGACGCATGTGGCCGAGGTCAGCGTCGAGGAATTTGTCGACGGCGAGGAATTCACCTTCGATACCGTAACCATCGACGGCCGCATCGCCTACTACAACGTGGCCTGGTACCGGCCGCGGCCGCTGATCGCGCGCAGCAATGAGTGGATCAGCCCGCAGGTCATCGCGCTGCGCGATCCGGATGCGCCCGATCTCGCCGGCGGCGTGCGCATGGGATTCGACGTCATCCGCGCGTTAGGGTTCGAAACCGGCTTCACGCACATGGAGTGGTATCGCAAGGCCGACGGCGAAGTGGTTTTTGGCGAGATCGGCGGCCGCCCGCCCGGCGCGCACCAGGTCGACCAGATGAATTTCGCCTGTGATTTCGATGTCTATCGCGAGTGGGCCCGCGCCGTGACTCAGGGCCGTTTCGATGCGCAGATCGAGCGCAGATACAACGTCGCCACGATCTACAAGCGCGCGCTCGGACAGGGAATCATTCAGCGCATCGCGGGGCTCGATGAATTCGCCGCACAGTATGCTTCGACCATCGTCTGGGACAGCCTGCTGCGTCCCGGCACCCGGCGGCGCAACTGGAAGGCAACCCTGGTCTCCGATGGCTTCATCATGCTGCGCCACCCTGATCTCGAAACCACCTGCGCGCTGGCGGACCGGATTGGCACTGATGTGCAGCTCTACGCAGGTTGAGCGCCCGTGATCCTCGACGACCTGCGCCGCCGTTTCTTGTTAGTTCTGACGGTGCTCGCCCTGGTGTTGGTGTCGGGCGCCATCGGTGTTGGCCTGGCGGACTGGCCGTTTCTGCAGCGCAGCTGGCGACTCGCGGCCTTGCCGGACAGTGGCGAATGGCCGGACAGTTTCTACCAGCCCGCGGTACGAATAGGCGGCCTCGCGGTGGCGGTCGTGCCGCCGGCGGATCCGGCGACGCCGTTGATCGAACCCGCGGCGCTGGCGGCGGCCGCGGCCTGGGCCGAAGCTAACAATTCCGTCGCGTTGCTGGTGGCGCATCGCGAAAAACTGGTGCTGGAGCGTTACTGGCAGGGCATGAAACCGGATCAGCTTTTTTCCGGGCGCGCCATGTCACGCTCGCTGTCAGGAATGCTGACCGGCTTCGCGGTGCTCGATGGCAAGCTGAGCCTGGACGACAGGCTCGACAAGTACCTGACCGAGTGGGCCCGCGAGCCGCGCGGCGCGATCACGCTGCGGCAATTGCTGCAGAATGTCAGCGGTCTCGAGGAAGTGCCGCTGAACGCGGTGGCGCCTCCGGCGGGCGCGGGTCTTGTGGACCGCTGGCTCGCCGGGACGCGCAATTACTTCGGCAGGAACGCGCGCCTGTCGCTGGGCAGCGATTTCGAGCACACCGCCTTGTCGTTCCGCGTGGCCCATGAAGCAGGATTCCGCTTCGCGCTGTCCAACGCCAATGCGCAGCTGGCGGGCGTGCTCCTCGAACGCGCGCTTGAAGACGATTACGAGCGCCTGATCGACAAGCTGCTGTGGACGCCGCTGGCGGCGGGTCCGGCGGAATTCTACATGGACCGTGTCAATGGCATGCCGGCGGTCTATTGCTGCATGCGCGCCACGGCGCGCGGTTTCCTGCGCCTCGGCATGTTGTTAGCTAACGATGGTGTCATCGACGGCACGCGCATATTGCCGCAAGGCTGGGTGGCCGAAATGGCGCGCGGCTCGCAGGCCAATGCGCTGTATGGCCTGCAGGTCTGGGCCGGCAAGGCGCGCGCCGGCGTGCGCGAGTATCAGCAGGGATCCGGCCAGGGCGTGCGCCACGGCGAGGATTACGCGGCCGACGATGTCATCTGGATGGAAGGCGGCGGTGGCCGCACGGTCTGGGCGATCCCGTCGCAGCAGCTGGTGATCGTGCGGCTCGGGCGCGCATCGAAAGACTGGGACGCTTCCGTGCTGCCCAACCTGCTGCTGCGCGGCCTGATTCGTTAGGCGCTGTCAGACCGGCACTGTACCGGGATTGTAGTCGAACAGCCCGAGCGCCTCGTCGACCGGCACGTCATGATGAAACGAATCCGGGTCAGCGCTCTGGAAACGCGGCGCCTGCATCGAGGATCGTTCCACCACGAAGCGCGCGCGGCCCACGCGCGCGCCCTCGTAACGCGCCAATGCCTGGTCGATGTCCTCGCTGCTCGCGAACGCGCGGCCCAGCAACACGGCATCTTCGATGGCCAGCACCGCGCCCTGGCCGAGGTAGGGCAGGATCGGGTGTGCCGCGTCACCTAACAGGGCGGTCCGGCCGCCGACCCAGCGCATCAGCGGGCTGCGTGCGCACAGCGCCCATTTGAAAAGCTTTTCCTCCGGCGCGTTGGCGATGATGTCCGTCACATACGGATGCCAGCCGCTGAATTCCGCGGCGAGTTCGCGCTTGTCGGCCGGGATACTCCAGCCTTCCTCCATCCAGCCGGCGCGTTCCGCGAAGGCGACGAAATTCAGCAGCTTGCCGTTGCGCACCGGATAGCGGTTGACCAGATGGCCCGGGCCGATGAAAACCTGCGAGGGCGGATCCAGGGCCTCGCGCGGCACCTTTTCCATGGGCACGAGTCCGCGCCACGCGACATAGCCGGTGAACTTCACTTCCTCGGCGCCGAACAGCGTCGAGCGCACCCGCGAGCGTACGCCGTCAGCGCCGATCATGCAGGCCGCGCGGTGCCACTCGCCGGGCGCCACGCCGACGGACACGCCCTGCTCGTCCTGGTTCAGATCGATAAAGCGATGATTGGTCTTGATGGCCTGCGGATCATTCGCCAGCACCGCCTTGGCGAGCAGCGTGTGCAGGTCCGCGCGATGCACGACGTAATAGCGTTCGCCATATTGCTCTGCGAGGCGATCGCCGCGCGGCACCTGCGCCAGGATCCGTCCGTTCTGGTAATGGCGCACGAGCTGATAGTCCGGCGCATAGGCGACGCGACGAAAAGCGTCCATGACGCCGAGCGACTGCAGCCCTAACGCGCCGTTGGGGCTGATCGAGAGGCCCGCGCCCACTTCACCGAGTGTCTCGGCCTGCTCGAACACGGTCACTCTTTGTCCGGCGCGCTGCAGCGCCAGTGCGGCTGCGAGACCACCGATCCCGGCGCCGACGACGATAACTTCCCGTTTGCTGATTGGCATAATGACGGTCCCCTTGCATCGTCATCGCCTGCAAATAAGTTGTCTGTAGGTAGTCGCCGAAGCGCTCTTGTCGGATTCCTTTACACCCAAACTGCGCAAGTAGTGGGATCGACCCGTAAACAGCTGACATAACCCGGTCTGTATGGGATCCAGTTCACATCCCGTCCAGCATGCCAAGCGAGGTCCGACCCAATTCAACCTAATCCGGGGCCCTGGTGTCGGAATAGCTTACAACTCCCGCAGCAATAGCCGCTCCCGACCTGCCTTGGGGTATTTCTGGGGCATTAACTATCTGTTTTTCAAGGAGTTACAGTAGTTGGCCTGCCGATTGCATATAGATACCACAACAGCGCCAGGTGGCGCCCTTTTAGTCGGAGAGTAAGAAATGTCGATTCGTAAAATGGCTCCCTACCTTGCTGCAGTTGCCGCGCTGGCGTGCGCGAGCGTGTCGCAGGCAGGTCCGTTGGTTGCCGGTTCGCAGTATGAAGTCAGCAACCAGGCTGGCAATGTCTTCACGCCTAACGGCAACGACGGCTATTACTCATCTGCAACGTTTAGGTTGAATACTGGCACTTCGTCGGAGCGCACGGTTGGAACAAGCGCCGGCGTGTTCGCGCTCGACTACCGGAACTATGGCTCCGCAGACGCGTGGACTCCGTTCCTGAGCTTTTGCCTGCAGCCGGATGTCTTCCTGACGCCGTTCCTGAATCCCTACACCGCGAACCAGGTCGGTGCCGTCGGCGGTAATTCGGGAGGCAACTATGACCAGGCGCGTATCGCGGAGTTGTGGGGCCGCTTCTATGACCAGATCGCGAACCCGACCAATAGCCAGACCAACGACATCAACGCCGCCGCCTTCCAGGTCGCTCTATGGGAACTGTCGTACGGTGAGCGCGACGGCAACCTGAGCACCGGCCAGTTCCAGCTGACCAGCGGCGGCTCGGTAGGTACGGTCGCGCAGACCTGGCTCAGTGCGCTGGATGGCACCGGCCCGATGGCCGGCGGCCTGCTGGTTCTCACGAACACGATTGACCGCCAGTGCACATCGTCAGCCAATTGCGGCGATCGCCAGGACCTGATCACCCAGGTGCCGGAACCGGCCTCGCTGGCGTTGTTAGGCCTCGGCCTGCTGGGCGTGGGCATCCGCCGTCGCAAGCGCACCGCCTGATCATCCAGGTTTTCTGATCAACAAAAGGCCGCGCCGGCTCTGCCAGCGCGGCCTTTTTTTCAGGTCACCTCGCCCAGGTACTTGGGCAGCATCGCGCGCCAGGTGTTCCAGTTGTGATGGTGCTCGGCGCCCCAGCTGTCCACCCTGTTAGGCACGCCGCGCGCGCCTAACAGCTTGGCGACCCGCCAGCTCTCGCCCGGGTCCTCGTAGTCGCCTTCGCCGGTCGGCAGCAGCACGAAGCGCTGCCGCAGTTTCACCATCTGCGGATGATCGTCCGCGAGCCCCGGCAGGTAGTGCAGCGGCGATGAGTAATAGAAATCCGAATTGATCTTGCCATCGAGGTACTTCGACAGGTCGAAAGTGCCGCTCATCGCGATCGCCAGCTTGAAGGCGTCCGGATGCCGGCAGATGCTGGCGACGGCGTTGAATGCGCCGATCGAGGCGCCGGTAGCGATGACCTCGATGTCCGGTGATGCGCAGTCGTGACGAATCAGCGGCACGACTTCTTCGTAAATATAGGCGTCAAACAGGTTCTGGACCTTGGAACAATACTCCGGGCTGTCGGTGCCCTTGAGCCAGGTCTTGCCGGCCACGCTGTCGATCGAATAGACCTTGATGCGGCCCTGGCTGATCAAATCGCCCAGCACGTGAATCAGCTTGAATCGCTCGACTTCTTCGAAGTCGCCGCCGGCGGTGGGGTACAGCAGCACCGGGGTGCCGAAGTGCCCCCAACGGACAACCCTCGCCGGTTCGGGCAGCCGCGGTGTCTGCCAGCTCCAGGTTTTTTTATTGTTTTCGCTCATGGGTGCGCATCTTGTCGTCCCGCTTGCACAGCGTCAATTGTCGGCGCACGATTATCGGCTTGCGGTCGTGAAGACATGGAGGTTCTGTGAACAGGCGCATCTATAAACCATTTTTCATTGCCTTGGCGGTTGCTGCGGCGCCGTTAGCATGGAGTGCCAGCACCGGCCCTGCGAGCCCGCCGGCAGGCGCGCCTGCGATGTCCAGGGCGGAAACGCAGGATCCGGTCGCGGCGGCATTGCGCCTGTATAACGAGGGCGTCAAGCTCGCGCAGCGTGCGGACGAGGCAGGCGCGGATGCGAAAAAGGCAGGCAAGGATTACGCCGCCGCGCTGAAGAAATTCGAAAGCGCCGTGGAAGCCAATCCGCAGCTGGCGGAGGGCTGGAACATGGTCGGTTACTGCCGCCGGCAGACCGGCGATTACGGCGGCGCACTGGGCGCGTATGACGAAGCCTTGCGGCTCAAGGCCGGCTTTCCCGAGGCGCTGGAATACCGCGGGCATGCCTATCTCGGCCTCAATCGCGTCGATGACGCCAAGCGCGATTACCTCGACCTGTTTGGCCGCAATCGCGCGCTCGCCGCCAAGTTGTTAGCTGCGATGCGCACCTGGTCGGGCGCGCAGCGTGCGGGCAGCAATGCCGATGCCGGGCAGCTCAATACGCTGGACGCGTGGATCACCGAACGTGAAAAACTCGCGCAGCAGACTGCGGCGCTCAGCCGCGCGGGGTCGGCCGCCGGCTGGAATTAACCATCCGGGGCTGAATCCTTGAGGTGGTTGTGCGCGGCGCTGGCCGCGCCCCTGCTGTTAGCGGTCGCGCTCGGCGCGGAATCCTGGAAATGGCAATTGCCACCCGGCATGCCCGAGCCTTTCGTGCCCGCGGACAATCCGATGAGCGAGGCGAAACGCGCGCTCGGTCAGCGGCTGTTCTTCGAGTCGAAATTGTCGGTGACCGGGGGCATGGCCTGCGCGGATTGCCATGAGACGGCCAGAGCCTTCACCGATGGCCGGCCGCGCTCGCCCGGCGCAACCGGCGAGCTGACCGACCGCGGCGCGATGTCGCTGGTCAATGTCGCCTACAGCCAGTCGCTCGGCTGGATCAAGCCTGAGTTGCGGCCGCTGGAAGCGCAGATGCTGGAGCCGCTGTTCAACGAGCACCCGCTGGAAATGGGCCTGCACGGTCGCGAGCAGGCCGTCGCGGCGCTGCTGCAGTCAAGGTCCGATTACCGCGCGCAGTTTCGCGCCGCGTTTCCGGGTGAGGCGCAACCGGTCACCATGCCTAACATCATCAAGGCGATCGCCTGTTACGAACGCACGCTGATCTTCGCGGGCTCGCCTTTCGACCGCTACCTGTATCGCGGCGAGCACGCGGCGCTGAGTCCGGCGGCGCGCCGCGGCATGGACCTGTTTTTTTCCACCGCCGTTGGCTGCGCGCGCTGCCATAGCGGCATCAACCTGGCCGGCCCGTGGCGCGACGCGAGCGGTGCAACCGGTCCGCCGGCGCTGGCGGACAACGGACTCGGCGCCGGAAATCTCAAGGTGCCGACACTGCGCAACATCGCGCTGACGGCGCCATACATGCACGACGGCCGCTTCGGCGGCCTGGAAGCGGTGCTGCGCCACTACGGCCAGGTCGCGCAGCATCGCGGCCGGGATCAACGACTGCCGGCCCGCGAGCTAACAACCGCTGAGCAGCGCGAGCTGCGCGCGTTCCTCGAGTCGCTGACCGACCCGGCGTTCTAGGCGCGGCCTTCCTGCCTGCGCCAATCCTGTATGCGCCAGAAGAACAGCTCCGTGAAGGAATCCCACTCGTGCGCCGGGAACAGCGCCTCGACCTTGCGGCGCACCGCGGCCTTGGCTTCCGCCGTGCCGAAAAACGCGTCGGCGACCTCGTCGAAATGCGCCAGGTGCTTGCCGCAGAAATCCTCGAACTCGGCGGCCGCAAGCCGGGCCCTGGCAATGCGCGCGTACTCTGTCAGCTTTTCAGCCTGTGGGAGATCGCGCGCCGCGACGTCGAAGTAGGGCTCCCAGTCGAGGTTCTTGCGCATCTTGCGCTGCGTCGCCGCGCAGAAGAGGGCCCAGCGCAGGTTGGCCTTCACCAGCCACGGAAAGTGGTAGTGCAGCGAGGTGACCTGCGAATCCGGGCAGGCGTTGGCAAAATCGATCGGATGCCAGGCGTGATTCTTCAGCAGCGCCTCGCAGGAATTGAAATCCCAGCCGAAGAAGGTGTTGATGGTCAGCGTGATGTCTTCCAGCATGCGCTGTTCGCCGGTCGATATGAAATCGCGGTCCATGCGATAGCGATCATGCAATGCTGCGGCCGGATCGTAATTGATGACCCGGGTCTGCGGACCCATGCCGATGCAGCGCACGAAGCGGTCGAACGGAATGATCCCGGCCTGCAGATGCATCACGTCCGTACCGGAGGCCTCGTACGCCGCCTTCAGCGCGGCATCGTCGTCGATCTTGGTCACGCCTTTCCAGCCGCCGCCGTCATAGGGTTTCATGAACAGCGGGTAGCCCAGTTTCCTGCCGACCGCACTGAGATCGAACAACTGCGCGTAGCGTTGCAGCGTGGGTTCGAGATCCGCGGTCTTGTTATACGACTTCGGTGGCACCATCCAGGTTTCCGGGATCGGCAGTCCGAGGCGCATCATCGCGCAATAGGTCGTGTGCTTTTCGTTAGCCTGGATGGACCAGGGGTTGTTGTAGACGTACAGGTCGTTGAGCACCACCGATTTCTTGATCCACTCGCGACTGGTGTGATACCAGTGCGTCACGCGGTCGACCACCACGTCGTAGTTGACTGGTTGCTTCAGGTCGAAGGGCTCGATGGTGACGCGGGACACAGCGAAATCCAGCGTGTCGCCGCGCCAGGAGATCTTCAGTTTCAGGCGCTTCAGGATCTCTTCGAAACAGATTGGCCAGCAGATATCCGCGCCAAGGGACAGACCGATCTTTCTTGTTAGGTGAGCCACTGCTGGTACTCCGTTTAAGCTTTACTCATACACCATCCACAAGGGTCCTGGGAATAGCCAGGACAGGCCCGCGCGCTGGCGATCGCGCCAGTTTTCCCAATTGTGCGCGTCGCGCGCTTCCTCGTAGCGGACTTCGATGCCGCGATCGCGCAGCAGCGGCAGGATCGAGCGGTTCTCGTAGATCAGGGATTCGTAGATACCGCAGCTGACGTAGGCGCGCTCGGTCGGCAGTCCCGGCGCGGCGCGAAACTTGTTGACGAATTGCACCACCGGGTCGAAGACCGGCCCGCGCTTGTGTTCGCCGAAGTCGCTGAAGGCGAAAGATCCGGACTGCAGCAGCAGGCGGCCGAACATGCCTGGGTAGCGCCACGCGGTGTACAGGCTTGCGACGCCGCCGAAGCTGGCGCCCATGAGGCCGCGCGTATCCGGCGTGTCTTCCAGCGGAAATTGCACCCGCAGGCTTTGCAGTAGTTCCTCGACGATGAAACGCGCATGCGGTTCGTAACCCGCGTATTCACGCAGCCGGTCGGGCGAATGCGTGCAGGCGACGATCAGCGGCGCAATTTCCAGGCGGTGGATCAGGTTATCCAGCACGGTGCGCAGCGACGCGAAGCGCAGGTAGTCCTCGCCGTCATGCACGATCAGCAACGGATAGCGGCGCGTGCGCCGGAAGCGGGCAGGCAGGTAGACGAGCGCGCGCCGCTGGTCGCCTAACGCCGTGCTCGACACCTGCAGTTCTTCCAGCGTGCCGTGCCGCGCCAGCGGGTCATCGACCGTCCAGTCCGGGCGAACGTAGCCGTACGCCTGGCAGACGGAATTGGCGCCGAAGGGGTCGGCTGCCTGGACCGGGTTCAGAGGATCGAGTATCAGTTCACTCTTGCCCTGGGTGCGCCGTTCGAACTTGTATTCCAGGCGCGACCCCGGCGGCAGTTCCAGGTGCCGCGCCCACAGGCTGGTGCCGTCGATGCGTTCCAGCGGCTGCGCCGCCGCCAGCCCGGAAATCCAGCAGCGCAAATGCACCGACTCGGCGTCGCCTGCGTAGACGAACGTGACGCCGTCCGCGGCTATCAGCGGAAATTTCGACGCGCGCAGAAAACTGACAATCGCCGCCTCGTCCGGCGTGCCATGGGCGGTCAGTGCGCGCAGGGCCGCGTGCATCAGGTGTCCACTTCGGCGAGGCTGCCGTCCCGGCGCAGCCGGCGGCTGCCCGTGCCGCTCAGGAAATGCCCGTCGCTGAACTGCAGCTCCGCGCCGGTGTCGAGTGTCAGGCAGCGTGCGGGCGCGAAGCGCCGCGCGAGAATACGTACCCGCGCCGCGTCGTCGAGGTGCAGCCGCGTGGCGGCATGCGGCAGGACGATCACGCGTTTGACCAGGCACAGGCCTTCATCGAAGACCTCGACATTGGAACGGCCCTGCGGCGGCGAGTCATGAAACAGCGCCACCACATCGGTCAGTGCCATCGCGCCGGCGGACCAGGCGACGATCGGCTTGTCCGCGAACAGCGCCGCGCCACCTAACAAACGCAGCCGGTTGAGCAGCACGGCGACATGGCCGCCGGCGATGAACACGGCGTTAGCCTGCTGGACGTAACGGCCAATCTGCGCCGCCGCACCGGCTACGGCCGGCCGGTCTGGCAGGCCCGTCTTGGCGACAAACTCGCGGTGGATCGTGCGGATGGCCGCGATGTGCGCGCGGTCCAGGCGGTGCAGGGCGGCGATGGCCTGGCGGCGGGCCCGCCGCAGCAGCGCCGGCGAGCCGTCGCGCTCGAACAGCTCGCGCGCCGTGTCCTTGGCATGCGTGAGCTGCAGTTGATAGAGCTCGCGCATTTCCTGCAAGTCTGACTGGCGCTGGCGGTGCTCGCCGCGCAGCACCGTGTCCTGTTCGAATACACGTTCGCTGCGCTCGTAGATGCGCAGGTCATGCACATCCGCGTCCAGGTGGGCGCGCAGCTCGTCGAGCTCGCCTTCGCGCTCCTGCCAGCCCGCGCTGATGGATACAAATGGCCCCTGCAGCCCAAGCGCCGCGACCACGCCGCGCAGGTTGGGCGTTCGAAACTGGGGTCCGAGCAGGCTCACCGATGACATGGCGCCATATGATAAAGGGTTGGCTCAGCTATGCTAGCGGCAATGCGGCCGATCGATATCGCCAACCTCGTTTTGTTAGGTGCCATCTGGGGCGGCTCGTTTCCGCTGCTGCGCTATGCCGCGCCGCAGTTCGGGCCGCTGGCGCTGATCGCGGTGCGCCTGATCAGCGCCGCCGTAGTGGTCATGCTGCTGTGGCGGGTCGGCCGTGAACTGCGCGCCAACTGGAGGAAGCTCGCACTGCTCGGCCTGATCAACACGGCCATCCCGTTCACGCTGTTCGCGTTTGCGGCGCTGCTGATCCCGGCCGGCGTCAACTCACTGCTGAACGCCACGACGCCGATCTTCGGCGCGCTGATCGCGCGCTTCTGGCTGGGCGAGCGCCTGAGCCTGCAGCGCTGGAGCGGCATTTTGCTGGCCTTCGTGGGCGTCGGCGCCATCGTCTATGAGACCGTCGGTTTCGGCACCATCGACCACACAGGTCATGGGCCTCCGTGGCTGGGTGTGCTGGCAGGTCTCGGCGCCGGGTTCCTCTATGGCCTCGCCGTCTGTTACACGCGCCGCTACCTGGTCGAGCTGCCGGCGACCGTGCTGACGGCTGGCAGCATTGGCTCGGCCGCGATCATGCTCTCGCCGCTCGCGTTGTTAGCCTGGCCGGCCACGCCGCCGACCGCGGGCGCCTGGGTGGCAGCCGTGGTGTTAGGCCTGTTGTGTACCGCGACCGCTTACGTGCTGTATTTTCGCCTGCTGAAGAACGTCGGCGCGGCGCGCGCGGTAACCACGACCTTCCTGATCCCGGTATTCGGCATCCTCTGGGGAGCGCTGTTTTTCGGCGAGCGCGTCGGCGGCCGGCTGCTGTTGTTCTGCGGCGTGGTGCTGGCCGGCACGGCGCTGGCCACGGGGCTGTTCGAGAGGTCCCGGGCTGCTGTCTAGACGGCTGGCACGCGGTCCGGCGCGCGTTTAGTTCCGGCAACTGCGGGTATGTTGCAGTGCGGCGATGCAATAATGAAGGCGTATGTCCGAGCCCCGCAGCAACCGCATTACGACCCTGAGCCTGGCGGTGGCGGTCCTGTGCGCCGGCTGGGCCATTTATGCGACCAAGCACGCCAATAAACCCAGCAGTGGATTCGGCCCACCGGGCGGAGGGCCGCCTGCAGCCATGACCGGCGGCCGGCCAGGTGCGACAGCTGCGGCCGCGCGTGGCGGCAGTCCCGGTCGACCCGGCGCGGCTTCAGGGCAGGGCGGCGGATTCAATGCTCCGACACCGGTGGTTACGGTCGCAGTCCGTTCCGCCGAGCTGACCCGGGCGCTCTCGGCTGTGGGCACGGCGCAGGCGAACGAAGCGGTCAGCATCACCTCCAAGACGTCGAACATCGTGTCGCGGGTGCGTTTTGCCGACGGCCAGCCGGTGCAGATGGGCGAGATCCTGGTGGAACTTGACAGCGCCCAGGCGCGCGCCGACCTGGCCGTGGCTCAGGCGGCGCTCACGGAAAGCACCTCGCAGTATCAGCGCAGCAAGGAGCTGCTCAACACCCAGGCGGTTTCGAAGTCCCAGTTCGACCAGCTGGTCGCGACCAAGCAGGCTAACGAAGCGCGGCTGGCGGCGGCGCGCGCGCGGCTCGAGGACACGGTGATACGTGCGCCATTCTCCGGGCGCGTGGGGCTGCGCAAGGTGAGTGTTGGCAGCCTGATCAGTCCCGGCGCATTGATTACCACGCTGGATGACACCAGCATCATCAAGCTGGATTTTTCGGTGCCGGAGAATGTCGTGGCGAGCCTGCGGGACGGGCTCACGGTCAAGGCCAAGAGCAATGCCTATCCCGGCCGTGTGTTTACCGGCCGGGTGTCGAGCGTCGATTCGCGCATCGATCCCACCTCGCGCTCCGTGGCGGTGCGCGCGCTCGTACCTAACAGCGACGGTGCTCTGCGCCCCGGCCTGTTCATGACCGTGGAACTCGAAAGCGACGGTCGCACCGCGCTGGTGATTCCGGAAGAAGCGCTGGTGCCTGAGAAGAGCAGCCAGTACGTCTTCATCGTGCGGGACGGCGCCGTGATCAACTACTTCCTCAAGTCCTCCAACGGTGCCGGTCCGGTGACGCTCGAGATCCTGGACGCCGCCGGCCAGGTCGTGCGCACCTACACCAATACAACCAGCATAGACATCGGCCTCGCCAACAATTGGGACCCCAATGGCGCACCCAACGGCGCCAACCAGGACACCGCCCAATGGAACAATCTTGTCCCCGGGAACCTGGCCCTGCAATACATCACCGGCTGGGGCAATTCCGGGTTTGGCACACTGGGCGTCAATTTGGTCCTCACGGCGAGTCAAGTCGGTGACGTGGTCATTACGGGTCCAGCGGCTGGATCCCCCGCCGCCGGCATTTTCGGAATCACCAATGACAGTCCCACCGCCCTTCTTTCTTTAGGACAAACGGGAGGCACATTGAATTTAGCCACGCGGCCGGGGACTGCCGGAACCATTCACGGCTTTGTGAACAACTCAGTGCAACCGGCCGTCATG
>Ga0209797_10000657_pt1 | contig 17280 bp, 14 predicted proteins | sample DOMMetBare3Fresh_2_FD_187472 | JGI IMG/M metagenome (GOLD analysis project Ga0209797, IMG submission 187472) | Wetland sediment microbial communities from St. Louis River estuary, USA, under dissolved organic matter induced mercury methylation -... | ecosystem: Environmental > Aquatic >... | reverse complement strand
TTGCCCATCCAGCATTTTCTCCAATAAATTCAATTTATCAGAAATATTCTCTTTTTCCACTCCAGATGCTGCGGAATCATTTTGTTCGGTAGCATACCAAACCAGCGCCATAGCCACATAGTCCTGCATGTCTTTTCCTGCAAACATTGTTTTAAATTCAATGATCTTGTCATTAATTGTTTTTACTGTTTTGCGTACCACTTCTTCATCTTTTGGATGCAGCTTAATCCTGTAGCTTCTGTCGGCTATGGTAATTGTGGCAGGTATTAGTTGGTCTGACATAATTGATAATTTTTTAATGGATAATTGAAAATGGTTTAAAAGGTCGGGTAGATATAATTATCAATTATAACATTATCATTTATCCATTTCTATTCACTTAGCAAAGCAATGCAACGGTCTATTTCTTTGATGTAAGAGTTAATGCGTTTTTCAAATTCTTTTTTATCACTTTCATCCCAATCGCCGGAAGTTATCTTCAAAACATCCACTTGCTGCTTCAGGTCTTCAATGGTTTGTTGATTAGTAAATGACTGGTTCCTGTTTTTATCCAATTCTTCTTTCAACTTCAAATTTTCTTTTTGCAGTGCAGAATGGTCCTTTAGCACCTGCTGGAGTTTATCCTGTATTCTTTTAAGTTGAATTTCCAGATCGGCCATAACTGTAAGTTATTTAAATTTTCAATGCTCAATTCTCAATTTGTTGGACATTGAGCATTGATAGTTGAAAATTGAACATTATTTTCTTATTTCAGCTTTCAACTCACTTTCTAAAACACTCATTATTTTACTCATCCACCCATCGATCTCTTTATCAGTTAGCGTTTTTTCTTCATCTAAAAATGTAAAGCTGACGGCGATCGATTTTTTATCTGCTCCCAGCTTTTCACTTTCGAATATATCAAAGAGTTTTACTTCCTGAAGATTTGAAAGCTTTAAATTATTCACCGACTTCTCCACGTCTGCATAAGCCAGTTGTTTTGGAACAACCATTGAAATATCACGCATCACTGATGGAAACCTTGGTAATTCTTTAACTGAAAGGGTTTGCATGGAGGCCAGTTTCAATACTGCTTCCCAATTAAGCGCTGCAAAAAATACAGGTTGCTTTATACCAAATTGAGATAATACTTTTTGGTTTACTTCTCCAGCGCCGGCAACGAGTTCGCCGTTGGCTTTATATATAATATGGTCCTGCAATTTGGGTACCGGAACTGTCTCAATTGAATCTGGTTTTATACCCAGCAATTGCAAAACCGACGAAACAACAGCTTTTGTATAAAAGAAATCTGACGAGACAGATTTGCCTTTCCAACTCTGTTCATTCACATTGCCACTAATTATCATACACACCTGTTCCATTTCATGATATTTACCCGGTCCGGTTGTGAAATATCCTTTGCCAAATTCAAAAAGTTTCAGATTACTGTTCTTGTGATTCAGGTTGCGTGCTACAACTTCCAAACTTGTTTCGAGTAATGACGGACGAAGAATATTCAGCTCAGCACTAAGGCTGTTCATCATTTTTACCATTGGCTGTCTTTCTTCTTCGGTAAAATAAGCGGCATTAGTTATTGAGTTGGTCATCATTTCATGAAAACCGAGCCCAACAAAATAATTGGCAACTTTTTCTTTCAGTGTATGACCAAGATAATTTTCTTCAACAGACGGAGTTATTGTTATCGCAGTTGGGATCTCAATATTATCCAATCCATCAATTCTTAAAATTTCTTCTACAATATCTGCCGGCAATGAAATATCCGGTTTGCTGAAAGGAACAGAAACCCTGATCTCATCAATACCATCTTTTAGAATTTCAAATCCAAGACTGCTCAAAATATTTTTTACAGTGTCGGGATGGTAATTTTTGCCACTCAGTTTTTTCAGGTAATGATATTTGAGTGACACCTGCGATCTTTCTGCCGGATCAGGATATACATCAACAATATCCGATGCAATTTGTCCGCCACCCAGCTCTTTGATCATAAGAGCGGCACGTTTCAGTACATTAACTGTATTCGATATATCAATGTTTTTTTCAAAACGTGTTGCAGCATCTGTTCTCAATCCATGACGAAAACTTGTTTTGCGGATATCAACCGGACTGAACCAGGCACTTTCAAGAAAAATATTTTTTGTTTTATCAGTTACACCCGAATGCAGACCACCGAAAACTCCGGCAATGCAAATCCCGCCTTCCCCATCACAGATCATCAGGTCTTCGTTGCTCAGTTTTCTTTCTTTCTCATCAAGAGTGATAAAAATTGATCCTTCGGGTAAATTTTTTACGATAACTTTTTTACCTCTTATTTCATCCGCATCAAATGCATGCAGCGGTTGTCCGGTTTCATGCTGAATGAAATTGGTGATATCTACAATATTGTTGATAGGTCGTAGCCCGATCGCTTTTAATTTCTTTTGCAACGATAACGGCGATTCTTTAATAGTAACACCGGCAATGCTTACGCCACTATATCGCTGACATGCTTTTTCATTTTCAACAGAAACAGTTATTGGCAATGAAGTATTATCAATTTTAAACAAATTGGAATTTGGAACTTGTGATTTGTAATTTTTCCTCTCATGATGGCTGAGATAGGCGCAAACATCTTTTGCAACACCCCAATGACTCATTGCATCCATCCTGTTTGGCGTAATGCCCAATTCATAGATCCAATCTTCATAAGGTTGAAAATATTCTGCAGCATCTGAACCAACCCTGGTATCTTCTTTCAACACCATGATGCCCGCATGTGATGTACCTAAACCAATTTCATCTTCGGCGCAGATCATTCCATGGCTTTCCACGTTCCTGATCTTTGCCACCTTCATTGTTACCGGTTCATTATTTACCGGGTAAATAGTTGTTCCCACTTTTGCAACAACGACTTTTTGACCGGCCTCCACATTTGGCGCCCCGCAAACAATTTGCAATGGCTCGCCATTTCCTACACTAACTTTTGTAAGTGTGAGTTTATCAGCATTCGGATGTTTTTCGGTGGAAAGAACTTCCCCGATCACCAGACCTTTTAATCCTCCTTTTACCTCTTCATATTTTTCAAAACTCTCCACTTCCAAACCGATAGAAGTGAGAATGCGGGCCAATCTTTCGGGTTCGACAGTTACAGGAAGATATTCACTCAGCCATTTATACGAAATAGTCATTTGTTCGATTCGCTTTTCTGATTCGAACAAAGATAATTGTTTGAGGGCAGAAGAAGTTTTGCAGAGAATGAGGATATTTTTAATTAGTATCTCAAATAATTTTTTATAAATTACAGATAATGTTTTAAAAGCCGATGTGGAAAAGCTTGTGAAGTAATAGTTAAGAAAGAAAAAATTTTTTTGTGTCCATTTCACTTTTATATTCGCCGTCTGACTGAGGGATAACGTTTCGAACCGAACCAACTAATTCAGTGAAATAAGGATTGAAAACCTGCCTGACGGCAGGCAGGCTAACCCAAAAGTCATTGGTGTGAAATCAATGGTTTAAATTTTTATCGCCCTGCATCAACGATGGAACTTACTAATCTCAACAAAGACCGCAAGCAAAGAAGAAAGACTTCAACAGATCTTAGCAGTTTAGTTTACGGCAAAATACCACCGCAAGCAAAGGACCTTGAAGAAGCAGTTCTCGGCGCAATCATGCTTGAGAAAAACGCTTTCGATGCTGTTATAGAAATTTTAAAGCCTGAATGTTTTTATGTAGATGCACATCAGCGTATCTATCGTGCCATGCAAGGCCTGGCACAAAAGAACAAACCCATCGATATACTAACTGTTGCCGAAGAATTAAAGACCCGTGAAGAATTGGATATGGTGGGCGGGCCATATTATGTTACCAAGCTTACCAACGCAGTTGTTTCTTCCGCACATATTGAAACACACTCAAGGATAATTCTGCAAAAATTTATTCAAAGAGAATTGATACGTGTCAGCGGTGAAATTATTGGTGATGCGTACGAAGATTCAACAGATGTTTTCGATCTGTTAGATGATGCAGAAAGTAAATTGTTTGAAATTACGAGCAATCACCTTCGCAAGAATTTTGATACTATCGATTCTGTTTTGGTAAAAACCATTCAGCGTATTGAAGATCTGCGCCATAAAAATGAAGACTTTTCCGGTGTGCCCAGTGGCTTTGCTTCATTAGATAGAATTACTTACGGGTGGCAAAATACCGATCTTATCATTCTTGCTGCAAGACCTTCAGTTGGTAAAACGGCATTTGCCTTGAACCTGGCAAGAAATGCTGCATTGCATGCAAGCAAACCAACTCCGATCGCATTCTTTTCATTAGAGATGAGTGCCGGACAATTAGTGCAAAGGATACTTGCTGCTGAAAGCGAGATATGGCTTGAAAAAATTGCCCGTGGTAAATTGGAAGAGCATGAAATGAAACAGCTTTATGCACGGGGTATACAACGTCTGGCAAAAGCGCCGATCTTTATTGATGATACTCCGGCATTGAACATTTTTGAATTAAGAGCAAAATGCCGTCGTTTAAAAAATAAACACAATATCGGATTAGTGCTGATCGATTACCTGCAATTGATGAGTGGAACCAGTGATAACAGGAATTCAAACCGAGAACAGGAGATCAGTAATATTTCCAGGAATCTGAAAGCTCTTGCAAAAGAATTGAATATTCCGATCGTTGCACTTTCTCAGTTAAGTCGTGAAGTGGAAAAAAGAAAAGAAGGCGCAAAGATCCCGCAGCTGAGTGACTTGCGTGAATCAGGTGCTATCGAACAGGATGCCGATATGGTTATGTTCCTTTATCGTCCCGAGTATTATGATATTACCGCCAATGAAATGGGTGAAAGCAATAAAGGTGAAACCCATGTAAAAATTGCAAAACATAGAAATGGCGTTTTGGATACAGTGAAGCTGAAGGCATTGCTTCATATTCAGAAATTTGTTGAAGATGATGGCAGCGGAATGGCAGGATTAGGATTACCTCCGGGAGCATGGAAGCCCGTGCCTGATGATGGCGGCGGCGATGCCAAACTATTTATACAAACAGGAAGCAAGATGAATGATCTGCCATTTAGCGATGAAGAAGAAACTCCATTCTGATTTTAGATTGCAGATTTAAGATTTTAGATTTGTCCGGAAAGTTCTCCGGACTTTTTGTTTTAACCAATGGTATTACCTTTTTTTTATATTAATGAATATTCTTCTTCTCAAAAAGAAATTGTGTTAGATGAAGACAGATCAAGGCATGTGATACAGGTTTTAAGAATGAAAGAAGGCGAGAAGTTAAATTTGACTGATGGCAAAGGAAACCTGATGACTGCTGAAATTACTGATGCTCATAAAAAACATTGTACAGTAAATGTAATTGACTCACGATCCACGCCTCACAACTCACGAAAAATAACCATTGCAATTTCTTTATTAAAAAACAGCAACCGCTTTGAATGGTTTTTAGAAAAAGCAACAGAGATCGGTGTTTCAGAAATTATTCCGCTTATCTGTGAAAGAACAGAAAAACAAAAATTCCGGTATGACAGGATGAAAGGAATTTGTATCAGTGCAATGTTACAATCGCAGCAAACATGGTTGCCGGTTTTGCACGAACCGGTTATGTATACAGAGTATATAAGGACTATTGAGGGTAATAATGATTTGACAAAACTCATTGCTCATTGTGAAGAACCGGGTGGTAAGACAAACCTTTCAACCATTAAACCCTTAAACCATTCAACGATCCTGATCGGTCCCGAAGGAGATTTTACAAAACAGGAAATAGAATTTGCGTTACAAAACAATTTTATCCCTGTAAGTTTAGGCGAAACAAGATTAAGGACAGAAACAGCTGGAGTAGTCGCTGTTGCATTACTTAGCCAAATCTGATTCATTGAAATCTTCTTTTTTCAGTACTGGTTCATTCAATTCCACCACATGAGCTCTTTTCTTTGCAGCTCGGCTTCGCATTGACATATTCAGCATTTCCACACCAAAAGAAAAAGCCATCCCGAAGTATATATAATTTTTAAGGTGCAGCATTTCTGCCTGGTGATGATCCCAGCCTTCAATTACTAAACTTAAACCGATCATTACCAAAAAAGAAAGGGCCAGCATTTTTATTGTCGGATGTTTATGTACAAAAGAAGAAATAGAAGAGCTGAATAAAAACATGACGATCATGGCGACAACTACTGCGGCTATCATAATCTCAACATATTTGGCAGTACCGCCAGCGGTAATTACACTGTCAAATGAAAATACCGCGTCAATGATCATGATCTGTGTAATAGCTTGTGCAAGTGAGATACCCTTTTGTTTTCCTGCTTCTATGTTTGGGTCTTCGCCTTCCAGCTTGGTGTGAATTTCTTTTACCGATTTATAAATTAAAAATAAACCGCCCAGCAGCATAATGATGCTTGCCAGGTCAAATCCTTTTCCAAACCAGCTTTCGGGAATAATATCTTTTCCCTTTTGTGCAAGCAACCAACTCAGACCATATAACAGAAGACAACGGGAAATAATTCCGGTGACCATCCAAATACGACGAACCTTTTTATGATCTTTTACTGATTTTAAACGATTCATGATGATGCTTACAAAAATTACATTATCGATACCCAACACCACTTCGAGTATCACGAGAACTATGAAACTGATTATACTTTCCGATGTAAATAGATGTTCCATTACTTTAGAATTATTAATTAATAATTATTAGTTATTAATTTTTGAAAGATAGTTATAAATGTTCTTGACGATACCAGGGCCTTCATAAATAAAACCTGTCCAGACCTGTACCAAAGATGCGCCGGCATCCAGTTTTTCTTTTGCATCAGCCCCGGTAAAAATTCCACCGCTTGCAATGACCGGAATGTCCCCTTTTGTTTTTTCAAAAATATATTTTACTATTTCGGTTGATCTTTTTTGTAAAGGCTTTCCGCTTAATCCTCCAGCACCAATAGCAGTGAGTCGTGAGATGTTGGTTGTAAGTCCAACTCTGCTGATGGTTGTATTTGTTGCCACTAATCCATCCAATTTTATTTCCAATGCAAGATCAATTACATCATCAAGCTGTTCTTTTGTAAGATCAGGTGCAATTTTTAGTAAGATCGGCTTTGCAACTGCCTTGCCATTATTGATCATTTGCAAATGGCGTAGAATTTTTCGTAATGATTCTTTTTCCTGCAACTCTCGAAGACCGGGTGTGTTTGGTGAACTTACATTCACAACAAAATAATCAACATAAGGATGCAGCTCTTTAAAACATACCTCATAATCCTTCCATGCATCTTCATTAGGAGTGATTTTGTTTTTTCCGATGTTACCACCGATGATGAGTCGGGAGTCGTTAGTCGGTAGTCGTGAGTCAACTTGCACTGACTCATGACTCCGAACTCTGAACTCGGAACTTTCTTTCCAATTCTTCAGTCTTTCAGATATTACCTTTACTCCATCATTATTAAAACCCATCCGGTTGATCAATGCATGATCTTTTGGCAAACGAAAGAGTCTTGGTTTTTCATTCCCAGCTTGCGGTAAAGGAGTCACAGTTCCTATTTCAACAAATCCAAAACCGAGTGTTTCAAGCTCTCTTAAATATTTTGCGTTTTTATCAAAGCCGGCGCCGAGACCGACAAGATTCTTGAATTTTAGATTTAAGATTTCGGATTGCAGATTTTCGCTTGGTGTAGGTGAGAAGCGAGTAGCAAGAAGCTTTCTTATAAGATCAATACTGCAAAGTATTCGCAGGCAATTCATAGAAAAATAGTGAACCCATTCAGTTGGAAAAAGGAAAAGTATATTTCGTAAAAATTTATACATAAAAGCGCTGCGAAGATAAGAACCCAATTTGTAGGGGATACATCAAATACTTTAACTTTGGCCTATAAGGTTGCATAAACAACTTTCCGTAATTTTGATGTTTAAAGCTGAATAGAATTACAAGAGATGAACGGAGCGTCGCAACAAAAGTTAAATAGTAGTGATTAAGCTGACTAAATAAAATATTTCTTCATCTTCCTAAACCCTTTGAGGGGCTGGGGCAAAACATTTTTTATGCAGGAAGCATATATAGTAGCAGGTTACCGCACCGCAGTTGGTAAAGCAAAACGTGGGGGCTTTCGTTTCTATCGCCCCGATGATCTTGCTGTGGATGTGATAAAAGGCTTGATGGCAAGTGTACCTCAACTTGAGGCGAAGCGGGTTGACGATGTAATTGTTGGCAATGCTGTGCCCGAAGCTGAGCAGGGTTTGCAATTTGGCCGCATCATTTCTGCAAGAGCATTGGGCATCGATGTGCCGGGTGTAACAGTGAATCGTTATTGTGCATCGGGTTTGGAAACAATTGCCATCGCTACTGCAAAAATTAGAATGGGAATGGCGGATTGCATTATTGCAGGTGGTACGGAAAGTATGAGCCTTGTGCCAACAGCTGGTTGGAAAACTGTGCCGGCTTACTCAATTGCAAAAGATGAACCTGATTATTATTTAAGCATGGGATTGACTGCCGAAGCCGTGGCAAAAGAATTTAACGTGACTCGTGAAGCACAGGATGAATTTTCTTATAACTCGCATCAGAAAGCGATCAACGCAATTAAGAATGGTTATTTTAAAAATGGAATTCTGCCAATCGCTATTGAAGAAACTTATCTTGATGAAAAAGGAAAAAAACAAAAAAGAAATTATACGGTTGATACAGATGAAGGCCCCCGTGCTGATACATCAGTTGAAGCATTGGCTAAATTAAAACCGGCTTTTGCTGCGAATGGTTGTGTAACTGCAGGCAATTCATCTCAGACAAGTGACGGCGCTGCATTTGTGATTGTGATGGGAGAGAAGATGGTGAATGAACTTGGATTAAAACCAATAGGTCGCTTGGTTGGTTCTGCTGTTGCCGGTGTTCATCCCCGCATTATGGGCATTGGTCCTGTTGCTGCAATTCCAAAAGTGTTGAAACAAACTGGAATGAATCTTTCTCAAATTGATTTGATAGAATTGAATGAAGCTTTTGCATCCCAATCCATCGCTGTTATTCGTGAAGCAGGTCTTGATCCATCCAAAGTAAATATCAATGGTGGTGCTATTGCATTAGGTCATCCGCTGGGTTGTACGGGTTGTAAGCTCACTATTCAGAATCTGCATGACATGAAACGCCTCAATAAAAAATATGGAATGGTTACAGCTTGTGTTGGCGGCGGGCAGGGAATAGCGGGTATTATTGAGAATCTGTAGATTACTGTACGCTATTGATGAAAAAGGACATGTAGTTTTCCTCTATCTGTAGTCAGGAAAAGAATTTACTTTTCATTTAATGTTCCTTAAACCATTTAGTAACTTTAAAGTCAACAATGGCTACTGCCAACCAAAACCCAAGTTATGGATAGAAGAGATTTTGTAACAGCTAAGCGAAAAGCGGCCCCGGTTAAGACTGCTGAAACACAAGAGACCGTCCGCACTTTTGCCGGTCTCAATCCTTATAATGGCCCATGGACAACAAATGAAGTCGCACACCTTTTGAAACGAACGATGTTCGGTTCTACTCCTGACGATATTTCTTACTTTCTTGGTCTTGGTATGAATCAGTCGGTTGATGCGTTATTAAATGTTTCTGCAACACCGCCTGCACCGCCGGTTAAGAATTATAACAATACGAACATACCTGCTACCGACCCTGATTATGCAATACCGATAGGTCAAACCTGGGTTACAATAAATACTGTTGATGCTGATGGCCAAAGAAGAAATTCATTTAAAGCATGGTGGATGGGCTTAATGCTAAACCAGGAAAGGAATATAAGAGAGAAAATGACGCTATTCTGGCACAACCATTTTTCTACTGAATCAAATGATATTGGCCGTGCAATTTGGGCCTATGATAATAACAGGCTCTGCCGGCAGTTTGCATTAGGCAATTTTAAACAAATGGTTCGTGCAATGACACTTGATGTTGCCATGCTTCGTTATTTGAATGGCTATTTAAATATAAATGGGGCACCAGATGAGAACTATGCCCGTGAGTTGCAGGAATTATTCACTCTTGGCAAAGAAAATAATCCAAACTATGCAGAGAGTGATGTAATGGCAGCTGCCCGTGTTCTCACTGGTTGGAAAATAAATGGAACAACCAATACTTATTTCTTCAACAGCAACCAGCACGACAGAAACAACAAACAGTTTTCTTCATTTTATAATAATTATGTTCTTACAGGAAGAACCGGCGCCACAGCTGGCGACCTGGAATTAGATGATCTGCTGAATATGATCTTTGGAAAAAGCACAGAAGTTTCAAGATTCATTGTAAAAAAACTTTATCGCTATTTTGTTTATTATAAAATTGATTCTGCTACTGAAACAAATGTCATCAATCCGCTTGCACAGCTTCTTGTTTCTAATAACTGGGAAATAAAACCTGTATTAACTGCCCTTTTTAAAAGTGAGCATTTCTTTGATACAGTTAATTATGGTTGTTATATTAAATCTCCTGTTGATCTTGTGGTTTCTGTATGCAGGGAGTACGGAATTGTATTTCCAAACAGCTCTGATTATGTAAATGCTTATAACATGTGGGGCTACATCCAGGGTTTTGCAGCATTGCTTCAACAAAACATCGGCGATCCGCCTGATGTTGCCGGATGGAAAGCATTTTATCAAAGCCCACAATTTCATGAAATATGGGTGAATACCGATACCTATCCAAGACGAAATCTTTTTACGGATACGATGATCAATACAGGCTATACACGCAACGGGCAAAGAATTATTATCGACGCAGTTGCTTTTACAAAAAAGTTAACCAACCCTTCTGATCCGAATGCCCTGATCAATGATGCATTGAAAATTTTATACAGAATTGATCTTACCGCTTCATCTAAAGCAGCATTGAAAAAACAAATTCTTTTAAGCAACCAGGATCAGGATTTTTATTGGACAAATGCATGGAATGCCTATATCAGCAATCCAACCAATGCGAATTACCAGGTAGTGTATGTGCGGCTCCGGGATCTGTATAAATATTTTATGAACCTGGCCGAGTATCAATTGTGTTAGCCCCCATCCCCTGAAGGGGAGCAAGTGGTATTTCAATAAGTAATGATGAAATAAAAATATTTAAAATGAAACGCAGAGACTTTTTAAAATATACGGTTCCGCCGGTAGCTGCAACCACGATGCTCGGAAAGATTCCTGTTCGTGCAATGGGAATGGAATCTCCTTTGATAAGAGCATTAATGGATCCTAATATCGATACTGATCATGTATTGGTACTTATACAAATGAACGGAGGCAATGATGGATTGAATATGGTAATACCAATTGATACATATTCTTCATATCAATCAGCAAGAAACAATGTAGCTATTCCGCAAAACAGGGTTCTTGCACTAAATGGAAATAACAAAACAGGTTTACACCCTGCAATGACAGGCATTCGAAATCTTTTTAATGAAGGAAAAGCAGCGGTAGTGCAGGCTGTAGGTTATCCTCAACCAGATTTTTCTCATTTCCGCGCCACTGATATCTGGATGAGTGCATCCAATTCAAATGAATTTGTAAACAGTGGATGGGTGGGTCGTTATCTTGATCATGAATATCCTGGCTTTCCGACAAATTATCCTAACACTGTAATGCCTGATCCGCTAGGTATTCAAATTGGTTCTGTTACTTCCCTTACTTTCCAGGGTCCGCAGGTAAGCATGGGCATGAGTATTTCTGATCCTGTAAATTTTTACAATCTTATTAATGGCATACAAGACCCGGCTCCAAATACCCCTGCCGGTTTTGAATTAACTTATATAAGAACTGTTGCAAGACAATCACAACAATATGCTGATATAATTAAAACGGCCGCATTAAGAGTAACACAACAATCAACTTATCCAACAAATAACCCATTAGCTGATCAATTGAAAATTGTTGCCAGATTAGTGAAAGGCGGATTGAAAACAAGAGTATACATGGTGAGCATTGGCGGGTTTGATACACATTCTGTACAGGTAAATCAAACAGACACAACTACAGGGGCTCATGCTACTTTATTACAAAGGGTTTCAGATGCTGTTAAGGCATTTATGGATGATCTGAAATTTTTAGGTGTGCAAAAAAGAGTTTTTGGAATGACGTTCTCCGAATTTGGAAGGAGGATAAAATCAAATTCAAGTTTGGGAACAGATCACGGTGCAGCAGCCCCAATGATATTATTTGGTGAATATGTGAACACGGCTGTTTATGGAAACAACCCGACTATTCCCGGAAATGTGAGTTTTAATGACAATGTTCCGATGCAATATGATTTCAGAAGCATATATGCATCTATTCTTGAAAAATGGTTTTGTGTTGATAATCCAACACTGCAAACTGTATTGCTGAGGAATTTCCAAAGTCTCCCTGTTGTAAAAAGTAATTCATGTAATTCAACTATTCCTGATCTGCAGGATAACCTTGTTATCAAGAATTATCCGAATCCATTTGTAAGTTCAACTACTATCAGTTTTAAAACCGAAGGTGGTCATACATCTATTATGATCATTAATACATTGGGCCAGGTAATCAAAACATTGATCGACCAGGAATATAATGGTCCTGGACAATATACTGTTCCATTTAATGCTGACAGGCTTGCAGCTGGTGTGTATTATGCACGACTTCAAAATGGAGCGATACAACAAGTAAGAGCAATGCTGAAAGTGAAATAAGATCAGTATAAAGAGTTATGACCCGTTTCGCCTCAGGCGGGACGGGTTTTTTTGTTTCAATCATAGTAGCAAAAAGTCATAATTTTGCGACATGCTTTTTAAAGGCATTCATATCAACAAAGTGATCTCGGCTGCATTACTTGTAATGCTTTTGTTGATTCACAGCATCAAGTTGCTTCATACACATTCAGGCGATAATCTTTCTGCAAATAGTAATTCAGAAATTATAAAATCATCTTCTGATTGCGGCATTTGTAATTATCAACTTGCAAAAGATGCAAATGATCTTGTTCATTCTTCAATTTGTAATTACGGTACCCAACCAAAAAATTTCGACACAAAGTTAATTTCAGCTCATAAATTTTCCTTTCACACTGCTTTTGAAAACCGCGGGCCTCCCTGTAATGTTTAGTTTTTGGGAATCAATATTTTTAAAAAGATATAACGATATAATTGTTATACAGGTTTTATTAAATCGAAGAATCTTTAATTCAAAGGCGGTATCATGTTAAAGTCAATTTCATATATCATCTTCTTTAGTCTTTTTGCTATCAAGGATTTTGCACAGGAAAAGAATTTGCTGAGTGAAAAGAAGAATACAAACTTATTAGCTGCACCGGCAGTATTTGCAGGGAAGATCACTGATGCAAAAACAGGCGAGCCTTTACCAGGCGCCAGCATTTTTATATCAGATCTGAAACTAGGAACTGTTGCCAATGCATCAGGCAGCTTCAGTTTCCTTGAAATTCCCGCGGGTCATCATCTTATTGAAATTTCTCATACAGGATATACAAGTATTGTCGAGCATATTGATATTTCCGGCAACATTGAAAAAGATTTTGCATTGCAACCAACAATTGTTGAGAACCAGGCTGTGATAGTTACGGGGGTTACCAATGCAACCAGTATTCGCAAAACTCCTGTACCTGTTACATCAATTCGTAAGACTGAGATCTTAGAAACCCCATCTTCTAATATTATTGATCTGTTAGCAAAGAAGCCAGGTATTTCACAAGTTGGAACCGGTCCGGGAATTTCAAAACCTGTCATTCGTGGTCTTGGTTACAGTAGAGTAGTGGTAATAAACGAAGGAGTAAGACAGGAAGGACAACAATGGGGAGATGAACACGGAATTGAAATTGATGATCTTAGTATTTCAAGAGCTGAGATACTTAAAGGACCAGCTTCGCTTATTTACGGAAGCGATGCTATTGCAGGAGTAATAAATCTAATTACCAGCATTCCTGTAAGTGAAGGAACGATCAAAGGAAATATTCTTACAAATTTTCAAAGCAATAATGATCTGTTTGGGTTGAATGCAAACGTTGCAGGTAATAAAAAAGGAATTAACTGGAATGTATACGGAACATTGAAATCTGCTGGTGATTATAAAAATCGCTACGATGGAAAAGTGCTGAACTCAAGATTCAATGAAAAAAATTATGGCGGTTATATTGGTGTAAATAAAAAATGGGGATTCAGCCATCTGGTTTTTAGCTCATTCAATCAAAATGTTGGATTGATAGAAGGTGATCGTGATAATGCAACAGGAAGATTTTTGCTTTATTCGGGAACACCATTGGTACGAATTGCTACAAATGAGGATCTGAATGAACGGAATCATTTTATTCCTTTTCAAAACATCAGGCATTATAAAATTGCAAGTGATAATATTATTCTTCTTAAAAAAAGTAAACTCAAGCTAAATATCGGTTTCCAGGAAAACCAACGCAAAGAATTTGGAAATGCTGAAGATCCTTCTGAGACGGGATTATATTTTGATCTGAAAACGATTAACTACAATCTTCAGCTTGTTTTGCCTGAGAAAAAAGAATGGCATACTACAATCGGTGCAAATGGAATGTATCAAATAAATTCAAATAAAGGAGAAGAGGTAATTATTCCTGAATACAGCCTTTTTGATATTGGTGGATTTGTTTACGTTCAACGATTTTTTAAGAAGATGACTTTGAGTGGCGGCGCAAGATTTGATAACAGGTGGATCGATTCAAAAGAGTTTTTTGAGGGCAGTGATCAGAAGTTTGCAGCATTTACCCGTTCGTTTTCCAATATATCAGGAAGCATTGGCATTAGTTATGAGCCGGCTGATTTTTTGACGATCAAAGCAAATATTGCCCGTGGTTTCCGTGCACCGAATATGGCTGAGCTTGGAAGTAATGGAGCTCATGAAGGAACTAATCGATATGAGTATGGTGATAATGGGCTGAAGTCAGAAACAAGTTTTCAGCTTGATGGTGGTTTCAGAGTGGATTATGAACATTTCGGTTTGGGAATTGATATTTTTTATAATCATATAAACGATTTTATATTTTATCGTAAACTGGCATCTGTTTCCGTTGGTGATTCGCTGGTGAATGTTGATGGAGATGATCTGATGGCATTCCGGTTTAGCCAATATGATGCACTGTTATCAGGCTTGGAAATGAGTCTTGATATTCATCCGCATCCTTTGCATTGGTTACATTTTGAAAATTCTGTTTCATTTGTCCGCGGCAGATTCAGTGAAAAAGTTGGCGGTACTGATAATCTTCCATTGATCCCTGCGCCGAAATTATCAAGTGAGCTGAGGGCTGATCTTACAAAAACAGGTAAGGCGTTTCGTGGTTTTTATTTTAAAGTGGAGATGGACAGGTATTTTGAACAGAACAAACCATTCTTTGAATATAATACTGAAACTGCTACTCCTGGTTATACATTATTGAATTGCGGAATAGGAACTAATATTATCAATAAAAAAGAAAAAACGATTTTCAGTATTCATTTAGCTGGTCTTAATCTGACAAATATTGTTTATCAAAATCATTTGAGTCGTTTGAAGTATACAGAGGAGAATTTAGTATCCGGTAGGATGGGAGTGTTTAACCCGGGAAGAAATTTTTCTTTGAAGGTCAATATACCGATGGACTTTGCTGAAAGAAAAGCTGACAAGTAAATTCTACTTAATCACTTTCTTTTAAAATAAGGCAATAAGGTTGTATTCAATAACCATATACGGCTACTAAGGTTTAAAACTTCATTGCCAAACCTTATTACCTTAGTAGAAAGAATCAAACCGGTTTCGTTCTTAACCTTATTATCTTATTTGGTATTGAGAGTAAATTTGCAATTAAATGCTCAATAGAGAACAGAACCCTGAAGGGTGCGACGCAACAGAAGCTTAATACCTGCCTGCCGGCAGGCAGGGTAGTAATAAAGCGGGGTTCATAAATATTTTCTTATACTTAGCGAACCTGTAATATTTTTAAGCATGGAACTTACTTTTAATACACCGGCTTTATTGTTTCCTGCCATCAGTTTATTGTTGCTTGCCTACACAAACCGGTTTCTTGCATTGGCCAATCTTGTGCGGCGTTTGCACGATGAGTATAAAAGAGGAGAGAAAAGCCCGGGACTGATCTACCAGATAAAAAGTTTGAGACGAAGATTGAATTTTGTAAGATACATGCAGGGACTCGGTGTTTTCAGTTTTGTTTGTTGCGTGGTAACGATGTACAGCATTTATAGCGAATGGCCGATGATGGCGCAATTTATTTTTGCTGTGAGTTTGCTGAGCCTGCTTGCTTCGTTGATCATTTCGCTGATAGAAATAACACAAAGCACCAAAGCAATAGAAGTGGAGCTCGGCGATATTGAAGAGCTGGAAAAATCAAACTTCTTTACCGATCTTTGGAAGGGGAGAGAAGAAAATAAATAAACATGAAAAAATATTTTTATTTGACTGTGATTGTTTCTGCGACCGTATTGATAACAGCTTGTACAAAGGTTGGTGCAGGAGAAGAGGAGGATATAAATGCGATCGATCAGAATGATAAAGTTTTTCCTGTGATCACAGCTTTAAAACCAACGCCGAACCAGGTGTATGTAAGCGGCGATTCAATAATTGTGGAAGGCAAAGTAACTGACGATAAAAAAATGTACAAAGGAAAAGTGCAGATAAAGAACGATGCTAATGGTTTAATGGTAGCTGAAAATTATTACGAAACTCATTTCTTGTCAGCGATAAATTATCGCCTCGCATATAAAGCTGTTGTTGCCACTCCCACTGATTTTAGTGTGCTGGTGGAATTCCAGGATCATGGAGCTAACACTGTTGCCGCAACAATAAAGGTGAAAGTAAATCCTTAAAGCTTATTGATCATTCTTAGAACAGATTCCCAGCTACCTCCGTTATAAACTTCCTGTAATCCTGCTGACTTTAAAATATCTTTTGCCTGGCCGCTTCTTGTGCCGGAATTGCAGCAAACAATAACCGGCTTTCTCATTGACTTTATTCTTTCAATGCTTGCAGAAATTCTGTCAACAGGAATATTGATGGAACCGGGAATTCTTCCGTTGTCGTATTCATGAGGCGTTCTTACATCTATAATGACAGCGCCTTTTTGTATTGCTTCTTTAATTTTATTTTTTCCAAATAAAAAACCGAACATGACTTATGATTTATCTGATTATGCAGCCGTTAATTTTTTTCTTTCGCCGATCTGTTGGCGCCACATAGCGTAATACAGCCCTTTTTCCTCCAATAGTTTTTCATGATTACCTGTTTCAACGACATCACCTTTTTCCAAAACATAAATTCTATCTGCATGCATGATGGTGGA
>Ga0209797_10000656_pt1 | contig 17294 bp, 16 predicted proteins | sample DOMMetBare3Fresh_2_FD_187472 | JGI IMG/M metagenome (GOLD analysis project Ga0209797, IMG submission 187472) | Wetland sediment microbial communities from St. Louis River estuary, USA, under dissolved organic matter induced mercury methylation -... | ecosystem: Environmental > Aquatic >... | reverse complement strand
GCGGTGTCGCTCATTCACGCCTACCGCGAGCCCAAGCACGAGCTACGCATCGGCGCGATCCTGCATGAGGAATGCCCGGATCTTTACGTCAGCCTGTCGCACCAGGTCTGCCCGGAGATCCGCGAATACGAGCGCACCTCGACGACGCTCGCCAACGCCTACATCCAGCCGCTGATGGCGGGCTATCTCAGCAATTTGGGCACGCGGCTCAAGGACATGGGCCTCTCTGGCCCGCTGTTGATGATCATGTCGAGCGGCTCGCTCACCGCCGTCGAGACCGCCATCCGGTTTCCGATCAGGCTCGTGGAATCGGGGCCGGCCGGCGGCGCCATCCTGGGCCAGCATCTCGCGAAGGAGCTGGACGCGCCGCAGGCGATCGCGCTCGACATGGGCGGCACCACCGCCAAGATCATCCTGCTCAACGACTATGAGCCGCGGCACAGCCGCTCGATGGAGGTCGCGCGCGTCTGTCGCTTCCTGCCCGGCAGCGGCCTGCCGCTGCGCGTGCCCGTCATCGACATGATCGAGATCGGCGCGGGCGGCGGCTCGATTGCGGAGCTCGACGTGCTGCGCCGGATCAAGGTCGGGCCCGAAAGCGCGGGCGCCAATCCCGGCCCGGCTTGCTACGGGCTGGGCGGACGGCGGCCGACCGTCACCGACGCGGACCTCGTGCTCGCCAAGCTCGACGCCAGCTCGTTTGCGGGCGGCACCATGACGCTCGACGAGGCCGGCGCCCGCGATGCCATCGCGCGCGAGGTCGCGACGCCGCTGGCCACCGACGTCGCCACCGCGGCCGCCGGCATGATCGAGATCGTCGACGAGAACATGGCGAACGCCACCCGCGTACATGCGGCCGACAACGGCGACGATGTCGAATCCCGTGTGCTGATCGCGACCGGCGGGGCGGCGCCGCTGCATGCCGCGCGCATCGCCCAGAAGCTGCGGATCGACACCGTGGTGGTGCCGACCGGGGCCGGCGTCGGCTCCGCCTACGGCTTTCTCAAGGCCCCGATCGCCTACGAGGCCGTCAACTCGCATCTCGTTTCGCTCAGTCGCTTCGACGCCAAGCTGGTGAACGCGATCTTTGCCGAGCTGCGCCGCGAGGCCGAGACGATCATTCACCTCGCCGGCCATCGCGACGACCTGGCCGAGCGCCGTTTCGCCGACATGCGCTATCGCGGCCAGGGCCACGAGCTCAATGTCGAATTGCCGGCGCGCGACTACGCCGACTCCGATGCGGCGACGCTGCAGGAGCTGTTCGATCAGCAATACCGCAAGACCTACAGCCGCACGATACCGAACCTCGGCGTTGAGGCCCTGACCTGGATGCTGGTCCTGGTCGGCAAACGCAAGGATGCGACGGCCGAAGCCAAGCCTGCCTCCGGACCCGCCGGCCCTGCTGCAATCGAGCGGACGAAACCTGTGTTCGATGGCGAGATCGGCCAGTTCGTGACGGCGTCCGTCATCCGCCGCGACGCCATGCGCCCGGGCGACACCTTCGGCGGGCCGGCGGTGATCATCGAGGACCAGACGACCACCTATGTGCCTTCGGCGTTCGAAGGACACGTCAATGCGCACGGCCATCTCGTGCTGACCCGGCGGACCGCGTCATGAGCAGCGACTTCCAGAAAATCCGCAACCAGGTGATGTGGGACCGGCTGATCGCCGTGGTGGAGGAGCAGGCCCGCACCATGATGCGGGTGGCGTTCAGCACCGTGGTGCGCGAGGCGGGCGATCTGTCGGCGGGCGTGTTCAATCCCGCTGGCCAACTCCTCGCGCAGGCCGTCACCGGCACGCCCGGCCACATCAACTCGATGGCGCGCTCGGTGAAGCACTTCATGCGCGAGATCCCACCCGATCAAATGCGCCCGGGCGACGCCTACGTCACCAACGATCCCTGGAAAGGCACCGGCCATCTGTTCGACCTGACCGTGGTGACGCCTGCCTTTCTTGGTGGACGGCTGGTCGCTTTGTTCGCCTGCACCGCGCATGTCGCCGACATCGGTGGCAACGGGCCCGATCCCAACTCGCGCGACGTGTTCGCGGAAGGCCTGTTCATTCCGATCATGCCGTTGTGCAGCGAGGGCAAGATCAGCCCGTGGCTGATGAACCTCCTGCGCGCCAACAGCCGCGAGCCCGACCGGCTCGAAGGCGACATCTATGCGCTGGTGGCAAGCAACGACGCGGGCGCCAACCGGCTCCTTCGCATGATGGAGGAATACAAGATTGCCGACCTCGATGCGCTCAGCGAGCATATCCTGACGGCAAGCGACCAATCGATGCGCGAGGCGATCGCGAAGCTGCCGAAGGGGACCTGGTCGCATGCGATGCGGATCGACGGCTTCGATCAGCCGCTCGACCTCAAGGCGACGCTGACGATCGAGGACGACATCATCCGGATCGATTTTGCCGGCACCTCCGGCGTGTCGCGCTACGGCATCAACTGCCCGCTCTGCTACACCGATGCCTACACCAGCTTCGGCGTCAAATGCCTGGTGGCGCCGCGGCTCGCCAACAACGCCGCGGTGCTGGCGCGCATCAGCGTGACGGCGCCCGACAACTGCATCGTCAACGCCTTGTTCCCGGCGCCCGTCACCGCGCGTGCGGTGATCGGCCAGATGCTGCCCGACGTCGTATTCGGCTGCTTCGCGCAGGCGATGCCGGGCGAAGTCCCCGCCGAGGGCACCGGCGCGAGCTGGAGCCTGCGGCTCGGCGCCGGCCCCGGCATCACCGGCAACGCCGCAGGCACAGCGACGCCCTTCATGTCGCAGACGTTCCAGAGCGGCGGCATGGGCGCGCATCCCAAGCTCGACGGCCTCTCGGCGACGCCATTTCCCTCCGGCGTGAAGGCGATCGCCGTCGAGGTGACCGAGGCGATCACGCCGCTGGTCGTCTGGAAGAAGGAGCTGCGCGCGGATTCCGGCGGCGCCGGGCGGCTGCGCGGCGGGCTCGGCCAGGTGATGGAGATCGGCAGCCGCGAGGACGCGCCGTTTGCGATCTTCGCGCGCTTCCAGCGCGTCGACTATCCGGCGCAGGGCCGCGGCGGCGGTCAGGACGGCGCGGCCGGCATCGTGCGGCTCAAGTCCGGTGCAACGCTCAAGTCGCGCGGCAACCAGGTGATCCCCACGGGCGACCGGCTGATCGTCGAGATGCCGGGCGGCGGCGGGCTCGGCAACGCGGCCGAGCGCGATCCCGCGCTGGTCGTTGAGGACATCCGCAACGGCTATGTCAGCCGGGAGCGCGCGCGAGAGGTCTACCGGGTCGTAGTGCGCGATGATCTGGCGGTCGATGCGGAGGCGACAAAGGAATTGCGCCGCGGATGAGATGCGTTGCCATAACATTACCACCGCGCGTCGGATGATTGATTGCAAATCGACCGTTTCCCGCTGACCACGCCTCTTCAATTGGATATCGTCGTCGCGGACGTGCGGCGGGGGAGGCTCCGATGCGGATCAATACGACGCAAGTGCGCGACAAGCACGGCGAGCAAGCGGGTCGCAGCGCGCTCCTCGGGCGCATGATCGCCCCTCTGGCCGTCGCGCTCTGCCTCGCCGCCGCTTCGGCGCACGCGCAGGACAACGCGCTTGAGAAGTTCGTCGGTCGTTGGGACGTGCGCGTCAAGACGCTGCAGCCGCAAAAGCCCGAGCTGACCTATACCGAGACCTACGAATGGGTGCTCGGCCGCCAGTTCGTCCGGGCGAGAACCGAGGGCAAGACCGACGGCACCGAAGACATGATCATGGCCGGCCACGACCCGAAGACCAACGGCTATCCGTTCTGGATGTTCTCGTCGAGTGGCAGCTACATGTCCCTCGCATCCGGCACCTGGGACGCGCGCAGCCGGACCATGGAATGGAAGAGCCCGCCCCTTTCCGACGTCTCCTACCATGGGCGCTGCACGTTCACCGACGAGAACAGCCGACGCTGCACCTTGATCCTGAAAAACTGGTTCGGCAGAGTGCTGCTCGAGCAGGAGAGCAGCGCGGTGCGCCGCAACGATTGATCGCTGACCATCAGCGCTTCGCCATCCGACGCCACACCTGAGCGATCCGATGATTGAGGAGCTCACCCCCGAGGTCGTCGCCAGCTCGCTGCTCCTGATCATCGTGGTCGCGCCGATCCTCACGCTGCTGCTGTCGGCGCTGCTGCTCTGGGGCTATCGGCGGGCGGTGACCCGCGCGATGGATACCGCCGCAGCATTCGGCGCATCGGCGCCGACCTCACCTGCCGCATCATCGCCCGCTTCTGCCGACGTCGCCCATGGCCCCAGCGGCGACGATCTCTACCAGGCGGCGATCGCGGGACCGCGACGCCACGCGCTACGCTACGCCGTTGCCGGCCTCGCCTTCGCGCTCGTCTTCGCGGTCGCAGCGCGGTTCGTCTATCCGCTCAGGCTCGATCTGCCCGGCTTCCTGATCGGGGTCTGGATCTATGCCTGGCCGATCGCGCTTGCGCTGCCGCTGATCGTGCCGGGCCGGACGCGATGGTGGGCCCTGAGCGCCTATGGGGTCGCGTTTCTGCCTTTGGGCCTTTGGGCGGCGCTGGTCGCCGATCTCCCCGGCCTGCAGTACGGCGGGGTCGATCTGCCGGCACGCTCGTCGATGACGCCGGAGGGAATGATCAGGCTCTGGCTCGGCGCGAACGGCGTGCCCACGCTGCTGATGGCAATATGCCTCACCCGCCGGGTGCGCGCCGTCGCCCCGCTCGTGCTCGCGCTGGTGACGACGATCATCAGCGGCACCTGGTTCGCCTTCGTCGCGTTGTTCTCGCGCGGCGGCGTCAACGCCGCCGTCCCGGTGGCGGTGGCGCTCGACCTGCATATCTACTGGCTCATCGCGGCGACGGTCGTGGGCTCGCTCTTGGGCTTCGGTGCGCTTGGCTGGGCGCTGGCGCGCTGGATCAGCTCGGCCTACCAGCGACGAAAGCTCAGTGATCAGTCGTTGCTGCTCGATGCGCTGTGGCTCTTGTTCGCGACCTGGTACGCGATGTGGCTGGTGCTGGGCGGGCTCATGTGGGCGGCCACCGCAGCGGCGGCGCTGATCGCCTTCAAGCTCGTGCTGGCGGCGGGCCGCAGGTTCCAGACCCGCACCGCGACCGTGACACGCGACCTCACGTTCCTGCGGGTGTTCGCGCTCGGCCGCAAGAGCGACGTGCTGCTCGACAGCGTGGCCCGGCATTGGCGCCACATCGGCAGCCTCCAGATGATCACCGGGCCCGATGTCGCGCTCAGCACGGTCCAGCCGCACCAGTTCCTCGATTTCCTCAGCCGCAAGCTTGCCCGACATTTCGTGCGCGATCAGGCCTCGCTCGCGCGCAGCCTCGCGGAGCGCGATCGCGCGCGTGATCCGGACGGCCGCTTCCGCATCAACAACTTCTTCTGCCATGCCGATTCCTGGCAGGCCGCGTTGCCGCGCCTGGTCGAGAACGGCGAAGCCGTGCTGATGGACCTGCGCAGCTTCTCCGCCACCAATGCCGGCTGCATCCACGAGCTTGAGCATCTTGTCCACAACGTGCCGTTCGGCCGCTGTCTCCTGGTCGTCGACGACACGACCGACGAGGCTTTCCTCATGCGCACCCTGACGGCGACCTGGGAGGCGCTCTCCCCGACGTCACCGAACTACCGACGACCACTGGAGAACACCGCCGTGCATCGCTTCACGCCCGGAACGGCGGCGATGCGCGCCCTGCTGCGGCAGCTGTGCGAGGCCGGCGCGCGGTAACGGCGCGCTCGACGCAGTCGGGACGCGGGGCTTGACGGGGCCAGGCCCTTCATATAGCTAATAAGTTATGGAACGCCTTGGTTATGCACATCAGCCTCGGAACCTCGATGCGGTCTTTGCCGCGCTCGCCGATCCGACACGGCGGGCGATCTTGTCGCGGCTGGCGGCCGGCGAGGCATCGGTCAATGAGATCGCCGCGCCGTTCGCGATGAGCCAGCCGGCGGTTTCCAAGCATCTGAAGGTGCTGGAGCGCGCGGGGCTGATCGAGCGGGATGTCGACAAACAGCGCCGGCCGGCGCGCCTGAAAGCTGAGCCGATGGCGGCGGCGGTGCGATGGCTGGAAGAGTTCAGGCAGTTCTGGTCGGCGAGTTTCGATCAGCTCGACGGCTTGCTGGCGGAGTTGAAAAAGCCGAAACGAAAAGGGGCCAAGCGTGGGTGAGTTGCCGACTTATGTGCTGGAGCGGGTCTTTGATGCGCCGCGTGCGCTGGTGTGGAAGACCTGGACCGATCCGGCGCTGCTGCCGCGCTGGTATGGGCCGAGGGTGGAGACGATCATCCATCGCCTCGAGCTCAAACCCGGCGGGCTGTGGCTGGTCGAAATGAAATGGGGCAGCAAGTCCAACTATCAACGGGTTGAATACACCGAAGTTACTCCGCCAGCGCGGCTGGTCTGGCTGCATTCTTCTTCGGATGCCGACTGGAACATCATCCCTTCTCCCATGATGGCAAACTGGCCGCGTGTGCTGCGCACCACGGTGACATTCGAGGACGCCAACGGTCAGACCAAGTTGCGCCTGACCTGGGTGCCGCATGAGGCGAGCGACGCTGAGATTGCTTGTTTTGCCGCCGCGATCGCCGGCATGGACAAGGGCTGGGGCGCCGGCATGAAACTGCTCGCAGAGCTGCTGGCGGAATTGCAGGCGTGAGCTGCTGAGGTCGCGAGCCGCGGAAAAATGCGAGGCATCGGCGAAGTGAAGTGATGTGCGCTGCGTCGCGCAATTTCCATTGACGAATCAATACCAAGGGTCGCGAGCGATTGGTTGCGCCCACGCACTTGTCCACAGTGTTGCGTTCCAGATCAATCGGACCCATGATGCGCCGCAGTAAATTGCCCGGGCGCGCAAGGATTTCATCATGGCAACAACATGGACACAGGCAGTCCTCACCATCATTGCTTGTTCAGCCATTGCTGGCCTATGGGCGGTCTTCAGGCCTGATCTCGTGCGCGACAACGATGGGCGCAAGCTGCCGTCGAGCCTCACTGCGCGCGTGTCTTTCACCGTTCTGTTCGTCTTGGCTTACCTGGCGATGGCGGCAGCCTTCCTGTTCGGCGGCTTTTTCATCAAGTCCATCAGCGAGCTGGTGGGGCCTGTGCCGAAGTTCCTGCAGGAGTTCGACAACCAGGCATTTGTGCTCGCGCTGTTCGCCAGCTTTGGCCTCTATTCCTTCGCGCCGTTTCGAGAAGTCGAGCGCAACGTCCTGTCGTGGATGCACGACACACGGCATCTGCGTGGTGAGCTGGAAGCGCTTGCCTCGCATCTGGAAGACTGCGTTTTCAACATCTCGCCCGAAGAGCACAACCGAAACTTGAAGAACCTCGAGACGTCGGAGATCTACATCACCGACGACGACGCCAGAAGCATCAATCTCGAATCCGTCATCGCATGGCGCAAGACCGCATCCTTGCTGCGGCTGGTGCGTGAATGGAACGCCGCCGGCCCGCGCGTTCTCAGCCAAGAGGAAATCGACCTTCTGCGCGAGATCGATGGAGCCCATGCCCGCAAGACACGCCTTGCGATGGACATCATCCGCATCTTCGACAGCATGCGTGAAGGCGATGTCACCGCCAGCGCGCTGTCGGCGGTGTCGGAAATGCTTTCCCGGGTCTCGCACGGCAATCGCGCCGGCGTTGCCCAGTTGGAAGCGGACGCGCAGGCCAAGCTCGGAGGCGAACCCGCTCCAGCAGGCGAGCGGCGGCCCGTCCGCATCACGGCAGAGCAGCTGCAGCAATACCTGAAAAAGATCGAGAGCTACTTCATAGTCGAATACAGGCTGCTCTTGACCCGCGTGACCAGGTTGGCGGCCAAATCGATCGTCCGCGCCGGCGATGCCGCCGACCATCGCCTGGATGAGCTCAAGGCGGCTGGCTTCGAGGGCCTCGGCAGCATCCGTCCGTTGAGCACGCACCGAATACTCTGGCTGTTCCTGGCCGTCGCGGTCGGTGGATTCCTAGTCTACTATTTGCTCTGGTATGACATTATGATTCAACGCGTGCGGGAACTGCCGGGTCGCACCTTCACGGAAGAGCAGATCGCAGTCATTGGCCAGACCACGCTGATCGGCATTGGCTTCTTTGTCACCACCATCGCCTTTGCGGGCCTGATCGGCGCGCTGTTCGGCTCGACCAGCCCCAACGCCCGCGCCAAGGAGACGCCGTGGGGCAAGTATTTCTTGGCGGGGCTCATTGCCGTCGTCGTGTACTTTCTGATGCAGTTGATCCGGGAAGCCGTCGTACACGCGAGCGGATTGAGCGACGCGCTGTCCCTGATGCGGCCGAGCACGTGGATCACCCGCATCAGAGCGAACGCCCCCTGGTGTGCGCTGCCATTCTTCATCACCATCGGCATTTGCTGGCTGGCGCGCCAGAAACCTTGGCAACCACTCGGCGCGCTGGGCGAGAACGGGACGGCTTTGCTGCAGCGCCTGCTGGACGGGCTAGTGATCGCCGTGTTGATGCTGCCGGCCTTTTCGATCTCCGTCAGCGTGCTGGTGATGAGCGGCTCCCGACTGCCGGACGTCCTGCGGTCCCGGTTCGATCCCCCCGTGATGGCCATCCTGGGCATACTCGGCTTCATCGTCGGAGCCACAGTCGTGCGCGACGCCCGCATGTCCGCACATACCCGGGTCGTCCTGCCCAAGTTGCGCAAGAAAGCAGAGGCCAAGGCGCCCCTTGCGGTGGCAAGCCCCGCCGTGCCTGGCCAAGCTTAAGCAAGAAAAGCGTCGTCAGCCGACCGGCTGCGGCTCTCCGTCGGAGGGGCGGCAGACCGCTCGCGCTTGCCGATGAACCCGCCCACAACCCACCCGGTGAGCCAGATCACGCCATAAGCGAGCGGGGCGGCCAGCAGGAAACCAACGATGAACCTCCAGGCCTCGGGGTCAAGAAGGCCTATCACCCACAACCAGAGCCCGTACAGCACCGGCAGAACCAGGAGAATGGCTAAGGCCACGCCAGCGCGATGGCAGCCGGTCCTGACACGTTGCGCGCGCCAGTCGGGTACATGCAGGGAATGTCTGATCGTATTGTTCACGACGGACATGCGATCGATGAGATCGCTTGCCAGTTGCCAGTCGATCGCTAGGACCACCTTTTCCGCGCCAGCCTCAATTGCGACACGCACGCTCGACGGCTCGTCGGCAACCCTGACTTCGGTGATCTTGTCCACCTTGTAGTCGGCCATGCGCGTTCTCCGATCGCAGGAGGGCAGCCGCAGTCAGCCTGATGCCAGCCCGGGATTGGCCTGCATCGAACGTCAGGACCGGATCGGTGCGGACGGCGCAAATCAGGTCGCTCGCCTTGCGGCGCCGCGACCTGACCTGGAAGCCCTCTAGTGCCGGGCTAGATCGTCGTCAGCGTTCGCAATACTCGCGCAGGGCGTTGATGGTTTTCCGGTCGGGTATACCGTTCACCTCCAGCCCCTTGTCACGACCGAAGCGCGACCCCTGGAACCCTCGCAGACACCTTTCGGTCTGCGGGCCGCACGCGCCATCGACCGTGATTCGCCGGCCGCAGGCATCGCAACCGTTCATGCGCTGCTGAGCCTCGAGAATGCGGGCGCGCGGAAAGTCCCCGCATTCCCTGCCTGTTGGATCGCTCGGCTCCTCCGCGGTGGCGGGGCCGCCACCGCACGGGCGCGCCTCAATGGTACAGCGGATAAACCAGCTACCGATCGTTCCCGGCCTGGCCGGCGAACAATTCGAGTTCTTGTCCTGGGCCTTGTCCCAGAGCATCCATTGGCTGCCATATTTGGCGCTGACATCACGCTGCCAGTTGGCGATGGCATCCGCCATGGCCGCGCCTTCGCCGCGGACCTCGCGTGCCTGGGTGAACGGCCTGAATTTGGCTTTTCCAGCCGCATTGAGCAGAGGCTTGCACTCTTCGCCCTGGGCGCGCGCCTGAAGCGGATCGCCATCGGTTTGCGCGCTTGCGCTCAACGTCAGCATGGCCGTCATCAGCGCCGCGACAGCGCCTCGCCAAAGTATGGATTTCGGAGTCATCGACACCACTCCCTCACATGGATTGAAAGTCGTCTGCATTCACAGCACTACGAACTCACAGCACTACGAACTCACAGCACTAAGTCTGCACTCACAACAAGTCTGCACTCACAACACGACATAGCGGGCCGCACACGACCCATCGCAGCAGATCAGTCAGATCAGATTTGCTACGGCCAGCCTGCGCCTCAGCTGGCCTCAACCTGCCGCAATTACCTCCTGGGCGCCGCGCACGTTAACCAGAAATCTGTTGCCATGACAACGCCCAACGAGCCGAGCGACGCCGCACAATTCGTCCGTGCTTCACCTTTGCGCAATTGATCGCGCGCTGAGCACGCGGATCATGTTGGCGATGGCGGGCGCCTCGCGTGATCGTCACGACGATAAATGCAGGCGCGCCAAATACGTAGCCGTGGCGGCGCAATCATTCGATGGACCGGCAGATGCGTTGTGACGGCCACGCTGCAGCGCGGATAGCGCAAGCCGAGACCAACGCGCGATCGTCGCAATGCCTGCCCGCCGCTCGCAGCACGCGTGCAATTCCGGGGAGCAATTGTGTTGCCTTGAATGAGGCTCACCAATTTTCCCTTCCCGTCTGAACCGCTCCCTTGAGTGCTGCGACTAACGGAGTAGGGAACGGCAGGAGGGAAACATGTTGTCAATCACGCTTTTGAAGTCCGTCATGTTCATCGCCGGGCTCGTCCTCACCAGCATATTTTTGCAAGTGGCGATGTCCTACGGCAAGCTTCCCCTGGTCATCGGGCAGTGACCTGCGGCTTGATCCGGGACACCGAAGGCGCTCCTGATAACGCCGACTTTACGCGCGCCTCGGCCGCCACAATTGATAGTAACCCGTTGATTTGATTGGCGCGCTCGGAGAGATTCGAACTCCCGACCCCCAGATTCGAAGTCTGGTGCTCTATCCAGCTGAGCTACGAGCGCTTTGTGGGCGTCACCGCGTGCGCGGCGCCACCAATTGATCAATCACCTCGGGCACCTCAACGCCCGCTCCATGCGGATGATATCCTGGAGGCGGCGGCGGATGTGGGGCGCGAATTGGATCTGCGCCTCGTTATAGATGTAGCAGCCCTCATTGCCGAAATACTGAATCGCCTGCTGCGTGCGGAAGCAGTAGCCGGCCTGCTTGTAGTAGGTGTTGCGCTCCACCCACAGTGCCCCGCAATCCTGGGCGCCGGCGACAGGCACTCCCCAGGTTGCCGCAACGACCAGGCCGGCCACGGCCGTCAACATCCAGCGCATTCGATCATCCTCCTGCTTCAACCCCCGGCTGCGAGCCGTCGCGCTCGCCGCCTCCTGGACAGCATACAGCCGCGTATGCGATTTGGAAGAGACGGCCTGCAGTCAAGACGGGGAATGCAATGGCGGAATGGGAGCCGATGGGATTCGGCAAGCTCATGGGCTTCAAGCTGATCATGCGATCGCCCGAGCGCAGCGAGGCCGAGCTTATGATTCGTGACGAGCTCTGCAACCGGCGCGGCGTCATGCATGGCGGCGCCGTGATGGGCTGGGCCGACACCATGGGGGGCATGACCGCGAGCGCCGCGCTCGCCAAGGGCCAGGTCACCGCCACCATCGAGAGCAAGACCAATTTCTTCGCGCCGATCCCGAAGGGCGACACCGCGCGCGCGGTCTGCACGCCGCTGCACTCGGGTCGCACCACAATCGTGCTGCAGACCGACATCACCCGTGGTGACGGCCGGCTTGCCGCCATGGTGATCCAGACCCAGATCGTGCTGCCGGCCGAGCCGCGCTGATCAATGGCGGCGAAGGGCCGCGCGGCAGGCACGGACACCGCCAGCGTTCTCGCTTATGATGGACGCAGATCATCGGAGGCGGCCATGTGGCGATCGACCTGTCTGATCACGGCAGCGCTGCTCGCGACCACCGCGACCGCCTTGGCCGAGCCGGTCGCTGATTTCTACGGCGGCAAGCAGATCAAGTTCGTCATCCGCTCGGGCGTCGGCGGCAGCTACGACTCCTATTCGCGCCTTCTCGGTCGCCATATCGGCAAGCACATCCCGGGCAACCCGTCGGTCGTGCCGCTGAACATGCCGGGCGGCGGCGGCATCCGCGCCGCCAACTACGTCGCCAAGGTCGCGCCGCAGGACGGCACCATCCTCACCATCGTCAGCCAGGGCCTGGTCATCGATCAGGCGTTGGGCCTCAACGCGAGCTTTCAGGCCGACCTGCGCGATTTCCATTGGATCGGCAACATCAGCGCGTCGAACCAGGTGTTGGTGACCTGGCACACCTCGCCCACCAGGACGCTCGCCGACCTGATGCGGCGCGAGACCGTGATCGGATCGAGCCAGGCCGGCTCGATCTCGGTGCAGATGCCGGCCGTGCTCAACAACATCGTGGGCACCAAGATCAGGATCGTGTTCGGCTATCCGGACGGGCGCGACATCAATCTCGCCATGGAGCGCGGCGAGGTCGAGGGCCGCGCCACCAATCCGTGGTCGAGCTACATCTCGACCGACCCGCAATATGTGGAGAACAAGCTGATCATCCCGATCATCCAGATCGGGATGCGGAAGGAGCCCTATCTGCCGGACGTGCCGCTGATGCGTGATCTTGCCAAGGACGCAGCCGGCCAGGCGGTGCTCGACTTCATGTCAAAGGCAGTGGCGTTCGGCCGCCCGATCGCGACCACGCCGGGGGTGCCGACCGAGCGCGTCAACGCGCTGCGCCGCGCCTTCGATCTCACCCTCAAGGACCCGGCGTTCCTGCAGGAGGCGAAGACCCAGCGCGCGGAAATCCAGCCGATGACCGGCGCCGAGCTTGAGACCATCGTGCGCGATATCATCGGCTCGCCGCTCGAGTTGCGCGAGCGCGTGCGGCTCGCGATCCAGCCCACGAATGCGAAGGAGATTCCCGGCAAGCCGGGCGGGAACGAGTAGCCGCGCTCGCTCCGCAATTTCCGCGGCACTCATGGCAACGTAAAGGCAAACAGCTGATCGGACGTGCCGTTGCCGCCGACACCTTGCGCGCCGCCGACGAACAACGCCTCGTCGCCGATCGCCGCCCCCGCGATACCGTGCCGCGGCAGCGGCAGCGGCGCGAGTTTCACCCAGCGATTGGACTTCACATCAAAGCCCTCGTGATCGGTCAGGCTGCCGGTCGTGGTCTCGCCGCCGAGCACGAGGATCATGCCCTTGTAGACCCCCACTGCAAGCGAGCTGCGCGGCCCCGGCAACGGCGGCGCCACGCTCCAGCGGTTGGTCGCCGGATCGTAGACCTCGTGCATGTCGGTGGTCTCGGCCGGCTCGCCGAAGCGCCCGCCAATGACGTGAATCTTGCCGTCAACCGCGGCGGTCGCCGTATGGTCGCGCGCCTTGGTGAGCGGCGCGGCGTTGCTCCAAGTGCCGCTCGCCGGATCGAGCACCTGGTGCGTCGCGACCGTCTTGGTGTCGGTGCCGCGGCCGCCGAGCGCATGGATTTTTCCGCCGACCGCCGCCAACGCGACCGAGCCACGCGGGTTTGAGAGCGGCGCGAGCGTGCGCCAGCTGTCCGCCGCCGGATCATATTCGAATGCGCCGGCGACCGCGTCCTTGTGCTGCGAGCCAAGGAAGCCGCCGACCAGGTAGATCTTGCCGTTCGAAGCGACCGCCGTCATGTGGTTGGCGCCGCTCGGCAGGTCCTTGCGCGCCCGCCAGGCATTCGTCGCCGGGTCGTATTCCTCATTGCGCGTGAGATCGTAGCGCCCACCGCCGACGCTGCCGCCAAACACATAGAGCTTGCCGTTGACCGAAGCGGCAGCAACCTCGTTGCGGATGGCGGGCATCGGCTTTTTCACGGTCCAGGCCCCGGACCCTTGCGACAGCGCCGGCACCGCGGCGCATAGACTTGCGAGCGCGGCGCCCGCAACCAGCACATTTGCTGCCATACCGCCGATTTTCATAAGAGCCTCCCCGATGAATCGTTTGTTGGCCGTCACGGCAGATTGAACATGATCAGTTGATCGGTATTGCCGGTTCCGCCCGGTTGCAGCGCGCCGCCAACGACATAGACATTGTCGCCGATGACGGCGGCGCCATGGCCGTGCCGGCCCGACGGCAGCGGGGCGAGCGTCAGCCAGCGCTGCGCCTTGAGATCGAACGCCTCGTTTTCGTCGAACGTACGGGCGCGGATTTCTCCACCGGCGACGATGATCATGCCGCGGTAGAGCGCATAGCCCATGGCGCTGCGCGGCGTCGGCAGAGGCGAGCCCGCCGTCCAGCTGTTGGTTGCGGGATCGAAGATGTCATGCTGGCCGGTGCGCTCGTCGGACGTCGACATGCGCCCGCCGATCACGTGCACCTTGCCATCAGCGGCGACGACGGCGAGGTGGTCGCGCGCGAGCGGCAGCGGCGGACCCTCGGCCCAGGTGCCGGTCGCCGTGTCGAAAATCTCGTGAATGGAGTAGCTCACGTGGTCGCGCAGCCGTCCGCCGATGACATGAATCTTGCCGTTGATGGCGGCCGCGCCGGCTGCGCCGCGCGGGCCTTTCATCGGCGGCAGCCGCCGCCAGGTATTGCTCGTGGGATCATATTCCAGCGCCGCGTCAGAGGCGCCCGCATGGATGACGCCGGCGAAGCCACCGAAGGCGTAGAGCTTGCCGTTGACCGCCTCGACGGCAATGTGGTCAAGCGGCTGCGGCAGGTCCGCCAGCGCGCGCCAACGGTTGGTCGCCGGATCGTATTCGTCAAGCCGCGTCACCGATTTGCCCTTGTCGCTGCCGCCGGGCGCATAGAGCTTGCCGCCGATCGTGACGGCGGCAGCCTCGTTGGTGATGGCCGGCCGCGGCGCCTTGACGGTCCAGGTGCCAACGGACGCCGGCTGCGCCCACAGCGGCGTCACGAGCGGCAGCGCAACCGCAATGGCCGACGTGAACCCGCGCATCTCATCCTCCCCTGGGAGCTTTATCGTTGTTGAAGGTCGATTATAGTCGCTTCGCAGGTCACCGCTACGGCCGACGGGGACTTACGACAGGAGGCGTGAATGGACGTGCGTGCGGCAGTTGCGTTCGGGGCGGGCAAGCCGCTCGAAGTTGCGACCGTGAAGCTCGAAGGCCCGCGAGCGGGCGAAGTGATGGTCGAGATCAAGGCAACCGGCATCTGCCACACCGACGAATACACGCGCTCGGGCGCAGACCCCGAGGGCCTGTTTCCCGCGATCCTCGGCCATGAGGGCGCTGGCGTGGTGGTGGAGGTCGGCCCCGGCGTCACCTCGGTGAAGAAGGGCGACCATGTCATTCCGCTCTACACGCCGGAGTGCCGGCAGTGCCCCTCCTGCCTGTCGCGCAAGACCAATCTCTGCACCGCGATCCGCACCACCCAGGGCCAGGGCCTGATGCCCGACGGCACCTCGCGCTTCTCGCTCGACGGCAAGACACTGCATCACTACATGGGCTGCTCGACCTTCGCCAACTTCACCGTGCTGCCGGAGATCGCGGTCGCGAAAATCCGCGAGGACGCCCCGTTCGACAAGGTCTGCTACATCGGCTGCGGCGTGACGACCGGCATCGGCGCCGTGCTGAACACTGCGAAAGTCGAGCCCGGCGCCAAGGCGATCGTGTTCGGGCTCGGCGGCATCGGTCTCAACGTGATTCAGGGGCTGCGGCTCGCCGGCGCCGACATGATCATCGGGGTCGACATCAACAACGACCGCAAGCCGTGGGGCGAGCGCTTCGGCATGACCCATTTCGTCAACCCGAAGGACGCCGGCGGCGACCCCGGCTCGGGGACCGGGGCAGGCCTCGTCGCCCACCTCGTCAACATGACCAAGAGCGGCGCCGACCAGATCGGCGGCGCCGACTACACCTTCGACTGCACCGGCAACGTCACGGTGATGCGCCAGGCGCTCGAAGCCTGCCATCGCGGCTGGGGCGTGAGCGTGATCATCGGAGTGGCGGGCGCGGGGCAAGAGATCGCCACGCGGCCGTTCCAGCTGGTGACCGGCCGAGTGTGGAAAGGCACTGCCTTCGGCGGCGCACGCGGCCGCACCGATGTGCCCAAGATCGTCGACTGGTACATGCAGGGCAAGATCGAGATCGACCCGATGATCACCCACATCATGCCGCTTGACGAGATCAACCGCGCGTTCGACCTGATGCACGAAGGCAAGAGCATCCGGAGCGTGGTGGTGTATTAGCCTGGGGACCCTAACGCGCGAGGAGGGATCCCGATCATCAGGAATTTTGTCTTGGGAACAGGCGATCAATTGCACTGGACCGGAATCGCGTATCCGAATAAGCATGATACCTGTGAACAGGCTTCCGGTTCGCAAATTCCGCGGGGGGCGCTTATAAATATTCAATTGGGATCCGGGACCGGGTTGGGGAAGGGGATCGAGTGAAATCATATCTGGTTGGATGCACCGTGCGGGCGGTCGCCTGCTTGATGTTGTTTGCCGGCGTCGCATCGGCCGCGAGTGCTCAGGCCAATCCCGCAACGATGCGGTTTGAATGGAACACGGACGTGGCGTCGTGTGGCGCTCCGCCTTCCCACACTTGGATTTCGGCAGTCGGTCCCGTGACCGAGACGACCGCGGCCGATTTCGAGGCATTTGCCGGCCGCAGTGATTTACGCGGGGCGGTGATCGTGCTCGATTCAGAGGGCGGGTCGGTGCTGTCGGCGCTCGACCTGGGTCGAGCAATCCGCCGCCGCGAGATGACGACGACCGTAGGAAAGACAACAAAGGTCATGTGCGCGGATGGCACTGTATCGCATTCGACCCTGTCACCGAAGGCCGATTGCGAATCGATGTGCGCGTTTGTCCTGCTCGGTGGCGTACATCGTTACGTGCCGACCGAAGCACGTGTACTCGTCCACCAGATATGGCTCGGGGGCAAGAGAAAGCGCTCGCTCGAGAATCAATATACGGCCAACGAGGTTAGCCTCGTTCAGCGCGATCTCGCTACTCTCGCGCGCTATACAATCGAAATGGGCGGCAACATAGAATTGTTAGAGACTGCTGCGCGTGTGCCGCCCTGGGAACCTTTGTATCCGCTCTCACGTGATGAGCTTCGCCATTTTGCTGTTGCGACCGAAGTGCCGTCGTTCCGGCTGAGCGCTTTGGCTGCACCAATTCCGACCGAGAGCACAGCTTCTCAGCAAACCGAGATGCAGGCGCCACGACCGTGAATGGTGCCGCCCGCTCATGCGGCATGCTGGGACTTCATTTGTGCCGCAGGGCCTAATACCAACTCTCGTCATGAATGACGTACTCTCCACGTCATGGCCGGGCTTGTCCCGGCCATCCACGTCTTTGACGTTGCAGGGCTTTCAAGACGTGGAT
>Ga0209797_10000655_pt1 | contig 17296 bp, 19 predicted proteins | sample DOMMetBare3Fresh_2_FD_187472 | JGI IMG/M metagenome (GOLD analysis project Ga0209797, IMG submission 187472) | Wetland sediment microbial communities from St. Louis River estuary, USA, under dissolved organic matter induced mercury methylation -... | ecosystem: Environmental > Aquatic >... | reverse complement strand
GCCGCCGACGCGAGGCCGGCCACCGCCACGACCACGCTTGTCGGGACCAGCCATCGCCTGCTCAGCACCAGCATGATCGCTCCTCCTGCCGAAGGCACCGCGCACCGGCGTACTCCAGCGAACGTAGGCGGAGCACCCAGCGGCCACCAGAGCGCGTCGCCTTACCAACCGGTGACGAGTCGCACGGCAGGCTCAGAGGTTGCCGCGGCGAGCCTGTTCCCGCTCGATGGCCTCGAAGAGCGCCTTGAAGTTGCCCTTGCCGAAGCCCATCGACCCGTGTCGCTCGATGATCTCGAAGAACACGGTGGGGCGGTCCTGGACGGGCTTGGTGAAGATCTGCAGCAGGTAGCCGTCCTCGTCACGGTCGGCGAGGATGCCCAGCTCGCGCAGCTGCTCCAGCGGGACCCGGGTCTCGCCGACCCACTCCCCGAGCGTGTCGTAGTACGAGCCGGGGGTGTCGAGGAACTCCACGCCCTGGGCGCGCATCGCCCGGACGGTGCCGACGATGTCGCCGGTGTTCAGCGCGACGTGCTGCACCCCCGGACCGCCGTAGAACTCCAGGTACTCGTCGATCTGCGAGCGCTTGCGGGCGACCGCCGGCTCGTTGATGGGGAACTTCACCCGGCGGCTGCCGTCGGCGACGACCTTGGACATCAGGGCGGAGTACTCGGTCGCGATGTCGTCCCCGACGAACTCCTTCATGTTCGTGAAGCCCATGACCCGGTGGTAGAAGTCGACCCACTCGTCCATGTGGCCGAGCTGGACGTTCCCGACGCAGTGGTCGACCGCGGTGAACAGCCGGGGACCGGGCTCGACGATCGGCCCGCGCGCCACGAACCCGGGGAGGTACGGACCCTGGTAGCCGCCGCGCTCGACCAGCGAGTGCCGCGTCTCGCCGTAGGTGGCGATCGCCGCCCGGACGACCCGGCCGTGCTCGTCCTCGAGGACGTGCGGCTCCTCCAGCCCGCGGGCGCCGTGCGCGACGGCGTAGGCGTACGCCGCCTCGGCGTCCGGCACGGCCAGCGCCAGGTCGATGACGCCGTCCCCGTGCGCGGCGACGTGCCGGCCGAGGTCGGTGTCGGCGTGCACCGGGCCGCGCAGCACGAAACGGGCCGACCCGGACTCCAGCACGTAGGCCGTCTCGTCGCGCTCACCGGTCTCCGGCCCGCAGTAGGCCACGGCCCGCATCCCGAAGGCGGTGGAGTAGTAGTGGGCGGCCTGCTTGGCGTTGCCCACCGCGAAGACGATCGCGTCCATGCCCAGCAGCGGGAAGTCGGCCGGCGCCGAGGAGGGGGCGGACGACGGGAGCGCAGCGGTATCGGTCATGGCGCGAGCATGGGCGGAGCAGGGCAGGTTGCGCAATGCTGGGACGACACGATGGACAATCTGCTCAGGTGCTCAGCCTCACAACCCCACCCCGACTGAGCAGAGTGGTGAGGGAGGTGCCGATGGACGGCCTGGACGTGGCCCTGCTGGACCTGCTCACCGCCGAGCCGCGCGTCGGCGTCCTGGAGGCCAGCCGCCGCCTGGGCGTCGCCCGCGGCACGGTGCAGTCCCGACTGGACCGGCTCGAGGCGTCCGGCGTCGTGACCGGGTTCGGCCCCCAAGTCGACCCGGGAGCACTCGGGTTCGGGGTGACCGCGTTCGTCACCCTGGAGATCCGCCAGGCGCGCGGGCACGACGAGCTGGCGGCGCGCCTCGCGGACGTCCCCGAGGTGATCGAGGTGCACACCATCACCGGCGCCGGGGACCTGCTCTGCCGCATCGTCGCCCGCTCGAACGCCGACCTCCAACGGGTCATCGACGCGATCGTGGCCGTGGACGACGTCCAACGGACCTCGACGGTCATCGCGCTGGCGACCCTCGTGCCGCACCGGGTCCTCCCGCTGGTGCGGGCCGCCGTCGCCGGACCGGCCGGCTGATCCGGCTGACCGGGTCTACCAGCGCATCCGCGCCTCCTCGGCGAAGCCGCGGAGGTCCCGGACGGCGACCCGGCGGCCGTCGTCGGTGACCACGGACCCGCTCCACGTCCCGAAGCACTGGTGCACCTCGGTGCCGATCACCGCCAGCTCGGTGCGTGCGCGTCGCTCGTGCGACGGCGTCAGGGTGAGGTCGATCCTTCCGGTGCGCGGTGCGGTCACCCGCCAGGGCGCGGTCCAGTCCGCCCGGTCGTACGTCCACCTCAGGTCCTCGCCGACCTTGTGCAGCCGCCCGTCGACGCACAGCGCGTTCTCGGTCATCCCCGTGCCGTCGGTCCACCGGCCACCCAGCTGCAGCCCGACTGTACGGCCGTCGGCGGTCCCCGACCCGGATGCCCAGTTCCACGTCGTGCGGTAGGGCCAGCGGCCCCGCCCGTGGTCGAGGACGGCCCAGGACTCGCCGGGAGCGAAACGGAGCGTCCGACCGTCGACCTGAACGACCCCCTCGGCCGGCAGGGTGTTCTCCTTCACCGTGTACTGGAACCGGGTCGGGCTCCACGGGATGACCACGCCGAGGGACTCGTGTCCCTCGGGGCGCCGGACGAGGACGTCGGCGTCCAGCCGGGCCGTCTGCGCGCGCAGTCGCATCCCGCCGTCGACCGGGGTGATCCGGATCGACAGCCCCCGCCCGGCGACCTCGACCTCCCGCGCGCCGGAGCGCTCCGGCAGCTCGACGCCGCGGGCCAGCGGCACGATGGCGGTGCGCTCGACCTCGGTGCCGCCGTCGTCCAACCACCAGACCGTGTGCAGGGCGAGGTAGTCGAGGCTGCTGACGGTGAGGGCCAGCACCTGCCCCGGCGCCTGGACGCACCAGTACTCCCAGCGCTTACCCCGGCCCCAACCGCGCAGGTTGGCCCGGTGCACCGGGTGTCGTGACCAGCCGACCGCGGCCGGGTTCAGCCGCCCCCCGGCCGTGCAGAGGTCGACCGGCTCGGTGATCTCGGGCTCCTGCGTCGCCAGCTCCACCACCCACCCGAGCCTGCCGGGACGGGACGGCGGGCGTCGAGGGCCTGAGGACCTTCGCCACCGCCGGACGCTGCGGCGGCGTCCTAGGCTGCGAGCGAGCCAGCCGAAAGGTGCCGCGATGACCATGCAGCAGCCTTACCCGGACCGGGCGGCGACCACCGCCGCCTTCGCCGACCATGTCGACCGCGGCAAGGCGACGTTGCTCGGCTCCTTCGGCGCCGACATCGTCATGGGCCGACGGTCCGGCATCCACTTCTGGGACGCCTTCGACGGCCGCCGCTTCGTCAACTGCCACTGCAACGGCGGCGTCTTCAACCTGGGCCATCGTCACCCTCGGGTGCTGGCCGCCGTCCGAGCCGCGATGGACGAGCTCGACCTCGGCAACGACCACCTGATCTCCGGCTGGCGGGCCCGGCTGGCCGAGCGGCTCGCCGCGACCACAGGCGGTCGGCTGCCCGCGGTCGTGTTCGGCGTCGGGGGCGCCGAGGCGGTCGAAGTCGCCATCAAGGTGGCTCGGGCGCGCACCGGTCGCGGCGGCGTCGTCTCCGCGGTCGGCGGCTACCACGGCCACTCCGGCCTGGCGATGGCGACCGGCGACCCGGCGTACCGCGACCCGTTCGGGCCCAACCTCCCCCAGTTCCACCAGGTGCCGTTCAACGACCTGGCGGCCATGGACGCGGCGGTCGGGGACGAGACGGCCGCGGTCCTGCTCGAGCCGATCCCGGCCACGCTCGGCATCGTGCCGCCCGAGCCGGGCTACCTGGCCGGGGTCCAGACCCTGTGCCGGGAGCGCGGCGTGCTGTTCGTCCTGGACGAGGTGCAGACCGGCCTCGGCCGCACCGGGACGGTCTGGTACCACGAGCAGGAAGCCCTGGAGCCGGACGTGGTCATCACCGCCAAGGCGCTCTCCGGAGGGGTGTACCCGATCACGGCGACGCTGATGACCCGCGAGGGCCACGCGGTGTTCGACGAGCACCCCTACGTGCACGTGTCGACGTTCGGCGGCGCCGAGCTCGGCTGCGTGGCCGCGCTGACCGTGCTCGACGTCATCGAGGAGCCCGGCTTCCTCGAGCGGGTGAGCACGCTCGGCGAGTGGTTCGAGTCCGAGCTCGCCGGTCTGCCGTGCACGCTACGCCGCCGCGGGATGTTCATGGGGCTGAAGTTCGACGACCCCTACGGAGGAGTCGCCGCCGCCGGGAAGCTGATCGCGGCCGGTGTGTTCGCGGTGTTCGCCAACAACGACCCCTCGGTGCTTCAGTTCCTCCCGCCGCTGGTCATCTCCGACGACGAGGCGGAGGAGCTGGTGCACATGGTCCGCGGCGCCGTCGCGTGAGCGGGCGCGCGTGACCAGCCCGCCCGAGCCGCCGGACCTGGCCGCGCTCGAGCACGCGGTGCAGCGCGCCCTGGCGTCCGGGTCGACCGCCGGGCTGCACGTGCTCGGCCAGGGCGAGATCTCGCTGGTGCTGGGGCACCCGGCCGGCGCGCCGACCTCCGCCTGCAAGCGGCTGCCCCGGTTCCCCGACCCCGAGTCGTTCAGCCGCTACGGCGAGGTCCAGGCCGGCTACCTGGACGCGCTGTCGGCGCGAGGTCTGCGCCCGGCGCCCAGCGCGCTGCACCGGGTACCAGGTGACGACGGCGTTGTGGGCTACGTGGTTCAGCCGCTGCTGCCGGCCGAGCGGGTGGCGCCGGAGGTGCTCCGGCAGGTACCGCCCGACCCGGACCACCCGGTGGTCGCCCAGGTCGTCGAGCACGTCGCGGCCGCCGTCGACGACCGGGTCGGGGTGGACGCCCAGCTCTCCAACTGGGTGGTCGAGGCGTCGGGGAGGCTCACCTACCTCGACGTCACCACCCCCCTGCTGCGCCGGCCGGACGGCTCGACCGAGCTGGACCTCGACCTGTTCCTCGCCCCGTTTCCCTGGGCCATGCGCGGCGCCGTGCGGCGGTTCGTCGTCCCGGGCCTGTTGGCCCGCTACCACGACCGGCGCTCGGTGCTGCTCGACGTGGCGGCCAACCTGCTCAAGGAGCGCCTGGACCCGTGGCTGCCGGCCGTGGTCGCCGCCGCCAACCGTCACCTGAGCGGCCCGGCCGGGGCCCCGCTCAGCGTCGAGGAGGTGCGGCACGACTACGCGTCCGACGCCCGGCAGTGGGAGGTCCTCCTGCGGCTGCGCCGGGCCGACCGGTGGTGGCAGCGCACCGTCCGGCGCCGCACCTACCCCTTCCTGCTACCGGGTCGGATCGCGCGCTGAGCCGGCGCCTCGACATGGGGAGGCCCGCGGACGACACTGCTGGGATGAGCCTCGCCGAGCGCAGCCGAGCCGTCGCCGCCGTGTTCGACCGGGCCGCCACGACCTACGAGGCCGTGGGCGTGCCCTGGTTCGCGCCGATCGCACAACGACTGGTCCGCGAGCTCGCCCCGTCCCCGGGCGAGCGTGCCCTCGACATCGGCTGCGGCCGCGGTGCGGCGCTGTTCCCCCTGGCCGAGGCGGTCGGACCGACCGGCGCCGTGACCGGCATCGACCTGTCCGCAGGGATGGTGCAGGCGACCCAGGACGACGTGCTGGCCCGCGGCTGGACCCACGTGCGGCTGCACGTCATGGACGCCATGAGTCCGGGCCTTCCCGACGGCACCTTCGACCTCGCGGCGTCGTCGCTCGTGCTGTTCTTCCTACCCGATCCGGTGGCGGCCCTGACGGCCTGGCGGCGGCTGCTCGCCGAGGGTGGGCGGCTCGGCGTCTCGACCTTCGCCGAGCGCGACCCGTTGTGGGTGACCCTGGACGACGTGTTCCGCCCCTACCTGCCGCCGATGCTGCTCGACGCGCGCACCCGTGGCGAGTCCGGCCCGTTCGCCAGCGACCAGGGGGTCGAGGGGCTGCTGCGGGACGCCGGCTTCGGCCGGGTACGCACCGTCAGCGACGACGTCGCGGTGACCTTCGACGACCCCGAGCACTGGCACACGTGGTCGTGGTCGCACGGCCAGCGGGCGATGTGGGAGTCGGTCCCCGAGCCCGACCGCGCCACGGTCCGCGACGCGGCCTTCGCCGTGCTGGCCGACGCCCGCTCCGCAGACGGCCGCATCACGCTGCGCCAGCAGGTGCGGTACACCCTCGCCGACCGCGACCCGCGCTGACGGTCGAACCCGCGCCGGCTCAGCGCAGCGCCGCAGCGACCTCGGCCGCCGCGCGCTCGACGAGCCGCCCGGCCCGCTCGGTGTCCAGGCTGCCGAGGGCCACCACGCCGACGCTCGCCTCGACGTTCGGCAGACCCAGCACCGGCGCGGCCACCCCGACCGCACCCGGCTGCAGCTCGCCGCTGGACTGGACGAACCCCGCCTCCCCGGTTCGCCCGCGCAACAGGGCGCGGCCGGCGGCGCCTCTGGCGATCGGGTGTCGGGAGCCGACCCGGTAGGCCACGTGGTAGTCGGTCCAGCTCGGCTCGACGACCGCCACGGCGAGGGCGTCCGCGCCGTCGGCGACGGTCAGGTGCGCCGTGGCCCCGACCTCCTCGGCCAGCCGGCGCAGCGAGGGCAACGCGGCCTCGCGCAGCAGCGGCACGACGCGCGCCGCGAGCCGCAGCGCCCCCAGGCCGAGCCGGACCCTGCCCTCGGCGTCCCGGCGGACCAGCCCGTGTGCCTCCAGCGTCACCACCAGCCGGTAGACCACGGTGCGGCCCACCTCGAGGGCCGCGGCCAGCTCGGCGACCGAGCGGCCGGCCGGTGCGTCGGCCAGCAGGTCGAGCAGCCGGAGGCCGCGGTCCAGCGTCTGGGACGTCTCGGCGGCCACTCAGAGCCGGCCCGACGCGACGACCCGCTGGAGGAACTGCCGGGTGCGCGGCTCGCGCGGCTCGCCGAGCACCTGCTCGGGCGGACCCTCCTCGAGGACCACGCCGGCGTCCAGGAAGGCCACTCGGGTGGCCACGTCGCGGGCGAAGGCCATCTCGTGGGTCGCGAGCAACATGGTCAGCCCGGCGTCCTTGAGCTCGCGGACGACGTCCAGCACCTCCCCGACCAGTTCAGGGTCGAGGGCGGAGGTCACCTCGTCGAAGAGCATGATGTCCGGCTCCATCGCCAGGGCTCGCACGATGGCGACCCGCTGCTGCTGGCCGCCGGACAGCCGGTCGGGGTACTCCCCAGCCCGGTCGGCGAGCCCGAACCGGTCGAGCAGGGCCCGGGCTGAGTGCCGAGCCTGGTCGACCGACTGGCCGAGCACCTTGCGCGGAGCCAGGGTCACGTTCCCGAGCACGGTCATGTGCGGGAACAGGTTGAACGACTGGAAGACGATGCCCACCCGGCGGCGCACGGGGTCGGCCGGCGCCCCCGGTGCCGACACGTCCACGCCGTCGAGGCGGATCGCCCCGGCGTCGATCGGCTCCAGCAGGTTGACGCAGCGCAGCAGGGTCGACTTGCCACAGCCGGACGGGCCGATCACCGCGACCACCTCGTGGGTGTCCACCTGCAGGTCGATGCCGCGCAGCACCGGGACCGGGCCGAACGCCTTGTGCACGCCCGCGATCTCCAGCATCGGCACGGCTAGACCACCGCCCCGGCCGCTTGCCGACGTCGCTGGCGGGCGAGCAGCCAGTCGGTGAACCGGGCGAGCGGGATCGTCAAGCCGATGAACAGCAGGGCGGCCACGATGTACGAGGTGTAGTTGAAGTTGAACGAGGCGTAGATCCCCGCCTGGCGCAGCGCCTCGATCGGCCCGAGGACGGCGACCAGCGCGGTGTCCTTCTGCAGCGACACGAAGTCGTTGAGCAACGGCGGCACGACCCGGCGGATCGCCTGGGGCAGCACGACGTACCGGGTCGTCTGCAGCCCGGTCAGGCCGAGCGAGCGGGCCGCCGCGCGCTGGCTGGGGTGCACCGAGTCGATGCCAGCCCGGTAGACCTCGGCGACGTAGGCCGAGTACGACAGCACGAGGGCCACCGTGCCCCACACCAGCGCCGACGTGGTCAGCCCGCTGATCCGCAGCGCGGGAATCCCGAAACCGAACAGGTAGACCAGCAGCAGGGTGGGGATCCCGCGGAACACGTCGGTGAACACCGCCGAGACCACGCGCAGCGGCAGCAGGATGGGCGCCTGCAGCCCGCGCAGCAGAGCCACGACCAGCGCGAGCACGAGGATGGCCGGCTCGGCGACGAGGAAGATCCGCACGTTCAACCAGAACGCCCGCGCCACGTCGGGTGCGGACACCCGGAAGTCGGCGCCGGAGAAGAAGGTCTCCTGGACGCGCGGCCAGCCCGGGGTGCGGGTGACGGCCCAGCCCACCGCCGCGAAGAAGGCCAGGGTGGAGACGGTGGCCACGAGGACGTCGCGCCGGGCCCGGCGGCGCAGGTAGGCCCGCCGCCCGGCGTCCACGACGGGCCCGGCGACCGGCACGGCCACCGGCGCCCCGCCGACGGTCACCGGAACGTGGGAACGCCGGCGCCTGAGCCGAGATACTCGTCCGCGAGGGCCTGGAGCCGCTTCGCGGCGATCAGCTCGTCCAGGGCGAGGTTGACGCAGGTCACCAGCGGGTTGCCCTTCTCGAACAGCAGCCCGAACTGCTCGCTGCCCGCCTCGGCCGGGAACTGGCCGACGATCACCGAGTTGTCGATCTCGGCCGCGGTGACGTAGAACGCGGTCGGCAGGTCGACCACGATGGCGTCCAGCTGCCCGTTCTGCAGCGACTGCTTGGCCCCGTTGGTGTCGTCGAACACCGAGGCTTTCGTGGTCGGCTGCACGACGTCCTGCAGGTACTTCAGGCTGGTGGTCCCCACCTGGGCGCCCAGCTTGAGGCCCTTGAGGTCCGCCAGCGTCTTGGCTCCGGCGCCCTTCGAGCCCTTGAGGGCCACCACGGCCTGGCTGACGTCGTAGTACCCCTTGCTGAAGTCGACGACCTTCTGCCGCTCGGGGGTGATCGAGATCTGGTTGATGTCGAAGTCGAAGTTCTTCTTACCGGGGGCGTAGGAGGAGTTGAACGGCACCACGACCCACTTCACCTGGTCCTTGGTGAACGCCAGCCGCTCGGCCACGCCGTAGGCCACTCCCGACTCGAAGCCCTTGCCGTTCGACGGGTCGTCGTCGACGAAGTACGGGGGATAGGCGGGCTTGTCGGTGCCGATGGTCAGCACGCCGGGCGTGACCAGCCGCAGCTTGTCCTTCGCGCAGTCGTCGGCGGCCGGCGACCCGGAGGACGTGGGCGTCGTGGTCGCCCCGTCGTCGGTGCCGCAGGCGGCGAGCAGCAGCGCGCCGCAGGCGAGCGCGGCAGCAGCGGTTCGGTGGTGTCGAGGACGCATGGTCTCGCTCCCAGGATCGGGTGGGCCGTCTCGGGCAGCCTAGCGAGCCGGCTGCGGCACCGGGCGCAGCCGCGACGCGAGCACGGCCCCCGCGACGGCCAGCACCGCCATCGCGACGTAGATGACCGCGAAGGCCGCGTCGTCCGGCCCGGGGCGGGCCACCGCATAGGCGTAGACCGCGCCGCCGGCGCCGATCGTCACCACGCTGGCCAGGGCGTCGCTGACCTGCAGCGCGGCGGAGTTGGCCCCCTGGTCCTGCGGGGGCGACAGCTCGAGCAGCAGAACCCCCACCGAGGCCATGGCCAGCCCCATCCCGATCCCGCCGACGATCCACGCGAGCGCCGCTGGCCAGGTCGGGACGCCGGGCAGCAGGACGGCCGCCACCCCGAGCACGGCGACCGCCACCAGCGCGCAGCCCGTGCGGACGAGCCGCCACCGCTCGGGGGGCGCCGTCGGCCGCCCCTGGAACCACGACCCCAGCGCCCAGCCGAGCGCGCCCCCGGTCAGCAGCAGGCCGGCTCGAGCCGGCGAGAAGCCACGCTCGGTGACCAGCATGAGCGGCACGAACGTCTCGGCTCCGAAGAACGACCCGGCCAGCACCCCGCGCATGGCGACCGACGTGGGCAGTCCGCGAGCGAACCGAAGGGTGCCGGCCGGCAGCAGCAGGCGCACGGTGGGGGCCAGCAGCGCGAGCGCGGCCGTCGCCAGCGGCAGCGAGAACCGGTCGTGCCGCTGACCCGCGTACTGCAGGGTGGCCACGCCGACCGCCGCCGCTGCGGCGGCCCGCTTGCGTCCCTCGCGCCGGGCGGCACTGCCGCCGCCCAGCGCGGCCAGCCGCGGATACATCGCCGCCACCGCGGGGACGACGAGCACCGGCATCGCCAGGAACACCAGCCGCCAGGACAGGTGCTGGGCCACCCAGCCGCTGAGGGACGGGCCGACGATGGACGGCAGCACCCACGCGCCGGAGAGCGCAGAGAACAGCCGAGGCCGCAGCCGCTCCTCGTAGGCCCGGCCGACCACCACGTAGACCGCGACGATGATCGCTCCGCCACCCAGCCCCTGCACCGCCCGGCCCAGCACGAAGACGGCCATGGACGGCGCCGTGCCGGCGACCAGCAGGCCGACCGCGAACACCGCGACCCCCGCCAGCAGCGGCCGCCGGGGACCCTCGGCGTCGCAGCGCTCCCCGGCGACGACCATGGCGAACAGGCTGGTGACCAGGAAGCCGCTGAACGACCAGGCGTAGAAGCGCAGCCCGCCCAGGTCCGCGACGGCCACCGGCATCGCCGTGGCGACCGACATGGCCTCGAAGGCCACGAGGACGATGACGGAGACGACGCCGAGCGTCAGCCAGCGGTGGGCCGGCCCCAGGATCCCCTCGGTCACTCCGGGGGGCCGCCGCCGGGGGGCAGCGACTCGAAGATCTCCCGGCACTCGGGGCAGACGGGAAAGCGCCCCGGGTCGCGGTTGGGCACCCAGACCTTGCCGCACAGCGCTCTCGCCGGCGTCCCGGTCACCGCGCTCTCGACGATCTTCTCCTTGCGCACGTAGTGCGCGAAACGCTCGTGGTCTCCGTCGTCGGTCGGGACCGGCCGGGTGAGCTCCTCGGTCAGGACGTCGGTGCCGCCGAGCGGCTCGGGCTGCGGCTCGACCGGGTTCTGCGGCTCGCTCATGGCGGAGGAGTCTACGACGGCGCGGTCAGTTGAGCTCCGGGTCCGGGGTCCAGGTCGAGACCATGCCGAGGTCGCCACCCTGTCGGCGCAGGACCGCTCGCCAGAGCCCGTCGGGGTCGTCGGTGAACACGTCGTCCACCCGGGCGTCGACCACGTACCACGCGCCTTCCCCAAGCTCGCCCTCGAGCTGGCCGCTCCCCCAGCCCGAGTACCCGGCGAAGACGCGCATCGCCAGCAGGGCCTGCGCCACCTCCTCCGGCGGGGTGTCCAGGTCGAGGATGCCGAGCCCGGCGGCCACCGGCTTGAACCCGGCCGGTGCCGCAGGTGCGAGCGCCACGGCCAGGGCGCCGTCGAGCCCGACCGGGCCTCCCTGGTGCAGCACGGGGTCGCCCGTGACCTCCGCCGCCCAACCGGGCAGCACCTGCGCGACCGGTAGCTGGCTCGGTCGGTTGAGCACCACGCCGAGGGCGCCGTCGTCGTCGTGCTGCAGCAGCAGGACGACGGAGCCGGCGAAGTTCGGGTCGGTCAGACCTGGCGTGGCGACCAGCAGCCGCCCGGCGAGGCTCAGCACGGACATGCTGCACACAATGCCGCATCGCCGCGCGTCTGTGGCACGAGCCGCCGCGGCTCAGCCGTCAGGCGTACGCCCGAGGGCAGCGAGCGCCAGGCCCAGCCGCTCGGCCGCCTCGGCGGCGACGCCGGCCATCGCCGCGGCGGCCACCGGGTCGCCTGCGGCGAGCATCTCGCGCGGGTCCGCCGCCTCAACGACCGTCGCGTCGCCGTCGGCCCGCACCACGACGTTGCACGGCAGCAGCAGGCCGACCCTCCGGTCGGCGCTGAGGGCTCGGTGGGCCAGCGGCGGGTTGCAGGCCCCCAGGATCAGGTAGTCCTCCATCTCCTCGCCCAGCTTGGCCTTCATGGTGGCCCGCACGTCGATCTCGGTGAGGACGCCGAACCCCTGCCCGACCAGCGCGGCGCGGACCTGCTCGACCACCTCCGCGAACGGGGAGTGGACGCGTAGCGTGAGAGCGGGGTCGGCCATGGCTGCCTCCGGTCGGGCGCGGGAATGCCGGGTCAGGGTCTCGAGTTGATACCCCTGGGGGTATCGTACGGGTACCGACGAGAGCGAGGAGACGAGCGTGGCCAGCGTGGCACTCACCCAGGACACCTTCGAGAGCACGGTGGTCGACAACGACCTCGTGGTCGTCGACTTCTGGGCGGCCTGGTGCGGCCCGTGCCGCAACTTCGCCCCGGTCTTCGAGCAGGCGTCCGACGCCCACCCGGACGCGGTGTTCGGCAAGGTCGACACAGAGGCCGAGCGCGAGCTCGCCGCCTCGTTCGGGATCACCTCGATCCCCACCCTCATGGTGTTCCGCGAGCGGGTGCTGGTCTACGCCGAGGCCGGCGCGCTCCCCGCCCCGGCCCTGGAGAGCCTGCTCACCCAGGTCAAGGCCCTCGACATGGCCGAGGTCCACCGCAAGGTCGCCGAGCACCAGGCCGCCCAGGCCTGACGGCTGCGCGCCGTGGCGCCCGTCGACCTGATCGCCGTCCAGCCCCTGGTCGGCCTGGCCGACTACGCCAGCGAGCAGTCCTTCGCCGCGCACCACCAGCGCCTCGCCGCCCGAGCCGTGGCCCTCCGCCGCGGCGGCGGCGTCCCTGCGCTCGCCGTCTGGCCGGAGATGGTGGGGACGTTCCTCGCCGTCGCCGACCGGCTCGATGCCGTGGGCGACGCGACCACCACCGACGTGGCGCTGCGTCGGGTGGCCCTGCGGGTCGCCCCGGCCCTGCTGCGCACCATGCTGCGCGCCCGCACCACCTCGACGACCCGGGCCTTCCTCGCCGCAGTGGCCCCCCAGGTGTGGGAGACGCTGCACCGCACGTTCGCCGACATCGCCAGGCAGCACGACCTCTGGGTCGTCTCGGGCAGCGCGCTGCTGCCCAGGAACGCCCTGGGCGATCGCTCCCCGGTGTTCGCCCCCCTGCGCGGCGCGGACGGCGCTCGGGTGTACAACACCTCGTTCACCTTCGCGCCCGACGGACGGTGCGTCGGCGTCACCCGCAAGGTGAACCTGGTGCCGACCCAGGAGGACGTCCTCGACCTGTCCCCCGGCGACGTCGCCGACCTGGCGGTCGTGCCGACGCCGTTCGGGCCGCTCGGGACGCTGATCTGCTACGACGGGTTCGCCGAGCCGCACACCAGCCCCGACCGCGAACCCGGCTGGACCCGCTGCCTGCCGGTCCTCGACCGGCTCGGGGCAGAGGTGGTCGCCCAGCCCAGCGCCAACGCCTGGCCCTGGGATTCCCCGTGGTTCTTCAACGACACCGCCAGGGGCGAGCACCAGCTGCGCAGCGAGCAGTGGTTCGCCGAGGGCTCCGCCGCCGAGCTGCCGAGCGCGGTCAGCATCCGCTGGGTGGTCAACCCCCAGCTCGTCGGACGAGTCCTCGACAACACGTTCGAGGCGCCGTCGCTCATCCTCGAGCGGACCCCCGACGGCGTCGCGGTCCGCGCCCGGGCGGCCGACCCCAGGGCCGAGGACGTCCTCGTGGTGGCCGCCGACGGGTGACCGGCCGGGTGGCGTCTTGGCACCCCGAGACCCTTCCCTCTCGCGCCGACCACGCTGCTAGGCTGGCCGTGGTCGCAGTACCGAGAACGTGTTCGTCGCCCGCGACTAGGTTCGTGGGCGAGTGCTTTGTTCGGGTCGATTCCGCGGGGCACGACGCGCAGTACGGCACCGGCGCCCGCGGTGTGCGGGTGTCACCTCCGCACCACCGGGAGCAGGAATGGCCCAGCAGGGCACCGTGAAGTGGTTCAACTCGGAGAAGGGCTTCGGCTTCATCGCCGTCGACGGCGGCGGGGCCGACGTCTTCGTGCACTTCTCCGCCATCCAGGCCGACGGCTACCGCAGCCTCGACGAGGGGCAGCGGGTCGAGTTCGAGGTCGTGCAGGGCCAGAAGGGCCCGCAGGCCGAGCAGGTCCGCGCGATCTGACCCTGCGCCGCCAGCAGCGGCTGTCCACGCCGACGGGCGCGATCCCCCTGGGGGTCGCGCCCGTCGCGCGTTCGCAGTCCGCTCCGACAGGATGGGGCCATGCAGGTCGTCGTCCTCGCCAACCGGGCCGATCCGGAGGCGGGCTACGTCGGGGACCGGCTGGTCGCTCTCGGGGCGCGGCTGCTGCCGGTGTGGCGCGACGACCCCACCCCCTCCCCTGCTGCCTCCCCTGCTGCCTGGCCGGGTCCGGACGGCGTCGACCTGGTGCTCAGCCTGGGCAGCGACTGGTCGGTCTACTGGGAGCACGTCGCACCGGCCGTGGAACGAGAGGCCGACTATCTGCGCACGGCCGTCGACCGGGACGTTCCGGTGCTCGGGCTGTGCTTCGGGGCGCAGGTGCTCGCCCATGCCCTGGGCGGCCGGGTCGAGCGCGCCCCGACCCCCGAGATCGGCTGGTTCCGCGTCGACTCCGACCGGCCGGACGTGCTGCCCGACGGCCCCTACCTGCAGTGGCACGCCGACCGGTTCTCGGTGCCGCCGGGTGCCACCGAGCTGGCCCGGTCGCCGGTCGGTCCGCAGGCGTTCGCCCTAGGCCGGGCCGTCGGCCTGCAGTTCCACCCGGAGGCCACCCCGGCGATGATCGAGCGGTGGGCGGCCGAGTCGACCGCCGACCTGGCGGCCCTCGGCATCGACCCGCACGCGATCGTGACCGAGACCCGTACGCGGGCCGCGGAGGCCGCCGACCGCGCCGCCGTCCTCGTCGACGCGTTCCTCTCCGGCGCACTGGGCGCACTGGGCGCGCCCCCGGCGGACCCGTTGACCCCGTCCCCTCGAGCCGACCCAGGAGCGCCGCCCGATGAACGTTGACCTGACCAACCGGGACTTCCTCAAGGAGGCCGACTTCACCCGGGCGGAGCTGACCGCCTTGCTCGACCTGGCCGCCGAGCTCAAGCAGGCCAAGCGAGCCCGGCAGGAGGTCCACCGACTCGGCGGCCGCTCCATCGCACTCATCTTCGAGAAGACCTCGACGCGGACCCGGTGCGCGTTCGAGGTGGCCGCCTACGACCAGGGCGCGCACGTCACCTACCTGGACCCGTCCGGGTCGCAGATGGGGCACAAGGAGTCGACCGCCGACACCGCCAGGGTGCTGGCCCGCTACTACGACGCCATCGAGTTCCGGGGCAAGGCGCAGGCCACCGTCGAGGAGCTGGCCGAGCACGCCGACGTCCCGGTCTACAACGGGCTGACCGACGAATGGCACCCGACGCAGACGCTGGCGGACTTCCTCACCATGCGCGAGCACGGCGGCGGACGACCGCTGGCCGAGACCGCCTACGCCTACCTGGGCGACGCGCACCACAACATGGGCAACTCGCTGCTGGTCATGGGCGCCATCATGGGCAGCGACGTGCGGATCGTGGCCCCGCGGGCGCTGTGGCCCAGCGAGCAGGCCCAGACCTGGGCGGCGGAGCGGGCCGCCGTCAGTGGCGCGCGGATCACGCTGACCGAGGACCCGGCCGAAGGCCTGGCCGGGGCGCACTTCGTGCACACCGACGTGTGGGTGTCGATGGGCGAGCCGGCGGACGTCTGGGACGAGCGGATCGGGCTGCTGACCCCCTACCGGGTCGATGCCGCTGCGCTGGAGCGCACCGGCATGCCCGACGTCAAGGTCATGCACTGCCTGCCGGCGTTCCACGACGACCGCACCGTGCTGGGACGCGAGGTGGCCGAGCGGACCGGGCGGCACGACGGGCTGGAGGTGTCCGACGCCGTGTTCGAGTCGGCCGCGAACGTCGCGTTCGACCAGGCCGAGAACCGGCTGCACACGATCAAGGCCGTGCTGGTCGCCACGATCGGCGACTGAGCCGGGCGGCCGTCCCTACAGCTCGCCGAGCCGCTTGCGCAGGTTGGTCAGCTGGGTGGTGAGCTGCTGCGGCAGGTGGTCGCCGAACTTGGCGAAGTACTCGTCGGTGAGCTCGCACTCCACCAGCCAGGAGTCCTTGTTGACCGCGAACAGCTCCGCGACCTGCGCGTCGGTCAGCCCGAGCCCGTCCAGCTTGAGGTCGCCGTCGGCGGGAGCCCGACCGATCGGCGTGTCGACCGCCCCAGCCTCCCCCTCGACGCGGCGGATCGCCCACTCGAGCACCCGGGAGTTCTCGCCGAACCCGGGCCAGAGGAAGGCGCCGTCGCCGTCCTTGCGGAACCAGTTGACCTGGAAGATCCGCGGCAGCTTCGCGGGGTCACTGCGCCGGCCCATCTCCAGCCAGTGCCCCCAATAGCCGGCCATGTTGTAGCCACAGAACGGCAGCATGGCGAACGGGTCGCGACGCAGCGCACCAACGGTGCCCTCGGCGGCCGCGGTCTGCTCGGACGAGACGGTCGCCCCCATGAAGACCCCGTGCTCCCAGTCGTAGGACTCGGTGACCAGCGGCACGTTGGTGGCCCGGCGGCCACCGAACAGGATCACGTCGATCGGGACGCCCTGGGGGTCCTCCCAGGTGTCCGCGATCGAGGGGCACTGGGCGGCGGGGGCGGTGAACCGGCTGTTGGGGTGCGAGGAGGGTTCGGGGGACTCCGGCGTCCAGTCCCGGCCCTTCCAGTCGATCAGGTGGGCGGGCGGGGTGTCCGTCAGGCCCTCCCACCAGATGTCACCCTCGTCGGTGAGCGCCACGTTGGTGAAGATGCAGTTCCCCCACAGGGTGCGCACGGCGTTGGCGTTGGTCTTCATGCCGGTGCCCGGCGCCACGCCGAAGAACCCCGCCTCAGGGTTGATCGCGTACAAGCGGCCGTCGTCACCGGGTCGCATCCAGCAGATGTCGTCGCCGACGGTCTCGACCGTCCAGCCGGGGACGGTCGGCTCGAGCATCGCCAGGTTCGTCTTGCCGCAGGCGGACGGGAAGGCCGCGGCCAGGTGCCGGACGTCGCCCGAGGGCGCGGTCAGCTTGAGGATGAGCATGTGCTCGGCCAGCCAACCGGCGTCGCGGCCCATGACCGAGGCGATCCGCAGCGCGAAGCACTTCTTGCCGAGCAGGGCGTTGCCCCCGTACCCGGATCCGTACGACCAGATCTCCCGGGTCTCCGGGTAGTGCACGATGTACTTCGTCTCGTTGCACGGCCACGCGACATCCGGCCGACCGTCGGTCAGCGGATAGCCGACGGAGTGCACCGCGGGCACGAAGTCGCCGTCCGAGCCGATCAGGTCGAGCGCCGCCCGGCCCATCCGGGTCATGATCCGCATGTTCACGACGACGTACGGCGAGTCGGTGAGCTCCACGCCGAGCTGGGAGATGCGCCCGCCCAGCGGGCCCATCGAGAACGGGATCACGTACATCGTGCGGCCCCGCATCGATCCGCGGAACAGCTCGGTCAGCTCGGCCCGCATCTCGGCGGGGTCGCGCCAGTTGTTGGTGGGGC
>Ga0209797_10000654_pt1 | contig 17308 bp, 14 predicted proteins | sample DOMMetBare3Fresh_2_FD_187472 | JGI IMG/M metagenome (GOLD analysis project Ga0209797, IMG submission 187472) | Wetland sediment microbial communities from St. Louis River estuary, USA, under dissolved organic matter induced mercury methylation -... | ecosystem: Environmental > Aquatic >... | reverse complement strand
AGGCATGGGTTCTTTTATACTCGTTTGAGCAAATGTGGCTGTATTCATCAAAGCCAGAGCCATCAAGATCAAAAAGCCCTTTAAGATTCTATTCATTTTTGTTTGATTTTAAATACAAATATTAAAAAAGGTAAATAATATCTGGCACCATCCATAAAATTTTAGTAAACACTTACAAGGAGATGAGGTTTTTATGACAATAAGAGAGCCAATAGAAAACCTCCCGGTTGCATCGGGAGGTTTTTTACTGGTTTAATTATTTCTCAATTTTAGTTCAACCCTTCGGTTGAGAGCTCTTTCCTGTTCTGTTTTGCCCTGATTCAGAGGTTTGGTAGGCCCATAACCTTCCGACGTCAATCTTGATAAGTCAACACCTTTTCCGATAAGATAATTCTTCACGGTTTCGGCTCTTTCTTTTGACAATCTCATGTTTGCATTGAAACTTCCGTCATTACTTGTATGGCCTTCAATGTCAACCTTGAGCTCTGGTTCTTTAAGCAGCAATTCAGCTAATTCATCCAACACTTTTTCAGAAGCCAGTAACAGATCTGCTTTTGCGTAGGTGAACTGAATTCTGCGAGCAGCGTATTCAACTTTTTGTACAATTTCTTTTTTGATCTCAGGACAACCGTTATTCGCCTTAAGACCAGGCTCATTTATACATTTATCTTCTTCGTCATTTACACCATCTCCATCTGTATCTGGAACAGGGCAGCCACTGTAGCGAGCCAATCCCGGAACAGCCGGACATTTATCATCTTCATCATTGATCGCATCTTTATCTGTATCAGGAATAGGACAACCTGCATACTTAGCAATACCTGGCACTGTTACACATTTATCTTTATCATCAGTAATACCATCTTTATCTGTATCCATTAAAGGGCATCCATTGTTTGACGCCAATCCTTTTTCAGCAGGACATTTATCATCTTTATCAGAAACACCATCAGCATCTGCATCAGGACAACCTCTTGTAACAAGTGGACCGGGCTCCGTCACACATAGATCTTCTTTATCAATGATACCGTCATTGTCGGAGTCTTTAGGTTTATCTTCCAATGAAACCGGCTTGCCAATAAAAATACCAAGCGTAGCGCCGATGACCTGGTTCTTAAAACTACCCTCATATGTAGCAGTGTACATATCGGTGAGACTACGGCTAAAATTTCCTGCAATAAAAAAACCTTTGAACTCAATGCCTGCAGTTCCATTTACACCAACATCAAGTGTTTTATATTTTCCCGGAGCATCACCAACAGGTAAGTCAGTGTTCTCATCTGTCTGATATTTTCCTGTCTTGAGATATGTTTCAGTTTTTTCTAACCCATTGTAGAAAAAAGAAAGATAGGGGCCGCCGCCTATAAAGAATCTTGTATTACCTTTCAATGGAATTTTATAAACAAGGTTCAGTGGAATATCTATATAATTGACAAATTGCTTTTGATCGATACTGAAATAATTATACACTGCCGTATCGTATGTACTAAAGAATTTTCTTCCCTTATTGTAAAACATAACTCCGGGCTGTGCATAGAATTTTGAATTTACGCCAAGTTGCAGATCGGCCATAAAACCAAAATGTGCACCGGTACGACTGGTGTAATTACTTTCAGACCAGTTGGGAAGATTATTTGTTTCATTAATATTGGCAGAATGGCCTCCGCCAGCTAGGGCAATGCGTAATTGAGCATTCGAAATTTGCCAGGAAATAAGCAGAATTACTGCCAAAAAGATGGTTTTTTTCATCAGATGATTTTTCAGAGATATTGACTGATATTCAACGTACAAAAGTTGAAATTATTTCGTAAAAAACAAACCTTCGGGACGCTTAAAGCAGCCTGAAGGTTAAATTAATAACCCTCGGAACGCTGAAAGCGGTCTGAGGGTTAACATAGGCATCAGGCCGCTGAAACGTCCCGATGCCTATATATCAAACTTAATACCCTGCGCCAGTGGGAGGCTGTTGCCGAAATTGATGGTATTTGTTTGCCGGCGCATATAGTTTTTCCATGAATCGCTGCCGCTTTCCCGGCCACCGCCAGTCTCTTTTTCACCACCAAATGCACCGCCAATTTCTGCACCGCTGGTGCCAATATTGACATTGGCAATACCACAATCACTTCCTGAAACAGAAAGGAATTGTTCGGCTTCGCGAAGATTCAATGTCATGATAGCTGATGACAGCCCTTGAGGCACTCCATTTTGAATTGCAATTGCTTCATCAACTGTTTTATACTTTAATAAATAAAGAATAGGAGCAAATGTTTCGTGTTGTACTATTTTATATTCTGGTTTTACTTCTGCAATACATGGTTTTACATAACAACCACTTTCAAAACCATCACCATTTAAAATACCGCCATCAACAATAAACTTTCCACCTTCCTTTTTACATGCTTCAATTGACGCTTCATACATCTTCACCGCGTCTTTATCTATCAATGGCCCTACATGATTGTTTTCATCCAAAGGATTTCCAATTCGTAATTGAGAATAAGCGGCAGCCAATTTTTGTTTTACAGAATCATAAACATCATCATGAATGATCAACCGGCGGGTAGTTGTGCAACGCTGACCCGCAGTTCCAACAGCCCCAAACAATGCACCGCGGATCGCCATATCAATATCTGCATTTTTTGATATTATAATTGCATTATTTCCGCCAAGTTCTAATAATGCTCTTCCTAATCTTGCACCAACTGCTGCACCAACTGCTTTCCCCATTCTTGTAGAACCTGTTGCTGATACTAGCGGAATTCTAGTATCATTCGCCATCCATTCACCAACATCCCGGCCACCAATGATCAAACAAGAAACACCCTCGGGAACATTATTTTTTGCAAACACTTCTGAAATAATATGCTGACATGCGATGCCACACAAAGGAGTTTTTTCTGAAGGTTTCCAAACACAAACATCTCCGCATACTAATGCAAGCATACTGTTCCAACTCCATACAGCAACAGGAAAATTAAATGCAGAAATAATTCCAACAATTCCTAACGGATGCCATTGCTCATACATGCGATGACCAGGTCTTTCGCTATGCATGCTCAATCCATAAAGTTGTCTTGATAAACCAACTGCAAAATCACAGATGTCGATCATCTCCTGTACTTCACCATAGCCTTCCTGTAAACTTTTACCCATTTCATAAGAAACAAGTTTGCCAAGCGGCTCTTTATATTTTCTTAAAGCTTCACCTACCTGTCTTACAATTTCTCCACGTTGAGGTGCAGGCATTGTTCGCCATTGCTTAAATGCAGCTTCAGCAGTCTGAATTATTTTTTCATAAGCCTCTCTATCAGCAGCATCAACAGAGCCGATCAGTTTGCCATCAACAGGGGAGAAAGAATCAATTTTTTCGCCTTTAGATTTTATCCAAAGAGAACCAGTAGCACATCCGTCGTTTTGCGATCTTATATTGAGAGTTTTTAAAAATTCCATAAGTTTTGAATTAAAGCAAAGTTCTGTTATTTATCTGTAAAAAGAATTTGCGAATATAAAATGCCGGGCAATATTCCCGGCATGATAATTATTTTAAAAAAAATTAATAGACGACAGAAAAATACCCTTCTGTTAACTCAGAAAATAATAAAGGATTTAATAAAGCTTCCGCATGAAAATTAAAATTGCCCCTGATGCGTCTTGTCGTTGTATTATGTGATAAAATAGTCAGCGTTCCGCTCATTGCACCTTGTGAATGACTTGGATCAGTATCAGGATTGTAAAGTCCCAAATAAATTCCACCAAAAAGATCGAATGCATAATTTCCGGGAACAATGTTTTCCGGAATAAACATACCAACTGACTTAGTACCATCAGCGCTGGTACCGGTTATCGCTATCTGCGGTGTTAGTGGTGGTACTGCAGGTGTTTTGCTTGCAAAAACTGTTGGCGGCACCCATAGTGTTCCTCCAATTTTTACCCTGAATGTATCTGTAGCAGATCCAGGTGGCAGAGTAGTAGCATAAGGTATGTTGGTAAAACTTCCTTCTGTAAAAGTTCTTTGTGCTCCATCCATTTGACGAAAAACTCTGAATGAAAATGTGCCGCTTATTGTTTTATTCACCGCATCAATAGATGTGACATTTACCACTCCACCCGCATCTCCGGGATTTATACCCTGGTTGGTTGTAAAATTCACAGCATTAGAAAGACTGCTATCAATATACGACGCTGCGTTCATTGAATTATTATCAAGAGTATAATTATGAACACCCGAATCGGTCAATGTGATCGATAGATATTTTCTATCAGTGCTTCTTCCTGTTATGCTGATATAACCGAGCATACGGAATGCGCCTGTAGCAGAATTTGCCACCCATTGTGTGCCATCAATTTTGGCTTTGAAATTTCCTGAAACCGGGTTTTGGTTATTACCCAGAATACTGGGGTCAACTTCTTTTTGACAAGAACTAAAAGTAATGATCCCGGCAAATACAATCAGGCTATAAAGTATCCTCTTTATCATTTGTTTAAATTATAAGCAAAAATACTTATTCCGATATTTACAAAGACGCTTTGTACAAGGTAAAAGAAATAATAATATCAATACTGCTCATTCTCATTTGGAAAAGACTTTCCCTTCACGTCACTGATGTATTGCTGAACAGCTGTCGTTACTTGTTCACTAATATTTAAATATTGGCGAAGAAACCGTGGTTTAAATTCAGTGTTTATTCCAAGCATATCATGCATCACTAATACTTGCCCGTCACAATACATACCTGCGCCGATGCCGATAGTTGGGATATGTAAACTTTCTGTTACTTCTTTTGCAAGTTGAGCCGGTATCTTTTCAAGTACTATTGCAAAGCAGCCTGCCTTTTCAAGGATCTTTGCATCGCGGCGTAATTTATTTGCTTCGTCTTCTTCCTTTGCACGAACAGTATAAGTTCCGAATTTATAAATTGATTGTGGCGTTAATCCCAAGTGACCCATCACCGGTATTCCTGCAGAAACAATTCTTTTTACCGAATCAACCACTTCTTCACCGCCTTCTAATTTTATTGAATGAGCACCGGTTTCTTTCATGATGCGGATAGCAGAGGCAAGTGCAATGTCAGAATTGGATTGATAAGAACCGAAAGGAAGATCGACAACAACAAGACACCTGTTAACTCCACGAATTACAGACGATGCATGATAGATCATGTGATCAAGAGTAACAGGTAACGTTGTTTCGTGGCCAGCCATCACATTTGAAGCTGAATCACCAACAAGAATTATATCAATGCCGGCATTATCAATAATTCTTGCAAATGAAAAATCATAAGCCGTCAACATCGAGATCTTTTCTCCTGAAGTTTTCATCTTCAGAAGAGTATTCGTAGTAACTTTTTTTACTTCTTTATTTACAGACATAGAACTACGATTTTCAGGATTTAAAGGGATTTACTGGAAAAGTCATGTTTATTTTTTGTACTGATTTCTATTGTTATAAGAATATTCCAACCTGCTCCTAATCCTGGAAAAACCCGTAAATCGTGGTTCAGATTTCTATTTCATTTAATCTCACTTCCTCATATAAAGTATGAATGAGGCCGTCCGCCAAACCAATTTTTGGGACATAAATTTCTTCTGTATCAGCCCATCGCATCACGTTAATGTAAATAAGAAGAGCAGGAACAATTACATCAGCCCTGTCTTCACGCAAATGATATAAGGTCATTCTTTGGTTAACAGTAATATTACTGAATTCTTTAAAATAATCCCTAAGCAAATCAAGAAACAACGGCTTTCCTTCTTTTCGTTTTGAAAGTGAAAATATCTTGTTGATGTTTCCACCGGAACCGATGGCAGTTACATGATGATATCCTTTTGTTCTTTCTTTAATAAACTCTTTCATCTCATCCCAAAGAGATTCGTTCACCTGGTTTTTTAACAAACGTATCGTTCCAATGTTAAATGATTCTTTGAATACAAGTTTACCATCGCTGAAAAAAGTAAGCTCTGTGCTGCCACCTCCAACATCAATATATAAATAGGATTCTTCTTTGGTCATTCCTTCGGCGATATGATTTTCATAAATCAGGGAAGCTTCCTCCTGGCCGGAAATGATCTTTATTTCGATTCCTGTTTCCGCTTTCACCTTGCGGATGATCTCAGCGCCATTTGCAGCATCACGCATTGCAGAAGTGGCACATGCTTTTAAATGTTTTACTTCATACACTTCGAGAAGAAGTTTGTAACTCTTCATTGTTTTAATGATCTTCTCAACTTTATTCGGAGGGATCACACCTTTATCGAATACTTCGAATCCGAGCCGGAGTGGTGCACGGACAAGCGCCGCTTTAATAAATTCAGTATTGCCCTGGGGGCCTTTGAGTACATCAGTAATAAGAAGACGTGCTGCATTACTTCCAATATCAATTGCTGCCAATCTCAACGTTTACGGGTGTTTGGGTTTTTTTAAAAAGATATTTGTAGGTCTCCACCTGGCTGCGAACCTTTTTTCTCCCGGTGTTAATGTAATCGTTGCTAAGTTCATTATTCAGTCGTCTTGCTTTAACGTTATCGTTTAATTGTATGTCGAGAATATCTTTTAATTCCTGCTTAATCTGCGCATCATTAATTAAGCAACTTGCTTCCACCCGATGATCAAGATTGCGAACCATCCAATCGGCCGAAGATATATAAACTTTCTCTTTGCCATTGTTATGAAATACCCACACCCGTGCATGCTCAAGGTATTCATCAACTATGCTGATGGCATTTACCGGTTTCAAATACTTTTTACTTTCTGATCTCATGCAAAAAATTCCTCTCACAATTAAATTCAATTCGACTCCAACCTTTGCCGCTTCGTTCAATTTCATGATCAGCGATTCATCAGAAAGAGAATTCATTTTAAGTGTAATCGAAGCAGGCTTTTCACTTTTTGCATTCTTTATTTCTGTTTCAATATGACTGAAAATTCTTTGTCTGAGAATATCCGGACTTGGAAAAACGATTGAGCAATCTTTCAAATACTCGGTTCCGAGTCTTGGTGTTTCAAGGAAATTAAATATCCTGTTCACATCATTCATTATCTCCCTGTTGCTTGTAAGCAAGCAATGATCGGCATATATTCTTGCCGTCCTTTCATTAAGATTACCCGTGCTTACAAAACCATACTGGATCGTTTTTTCATTTACACGTTTTTTTATAAGGCAGAGTTTGGCATGCACTTTCATATCGGGAATACCAATCAACACTCTTGCACCTTCTTCTTCCAAACGTTCTTTCCATTCAAGGTTAGCTTCTTCATCAAATCTTGCACGCAGTTCAAGTATCACCGTTACCTGCTTGCCATTCCGAACCGCATTTACCAACGCATTCATGATCTTTGATTGTGGTGCAAGCCTGTAACCGGTGATTTTTATTGCTGTCACATCAGGATCGATTGCAGATTCACGTAGCAAATCAATGATTGGGCTAAATGAATGGTAAGGGAGATGAAGCATTACATCCTTCTTCATTATAACATCAGTTACCCGTTCTTCTAATAAAGCGGGATGATCAAAAGGTTTGCGGCGGTGACCTTTTACTTTAAAAATATGCTCGGGAAATTCCATGAAGTCACGGAAGTTGTGAATGCGACCTCCGGGTATAAGATTATCCCGTTTAGATAGATTCAGACGACGAATTAAGTATTCGAGCATGCCTGGATCCATTTCACGATCATATACAAAACGAACAGGCTTTCCTTTTTTGCGATTCTTTAATGCCTTTTCCAATTTTTGAATAATGGAAGTGTGAATGTCATTATCAATATCAATTTCCGCATCACGGGTAACTTTAAAAATATAAGAAGAGTATTGATCATATCCGAAGAAAGAAAATATTTCAGGCAAATTAAAACGAATGACATCTTCCAAAAGAATGATATGATGTTCATCGGGTCGTGGAGAAGGAAGCAATACAAACCGGTTTAAAACTGTAGGTATCTCAATTAATGCGTACTTTCTTTTTAAAGCACTTTCTTTTTTCCACATAACAACAGCGAGGTAAATAGATTTATCACGCAATGCGGGGAAGTTTGGAATGCTTTCGATCATCAACGGAATGATATTAGTACTCACTTCATCTTCGTAGTATCTGGTTACAAATTCCTGTTGTTCCTTATTCAGTTCATTTTCTTTTACAATAAATATTTTCTCATTCTTCAGTTCAGAAAAAATGTTTTCCCAAATGCGGTTGAACTCACTTTGCTGATTTAGCACCGTCATTTGAATATCATCCAATATTTCCTGCGGATTATCCTCAAGATGCATCTTTGTTTTTTCACCAAAACTTACCATTCGGCGTAGTGTTGCTACCCGAACACGAAAGAATTCATCAAGGTTATTAGAAAAAATGCCCAGAAAACGAATTCTTTCTCTTAATGGGACACCTGAGTCCGCAGCTTCCTGCAAAACTCTTCCATTAAATGATAACCAGCTTACGTCTCTGAAAATAGTCTTGTTCTTTTTATCCGGGTTCATAAAATTCTTATACTGTGACAAATAAAATTAAGGAAGTCAGCCGATGAAAAATATTAATTTTTGGATGTTGTATCTGCCTGGAAGACTTCATCGGGTGGCGAAGGGTCTATGAGCTTTTTTTTGTTATATCTCGAGATCAAGCCAAAACAAATCATACCACCTATGAGGATAATTGCTGTTTGTGCCGACCACATTAACCAGCCGGATGCAGTGCCGGTTGTATCTGGGTTAAGTCCATACAAACCTAATAATTGTGCAATAAGAACAGGATAGGCGCCAATCCCATTCGGCGTTAAAATAATTCCTACAGTGCCAACAACCAATGCTGCGAGCCCTCCTGGAAATCCAAGAGTTTGTGTTTCTCTGAGTGCATACAAGCCGGCAGTTGACGCAAACCAATACATCGTCCATATTAATAAGCTGTGAAAAATAAACCAACCCTTATGTTCAAGGTTACGAATGCTTGAAAGGCCATGCAAAATATTTTTGATCACTTTTTTTATTCTTGCAACGATATCGATATGACCAAATCGTTTTAAAACTATATAAAATATAATGAGAACTAAAATAAAAATGCCAAGTGCTGTCAGCATTTTTTGGGTAGAGAGGTTTCCTGTCTTATCATGAAAAAATTCTTTCAAAAGATCGGTCATCATTTGTCCGAAGATATCTCCTTGTAATATCAAGGCTGAAATAAAAACTATAATCAGACAAACAAGATCAACAGCTCTTTCAATAAGAATAGTGCCGATCAATTTATCAACTCTGAATTTTTCATACCGTGCCAATAAACTGCATTTGAAAACTTCGCCAAGCCGGGGTGCACCTGCATTAACAAGATAGCCGATCATTACTGCGGCGAATGCATTAAATGTGGAAGGTTTATAACCCATTGGCTCCATCAGCAATTTCCAGCGAATGGCCCTGCTGTAATGTGCTATCAATAAAAAAAGTATTACAGGAAAAATTACCCATTTGCGGCCACGGGCAACAGCATGCTTTATCTGCTCCCAATTATCGTGGTCAAGATTTCTTACAGACAACCATACAAAAAAACCACCCAGCACCAGGAAGAAAAGATATTTTAAAACAATAAGAAATTTTGCTTTCATAAAAATGCCATCCTTCTAAAGTTTATTACCTTCTTTTGGAAACACGATCCGTGGTCTAAATTATTTTGCCTCCTCAAAATCCATAGAAGCATAAAAAATGATCACAACCACATCACCCACCATTCCTTTTCTTGCTGCAGGACCATTCAAACAACAAATATCTGAGTCTCCTTTCCACGGATAACATAAGTTTCCAGTCTTTCGCCATTATTACATTTACACCGGCACTTTTTCGTTCTCAATAATATTTGCATCTTCTACAAGGTCTTCATCAAGTGTAATGCTTCCGACATAATTCAAATTCGCTTCAGTAATAACCGCACGATGAATTTTTGAATTTAAAACTTCAATTTGTATAAAAACAAAAATACATGATTGAAGCTAAAAGGAAAGTTATGTATTGATAACCATATTATCAATGAGTCTGACATTATTCAAAAAAGCTGCGGCAAGTGCAACAATTTTTTGTTTACCATCCCAGTCTTCTATCAGCTCCAGTGTACCGGCATCTGCTATTTCGACATAATCAATTTGAAATCCGTTTTTCAAAAGCATTTCTTCTGTTGCATTTTTAATTCTTTCAGTACTACCAGGTTTTATATTCTCCTTTATATAACGCAACGCTGCGGAAATAGTTGTCGCTTTGACCCGATCATTCGGAAGCAATCGTGTATTGCGGCTGCTCATTGCAAGTCCATCTTTTTCACGAAAAGTAGGGCAGATGTTTGTTTTTATTCTGTCATCTAACCCGATCAATTCAATTAGTTTTTTAATTACCATGCATTGCTGGTAGTCTTTTTGGCCGAGATATAAATTGTGTGGCAAAACAATCTCAAGCAACCGATGCATTATCTGGCAAACACCCTGGAAATGACCGGGGCGAAATTTGCCTTCCAAAACTGTTTCAAGGAACCCGAGTTCATAATGTCTGAGGTTATTTGTACCACTGGGGTAAATATCAATTGCAGAAGGAATAAATAAAACATCACAGCCAGCCTTTTCAAACATCAAAACATCTTTTTCAATGGTTACAGGATACTTTTTAAAATCTTCGGGGTCGTTGAACTGGGTTGGATTTACAAAAATGCTGCAGGCTACTATATCATTCCCCTTTTTTGCATCATTGACCAACGAAATGTGGCCGGCATGTAAAGCCCCCATGGTAGGTGCAAAACCAATCTTCTTTTGTTCATTTTTCTTTTTTTCAAGAAAATCATGCAGGGCGCCGGGCTTTTTAAAAATTATCATATTAAATCTTACTGTCTTTTCGCAAATCAAGTTCGGAATAAAAGGATTACCTTTGCCGCCATCCCAAAAAATATCATTTTCCGGGATTTAAATCAAACAGGCTCAACGATGACAGCAAAGAAAAGAATATTATTTATTGCCAACGAAATGTCTCCTTACCTGGAGCTTACTGAGTTTTCTGAAATAGTGAACAAACTGGCAATAAGATCAAACGATTCGGGCTTTGAAGTTCGCTGTATTATGCCCCGTTTTGGTGTTATTAATGAACGCCGCCACCGCCTTCATGAAGTGGTTCGTCTTTCTGGTATTAATGTATCGGTTGATAATGACGACCTTCCCCTCCAGATCAAAGTGGCATCGTTGCCTAATGCAAGGCTGCAGGTTTATTTTTTAGATAATGAAGACCTGTTTAAAAGGAAATATATATTTACTGATGAGCATGAAAAATGGTATGACGACAATGATCTTCGTACCGTTTTCTTTTGTAAAGGTGCCCTTGAAACCGTAAAAAAATTCGGATGGCCTCCTGATATCATTCATTGCAGCGGATGGATGACTGGACTTATTCCTGCTTATCTTAAAACTGTATATAAGAAAGAGCCTGTATTCTCACACAGCAAGGTTGTATTTACAATTGGCCCGAATGTTTTCAAAGAAAAATTAGGTTCCCAGTTTTTGAAGAAAGCATTGATACATCCAACTATAAAAGAAAAAGACCTGGAACCTTTTAAGGAAACAACCAATACCGCAATGTATCGTGGCGGCGCAACCTATGCTGATGCAATAACTTTTGGCGCTGAAAAAATTGAAAAGAAACTGGTAGAAGAGTTCACGAAGGTCAGAGGTAAGAAAACTTTGCTATATAATGCTGAGTCTGATTTAACAGACTATTTACAATTGTATAGCGACCTTGCGGGCAAGTAATAACCATTATCAAATACCTGATTTATTCCCCAAAAAAACTCTTTGTGACAATTAGACCCATTCGATTTTTACTGTTTTGCTTTTCTCTGCTTATCATCATCTCTTCCTGCAAAAAAATAAACGAGGCTACTGACCTTGGCGATGACATTATTCCCGGCGTGGACGGAGTAAATACTTTTGACACTACGATGTCTGTCGAGACTTATAACTCAATTTTTGATGCTCTTAAGGATTCGGTAAGAGTAGGAAGAAATAATGATCATATTTTAGGAAACATCGTTTCTGATCCTTTTTTTGGTAAAACGAATGCCAAGATATTTCTTGAATTGAAACCTGAATTCTACAAATGGACTTTCGCAGGAATAAATAATAAAGACAGCTTATATATAGATTCTGTTGTGATGGTGCTTGGCTGGAACGGCACTTATGGGGATACAATGGCACCACAAAGAGTGAGAGTGTGGGAAATGGATCAAAGCAATAATTTCAAGATCGACTCTTTTTATAATTTACGCCAGGAGTATTTTACTTACTCAAACCTGCTGGGTACAAAAGACTTTTTCCCTTACCAGTTAAAAGATTCATTGTATTCTTTCCAGGATACTACTGCCGGTCAACTTAGGATAAGATTGAATAATAGTTTTGGAAGAAGGTTATTGGATTATGATTCGACCAATGCTTATGGATCTGACTCTGCATTTAAGACTTATCTAAGAGGATTTGCAATTGATGCTGATCCTTCGTTTGGCAATTCTTTAATGGCTTTTGGACTTGTAAATAACCCCAAAACCAAACTTGCCATTTATTATCGTTTTACAAAAGGTGGCCAGGATGATACAACAGTTAGTTATTTCGCTTTCACCGGCGCATCTGCAAGACATAACTATATAAACAGGTTTGATTTTGCTGGTACTCCATTAGCTACAGCATCTGCCACACCAGCGCAGGATGATCTTATTTATTTAATTAATACACCAGGCAGTTATTCAACTGTAAAAATTCCAGGGCTTCGAAATTGGGGCAACCGGGTAATTAACAGGGCTGAGCTGATCGTGGAACAGGTTTATGATCCATCTGACCAAAAATTTACTCCTCCGAATTCTTTGTTCCTTGATGTTTACGACTCAACACTTAGCGATTATAAATTTCTCCCTTACAGTTTTGTATTAGATCAATCGGGATCTCCGGATCCGGGATTTGGCTTGTATGGACGGAACACTGCTGACGCTTCGGGAAACCCGATAGTAGTATGGAAATTTAATATAACAAGGTATGTTCAGAATATCTTAACCAAGCAAGAACCGCTTCATGATTTCCGGTTGTTTACAGCCAAAAGTGTATTTGAACGAATGAGAGAAGGGCCTGCATCAAATAATGGTTCGTACCTCTATTCCCAAACAATTCTCAATTTGCAATTTGCATTTGGCAGGGTTAGAGTTGGAGGTGGTGGTCATCCAACACAGCGAATGAGATTGCGTATTATCTGGACAAAAATTTAGTGGATAACATAAAAATATTGAATTTATCAGGGTGTTATCTTTGCACCCGTTAAGCCCCATGCTGAAGAGGGGCTTTTGAATTTCCTTTATGCTCAATAGCGAACAAAAAGCAGAAGAGTGCGACGCAACGGATGCTTAATGGATAAATAAAAGCCGGGCTAATAAAAACACTATACTTAACTCATACTTTAAATTCTAAAATCGAATGCCTTACTTATTTACATCTGAAAGCGTATCCGAAGGACACCCGGATAAAGTGGCTGACCAGATCAGCGATGCATTAATTGATAATTTTCTTGCTTACGACCCGCAAAGCAAAGTGGCTTGCGAAACATTGGTGACAACCGGCCAGGTTGTACTTGCCGGCGAAGTGAAATCATCGAGCTATCTCGATGTACAGGATATTGCCCGTGAAGTGATACGCAATATCGGGTACACAAAGTCTGAATATATGTTCGAAGCAAATAGCTGTGGTATTCTCTCCGCTATTCATGAGCAAAGCGCAGATATTAATCGCGGTGTTGACAGAAGTGTAAAGAATTTGAGTTTTGATGCAAAAGCAAATGCACAAGGCGCCGGCGACCAGGGAATGATGTTTGGCTATGCCACCCGTGAAACTGAAAATTACATGCCGCTGCCTTTGGATCTTGCACATAAAATTTTACAGGAACTTTCAAAAACACGTCGTGCAGGAAAAGAATTAAAATACTTGCGTCCTGATGCAAAAAGCCAGGTGACAATCGAGTATGATGATGACAATAACCCGATCAGAATTGATACAATTGTTGTTTCTACACAGCATGATGATTTTGATACTGACAAAAAAATGCTGGATAAAATTCGCCAGGATATTATCAATGTAATTATTCAAAGAGTAAAAAAACAATGCAAACCTTCTATTCAAAAATTATTCAACGATAAGATCACTTATCATATCAATCCAACAGGAAAGTTTGTGATCGGTGGCCCGCATGGAGATACTGGTTTAACGGGTCGTAAGATCATTGTAGATACTTATGGCGGTAAAGGAGCACATGGTGGTGGCGCATTCAGCGGAAAAGACCCAAGCAAGGTTGACCGCAGCGCTGCTTATGCCACACGTCATATTGCAAAAAATTTAGTTGCTGCAGGTGTTTGTGATGAAGTGTTGGTACAGGTTTCTTATGCTATCGGTGTTGCAAAGCCATGTGGTTTGTTCATCGATACATATGGTACAGCAAAAGTTGAAATGACTGATGGTGAAATAGCAAGAAAGGTTGAAACGATATTTGATATGCGTCCTTATGCAATTGAGCAACGTTTGAAATTGCGTAATCCTATTTATGCGGAGACAGCTGCTTATGGCCACATGGGTCGTGAACCAAAAGTGGTGACAAAAATTTTTAATAAAGGAAAAGACAACGAAAAGAAAGTAGAAGTTGAACTCTTTACATGGGAAAAACTTGACATGGTAGATAAAGTGAAAAAAGCTTTTGGGGTATAAGCCCTAAATCCTCTGAAGGGGACATTTGGAAAAGCCTGTATGTTCATAAGAGTATGCAGGTTTTTTATTTACCATGCGGTATTGCTACTATTAAACTTTTGTTGAGTCGAAACCGATTGCTATCGGCTCTTGTTCTTTCTGTAATCCTATTTAGGCTCTATAACAAAACCATTATTTTTGAACAGTGAAAAATTTCAGACAACAACAGCAACGTCCTAAAAAGAGCTCATTAGTTATTGGAAGAAAAGCCGTGATCGAAGCATTGCAAAACGGTTTGCAACTCGACAAGATTTATCTTGATACAAAAGCGATCGGTGATGAGATATTGCAAATGAAAAAACTTGCAACACAACAAATCGTTCCCGTGAGTTATGTACCTGTAGCAAAACTAAATGGTTTTAATGTCACCAATCATGAAGGTGTCATTGCGCAGATTGCAAAAGTTCAATACCAGAATTTACAGGATACAATTTCTTTTGTTACAGAAAACGGAGAGGTTCCGTTGTTTCTAATTCTTGATGGCATTACTGATATAAGAAATATTGGCGGCATTGCACGAACAGCTTATTGCACAGGTGTGCATGCTATCATTATTCCCGATAAAGGAGTAGGGGTGTTGAATGAAGATGCAGTGCTGACTTCCGCAGGAGCATTGGAAAAGATATCGATCTGCCGTGTGAATAGTTTAATGAAAGCAGTTGATGAGCTTCACTTGAATGGAATAAAAGTTTATGCAACAGAAATGAAGGCAGAAAAAAATTTTAGTGATATTGATTTTACCGAACCATGCGCCATCGTAATGGGTAGCGAAGAAAAAGGCATCCATCCTCCTTTATTAAAAATATGCGATGAAAAAATTAAAATACCGATGGCGGGTGGATTTGAATCCTTGAATGTATCCGTTGCCACCGGCATTATACTGTATGAAGTGATGAGCCAACGATCGAAATGACCTGTTTCAATTAATACCTTTTCACGGTTTCTTCATTTGAAAACAAGGATATTAATCCTCCTGGCGTTAATAATTTTTGTTTAAGTGAGTCTGGTTCCTCAAGAAGAAGAAGTTCATCATGGTAAATAAATGTATGATTGATTGATATTTTTTTATCATCCATAAAAGATTCTAATTTATCCTGGTTTATATATGAAATCAAGATAGTATTACGGTCCACTATTTTTATTCTTGCAATAACATGAAGATTCAATAATAAGGCGTCTGACAACTCATCTAATTGTTTGAATTCGTTACGGCTTGTATCAGTAAAGCAGTCAAGGAAATAATTCTCGCCAATTTTCACCAATGTGGCCAGTAAATAACTTGTGTCTGATGTAAAAAGGGCGGAATCAGTAAGTATATACGTTATTTGATAACATTTACCACCGCTTCCTTTCATTGTATCCACTATATAACTTACATCCTTATCATATTCGAAAGAAACCTTTCCTTCTTCTTTTATTACTTTCCAGTTACCTAATAATTCTTTTTTAAAAATAAAATCACCTTCATTATTTGTAAGAGGGTATAGTGACCTTACACAGGAAGAAACAAAAGCAAAAAGTATAAATCCAATTAAATAGTGTTTCATAAAAATCGTTTATAGTATTAAAATTGTCTTTCATATTCGTTGTTTACAGCAGTCGCAAATTCATTACTCCTTCCTGGTCTCTTTTGCCACTTTGTAATTATTAGAGCTAATCTCAAAATATCCGTCCTTTACCAGCCGTAGCATATCTGCAGTTGTCCACTGGCAATCAAAATAAAAAATATCTGATTTAGAGGGCCTATCATAGAACATACACGAAAGTTCTTCCGTCTTAGAAGTACATTCCCAGATATTGACAGTTTGATCTTCTTTTTTCTCAAGCAACATTAGGCGCCACCAATCACTATTGTTCCAAAAATCTTCGCCAAGAATTGAGTTACGAATATTCAGAACAAACAAATTTTTATTTAGCTGCCGGAGAAATGCATTTTGGCCCAGATCAATGCAAATGGTATCGTTATCCAAAATAATAATGGTATCTTTTTCTATAGCATAAGAAAAACCTTTTCCTAAAAACCTTCCGGATCTTATCTCATAAATATACTGTTCTCTCAGAAGGTAATTGTCAATAGTATCTATAGGTCTTTTCAGAGAGTCATAATAGATTGTCTTAAAGCTTCCATAAGGAGGAAGCGGTGGAAATAAATAATCACCAGAGTCAGTAATTTTCGGCCATGCCCCATTTACAATTCTTGTAGTATCATACATGATAAACAATACATTCTTTTTACTTACAATATAAGATTTACTCTCATCACCTTCAACAAACCATTGCCCGATAAATTCTTTTGGAAACTCATAAATATTTGCTTTATCTACCGGCTGTGGCTGAGAAAAATTATATGAATCGCAGGAAGAAAAGAAAACAGAAAAACAAAACGCCAACATCAAACCGGGAATCCTATAAACTCGTTGACCACCTTGTTTCATACAAATTGGTTTGAATAAAAGGTAAAATCTTATTTCGGGTAATTACTTGAGCTAAATCACGAGAATAACTGATTAATGGCATGACCGTAAATATTTT
>Ga0209797_10000653_pt1 | contig 17324 bp, 10 predicted proteins | sample DOMMetBare3Fresh_2_FD_187472 | JGI IMG/M metagenome (GOLD analysis project Ga0209797, IMG submission 187472) | Wetland sediment microbial communities from St. Louis River estuary, USA, under dissolved organic matter induced mercury methylation -... | ecosystem: Environmental > Aquatic >... | reverse complement strand
GCTGGCGGCGCTCCTTGTAGGCGTACCCGAGGTAGTAGTGGGGCATCGCGTTCTGCCTGTCCTCCCGTGCGGCCCGCTCGTACCACGGGAGCGCCTCCCGCATCCCGGAGAACTCGTGGATGGCGCGAGCGATCCGGTAGTAGAGCGCGACCTGCGCGGGGTCGCCCTTCAGCGCGTCGCGGTAGGCCCGGACGGCCTCGGCGTGCCGGCCGAGCTTCTCCTTGCAGTCGCCGATCGCGATCCGGAAGCGCTGGTTCCTCGGGCTGGTCGCCAGCGCCCTCTCGAAGTGCGGAACGGCCTCGGCGCACAGACCCTGGGACGCGAGCAAGAGCCCCAGCCGCTCGTGGCCCTCGGTGAGCCTCGGATCGCGCGCCACGGCCGCCAGGTACGCGTCCCTCGCCTCGGGGAGGGCGCCCGCCTGCTCGCGCGCGATCCCGAGGTGGAGGTGATGGAGGGCGTTCTGGGAATCGAGGTCGACCGCCCGCTTGAGCCGCTCCACCGCCTGGCCGGTGTCGTTCCGCGCCAGCAGCGCGCGGCCATACCAGAACTGGGCCTCGGCGGCCCGGGGATCGGCATCGGTGGCCTGGGCCAGGTCCTTCAGGGCGGCGTCCACCTGCTTCTGCTCCAGCTCCACCGCGCCGAGCCGCGTCCGTGGAACCGCGCTCGCCGGCTCCAGGCTCACCGCCGCCTGAAAGGCCTTCTTCGCTCCCGCGGGATCCCCTGCCCTCCACAGGAGCATTCCGAGCGACACCTGCGCCTCGACGAGCCTCGGGTCGAGCGCGAGCGCGAGCTCGAGCTCGCGCCGCGCCCCGGGCGAGTCCCCCCGCTCCAGCGCCACGCTCGCCAGGCCCGCATGGGCGCGCGCGTGTTCGGGATCGAGCCTCAGGGCCTCGCGGTAGGCGGCCTCGGCGCCCGCGGCGTCGCGGCGGGCGAGCTTCCAGTCGCCGAGCCCGGACTGGGCGTCCGGCTGCCGCGGCCCCTTCTCCACGGCGAGGCCCATCTCTGCGCCCGCGCGCGCGAGGTCCCCGGCCTTGAGGGCGAGCCGGCCCAGCCCGAGGTGGGGCGCGAAGTCGGCGGGGTCCTGGGCCGCGGCCTTCTCGTAGAGCGCCCGTGCCTCGTCGGGCTTGCCGAGCTGCTCCACCACGAATCCCTTGAGGAAGAGGAGCGGCTCGCTCCGCGGAGACTTCTCGAGCGCGGCGTCCACGGCGTTCCGCGCGTCGAGAACCCGGCCGGCGAGCACCAGGGCCCGGGCGTTCAGCGCGAGGAGCTCCGGGTCGTTGCCCGAGGCACCGGCCACGGGCGCCAGGGCCTGCACGGCCCGCTGCGCCGCGCCGCGCTTCATGAGATATCGGGCGTAGGCGAGGCGCGCCGACACGCTGGCGGGGTCCTCCCGCAGCGCCTCCTCGAACTCGCGCTCCGCCTCCTGGTGGCGCGCCTCGTCGGACCCGCCGTGCCGGAGGGCGAGGTCCGCGAGCATCGCATGCGCCCGCGCCCGATCCACCGGGCCCAGCCGGGGCGCGGCCTCGGGGGCGACGGCGGCGCGGAGCATCGCCTCGGCCCGCGAGGCGTCCCCGCCCTTGTCGGCGAGGGCCGCCAGCTCCAGCGCCGAGGCGGCGTGCCGGGGGTCCTTCTCCAGCGCCTTGCCGAGCAGGACGGCGGCCGCCTTCCCGTCGCCCTGCCGCAGGGCGAGGAGGCCGCGGAGGTGGTTCCCGCGGGCCGAGCCGGGCTCCGCCTGGTCCAGCTTCGCGAGCCACTCGGCTGCCGCCGCAGCGTCGCCGCGCGCCGCCGCCTCCTCGGCGAGGAGGAAGAGCGGGCCCGCCTGGGCGGGGCCCTTCGCCGCGAGCCGCGCCAGGGCGGCCGAGGCGGCTGCGCGCTTCTCGGGGGCGGCGGCGATCGCGAGCGCCAGCGCGGCCTCCAGCGTGGCCCGCTCGCCGGCCTCGTCCTTCTCGAGGCCGGACAGCAGCTGCCGCGTCCGGGCGAGCAGCGCGTCGGGCGCGCCGCCGCGGGGCGCGAGCCAGGCTGCCGCCTGGACGTGCGCCGACCTCGCCTCGGGGTCGTCGCCGTCGAGACGGAGCGCCTCGTCGGCGAGGTCCAGTGCCCGCTTGGCGGCGTCGAACCGGTCCTCCGCGAGGGCGGCCCGCGACTGCTCCACCAGCTTCGCCGCCGGACCGCCCGGGCCCCGCCGGCCGCGGACGAGCTTGTGGAAGAAGACGCCGTGGCGGGTGATCCCGGCGCCGAGCCCCACGCCGAGGACCACGAGCAGAGCGCCCCCCAGGACGGCGAAGCGAATCCAGCGGCGCCTGGGCCTCGGGGCGGCTTCCCCGACCTTGCCCGGCGCCATCCGCCCGGCGAAGGGCGCGGGAATCCGTTTCGACCTGGCGGGCTCCGGGGTCGGGGGCGGCTCGGTGAGCTTGCGGAGCGAGTCGGCGAACGCCGGGACGCCGCCCACGCCCGCCCACGTCTTTCCGCCGTCCGAGGAGACCTCCTCGTTGCCGAGCAGCTCGCCCTTTCCGAGCATCTCCACGATCTGCGCTGCCTCGAACGGGCCGAAGATCTTGCCGGAGCGCCGCCGGACCTTGTAGGCGCCGCGCTTGGGCGGGGCGCCCGCCGGCGCTCTTCCCAGCGCCACGGCCGTCGGGCCGGACTCCGACCCCTCGCCGAAGAGCATCTCCAGCTCTTCCTCCTCGGCGGGCCCGAGGGCCCCCGGGCCGGCAGCCGCCGGGGGGCCGGGCGGAAGCGGGGCCTCCTGCATCCCCACATCGGCGAAGCTGACCAGCTCCTCGGCCTCCGCCTTCGGCGGGGCGGCGGGCGGGGGCGGCTCGGGCGACTCCAGCGATACCTCTCCGAAGCCGAGCGAATCCGTCGGAGGAGCGTCGAAGGGCGAGCGCTCCGCTGCGGCGGGGCGGTGGCCCGCGGGCTCCGGCAGCGGAACCGCCGGGTCGTCCCCGGCGAGGTCGATCCCGGCCGTGGGCGGGGGCACGGTCGCCGGGGGCGGGGGCTCCGCGACGGCGGCGGGCGGAGGCGGGGCGATGACCGCGGCCGGCCGGGGCGGCGGAGGCGGGGGGCGCGCCGCTCCGGCCTCCGGGGCGGGCAGCCGCACGGGTCCGGGCGCGGCGGGCTTCTGCGCCGGGGCGGGGGCGGGCAGCGGCACGGCGGTGCTGGCGACGCCCGAGCCCTCCGCGGACTTGCGCACCGGGAAGGCGTTCTGGCACTTCGGGCAGCGGACGTTGAGGCCGCTCGCCGGGATGCGGCGGTCGTCGACGTTGTACGAGGCTTGGCAGTGTGGGCAGGAGACCCGCATGCGGACCCGAAGCGCACGGAGCGTAGCATCGGGGTGCGCAGCGCGCCAGCCGGTCGCGCCACCGCGCTCGCGCCGCGACCGGGCACCGTGCTAGCTTCCGCCGGTTGAGCGCGGACCCCAAGAAGGGCGACGTCCTCGTCGCCGGAGCGGGCCTCGCCGGCCTCTCCGCGGCGCTGCACCTCGGGGGCGGCTACCGGCTGGTGGAGAAGACCGACCGCCCCGGGGGGCTGTGCCGGACCGACGCCCGCGACGGCTTCCTCTTCGACGCCACCGGGCACTGGCTGCACCTCCGGGACCCCGCCATGCGGGCCCTCGCCGAGGAGGTGCTGCCGGGAGGCTGGGTCGAGGTGCGGCGCCGCGCGGCCATCTGGTCCCACCGCGTCTTCACGCGCTACCCCTACCAGGTGAACACCCACGGGCTGCCGCCCGAGGTCGTGGCGGAGAACGTCCTCGGCTTCGTCGAGGCGCAGCTCGGCGAGAAGGGCCGCGCGCTCCGGGAGCGCGCGCCGCGGAACTTCGCCGAGTTCGTCCTGCGCCACCTCGGCGAGGGCTTCGCGCGGAACTTCATGCTCCCGTACAACGAGAAGCTGTGGACCGTTCCTCCCGAGCATCTCTCCACGGAGTGGATGGGCCGCTTCGTGCCGCGCCCCACCCTGGAGCAGGTGATCCGCGGCGCGCTCGGCCTCGAGGGCGACCAGGCCGGATACAACGCCACCTTCCTCTATCCGCGCGAGGGCGGGATCGAGGCCTTCGCCGCCGCGCTGGCGCGCCGGCTTCCGCGCCCCGCCGAGTGCGGCGTCCGGCTGGTGGCCGTCGATCCGGAGCGCAAGGTGGCCCGCCTCTCCAGCGGGGAGGAGGTGCGGTGGCGCGCCCTGATCGCCACCCTCCCCTTGCCGGAGCTGGTCCGGCTCTGCGATGCGGCGCCGCGGGAGGTGCGCGAGGCGGCCGCCCGGCTCCGGGCCGCCACCGTCACCTACGTCAACGTGGCGGCACGCGACACCGGCGCGCCGCCGTTCCACTGGGTGTACCTGCCGGAGAGGCGGTACCGGGCCTACCGCGTCGGCTCGGCCTCGGCGGCGGTGCCCTCGCTCGCGCCGCCCGGCTGCCGCAGCTTCTACGTCGAGTTCAGCGCCGGCGTCCCGCTTCCCGCCGCCGAGGTGGAGCCCGAGGCCGTCGAGGCGCTGCTCGACCTGGGCCTCGTCGGCTCGCGCTCCGACGTGCTCTTCACCTTCACCCGGGTCATCCCGGATGCCTACGCGATCCACGACGACGCCTGGGCGCCCTCGCGCGAGGCCATCCTCGGCTGGCTGGCCGCGCGCGACATCCTGGCCGCCGGCCGGTCCGGACGCTGGGAGTACTCCTCCATGGAGGACGCCTTGCTCGCCGGGCGCGACTCTGCGAGAAAGCTCGCCTGACCCTCATGGATCCGGCCGCCCCCGAGCTGTCCGTCGTCATCCCCGTCTACGACGAGGAGCGAATCGTCCGCGAGGCCTGCGAGGACCTGATGGCCCGCCTCGACGAGCGGGGCTGGGACTACGAGCTCCTGCTCGCGGAGAACGGCTCGAGGGACCGCACCGTGGAGATCCTCGGCCGGCTCTCCGCCGAACGGCCGCGCCTCAGGTTCCTCCACTCCCCCCGGCCGAACTACGGGCTGGCGCTGAGGCGCGGCATCCTCGAGGCCCGCGGACGCTACGTGATCTGCGACGAGATCGACCTCTGCGACGTCAGCTTCTACGACCGCGCCCTGCCCATGCTGCGGGAGGGGCTCGCCGACATGGTGGTGGGCTCGAAGCGGGCGCCCGGCTCGGAGGACCACCGGCCTGCCTACCGGCGCCTCGCCACCGCGGCCCACAACCGCCTGCTCCGGCTGGCGCTCGGGTTCCAGGGCACCGACACCCACGGCGTGAAGGCCTTCGTCCGCGACCGCATCGCCCCCACCGCCTCCCGGTGCGTGGTGGACCGCGACGTCTTCGCGAGCGAGCTGGTCCTGCGCGCCGGGCTCGAGGGCAAGAAGGTGACGGAGATCCCCGTCGCGCTCGCCGAGAAGCGCCCGCCGTCCATCGCCCTCTTCAAGCGGGTCCCGAACGTGCTCCTGAAGGTCGCGAAGCTCATCTGGGTGCTGCGCGTCCGCGCCCCGGTGCGCTCCCGCGGCGAGGCCACCCCCCAGGCCAAGTAGCGGGCGCCATGGCACTGGGCGCGCTGTCCATCGACCTCGACGCCCTCCGGCACTACCGCCGCATCCACGGCATGGCGGAGGAAGCCCGGTCGGGTGCCGAGGCCGACCCGGTCTACACCCGCGCGGTCGAGCGCTTCGGCGAGCTGTGCGCCCGCCTCTCCGCGCGCGGGACCGCCTTCTGCGTGGGGGAGGATCTGGCGCACCCGGCGGCGTCGAGCGCGATCCGGGCCCTCGCCGCCCGGGGGCACGAGATCGGCAACCACACCTGGTCGCACGACTACGCCCTCACCCGGCGCGACGCCGCCACCGTGGCCGCCGAGGTTCGCCGCGGCGCCGAGGCGGTGGCCTCCGCGTGCGGCAAGAGGCCTTCCGGCTTCCGCGCGCCGGGGTATGCCGTCACCGCGCCCCTCCTCGCCGCGGCCGCCGCCGAGGGGCATCGCTACGACTCGTCGGCCTTCCCCGCCGCGCCTTACTGGCTCGCCAAGGCGGGCGTCATGGCGGGGCTCGCCCTGGCCGGACGCCCGTCGAGCGCCGTGCTCGACCGCCCCCGCGCTCTCCTCGCGCCGCGCTCCCCGTACCGGCCCCGCGCCGACGAGCCCTACGCGCGCGGCGACGCCGCCATCCTGGAATTGCCGGTGACGACGGGTCTCCTCGGCTTTCCCCTCATCGGCACCTTCGTCGCCACCCTCCCGGCAGCGCTTCTCCGCATCCTGGCGTCCGGCACCGGGCGCCTTCCGCTCTTCAACCTGGAGCTGCACGGGGTCGACCTCCTCGACCCGGGCGAGGTGGCGCCCGAGCTGCGGGCGCGCCGGCGCGAGCTGAGGATCCCCGCTTCCCTGAAGATGGACCGCATCGAGGCGTTCGCGCGCTCGCTGGAACGCGAATGGGTGACCCTCGCCGAGGCAGCGGACCGGCTCGCGCCGGCCCATCCGTGATAGGACTCTCCCGATGGCGGGGCTCGGCACGGCGCTCATGGAGCGGCTCAAGGCCTGGACGTTCGAGCTGGGCGGTCCGGGAACGCAGGCGCGCCTCGAGAAGCTGACGCCGCCCAAGAACGAGTTCGGCGTCGATCCCTACGGCTTCGACGTGGACTACCTGACGAGCGCCATCGCTCCCCTGCTCTGGCTCTACCGCCGCTACTTCCGGGTCGAGACCCACGGCATCGACAACGTCCCCGCCGAGGGACGGGTGCTCCTCGTCGCCAACCACTCGGGACAGCTCCCCTTCGATGCGGCGATGATCGACATCGCGCTCCTCATCGACCGCGACCCGCCCCGCGCGACGCGGGCGCTGGTGGACACCTGGGTCCCCACCCTCCCCTTCGTCTCCACCTTCATGGCGCGCTGCGGGCAGATCGTCGGCACCCCGGAGAACTGCCGCCGCCTCCTCGCCGCCGACGAGTGCCTGCTCGTCTTTCCCGAGGGCACGCGCGGCCTCGGCAAGCCGTTCAGCGAGCGGTACCGGCTCCAGGCCTTCGGCCACGGCTTCATGCGGATGGCCCTCGAGAGCGACGCCCCGATCGTCCCGGTCGGCGTCGTCGGCGCCGAGGAGCAGGCGCCGCAGGTTCTCGACGTGAAGCCGCTCGCGAAGCTCCTCGGCTTCCCCTACCTGCCGATCACCCCGACCCTCTTCCCCCTGCCCCTCCCCGTCCGCTACCACCTCCACTTCGGCGAGCCCATGCGGTTCACGGGCTCCCCCGACGACGAGGACGCCGTGCTGGAGGAGAAGGTGGCGAAGGTGAAGTCCGCCGTGGCCGGTCTCCTGGCACGGGGACTCGAGCAGCGCGAGCACGTGTTCTGGTAGGCGGGAGGCCGCATGCCGGAGACCATCCAGGTCGAGCCTGCCCCGGACGCGCCCCGCACGGTCGCCATCACCGGCATCGCCGGCAACCTGGGCAAGGCGCTCGCCAAGCTCCTCCACACCGAGATGCGGGTGGTGGGCATCGATCGGCGCCCCTTCCGCGAGAAGCCCAAGGACATCGAGCACAACCAGGTGGACATCCGCAAGAAGCGGGTGGAGGAGGTCTTCCGGCGCGGGCGCGTCGAGGCCCTCATCCACCTCGGGATCATGCACGACCCGCGCATGCCGCAGTCCGAGGCCCACAGCTTCAACGTGGTGGGCACGCAGAAGGTCCTCGATCTCTGCGTGAGGCACGGCGTGCGCAAGGTGGTGCTCCTGTCCAGCGCCAACGTCTACGGCCCGTTGCCGGGCAACTCCAACTTCCTTCCCGAGGAGACGCCGCTCATGGCGTCGGCGCACTTCTCCGAGATGGCCGACCTCATCGAGGTCGACATGTACGCGCAGTCCTTCATGTGGAAGCACCCGGAGCTCGAGACCGTGATCCTCCGGCCGGTGAACATCGTGGGGCCGACGGTCCGGAACGCCCCGTCGAACTACCTGCGCCTGGAACGGCCGGTCACCGTCCTGGGGTTCGACCCCATGGTCCAGCTCATCCACGAGGAGGACGTCTGCCGCGCGCTGGCGCTGGCCCTCCGCCCCGGGGTGCGCGGCATCTACAACGTCACCGGGCCGGGCGAGGTGCCGCTCTCGGCCGTCCTCGCGGAGCTGGGGCGCCGGCCCGTGCCCGTTCCGCACTTCCTCGTGCGTCTCCTCGTGAAGCGGCTCTTCGACGCCCGCCTCTCCAGCTTCCCGCCCGGCGAGATCGACCACATCCAGTACCTGTGCGCGGTGGACGGATCGCGCTTCGAGCGCGAGCTGGGCTTCTCGCCGCGCCACTCGCTGCGGGACACCGTCCGCAGCGTGCTTCGCCCCGCCTGAGCCACCCCTTCGGGGGCGGGAGCCGGCCGAAGCTCGGCGGGCGGGCCGCCACCCCGGAGCGGGATGAATTCGCGGGAGCCCGGGGTTATCCTGGCAACATGCGCTCCCCCTTCGCCGTCCCCGCGCTCGCGGCCTCGCTCCTCGCGTGCGCCACACCCCAGACTCCCGCGCCGGAGGCGGCTGCGCCTCCCGTCGAGGACGAGGGCCGGGCCTTCCAGCCCTCCGGCGAGATCGTCTTCCTCTCCGCCGGGGGCACCGGCTCCAGCGCCGCCTTCGACGATCGGCGGATCATGGGCCCATCGGTCAACCTCACGCGCGGCGAGGAGGGGACCTGGGACGGGGATCTGGCCGGGCAGAGCGTGAGTCTCGCCATCGCGCCCGACCGGATCACCGGGGCCGGCGTGGACCTGCACGTGGAGCGCAGGGGCGACGCGACCTCGCTCCGAGGCATCTGGTTCCAGCGACGGGTCTCGCTGGAGTTCACGTCGAGCGGCCTCTCCGGCCGGGCGGGGCAGGTGTGCTCGGTGGACGTGGTGCGGAGGGCGCCGGGCGTCTACAACGGCACGGTGGGCTGCGTGGTGCAGCAGCCGCGCCAGAGCCAGCAGACCTCGGTCTCCAACGCCACGCTCCGTCTCGCCGGCGACGCGTCGCTCCCCAGCCCACTCATGCCGCAGTTCGCCCTCGGGCTCGTCGCCGTCCTCCCCCCCTGAAGGATCGGGATCCGTCGTGGTAGATTCTCCCGTTCCCGTACGGAGGGAGGCCCGCCATCGCCCGCGCCAAGCAGAGGAAGCCCCCGAGGAAGGCCGCCCGGCGCGCGCCCCGGAAGGCGCGCGTCCGGCGCTCTACGCCCACCCGCGCCGAGCAACCGCTCGGCAGCGGCATGGCCGACGCCTTCGCCGTGCAGCGACTCGGCATCCCGGCCCGGCTCTCCCGCGCCAGGCCGCAGAAGGGCGTGCGCGAGATCGGCTGGGCACCCTTCGGCAACCTCGCCCGCGACCTTGCCGCTCGCATCTCCGAGCGCTTCCAGCCCGACGTCGTCCTCGGCGTCGCCAAGGGCGGGGTCTTCGTGGGCGGCGCCCTGGCCGGCGCGCTCCGCTCCGACTTCCACGCCATTCGCATCGAGAAGCGGTCCCGGGACCCCAAGGGTCCCTCCCGCCCCGAGGCCAAGGAGCGCCTGCCCTCGCTGCGCGGAAAGCGGGTCCTGGTCGTCGACGACGTCGCCGCCACCGGCCGCACCATCGAGAAGGCGAGGAGGCTGGCCAGGAGGGCGGGCGCGAAGGAGGTCCAGGCGGCGGTGCTGGTGGTGCGTCCCGGCGGCGCCCGGCCGGAGTGGTTCGCGCTGGAGACGGACGAGCTGACCGTCTTCGGATGGGACTACCAGCTCGACGAGAGCTCCGCCGGCTTCGACCCGGGCGAGACCGGCGTCTAGGTTCGGAGACCGGCGAGACGCGCGTGACTCGGGTGGTCATCGGCACGGCGGGGCACATCGACCACGGCAAGACGGCGCTGGTGAAGGCGCTCACCGGCATCGACACCGACCGTCTGGCCGAGGAGAAGCGCCGCGGCATCACCATCGAGCTGGGCTTCGCCCACCTGGCCCTGCCCGGCGGCACCGTCGCCGGGGTGGTGGACGTCCCCGGCCACGAGCGCTTCGTCCGCGCCATGGCGGCGGGAGCGGGCGGCATCGACCTGGTGGTGCTGGTCGTCGCCGCCGACGAGGGAGTGATGCCCCAGACCCGGGAGCACCTCGACATCTGCCGGCTCCTGGGCGTGCCGCGGGGCCTGGTGGCGCTGACGAAGAGCGACCTCCTCGCCGGGCTGGGCGAAGAGTGGCCCGACCTCGTCGAGCAGGACGTCCGCCAGTCGGCGCGGGGCACGTTCCTCGAGGGGTGCCCGATCGTGCGGGTCTCGTCGCGCACCGGGGAGGGGCTCGACCGCCTGCGCGAGGAGCTGGCCCGCCTGGCGAGGGAGGTGCCGGAGCGCCCCGCCGACGGGCCGCTCTTCCTGCCCGTCGACCGGGCCTTCTCGCTGAAGGGCTTCGGCACCGTCGTGACCGGGACGCTGCTCTCCGGGACGCTGTCCGAGGGGGACGCGGTGGCGCTCGCTCCGCCCTCGCCCGGCGGAGAGGGGCTTCGCGCACGCACCGTACAGGTCCACGGCAAGCCCGCGAGGAGCGCCCTCGCCGGGCAGCGCACCGCCGTGAACCTGCCCGGCATCGATCCCTCCGCCATCGCCCGCGGCCAGGCGCTGGTGCACCCCGGCGTCGTGCCGGCGACCGGCATGCTCGACGTCGAGGTGACCCTGCTCGCCGCGGCCGAGAAGCCGCTGCGGCACCGCGGCAAGCTGCTCCTGCACGTCGGCACCGCCCAGGCGCCGTGCACGGTGGCGCTGGCGGAGGGGGACGCGCTCCCCCCGGGCGGGACCGCTCTCGCCCAGCTGCGGCTCGGCGAGAAGGTCGCCGCGCTGCCCGGCCAGCGCTTCATCCTGCGCGGCTTCCGCGCGCTGGCGGGGCGGGGCAAGACGGTGGGGGGCGGCCGGGTCCTCGCCATCGTCCCGCCGCGCCGGCGCCGCGGCCGGCCCGAGGCGCTCGCCCAGCTGCGGGTCCTGGCCTCGGGCGACGCCGACGCCCGGGTCGAGGCCGTGCTCGCCATGGCCGGGCCTTCGGGCCTCGCCGCAGAGGCGCTGCTGGGGCGCACCGCCCTGTCGCCGCGGACCGTGCAGGGCGCGCTGGAGCGGCTCGGGGCGCGCGGCGCCGCGGTGCTGTTCGACCGGGACCGCCGCGCCTGGGTCGCCGGCGAGGTCGCGCGGGCGCTCATGGCGCGGCTCGTGGCGGCGGTGACCGGGTTCCACGCGAGCCACCCGCTCGCGGCCGGCGTGGGGCGGGAGGAGCTGCGCGGCCGGCTGCCGCCGGTCACGGACCCGAGGCTGTTCCAGCGCCTCCTCGCCCAGCTCGCGGAGCAGGGCGAGATCGCGGTGGAGGGCGAGCTGGTGAGGCGCAAGGGGCACGCCGCGGCCGCGAGCGCGAGCGGCGGGGCGCTGAAGGACCAGGTGGCGGCGGCGCTGCGCAAGGGGAGCCTCACGCCCCCGTGGCTCGCCGAGCTGCCCGGGCTCGCCGGCGGGAGCGCCGCCGACGTCGGCGCCGTATTGAAGCTCCTCGCCGCCGAGGGGCGGGTGGTGCGGGTCTCGTCGGAGCTGTACTTCGACGCGGCGGCCGTGGCGGCGCTGCGCGCCCGGCTCGTCGCCTTCCTCCAGGAGCGGAAGGAGATCACCACCCAGGAGTTCAAGGACCTGGTGGGCGCGACCCGCAAGCACGTCATCCCCCTCGCGGAGTACTTCGACCGGGAGAAGGTGACCTTGCGGGTCGGCGAGAAGCGGCTCCTGCGCGGAGAGGGGCGCTGACGTGGCCGGGATGGACCGAAGGGCCCTGGACGCCGCGCCCGTCCCCACGGTCATCCTCCGCGACCGCCGCGTCGTCTACGTGAACCCGGCCGCGGCGGCCATGGCGGGGGTCCCCGTCGAGGCGCTGGTCGGGCGCTTCTTCGACGAGTTCATCGCGCCGGAGGACCGGAAGCGCGTCGCCGACCGGCAGGCGCGGCGCCTCCGGGGCGAGCCGGTCCCAGCCGAGTACGAGGCGACGCTGGTGGGCCCCACCGGGATCCGCCGCATCGTCCAGATCTACACGGCGGTCGAGGACGCCGACATCGTCGTGCAGATCCTCGACGTCAGCGACCGGATCGCCCAGCGCTCCCGCCTCACGGCGCTGGCGAGGCTCGGCGCCGAAGTCCAGAACGAGCCGAGTGACGAGGGCGTGCTCCGGGCGGTCGGCACCGGGCTCGCCGCCATGGGGCTGCACGCCTTCCTCCTCCGGCCGCATGGCGAGGGGCTCCGCGTCGACTTCGCCGAGCTCGAGCCCGAGGAGGAGGCCGCATTCCGCGCCGCCGCCGGCCTGGCGCTCGAGGGGCTGGTCCTGGCCTTCAGCGACCTCGCGCGCGCCGTCTGGAGGGACGGCGCCGCGTACGGCGACGACGCCGCGCTCGAGGCGGAGCACTTCGTCGGGGGCGTCGCCGGCGAGCGGGTCCGTGAGCTGGCGCTCAGGGGCGGGCCCAGCCGCGCCGTCGCCGTCCGCATCGACGCCGGCGGCGCGCCCCATTCCATCCTGCTCGCGATCGGCGCCTGGCCGCGCGAGGGAGACCTCCCCGCCTTCCAGCTCTTCGGGGCCCAGGTCTCGGCGGCCATGGCCGCCGCCCGGACCATCCGCGACCTCTCGATCCGCAACGAGGAGCTCGCCGCCCTGAACCGCCTCGCCGAGACGGCGGCCACCGCTCCCGATCTCCCCGCCTTCTTCGCTCGCGGCGCGGACGAGGTGATGCGCGTCCTCGGCTGCCACGGCGTCGCCATCTGGCTCCTCGACGAGGAGCGCGGCGAGCTCCAGCTCGCTCATGCGATAGGGGCGACGCCCCAGGTCCTGGCCGCGCTGCCCCGCGTGCCGGTCGCCGGGACCCTCGTCGGGAAGGTGATGATCGAGAACGTCCCGCGCGTCCTCCAGCGGGAGGACTACCCCGAGCCCATGCGAGAGCTCATCGACACCATGGGGTTCGTCACCCACGCCTCGGTGCCCTTGCGCGTCCGGGGGCGTCCGGTCGGCGTCATGAACGCCGCGTTCCGCGATCGCCGCGACGCGCGGGGCGCCCGCCTGGACCTCCTGCACGCGATGGCGGGCCCCTTCGCCGCGGCCGTGGAGGCGGGGCGGCTCCTCGGCAACCTGCGCGGACGCGTCTCCGAGCTCACCCTCCTGAACGACGTGGCGGTAGCCGCGGCGAACCTCGACCCGGCGACGCTGCTCGAGAACGCGCTGGCGCGGATCCTCGCCACGCTCGGAGCCGACACCGGCGTGGCCTACCTGCTGGAGGGCGACGAGCTCGTCCCGGCGGCGCACCGCGGCATCTCGGCGGAGACCTTCCGGCAAGTCCTCCGCATCCCGGCCGAGCGTGGCTCGGCCGGCGAGTCCGTCCGCCTGCTCCAGCCGGTTCGGTTCCCGCGCATGGCCGAGGGCGGCGAGCGGGAGCGCCTGCTCCACGAGCGGGAGGGGCTGGAGTCCAGCGCGGCCGTGCCCCTGCACGTGAAGGGCCGGGCCCTCGGCGCGCTCGTGGTCGCGCGCCGCGCCCCGCGCCCCTTCCAGGATGCCGAGGTGGCGCTGCTCGCGGCCGTTGCCGCGCAGCTCGGCGTAGCGGTGGAGAACTCTCGGCTCTTCGCCGACACCCGGCGGCGCGTGCAGGACCTGGAGGCGGTGAACGCCCTCACCCTGGACGTCTTCGGCACGCCCCCGGGCGACACGCGCGCCCTCCTCGACGCGGCGAGCGCGGAGATCGGGCGGGCGCTCTCCGCCAAGGCGGTGGTGCTCTTCCTGCTCGACCCGGCGGCCGAGGTCCTGCGCATCGGCGCAGCCTGGGGATCGCCCTTGCCGCCGGCGGAGGCGACCATCCCGACCCGCTCGGGCTCGCTCGCCGCCGAGGCGCTCCGGACGCAGCGCCCCGTCCAGACGGACGATGTCTCCTCCGACCCGCGCAGCGGCATGCGGGGAGCGCCGGGCGCGCCGGCGCTCTCGATGCTGACGGTCCCCCTCACCTCGCGCCGGGCGCCGCGGGGCGTGGTGGCGGTGGCGGCCGAGCCGGGCCGGAGGTTCGGGGAGGCGGAGCAGGCCCTCGCCTTCGCCCTGGCGAGCTCGGCGGCCGTCGGTCTCGAGAACGCCGAGCTCCACGCCGAGGCGCGCCGCCGCATGGCGGACCTCTCCCTGGTGTACGAGATGGGGCGCACGGTCGCCGCCTCGCTCGACCCGGAGCAGGTGCTCCGCGACGGGGCCGAGGCCGTCCGGCGCCTCGTGGACGCCAGCCAGGCCGTGGTGCTGCTGCTCGACCCGGCCCGCCGGGAGCTGCGCTTCGGGAGCTCCACCCAGGAGCTGCCGGCCGATCTTCGCGTCTTCCGGATGCCCCTCGACTCCCCGAGCCTCGCCTCCCAGGCGGCGCGGGAGCGCCGGCCGCTCGCCTCCGGTGATCCTTCCGTCCAGATGGGCCTCTCCGGCCAGATCATGCACCGTCTCGAGGTGAAGTCGTCGCTGGCCGCGCCGCTCCTGCTGCGCGGCGAGCCGCTGGGCGTGGTCGTCGCCGAAGAGGCCAGGGGCGCCCGGACCTTCACCCAGCCGGAGATCGACCGGGTGATGGCGGTCGCAAGCCAGCTCGCCGTGGCCATCGAGAACGCCCGCCTCTACTCCGAGGCGCGGCGGCGCGCCGAGGAGCTGGGCCTCGTCCTGGAGGTGGGCCGGTCGCTCGTCGCCACGCTGGAGCTCCGGCAGGTGCTCGACGCCGGAGTGAGGAACCTGGCGCGGATCGTGGAGGCGCCCGACGCCTACCTGTTCCTCGCCGACACGCAGGAGGGCCACCTCGAGCTGTGGGCCGCCGCGGGGACCTTCCCGCAGCTCGTGGGCAGCCGGGTCCCGGTGAGCCCGCCTCGGGACTCCCTCGCCGCCCTGGTCTTCCACCGCACCGAGCCGCTGGCCCTGGAGAGCGGTGCGCAGGACCCCGGCATCCACCCGGACCTGCTCGGGCTCACGCAGGGCTCCGCCTACCTGGGCCTTCCGCTCGTGGTGCGCGACAAGACCATCGGGTGCGCGCTCATCGTGGATCCGGTCGGCCCGCGCCGCTTCGAGGCCGCGGAGGTGGAGCGCGCCGCCGCCATCGCCAACCAGCTGGCGGTGGCGGTGGAGAACGCCCGCCTCTACGACGACCTCCGGCGCAGCTACGCCGAGCTGGCCCGCGCCCAGGCGCAGCTGGTGCAGCGGGAGCGGCTCGCGGCCCTCGGCGAGATCTCCGCGGTCGTGGCCCACGAGGTGCGAAACCCCCTCGGCGTCATCTTCAACTCCCTCGGCTCGCTCCGGCGCATGCTCCGCCCCGAGGGCGACGCCAAGATGCTCCTCGACATCATCGGCGAGGAGGCCGACCGGCTGAACCGAATCGTGGGGGACCTCCTCGACTTCGCACGCCCCTCCACGCCGGTGCTGCGCCCGGAGCCGCTCGATCGTCTCCTCGACGAGGCGGTCTCGGCGGCCCTGGCCGAGAACCCGGTCGGCATCGCCGTGGAGAAACAGGTGGAGTCCGGGATGCCGCCGGTGCCCCTGGACGCGCGTCTCATGCGCCAGGCGGTCCTCAACGTCGCCGTGAACGCGGCCCAGGCCATGCCGAAGGGGGGCACTCTCACCGTGCGGGCGCGGGTCGACGGCGCCTTCGCGCAGGTGGAGCTCTCGGATACCGGGCCGGGCGTCCCGGAGGAGGTGCGGCACCGGGTCTTCGAGCCCTTCTTCACCACCCGGGCGAGCGGGACCGGGCTCGGCCTCGCCGTGGTGAAGCGAATCGTCGAGGGGCACCGCGGCGAGGTCTCGGTCTCGAGCGCTCCGGGGGGCGGCGCCGTCTTCACGCTGCGCCTCCCGGTCGAGCTGGCCCTTCCCGCCGGCGCCCCGGCGCGCGGCGCCGGTTGAAAACCGGGGGCGCTTCCGATTGGATGGAGAGGAGCCCATGAGCCCCGCATCGAGCCAGACCCCGGCCTCGCCATCCGGCCCCGCCACCCAGGCGCCGGGCAGGGTGCTGGTCGTGGACGACCAGAAGAACATGCGGGCCACCACCGCCCTCGTCCTGCGGCAGGCCGGGTACGAGGTGGCCGAGGCGGAGGACGGCTCCGCCGCCATCCAGCGGTTCCAGGGCGAGGCCTTCGACGTGGTCCTCACCGACCTGCGCATGGGCGCGGTGGACGGCCTCGAGGTGCTGCGCAGCGCCCTCGAGGCCTCCCCTTCCACCCAGGTCATCGTCATGACCGCCTACGGCACGATCGAGTCGGCGGTGGAGGCCATCCGGCGCGGCGCCAACGACTACCTGTCGAAGCCCTTCAAGGAGGACGAGCTTCTCCTGAGAGTGGCGAAGGCGCTGGAGAAGCGGCGGCTCCTCGGCGAGGTGAGCCTGCTCGCCGGCGAGTTCCGCGAGCGCTACGGCCTCGGGAACATCGTGGGGCGGTCCGCCATCCTGCGCGAACTGCTCGACCGCGTGGTGCGGGTGGCGCCGACCGACTCCACCGTGCTCATCACCGGCGAGTCGGGCACCGGCAAGGAGCTCGTCGCCCGCGCCCTCCACTCCGCGAGCCGGCGCAGCCAGAAGCCCTTCGTCCCGGTCAACTGCGCCGCCATCACCGAGACCCTGCTCGAGTCCGAGCTGTTCGGGCACTCCAAGGGCGCCTTCACCGGGGCGGTGCGGGCGCGGCGGGGCCTGTTCGAGGAGGCCCACGGCGGCACGCTCTTCATCGACGAGGTCGGGGAGACCGCGCCCGGCTTCCAGTCGAAGCTCCTGCGCGCGCTGCAGGACGGTGAGATCCGGCGCGTCGGCGAGTCGGCGCCGATCCGCGTGGACGTTCGCGTCGTCGCCGCGACCAACCAGGACCTCAAGAAGGCCATCGCCGAGAAGCGCTTCCGCGAGGACCTCTTCTACCGCCTGAACGTCGTGCCGCTCCGGCTGCCGCCCTTGCGGGAGCGCACCGAGGACATCCCGCTGCTCGCCGCCCACTTCCTCGCCCGCTTCAACCAGCGCACCGGCGGGCGAAAGACGCTCGCGCCCGAGGCCATGGCGAAGCTCGTGGCTTACTCCTGGCCCGGCAACGTCCGCGAGCTCGAGAACATGATCGAGCAGGCGGCGGCGCTCTCCCTCGGGGCCGAGATCCGGGCGGCGGACGTGCGCCTCGACGGGGCGCCGCCGGCGCCGGACGGGCTCACGCTGGCCGGCGCGGTGGAGGCCACCGAGCGACGGAGCATCGAGGCGGCGCTCGCCCGCTGCGGCGGCGACCTCGGCCGCGTGGCCGCCGAGCTCGGCGTCTCCTCCACCACGCTCTGGCGCAAGATGAAGCGCTTCGGCCTCGCCCGCGGGGGCGTGGAGCCGGCGGGCTGAAGGCCGTTTCAGTCCTGAAGGGCCCCCTTTCACTTCTGGAATCCGCTCCGGCCTCGGGCCCCCGTCGCCGTGTGCCCGGCGGTGCCGGACG
>Ga0209797_10000652_pt1 | contig 17338 bp, 19 predicted proteins | sample DOMMetBare3Fresh_2_FD_187472 | JGI IMG/M metagenome (GOLD analysis project Ga0209797, IMG submission 187472) | Wetland sediment microbial communities from St. Louis River estuary, USA, under dissolved organic matter induced mercury methylation -... | ecosystem: Environmental > Aquatic >... | reverse complement strand
AGGTGGTTACGACCAGCCATGGGTTTGCCTCTTTATAGGTAGTTGAATGATTGATTAAATCAGGACTTGGGGATTGAAACTGAATACCCAAAAAACTGGTAATAATGACATAGGCACTTACAATCAGCAAGATTTGATTATGACTTTAAGCTGATCATGCACGTTAAAAATTGACTTTGGTTGCGCTAAAAGTAGAATGAGCGATTTATTTGTTTCCTGCTCAGGTCTTACTGACCTTAAGAAACAATCATCAACACTTTACACTAATGACATCAGGAACGTACCAATGAGCCACACTCTATATACCGCATCAGTTCAACGCGTTCAACGTTGTGAGTTAGCGGTTCCAGGATCAAACCCGGATATGTTTGAAAAGGCGATGAAAAGTGGTGCTGATTTCATTTTTCTGGATCTTGAAGATGCCGTGGCTCCCGATGACAAATTACGCGCCAGAAAAAACATCATTGAAGCCATAAACGACATGGACTGGAAAGGACACGGCGTAACCATTTCCGTGCGGATCAATGGTCTGGATACCCAATACATGGTTCGTGACGTGGTTGATCTGGTTGAGCAGTGCGGCGCGAAATTGGACACTATTTTAATTCCGAAAGTGGGTGTTTATGCGGATGTGTATATGGTTGAAGCAATGCTTAACCAATTGGAAATGCAGCAGGGATTGAAAAATAAAATTGGGATTGAAGCATTAATTGAAACCGCATTGGGCATGGCGAATGTAGAAGATATAGCCCGTAACGGCGCATCAGGCCGTCTTGAAGCTCTGCATTTTGGCGTGGCCGATTATGCGGCAAGCAACCGCGCACGGACAACCAACATCGGCGGTTTAAACCCAGATTATCCAGGTGACCAATGGCACGCGGCTATCAGCCGAATGACGGTTGCTTGTCGTGCTTTTGGCATGCGTCCAGTCGATGGCCCTTTTGGTGATTTTAAAGATCCAGAAGGTTACAAGCTGGCGGCAAAACGCGCAGCGGCCTTAGGTTGCGAAGGTAAATGGGCCATTCATCCGTCGCAAGTAGAATTAGCCAACCAAATTTTTACCCCGCCTGCGGCTGAAGTTGAAAAAGCAAAACGGATTTTGGTGGCTTTACAAGAAGCTGCCGCTCTTGGCAAGGGTGCCGCTGCATTGGATGGGCGTTTAATCGATGCCGCTTCAGAAAAAATGGCCAATAATGTGGTAAGGGCTGCTGAGGCGATTGCTGCAAAAAATAAATAAGGCGCAAGACTAAAGGCAACAGGCTAAAGGTGAAAATATATCGCCTTGCGCCTTGTGTCTTGAGCCTTTTGCCTTTCACCTTAATATAAAATCAACAAGAGAGATGTTGTGGATATTCATGAGTATCAAGCGAAAGACATTTTAAGCGGCTACGGGGTTAAAATCGCTGAAGGCGGACTGGCGTATAGTCCGGAAGATGCCGTGCAGCGCGCAAGGGAAATCGGTGGGCATGTTTGGGCTGTAAAAGCACAGATACATTCCGGCGCTCGTGGTAAAGCAGGCGGCATTAAAATCTGTAAAACCCACGATGAAGTTGAAGCGGCAGCGGATTATTTATTGGGTAAAAGACTGGTAACCCATCAAACCGGCCCTGCGGGTAAAGTATGTGCAAGGCTGTATATCGAGGCAGGTACCGACATCGCCAAAGAATTGTATTTTTGTTTTCTGGTTGATCGTAGCTCGGAACGCATTGTAATGGTTGGCTCAGCGCAAGGGGGTATGGAAATTGAAGAGCTGGCGGTCAATAATCCGGAGGCCATTACCAAAATATATATTGAACCGGCCGTCGGTTTGCAAGACTTTCAGGCGCGTGAAATGGCGTTTGCCTTGGGTTTAGGTGCGGAGATCATGAGTCATGCCGTTAAAACCATCAATGGCTGTTATCGCGCCTTGCGCGCACTCGATGCCAGTATGCTGGAAATTAACCCGTTGGTCGTCACAAAAAGCGGTGAATTAGTCGCGCTGGATGCGAAAATGGGCTTTGATGACAATGCGCTATTCCGGCAACAAAAAATTTCTGAATTGCGCGATAAAACCCAGGAAGATCCTCGCGAAATGGCAGCTGCAGACCGTGGTTTAAGCTATGTTGGCTTAGATGGCGACATAGGCTGCATGATTAACGGCGCAGGTTTAGCCATGGCCACCATGGATATGATTAAACTGGCAGGTGGAGAACCCGCCAATTTTCTGGACGTAGGCGGTGGCGCATCCGCTGAGCGAACTGAAAAAGCATTCCGCCTGGTTTTGGCCGACAAGGGCGTTAAGGCTATGTTGGTGAATATTTTTGCTGGGATCAACCGTTGCGACTGGATTGCTGAAGGCGTGGTGCAGGCGGTCAGAAAAATTGACATGAAAGTGCCGTTAATCGTGCGTTTGTCTGGCACTAACGTAGAAGAAGGCCGACGCATAATCGCAGAAAGCGGATTGCCTATCATTACCGCAGAAACTTTGGCCGAAGCGGCTGAAAAAGCAGTACAGGCGCGTAATGAAGTGGTTGCAAAAGAAGCGGCTCAGGAGATTTAAATGGCTATTTTTATTAACGAAACAACGCGCATTATTGTTCAAGGTTTTACCGGAAAAATCGGTACATTCCATGCTCAGGATATGATTAACTACGGCTCACGAGTGGTAGGCGGCATTACTCCCGGTAAAGGGGGGCAATCTCATCTTGGATTGCCGGTTTTTAACACTGTCAAGGAAGCTGTGCGACAAGTTGGCGCTGAAGCCAGCATTATCTTTGTACCACCAGCCTTTGCCGCCGATTCCATCATGGAAGCAGCCGATGCCGGCATCAAATATTGTGTGGCCATTACCGACGGTATCCCTACCCAGGACATGATGACCGTAAAAAACTTTCTGCGTCGTTTCCCGAAAGAAGAACGCATGATACTCACCGGCCCTAACTGTGCGGGTACAATCAGTCCTGGACGTGCCATGCTGGGCATTATGCCGGGGCACATTTATAGGCAGGGCAATGTCGGTATTGTCGGTCGTTCAGGTACTTTAGGCTACGAAGCAGCTGATCAAATGAAGCGTTTGGGTATAGGCATATCTACATCAGTGGGTATTGGTGGCGACCCCATCAACGGCAGTTCTCATCGGGATATTCTGGAGAAATTCGAACAGGATCCGGAAACTAAGTTGGTGGTTATGATTGGCGAAATCGGAGGCCCCCAAGAAGTTGAAGCGGGACTTTTTGCCAAAGAACACATGAGCAAACCGGTAGTAGCTTATATCGCAGGATTAACCGCACCCGAAGGTCGCCGTATGGGTCATGCCGGCGCGATTATTTCATCGGCTGGTGAAAGTGCAGCAGAAAAAGTCACGATGCTAAAAGAGTTGGGTGTTATTATTTGCCCAACACCTGCAGCTATGGGGACGACAGTAGCGGCAGTACTGGCTAAAATGTAAAGCGGCGAATAGCAAAGAGTTGGACGTTTAGAAAAGCGATAAGAAAACCCTTGTGGGCCTGCCTGGTGGCAGTGATCGATTAGTTTTACCTTTCACGAATAAGAGAGTTATATGCAACAATCAGATCGAAACGAGGACAATAATAAAAACTTGGCTGAGTCTTCTATTGCCATAGTAGCTTGTCCTCGATGCGGCAATGGGCATACTAGACGATCAGCCAAGAAAATCAAAGACAAGATATTAAAGCTTCTGCTCTATAGAGCCTACCGCTGCCAGGCATGCCGTTACCGATTCTGGGTGATGAATCCTTTACGTCTGGTTTTCTGCACAGGCATCCTGCTTTTATTTATTCCCGTTTTGCTGGCCGTGTGGATGGCGTACCATCAGCAACCGAAGGTTGCCATTCCTGTTGAGGCCGTTTCCCATGACCAAATTAAGAGTCTTGCAGAAAAAGGCGATCCCGAAGCCGAACTGAAAATGGGATTGCGTTACACATCAATTGCTTGGGGTGTCAAGAACGATAAGATAGCGGCTGAATGGTTTGAAAAAGCCGCTCGCCATGATCAGGTTGAAGCGCAATATCGTTATGGCGTGGCCCTTCTTAAAGGACAAGGGATAGTCCAGGATTACAAAACAGCGTTTTACTGGCTGGAAAAAGCCGCCCAGCAAGGCCATGCAAAAGCTCAGTCAACTCTTGGCGAGATGTATAATTCCGGCATTGCTATCAAGGTTGATGTTGAACGCGCCTATTTATGGTTTAATCTGGCTGCAGCCCAAGGCATAGAAAGTGCTGCATCCGCCCGTGACATCGTGGTGAAGCTTCTTACTCCAAATCAAATTGCTGAATTGCAGCAAGAGGCAATTCGAATCAGTCACGGTTATCGTTCATCGTATGTAGCAGATGAGTCAAAGACTGCGGCAGAAGAGCTCTATCCAGGCTATATAGACAGCTCCCCTGCGGATGAGCCAATGCCGGCAATGGAAGAGCCAACGGTAAAATCCATAATTCTTATGTTAAAGGACTGGTGGAAAAAACAACCTTAAGTGGAAAACCGTTTACTCTTTGGGCAACATCAATAACTCATCGACTTATTCTGCAAATAACGTCTCAATAAATCAAGTGCATATAGCGCCGCCTGATTTTGCTTACGTTTGATGGGGCCGGCTATTGAATGCGTAGCTTGATGGAAAACATCTCCCGTCAACAGTATGTTATAAAGAACAATGGACTTATCTTTGTCGTGCCATTTGTTATTATCACCGGCATAAAGCTGAACGAGAACGGTATCAGCTCGACTGTTTTTTTGTATGTTAAGTGCGATTGCTTTTGCTGAGGCCAATAAATTATCCGAATCGGTTTCTGCAATCAGATGTTGCCCCAATCTGGCTATGGATCGATCATAGGTTGCCGTCAGCAACCACTCTGAACCGTTACATTTGGATGCAAGCAAACCTTGACTAGCCGTTTCTACTATAGCTAAAGTATGTTTTCCACTCGTCATCAGCTTGTCTATTTCAAAAACCAGATCGCCTTTTATTTCGCCAAGCCCATCAATAGCAAATACATAATCCCCCAATTGCTCAGCAAACCTGGCAACTAATTGTGTCATTGCCGTATCCGGGTAACCGAACGGAAACAATAATTTGGTTTGTACTTCGTCTGGCCCGGCACGAAAACCCAACTGTACTTGCTCTGGCATTTCAATTGCGTTTATGCGCTCCTGAATGGCAGATTCTCCTAGCCCTAAAGTTTTGATAATGACCAATTGACCAGGCTGTAATAAAAAACGGGTAGACAGCATGGGCAGGATGCGTTCCTGAAATAAATATTTCATTTCCATGGGCACGCCAGGCAAAAAAACAAACCAGCAGCGACCATAATGCAAAGAAAACCCTGGCGCAGTCCCCCATTCATTATCAATGCGCTCGGCACCTTGAGGCAGCATGGCCTGTTTGCGGTTTGATTCGGGCATCGATCTGTTTCTTTGCGCAAAAAAATGGCTGATTTGCCCAAAAGCAATCTCGTCAAACTCTAGCGGTAAGTTAAAGGCAAAAGCCACGGCCTCGGCAGTCAAATCATCGCTGGTTGGTCCCAGGCCGCCGGTACAAATACAACAATCGGCTCGCTGTGATATGTCCTTTAGCAAAACGATAAGGTCATCCAGTTTATCGCCTACGGCGGTATGCCTTGTTACCGTAAAACCGCAAGCGACGGCTTGTTGCGAAAGCCAGGCGGCATTGGTATCCACGGTTTGCCCGGTCACAATTTCTTCACCTTGAGAGAAAATTTCCAATGCTGGATTCATTTTATAAACTCATTGATCAGTACGCCATGCCAAAATGGCAGGGTCATTAAACTTAATGCTGTCGTTACCGTGACTGTCATGGCATAAAGCGCACTATCCAATCGATAACGATCGCAAAAAACCACGCCAAGAACCATGCTTGGCATCGCCAAATCCAGCACGGCTGCCGCTTTATATTTTCCTTCCATAGGAAAATAACTTACCAGAACAATTGCGAATAAAGGCATTAAAAGCATTTTTATCAGAATAACCGGCATCACATAAGGTATATTGCGGGCAGTGACCGCTTTCCAGTTTAATGCTAATCCTAAGGAAACCAGCATCAACGGCACGACAGCAGCGGAAAGTTTCTGTAAAACCCCGCCCAACCACGCGGGCGCTGCAAATCCATTAAGATTTAACGTTACCGCAATCGCCGCCGCCCAAAAGGGGGGCGCATTAAGAAATAACAACGCTGACTTGGGCTTTTCCGTTGTATCTTCCCCGTAATGCCGCGCAATCACAATCCCTAAAGTAAACACTAACGGAGAGGCGGCAAACAAATCCATCTGGATAACGACCGAACGCGCCCAGCTACCAAAAGCCTGTTCCAATACGGGTAAACCGAGATAGGTGACATTAGGAAACGCAGCCAGTATTATTGCCCCCAGGCGCTTGTTTTCAAATTTAAATAGTGCTCCAACCATCCAGATACAGAACATTGCAAAAACAATGCAGCCAACGCCGAGGATTGTGTATTGAAAGGACTGCATGCCTATATCCGCGGTCCATAACACCTCTATAACCATGGCTGGAAGCAGGAGATAGTAGACAAAAGAAGTCAATACCAGCCGGGTATGCTCTGCTGTTAAACCAGCGGGTCTGAACATACGCCAACCTACTCCGCAAGCCATTAACAAGGTCATTTGAATGAGTGTCGAGTTCATAAGCGAGGAGTATTGCCGATTTGCTAATATTAACTTTCATTGTTAAATCAAGTTCCGGTAACATATAGCAGAACCAGCCATAGATGGAAATCTGTAAACGTCATAAAACCTGAACTTAGGGTTACTGATGATATCATTTTCTGCACACTGGCTTAATTCAATATTCGAGGGCTATTGCATGCGTTTATTTTCAAAGTATTTTCAGTTAAGTGTTATCGCATTTCTAATGGGATGCGCCGTTGCTAGAGCAGATATGGGCAAAATCGAATCGATCTCTCTCAAGCAAGCCTCTGCAATGTATACTGAGAAAAAGGCCGTCATTCTCGATGTTCGTGAAGATAGTGAATGGGCTCAGCAGCACATTCCAGGAGCCATCCACATTCCCCTCGCTCAGCTAAATGAACGCTTGTCAGAACTCAAGCAATACAGGGACAGTCCTCTTATTACGCAATGCCGAACCGGCGGACGTTCTGGACAAGCTTTAGATGTATTGAAATCGGCAGGATTTACCAAAGTTTATAATATGGATGGTGGAATCGTGGCTTGGGATAAAGCCGGTTTAAAAACAGAGTAACTCACCCAGAGTCGACAATAGTATGATTTATCTGTCACCTTATATCTAACATCTATGTCATTCATATCTACCAAACCCATACCCGTTCGTGAACGTTTGATTATGGCGCTGGATGTTCCCAGCATTTCCGAAGCCCAGGCTTTAGTGGAAGAACTCGGTGATTCGGTGATTTTTTACAAAGTCGGCATGGAGCTGTTTATGTCGGGTGATTATTTTGGTTTTATTGAATGGCTTAAGCTGAATAATAAAAAAGTATTCGTTGATCTGAAATTTTTTGATGTTCCGGCTACCGTGGGTCGAGCCATCAAGGCCCTTAGCAGTAAAGGCGTTGATCTTGCGACCATACACGGTAATGATGCCATTATGGAAGCCGCCGCTAAAGAAAAAGGTGATCTCAAGGTGCTGGCAGTTACCGTCTTAACCAGTCTGGATCGCGGTGATCTTGATGATTTGGGCTTTAAATGCGATGTCCGGGAACTGGTATTGTCCCGCGCCAAACGTGCCCTGCAAATCGGTTGCGACGGCATTGTTTCATCGGGACTTGAAGTATCCATGCTCAGGGAGCAGCTAGGTCATAAGCTATTGGTTATTACCCCCGGCATCCGGCCTGTTGATAACCGCGAAGATGACGATCAAAAACGTGTAGTCAGCGTCGAAATGGCCTTCCAGAATGGCGCCGATTATATCGTTGTAGGCAGGCCAATTCGTGATGCTGACAATCGCAAAGCGATGGCCGAAAAAATTCAGTCGCAGATTCTTGCTCAATTTGCAACAAACGCATAGGACTAGACACATCATGCGCAAAGTTAAAAAGCCTGTATCTTTCGCCTTTCGCCCTTCCCCCTGCATTTATGCCATTTGATCCCGCGTTTACTTCCTCCTACCTGGTCGCTTTTATAATGGGCTTATTCAGCAGTATGCACTGCATAGGCATGTGCGGCTCGATTATTGGAACGTTAACCTTGAGTCTAAGCCCGGACATACGTAACAATAAAAAACTGCTCTTACCTTTTGTCTTCAATTATAACTTTGGCCGGATTACCAGTTACACGATAGCTGGCGCATTAGCAGGCATTATTGAGTCTTTATTGACCATGCACCTGGGTGAAACCCATGGACATAGGGTACTGCAATTACTTTCAGCCGTTATCATGGCGAGTGCAGGGCTTTATATAGCCGGCTGGTTTCCACGATTTGCTTATATTGAAAAAGCTGGTATACATATTTGGAGAAAAATAGAGCCTTATGGACGCAAGCTTATTCCCGTTAAAAACCGCACCCAGGCTTATCTTTTTGGTATAGTCTGGGGCTGGTTGCCTTGTGGACTCGTTTATGCGGCTTTAGCTCTCGCAGCTACTGCAGGTGATGCCAGTAAGAGCGCCTTGACCATGCTGGCATTTGGATTAGGGACTTTACCTGCAGTCATGGGAGTCGGTATAATGACACACGTATTAACTAGGTTATCCAGAATGCAGCGCTTCAAACAGGCTGTTGGCCTTTTTATGATAGTTCTGGCACTGTTAGCCGCCTTGCCATGGCTTAATCCAATGGCTTTTACAACACAACACATAGCGATACATTAAAAGAGACTACTATGGGGCATTTTAAGTCGATCATTGGACAATCTCCTGCATTGGACTCCTTAATTCGTAGCGCCAGAATGGTGGCGGCAACTGATGTCACAGTGTTACTTAAGGGTGAAACCGGCACTGGCAAGGATGTATTTGCTCAGGCTATTCAAAAAGAAAGCCCTCGCGCCAATAAACCCTTTATTACCCTAAACTGCGCTGCATTACCTGAAAGCCTGATTGAATCCGAATTGTTTGGTCATAAAAAAGGTTCTTTTACGGGTGCGACCCAAAATACTCAGGGGCTTTTTCAAGCAGCAGATGGCGGCACTTTGTTTCTCGATGAAATAAATTCTTTACCCGTCTCAATTCAGGCAAAATTATTGCGCTTCCTGGAGTCAGGAGAATGCCTTGCTGTGGGCGACATCAAGCCTTATAACGTCGATGTCCGCATTATCGCAGCGACAAATTCAGATCTGAATAAAAAGGTTGAAGCGGGGGATTTTAGACGGGATTTATATTACCGGCTCAACGTTGTACCCTTAGAGCTTCCTCCACTGGCACACCGAACTGAAGACATAGATCATCTCATTGGCCACTTTCTGGTTATGCTGGCAGAGACGCATTCAATAACCCCGCCAAAGTTCAGCAAGCAGGCTTTAAACGTTCTGAAAGATTACTCATGGCCTGGTAATATTCGTGAATTGCGTAACCTGTGCGAAAGACTCAGTATTTTATTAGAGGGGAAGACCATTGAACCGGAAAATCTACCACATGAATTTTTCACCTACAGTAGCATGCCTAAAGCAGCGGATTTCACCCTGCCTGAAAGGGGTATACAGCTTGACTCTTTAGAAGCTAACTTAATTCATCAAGCTCTCAACCGCACTAAAGGCAATCGCAGCCAATCTGCTAAACTGCTGGGGCTTTCCAGAGATACCCTGCTTTATCGCATGCAAAAACACGGTTTATCAACACACTAAACGAACACAGCTTAAAAAACCTGTAACCGCGCCTGTCTCATAATGTGCTTCAAATCTTTAACCGTCTGAGCCAGCCCCGAAAATAAGGCTTGAGCGATAATCGAATGGCCGATATTAAGTTCGACTATCTCGGTTATTGCACAGATCGCTTCAACATTATAAAAATGCAAACCATGCCCCGCGTTAACTTGTAAACCTGCGCTGCGGGCATAATGCGCCGCCTTTCTGATGCGCGCCAGTTCTCCGGCTTGTTGGGCCGGATTTTTTGCTGTTGCATAACAACCCGTGTGCAGTTCGACAACCGGTGTCCCGGCTTTTACGGCCGCATCAATCTGCGCCTCATCGGGATCAATAAAGAGCGATACCTCAACACCTGCGCCTCTTAAGTTATCACAAGCCCATTGCATCCGCTTCAGGTTACCTGAAACATCCAAACCGCCCTCAGTAGTCAATTCATCGCGTTTTTCAGGGACCAGACAACACGCATGGGGTTTTACTTTGATCGCAAGTGCAACCATTTCATCGGTCACCGCCATTTCCATATTCAGACGGGTGTGGAGCATGTCTTTCAACAGAAAAATATCCCTATCCTGAATATGCCGGCGGTCTTCCCGCAAATGTGCCGTAATGCTATCTGCCCCGGCCTGTTCTGCAACAAGTGCTGCCTGGACAGGTTCCGGATAAAGTGTGCCTCGGGCTTGTCTCAGGGTGGCGACATGGTCAATATTTACGCCGAGTAAGATCTGTGTTTTATCCATTTTTATAAGTGTTGGATGATTTTATTAATGACAGCCCGGCTTTTTAATGGCTTACCGTGCAAATGGACAGCGATGACAGTTCTCATCAGCGCTTTTGCCTCGATTAATCCCTGAGGATCGGAGAACTCTCTAAATTTCATTGCCTGTAAAGTCTTTCCCGAGAATTGGCCGTCCAGCGCCTCAAGCGGCCCCTGTTCTACATGAAAGTGATATTGGTTTAATGGGTTTACTGGTTTTTCATTGCGGAAATCATAGTCCAGTTGCAGTCCGAAACCTACTGCATCCATAAGATTAAGCTCAAAAATTCGAAGCGCAGCTTCTGTTTTTGTACTGTCCGTTAGACTGGATAAACATTCGCCATAAAAGGTAAACACCTCCGGGTGAGGATCGTAACGGTGCAAAAAACACTCCACCAGTTCATTGATATAAAAGCCGCAGTAAAGTGCGAGCCCTTGTAATTGAGTGAATGGCTTGGCCATTTCAACATTAGTCAGTGTTTTTAGCTCTGCGTTGCCAAAATAGGATAGTGTCAACGGGATAAAAGGCTGCAATAGACCCGCAGTTTTAGACTTGGCTTTTCTTACCCCCTTCGCCAACAGGGAAACTCTGCCGAAATCCCTCGTAAATGCATCAATGATAAGGCTGGTTTCTTTGAACTTACGCTGTTGCAGAATAAAGGCCGGTTGTAAATAAACGGCGTTATCCGTCATTAAAGCCCAGGCTTTGCATGGCGCGTTCATTGTCCGACCAGTTCTTTTTAACTTTAACCCAAAGCTGTAAATAGACTTTCTGTCCGATCAGTTTTTCGATATCGAACCTGGCATCCGTGCCGACCTTTTTTAGCATTTCGCCCTCTGTGCCAATAACGATACTTTTTTGTGTCAATCGCTCTACCCAAATAATGGCATATATTTTGGTGATGCCCGGAAGTTCTTCGTAGCGTTCAATTTCAACCGTTAACGCATAAGGCAATTCGTCGCCCAAGCGCCGGGTCAGTTTTTCCCGGACAATTTCAGCCGCTAAAAAGCGCTCAGGCCGGTCAGTAATCTGATCCTCGGGATAGATTAAATCATTTTCTGGCAACAGTCTCATAATCAGGCTTTCAAGCTCATCCAGATTGGTTCTTTTTAATGCTGAAATAGGCACTAAATGCTCGAATGGAAACCGATGCTGTACCTCGGCAAAAAACGTCAAGATGGCGTCCTTATCTTTTACCTTATCAACTTTGTTGACAGCGAGAATAACTGGCAAGCCCGCTTGCTCAAGCTTTTTAAAAATCACTTCATCATATTCATGCCACGACAAACCATCGATCAACCAGACAATGACATCAACGCCGAGCAGCGTCGTCTCGGCCGTCCGGTTTAAATACCGGTTCAATGCTCTCTTTTCACTGTTGTGCATGCCGGGCGTATCCATATAAATGGCTTGCCCTGCTTCAGTGGTATTAATACCCAGAATTCTATGCCGGGTTGTTTGCGGCTTGCGTGAAGTAATGCTGATTTTCTGCTTCAGCAAATGATTCATCAGTGTTGATTTTCCAACATTGGGACGCCCTATTAGCGCTACGAAACCGCAATTCATCCACTATCCTTATTCAATAATTCGAGCATGAGTTCTGCCGCCGCCTGCTCGGCTCTTTTTCTTGAAACACCTGAACCAACACACGAGTCTTCTATCAAAGGAATTGTGCATTTCACTTTAAATAGTTGTTCGTGCGCAAGCCCTGACATGGTCACTAAAGTATATTCTGGCAACTCCAGTTTTTTTGACTGCATCAATTCCTGCAATTGGGTTTTGGGGTCTTTTTGCCAGTTATCCAAAGACAAGCTGTGCAGTTTTTCCGCGAATAAATGCTCTATCCATTGCTGACAAGCTTCTATACCCTGATCCTTAAACAACGCACCCATAATGGCTTCCAGCGCATCAGACAAGATAGAATCACGGCGAAATCCACCGCTTTTCAATTCCCCTGAACCCAGCAACAAATAATCTCCCAATTGATGCTTTCTGGCCAACTCTGCCAACGAGCCCTGATTGACCAAACTGGCTCTTAATCGGCTTAAAACGCCTTCACAGGCACTAGGGAATAACTCATACAGTTTTTGAGCGATCACAAATCCCAGGATTGAATCGCCCAAAAACTCCAGCCGCTCATTATTATTCGAGCCTGCGCTTCGATGGGTTAAAGCCATAATAAATAGCTGTGGATTATTAAATGTCAATCCGAGTTTTTTAGACAATATCTCGGAATTTCTTATCACTTCTGACCGACCTCGATAACATCGTTAAATTCAACCAAAACACTCAGGTTGCCGACAATATTCTTGACAACCTCATACTCAATGGCCACTTTAAGATAATTATCGTGTTTGATAACAGTGATATCATCCTGTGTGACATCATTAACATAATTTAAATCAAAGCGTTTTCTTAAGCTGTTTCTTATTTCGTCTTGAGTTTGTTCCTGAATATTAGGGGTTTTTTCAATCGCAGCCAGCGAACTGGAAACTTTCATGTGATCCAGGTAAATGGGGCCTATTTTAAGCCCTAATAAAACCACAAAACCGATGAAAGCAAGAATAAAAACAAGTGAGATAAAAGTTAGACCTTGTTGGCTTTTTGGCGATACGTTCATTCAATTCTCCAAACTAATCATGACACACATAAAGGTTCAAAAACTAAGATGTCTCAATCCCCTGGTTACAGCCCTGTGGATTGCGTCTACTTTATTAATCATTTCAATACCGTACCTATACGACCAAAACCGACACCTTTATCCTGCCAATCCCAGCTCATCCAGATAAAAAAAGCTTTGCCGACCAGATTGGCTTCAGGTACCGGTCCCCAATAGCGACTATCATTGCTGTTATCGCGATTATCGCCCATGGCAAAATAATTGCCTTCCGGCACGACGTAGACAAATTCAACGGTAGGCGTGCCATTTCTAATCAGAATGCTGTGTTCGACACCCGTCAAATCTTCCAACAACTCTTCAGCTCCGGTCATATCCTCACCCTGACCTATACCTTGATAAAGTCCCAATAAGACCTGTGGAACGGGAACGTCATTGATAGTCAGCTTTTTGTTACTATAAACAATTTTGTCGCCAGGCAGACCAACTATACGTTTAATATAGTCGACTGAAGGCTCTTTGGGATAACGAAAAACTACAATATCGCCACGCTTTGGTTCATTCAGTTCAAACACTTTTTTATTGATAACGGGCAGGCGTATTCCGTAGGTAAACTTATTGACCAGGATAAAATCACCCACCAGCAAAGTTGGCATCATTGATCCGGAAGGAATGCGAAAAGGCTCTGCAATAAATGAGCGAAGCAACAACACAATCAACACAATCGGAAAAAAAGAACGTGCATATTCGACGAGTACAGGTTCATTTTTTTCATCGAAGGTGAGGCCTTTAGATTTGAGGATTAACAGGTAGCCGCCCCAAATAACACCTGTAACTATAGTGGCAATCAAAAGAAAAAAGGAAAAATCAATATCCATAAATAATATATTTAGTAGTGTAGGGGCAATCCCTTATGGCTGCCCATGGTCTAATGGTCTGTTATTCTTTGTTGAGCTGCAAAACGGCCAGAAATGCCTCTTGAGGAATTTCAATATTACCGACCTGTTTCATGCGTTTTTTACCGGCTTTTTGTTTTTCCAATAATTTTTTCTTACGGCTAATGTCACCGCCATAACATTTGGCGATTACATTTTTTCGCAAGGCTTTAACAGTAGACCGGGCGATAACTTTAGAACCTATTGCAGCCTGTATGGCAACCTCGTACATTTGCCGTGGAATCAGGTCTTTCATCTTTTCAACCAGATCACGGCCACGATTATTGCTTAAATCACGATGCACAATGATCGACAAGGCGTCCACCTTTTCGGCATTAATCAAGACGTCCAGCTTTACCAAATCCGCTTCCTGAAAACGCAAAAACTCATAATCAAAAGAGGCAAAACCCCGGCTCACTGACTTTAAGCGATCAAAAAAATCCAGCACCACTTCGCTCAGCGGCATTTCATAATGCAGTGACACCTGCCTGCCCACATACTGCATGTCTTTCTGTACGCCGCGTTTTTCGATACATAGCGAAATCACACCGCCTAAATAAGCCTGCGGTACCAGAATATTAGCCCGGATAATGGGTTCCCTGATTTCCTTAACAGTGCCACCTTCCGGCAGTTTAGCCGGATTATCAACCATTAACACCTGGTCGGTTTGGGTAATCACTTCATAAATAACGGTGGGCGCTGTAGTAATCAAATCAACGTCATACTCTCTTTCCAGGCGCTCTTGCACAATCTCCATGTGCAACATGCCCAGAAAACCGCAGCGGAAACCAAAGCCTAAAGCCTGGGACGTTTCCGGTTCGAATTGCAATGCGGCGTCATTGAGGTTTAACTTCTTGAGCGCTTCCCGCAAATCCTCATAATTATCGGAACTGACCGGATACAAGCCGGCAAAAACCCGCGGCTGTACCCGTTGAAATCCGGTAAGCTGTTCGCTAGCCGGTTTATCTGTCCAGGTAATCGTATCACCTACCGGCGCGCCGAAAATATCTTTAATGCCTGCAACCACATAACCAACTTCACCGGTATTTAAAATCTCTTTTTCGAGGCGTTTTGGCGTAAAAACGCCAACTGTTTCAGCGATGAACGATTTGCCGGTGGACATGATAGTGATCTTTTGCTTCCTGCGGATACTGCCATGCATAATTCTGACCAAAGACACCACGCCCAGATAACTGTCAAACCACGAATCAATGATCAATGCTTGCAACGGGCCGTCTATATTTCCTTGCGGTGGTGGAACTTTAATGACCAGTTGTTCCAGGACATCCTGAACACCCAGGCCGGTTTTGGCGCTAATCATCAGCGCCTCATCCGCAGGAATGCCGATCACCTCTTCAATTTCAGCCAGAACGCGTTCAGGCTCGGCAGAAGGCAAATCAATTTTATTCAGCACCGGCACCACTTCCAGCCCCTGCTCTATGGCCGTATAGCAGTTTGCCACGCTTTGCGCCTCAACGCCTTGAGCCGCATCAACAACCAGCAGCGCTCCTTCGCAAGCCGCTAACGATCTGGACACTTCGTAGGAAAAATCAACATGCCCCGGCGTATCAATGAAATTAAGCTGATAAATTTCGCCATCTTTGGCTTTAAAATCCAGCGTAACACTTTGCGCTTTAATCGTGATGCCACGCTCTTTCTCAATATCCATGGTATCGAGTACTTGTGCTGACATTTCACGGGCACTTAAGCCGCCACAGATTTGAATAAAACGGTCCGCGAGAGTTGATTTACCATGATCAATATGCGCGATAATGGAGAAATTTCTGATATGTTTTAAATCCACTGTGTTTTAACTGATTATGAGGTTGTTATGGCGTTATTGCTTCAGCGCTTGCGGCAATTAATGCCTTCAAGGTGTTTATTGACCTAATAAAACGTCAAATTATAGCAGATTTAGTCATAGTCTAAGCCAAGTTTCTCTAAAATGTGGGAGTAGCTTTAGCCACAACTATTCTGGCTAAAGTCACTTTCACAACGCTGACCAAGCTCCAGCTTTTCATTCCGCTGCCTTACAAATACTGCAAAGCGAGATATTCCCGCTTCAGTAAAACCCTGATATTGCTCCCAAGCCACAGAAATTAAGGACAAACCCATCAAGCGCTAAGAGATATTAACGCCGAGTGAGATGAGTTGCCTGCCATCCCATCTGGCTCGACCACCGTCGATTTTCACTCACCAAGAACAGCGTAACATCTTTACGTTAACGAAAAAACTTAGCCAGCATCACATCAGGTGTTACAGCGGCTGCTACTGTCACTGCGATAGCCAGTCTCAATAAGAGAGCGATTAGGAAACACCTGGCAACGAGGTAATCTACAGGACTTGCCGCGGATCTGCCAGCAGGCCGATACTCAGCTATAGTTAGGCTCTTCAGGACATGCATTCGGGAATCCTGTTCGAGTATGGAATAAACTGGAAAAATAAATCAAGATAAAGTAATTTTCTGGCTTAATGAACACAATAAATCGTGTCGAAGCAAGGTAGTGTTGACAGACTTTTTGGTTCACAGCTTGTAAGACCTAAAATAGGGGTATCGGAATATGGTGGGCAAAAAAGCTTTGTCCACTACTTGGATTTAATCTGTCATAATCTCGCCTGGTTGGTTAAACGCATCATTCAAAGATTTGGAGGTATTTATGTCTCGATTACAACGACATGTTTTAGGGTTTATTCTGCTGGTGGCCACTGTGGGCTTGGCGACTTGTCAGTCTATGGTGAAAGCTGAACCCCTTGCAGATATGGAAACGGTATTTCCTGTAACGGTGACAAAATAATGGCGCCCTTAGCAGATTACAAAAAACCCAAACGATTTACAACCAATATCCTTCAACGGTTTTCACCACGGGGCTTGTTGCTTTATTTCTTAACTTTGCCTTTGATTCCGGCAACGATCATTGCTTTGGGCAAAGGCAATTTATCGGGAATAATCGCCAATGCTTCAGGTTTTGCGCTTTATGTTTTTGCGGCTTTATGTTTGCGAAAGGGTTTGCAGGCGGAAATGACTCTGTCACAAAATCCGCTTGTGCTTACGCCCAAATGGCCCTTGAAAAAACTGGCGGCAATTATTGCCGCGCTAGCGACAGGCATCATTGCCTGGCTGGGCGCCCATCAAACTATACCGGTAGCTTTGATATTTGCCGCTGGCGCGTTTCTGGGGATGTATTTAAGCTATGGTTTCGATCACCGCCAGGAAAAAAAGATAGCC
>Ga0209797_10000651_pt1 | contig 17340 bp, 12 predicted proteins | sample DOMMetBare3Fresh_2_FD_187472 | JGI IMG/M metagenome (GOLD analysis project Ga0209797, IMG submission 187472) | Wetland sediment microbial communities from St. Louis River estuary, USA, under dissolved organic matter induced mercury methylation -... | ecosystem: Environmental > Aquatic >... | reverse complement strand
GCGCTGGCGCTGGCGGTGGCGCGTGCCGCTGCCACGGCTGACTGGACAGGTTGTTGCGGACGTTCAGGTCGACCTGGGCGACTGCGGGCGCCACCGGACGGCGCGCCGACAGCACGTTGGACGGCACCACCGTCACGGCCCCCGGCACGCCCTGGTTGGTGTACATGATCGGCCCGGTCGGTACCGTGCGCACCGGGTCGGGGTGCAGATGGCGATAGCCGGAATTGACGCCACGCAGGTACACCGCGCTCACCGGGTAGTACGGACGGAACACATCGCGTGGTGCCAGCGGCACCCAACCCACCACCGACGGGGCACCGACCGAGACGCCCACGCTTACCGAGGGTCCCCCGACCCAGGCCACCAGCGCCGGTGCGTACACCGGGCGGGCGACGTAGCGGCCCGGCGCCCAGCACCAGTGCCCGCCGTAACTGACCCAGCGGCCGTAGTGGAATGGCGCGAAGCCCCACGGTGCGTCGTCGACCCAGGTCCAGCCCCAGGGGCGCACCCAGGCCCAATGCCCGTAGCGGTACGGCGCCCAGTCCGCGGCCACCGCGGTGGGCACCCAGATCGCGCCGTATTCGGGGTGGGTATCCCAGCGGCCGTTGCGGTCGAGGTCTTCCCAGCCGGTCATCTCGGGCGAGACGTAGCGTGTCGATGCGGAGCGATCGTCCTCACTGTTGGCACGTGCCACCCAATCGGCGAAGCGGTCGCGCTGCGGCTCGACCCAGCTGTAGTGCGTGGTGCGCTGGGCGCCCTCTTGCCAGAACTCGGCGCTGCGCCCGGCCGGGATGTTGAGCACGCTGTCCTGCGACTCGAAGCGGATCTCGCCGCTCCAGGCCGTGGCAAAGCTCGTGTCGTCACGGCGGTCGACGCGGTAGTGGCCGGCGCGTCGGGGCAGGAACCGGCCCTCGGCCGTGTCCAGTTCGACCTCGCGCGCCACCTCGGGCGACCGCACGCGCAGTGCGGCGCTGCCGCTGTGCAATTGCAGCTCGATGCGCTCGTCGTCGAGACGGCGCACTTCGAGTTCACTGGCCCCGTCCAGCCGCACCGCGGTCGAACCGATCCGCAGCTCGACGCGGCCGCCGCTCTCGACCGACAGCCGGTCGCCGGCCGTGATCGGCCGGTTGCGCTGCAGAGCCAGCCACTCGCCGCCCTCGGCGTCGTACTGCCAGGCCTGGCCCTGGCTCTCGGTGATGCGGCCGACGCGGCCCGGCGGGTCCTGTTCGGCATGCGCCGGGCGTGGCAGCAGCGCCAGCGCGCACAGCATCATGGTGGCGAGGCCGGCGGCCACACGGTGGCCCCAGCCCCAGGTTGAAAGGCCAGGCTCGAGGGCCCTGCGCTTGGCGGTCATGGTCGCTCTCCAGGCATATCGACAAATAACGCGCCAGACGCGGGTTGCGCTGACCGAACGGGCTCGAACCAGCCGTGACAAGGCGTGAACCCGCATTGACCGTGCAATGTACTGCGCGGACCATGCCACGATCTCCTGGCAGCTTTACGAACCAGCAACATGCACGACTTCAAGACCCTGCAGGTGCGCCAGCAGCCTGGCCAGCCGCGCATCGCCCGCATCACGCTGAACCGGCCCGAACGGCTGAATGCGATCAGCGAAGCCATGCCGCACGAGATTCGCGCTGCGGTGTCGTGGGCCGAATCGAACGACGACGTCCACGTCATCGTGCTCGACGGCGCGGGCCGGTCGTTCTGCGCCGGCTACGACCTTCAGGATTTCGGCTCCGGCCGCACCGAGCATCCCTGCCAGCAGGAGCGCCAGCCCTGGGACCCGATGGCCGACTATGCGGCGATGAAGGGCTACACCGAGGACTTCATGAGCCTGTGGCGCTGCCGCAAACCAACCATCGCCAAGGTGCACGGCCATGCCGTGGCCGGCGGCAGCGACATCGCGCTGTGCTGCGACCTGCTGGTGATGGCCGAGGACGCGACCATCGGCTACATGCCCACGCGCGTATGGGGCTGTCCCACCACCGCGATGTGGACGCAGCGCCTGGGGCCTGCGCGCGCCAAGCAGATGATGTTCACCGGCGACGTGATCAGCGGCCGCCAGGCCGCCGAGTGGGGCCTGGCCAATCGCGCGGTGCCGGCCGACCGGCTCGAGGCGGCCGCGCTGGAGCTTGCCGAGCGCATCGCCGGCGTGCCGAGCTCGCATCTGGCGATGCACAAGCTGGTGGTCAACCAGGCCATGCTGACGATGGGCCTGGAGCAGACGCAGATGTTCGCCACGCTGTTCGACGGCATCACGCGCCACAACCCGGAGGGGTTGTGGTTCCGGCGTTATGCGCAGGCCGAAGGTTTCAAGGCCGCCGTGCAGTGGCGCGACAGCGGCCGGCCGATCCCGGAGGGTGACGAGGCCCGCGCACGCATCGCGGAGCTGGAGGCACAGCTGCGCGCGCGCGATGCCAAGGCTTGACGCTCAATCGTCGCTGGCGTCGTCGAGATCCGGAAACAGCACGCTGGTGTAGCCGAGCCTGCTCAGATCGGGCATCCGCGTCGGGTAGAGCCGCCCGATTAGATGGTCGCATTCGTGCTGCACGACCCGCGCATGAAATCCTTCGGCTTCGCGGTCGATCGGGCGACCCTGCGGATCGAAGCCGGTGTAGCGGATGCGCGCGTAACGCGGCACGACGCCGCGCAGTCCCGGCACCGACAGGCAACCCTCCCAGCCCTCCTCGATGTCGTCGGACAGCGGCGTGACGGTCGGGTTGATCAGTACCGTCTTCGGAACCGCCGGCGCGTCGGGGTAACGCTCGTTGTGGTCGAAGCCGAAAATCACGACCTGCAGATCCTCGCCGATCTGCGGCGCCGCGAGGCCTGCGCCGTGCGCAGCGGCCATGGTCTCGAACATGTCGTCGATCAACGCGTGCAGCGCGGGCGAGCCGAACTCGCGCACCGGTTGCGCCACACGCAACAGGCGCGGGTCGCCCATCCTCAGGATCTCGCGCACGCTCATCGTCTGCAGGCTCCGGTTGGTCGACCGATCGACCGCCGATTATCGCGGCGCGGCCGCGAGCATGGCGCGCAGCCCGGCTTCGTCGAGGATCGACACGCCGAGCTCGCGCGCCTTGTCGAGTTTGCTGCCGGCATCGTCGCCGGCCACCACATGGTGCGTCTTCTTCGACACCGAGCCGCTCACCTTGCCGCCGGCGGCTTCGATCAACGCCTTGGCCTCGTCGCGCGACAGCGTGGGCAACGAGCCAGTCAGCACGAAGGTCATGCCGGCCAGCGGCTTCGCGGCCACAGCGGCCGCTGCGCCGTCGTGCTCGTCCCAGGTCACGCCGGCCGCGCGCAGCTGATCGACCACCTCGCGGTTGTGCGGCTGGTCGAAGAACAGGCGCACACTGCGCGCGACGATCGGCCCGACGTCGGGTACTTCGAGCAGCTGCTCGGTGGTGGCGGTGATGATGCGATCGAGCGAACCGAAATGCTGCGCCAGATCGCGCGCCGTCGATTCGCCGACATGCCGGATGCCCAGGCCGTACAGGAAGCGCTGCAGCGTCGTGCGCTTGCGTTGCTCCAGCGCCCGGACCAGGTTGCGCGCGCTCTTGTCGCCCATGCGCTCCAGCGCCGCCAGCTTGGCCACGCCGAGCCGGTACAGCTCAGGCAAGGTGCGGATCACGCCGGCGTCGACCAGCTGCTCGACCAGCTTGTCGCCCAGGCCCTCGATGTCCATCGCCCGGCGCTGCGCATAGTGCAGGATGGCCTGCTTGCGCTGCGCTGGGCAGAACAGGCCGCCGGTGCAGCGCCAGTCGACCTCGCCCTCCTCGCGCGCGATCGCGCTGCCGCAGACCGGGCATCGACCGCCCAGGCGCCGGAACAGGTCGAACGGTTCGCCGGCATCGGCGGGCCTGCGGTCGACGACGACCGCCACGACCTCGGGGATCACATCGCCGGCGCGGCGCACGATCACGGTGTCGCCGATGCGCACGTCCTTGCGCCGCGTCTCGTCCTCGTTGTGCAGCGTCGCGTTGCTGACCGTCGTGCCGCCGACGAACACCGGCTCCAGCTTGGCCACCGGCGTCAGCTTGCCGGTGCGGCCGACCTGGATGTCGATGTCGAGCACCCGCGTCATCTGCTCCTGGGCCGGGTACTTGTGCGCCACCGCCCAGCGCGGCTCGCGCGTCTTGAAGCCCAGGCGCTGCTGCAACGCGCGGTCGTTGACCTTGTAGACCACGCCATCGATGTCGAACGGCAGCGCGTCGCGCCTGGCCGCGATCGCCGCATGGTAGGCGACGAGTCCCGCGCCACCCTGGACGACGCGACGGTCCGCGTTCACCGGCACGCCCGCGGCCGCCAACGCGTCGAGCAGCCCGCTGTGGGTCGGCGCAACGGCCCACCCCTTCACATCGCCGAGCCCGTAGGCAAAGAAGCTCAGCGGTCGCTTGGCGGTGATGCCCGAATCGAGCTGCCGCACCGCGCCGGCCGCGGCATTGCGCGGGTTCACGAAGGTCTTCTCATGCCTGGCGCCCGCGGCGATCAAGTCGCGCTGGCGCTCGTTCAGGCGCTCGAAATCGTCGCGCCGGATGTAGACCTCGCCGCGCACCTCGAGCACCGGCGCGTCGACGCCGATCAGCCGCAGCGGGATCTGGCCGATCGTGCGCACGTTGTGCGTCACGTCCTCGCCCGTCTCGCCGTCGCCGCGCGTGGCCGCCTGCACCAGCACGCCGCGCTCGTAGCGCAGGTTGATCGCCAGCCCGTCGAACTTGAGCTCGGCCGCGTACTCGACCGGCGGCGCGTCGGCCGGCAGCTCGAGGCCGGCACGCACCCGGGCATCGAACTTCTCGGCGCCTGCCGCGGTGGTGTCGGTTTCCGTTTCGATCGACAGCATCGGCACCGCGTGGCGCACAGGCTCGAGGCCCGAAAGCACGGCGCCGATGACGCGCTGCGTCGGCGAGTCCGCCGTGCGCAGCTCGGGATGGGCGGCTTCGATGGCCTGGAGCTCCTGGAACAGCCGGTCGTATTCGGCATCCGGGATCTGCGGATCGTCGAGCACGTAGTAGCGGTGCGCGTGGTGCTGGAGCAGCGAGCGAAGCTCGGCGGCCCGCGCGCCGGGTGTCTGGGTGGGGTTGGCGCCCATGGCACGATTGTCCAGGATCGCCGACGCTGCATGCGCCGCCACCGGGACCGCCTGCCGCTGCGACGGCGGCCTGTAAGCCGCGGGCGAATCCGGCGACTGAAACCCGACAACCGCCCCTTGGAGATCGACCGATGGCCTACGAATACGACCTGATCACGCTCGGTGGCGGCTCCGGCGGCGTGGCGGCCTCGCGGCGCGCGGCGTTGCACGGCGCGCGCGTGGCGCTGATCGAGGCCGACCGCGTCGGTGGGACCTGTGTGCTGCGCGGCTGTGTGCCGAAGAAGCTGTTGATGTACGCCGCGCAGTATGGCGATGCGCTGCACGAAGCAGCCGGCTATGGCTGGCAGTTGCCATCGGGCGACCCGGCGTTCGACATGGCGCGCTGGCAAGCCGCCAAGTCCGCCGAAACCGCCCGACTCGAGGGCGTGTACCGCGAGCTGCTGGCGCAAGTCGGGGTCGAGCTGATCCATGGCTTCGGTCGCCTGGCCGGCGACAACACGGTGGTGGTCGGCTCACGAACGCTGACCACGCGACATGTGCTGGTGGCCACCGGCAGCGCGCCGGTTCGCGACAGCATTGCGGGCATCGAGTCGTGCCCGACATCGGACGATCTGCTCGACCTGAACCACCTGCCCGCACAGGCCTCGGTGATCGGTGCCGGCTACATCGGCGTCGAATTCGCGTCGATGCTGGCGCGCCTGGGTGTGCGGGTCACACTGCTGTTTCGCGACGCGCTGCCGCTGCGCGGCTTCGACGAGGACCTGCGTCGGCGCCTGGCCTCGGCACTGACCCAGGCCGGCATCGAGCTGCGCCCCGGCCAGGCGCCGCGGCAGGTGACGCGCCGGGGCGACACCTGGCGCCTGGCGCTGCCTGATGGCGAAGAATTGATCGTGCCGTGGGTGCTGAACGCCACCGGCCGCCGCCCGAACACCGCGGGCCTGGGGCTCGAAAGCGTCGGTCTGACCACCGACGCCCGTCACGCGCTGGTGGTCGACGAATCGATGCGCACCGAGGTCGCACAGGTGCACGCGATCGGCGACGTGACCAACCGCAAGAACCTGACGCCGGTGGCGATCGCCGAGGGTCGCGCCGTTGCCGACCGCCTGTTCGGCGGCGCCACCGACGCGCGCGTCGCGCTCGATTGCGTGGCCACCGGCGTGTTCACGTTGCCACCGATCGGCACCATTGGCCCCAGTGAGGCCGAACTGGCGGCCGCCGGGCGGACGCTGCGCGTCTACGAGGCCGACTTCAAGCCAATGCGCCACGCTTTCACCGACCGCAACGAACGCTGCTACATGAAGGTGCTGGTCGACCACGCCAGCGACCGGGTGCTCGCCGTGCACATGCTGGGCGCCGACGCGCCGGAGATCGTGCAGAGCCTGGCGGTGGCGATCACGGCCGGCGCCACCAAGGCGCATTTCGACGCCACGATGGCCGTGCACCCGACGGCGGCCGAGGAGTTCGTGCTGATGCGCGCGCCGGCACGACGGGTCAACTGAGCGCGAGCTGCTCGCGCCGTCAGCTGAACAGCCGCCGTGCGCTGCCCGACCCCGCAGCCAGATCGCGTGCCGCCAAGGCCTGGTACATCTGCGTCAGCTCGTTGCCGATCGCGGTGAAGGCCTGCAGCGTGATGGCGGCGCCCTGGTCGTCGACCAGCGTCGCATCCATGTCGTCGGCCAGGCCGCGCGCCACCTGCTGCCAGGCTGCGAAAGGCTCGCCGGACTCGGCGGTCTGCGGCACGTCGAGCGCGAGCGACACTTCGCGCAGCGCACCCAACTCGGGCTGCTCGGCCAGGGCCACCTGGGCGTCGAAGCTGAGCACCAGCACCGGCGGCGCATGTTCCTCGGCCGCGGCCAGCACCAGCCGGCCGGACACCGCACCCGGCACGAACCCGTAGCGCGCCGCGCATTGCTGCAGATAGCCGAGCGACCAGGACACGGTGTTCGCGCGCAGCGTGACGGTGAGTTGCGCGTCGTGTTGGCTGGCAAAGCCATCGAGTTCGCGCGCCCGGGCGGCCACCTCGAGCATGTCGGGCAGCTCGACCATGGCGCCGACGTTCTCGGCGAAGTCCTGCACCTTCTGCGCGAACTCCGAATACTCGATCTCGTTGAGCGCACCACTGCGGTTGGCCAGTTGCACGCCGGCCTGCAGTTCGCCGTAGCGTTGCCCCAGGGCGATCGGCTCCCACTGGGCACTTTCGGCGTTGAGCCCCTCGATCAGGAACGGCTTGCTGCCGGCGCGGCGCGTGGACGGCAGGTGCGCCAGCACGAATTCACCGCTGACCGCGGACTCGAACCGCAGCGGCGCGATGGCGTCGATCAGCGCGTCGATGCGCGGTCCGCGACGGGCGCGCACGGGCTCGTCGGCGGCAACATCGAGCGGCGCCACCGCAGCCGCCGCCGTGCCCGACATCATCGGTTCGACGCGCTCGGCCCTGGGCAGCGGCAGCGCCTGGCGCGGGCCCGCGCGACGCGCGCTCCAGGCGCCATGCGCGACGATCGCCGCCAGCACCAGCCCGGCCAGAATGGCCAGCGCGGCGGTGAGCGTCATGGCGCGCGACGGCTCATGCCGCCTCGGCCAGGCTGACCGCGGCGTCCATGTCCACCGCCACGATGCGCGAGACGCCCTGCTCCTGCATCGTCACGCCGATCAACTGCTCGGCCATCTCCATCGCGATCTTGTTGTGCGAGATGTAGAGGAACTGGGTCTGCTGGCTCATCTCGGTCACCAGCTTGGTGTAGCGCTCGGTGTTGGCATCGTCCAGCGGCGCATCCACCTCGTCGAGCAGGCAGAACGGTGCCGGGTTCAGCTGGAAGATCGCGAACACCAGCGCGATGGCGGTCAGCGCCTTCTCGCCGCCCGACAGCAGGTGGATCGTCGAGTTGCGTTTGCCCGGCGGCTGCGCCATCACCTGCACGCCGGCATCCAGGATCTCGTCGCCCGTCATCACCAGCCGCGCAGTGCCGCCGCCGAACAGGCTCGGGAACATGCGGCCGAAATGCTCGTTGACCTGGTTGAAGGTCTGCGCCAGCAGGTCGCGCGTCTCGAGGTCGATCTTGTGGATCGCATCCTCCAACGTGTGGATGGCTTCGTTCAGGTCGGCATTCTGCGCATCGAGGAACTGCTTGCGTTCGCTGGCAGTGGTCAGCTCTCCGAGCGCGGCCAGGTTCACCGCGCCGAGGGCGGCCACCTCGCGCGCGAGGCGGTCGATCTCGGACTGCAGCCCGCTCAGCTTCACGCCGCCCGCGGCAATCGATTGCCCGAGCGATTCTAGGTCGACCTGCGCCGCCTGCAGGTGCTCAAGGTACTGCGCGCCCCCCAGCTGCGCCGCCTGTTCCTCGAGCTGCAGCTTGGTGATCCTCTCGCGCATCGGCTCCAGGCTGCGTTCGAACTCCAGGCGCTGCTCGTCGGCGCGCTTGAGCTTGGCGCTCAGGTCGTCGTATTCGCTGCGCCGTGCGGCCAGCAACTGCTCGCGGTCGAGCTTGAGCGCGAGCGCCGATTGCAGGCCCACCTGAGCGGCGCTGTCGTCCAGCGACCCGAGCTCCAGGCTCAGCTGTTCACCGGCGCGCAGGTTGGTGGCCACCTGTTCGGCCGCCGTTTCAATCGCGCGCGCCAGTTCGGCGCGGCGTGCCGCCAGCGCGCGGGCCTCGAACTGTGCCTCCTGCGCCTGGCGTTCGAGGCTGCGCAGCGTCTCGCGCGCCTGGTTCAGTGCGGCCTCGGCCGCGCGCGTGGCGTCGTCCAGCTCCGCATGACGCTGCTGCGCGTCGGCCAGCTGAAGGTCCAGCCGCTCGAACGCGGATTCGCTACCGCCGCGGCGTTGGCCCAGGGTTTCGAGCTGCGCATCGATTTCAGCCATTTCGGCGTCGAGCTGCTCGCGCCGCGCGGTCGTGGCCTCGGACTGCTGCGTCAATCGCAACAGCTCTACCTGTCCCTGGTGGGCGGCGGCCTGCGATTCCATCGCCTCGCGGCGCAAGGTCACCAGACGCTGGCTGGCGTCGGTGTAGCCGGCCTCCAGCCGCACCAGCGCCGACTTGGCCTCGTCGGTGATCAGCGCCTGCGCGCGCAGCTGGCGCTCCAGGTTCTCGATCTCCTGGGCGCGGGCCAGCATGCCGTCGTGTTCGGAGTCGGGGGCATGGAACGCCACGGCGTAGGCGCTGACGGCGTGGCCCTCGCGCGTCATGATCACTTCGCCGTGGGTGAGCTTGCCGCGATGCGCCAGCGCGTCGTCGAGGTTGCTCGCGGTGTACACGCCTTCGAGCCAGTCGCTCAGCAGCGCCTGCAGGCCCGAGTCACCCAGGCGCAGCAGGTCGGCCAGTCGTGGCAGCGTGCGATGCGTGTCGGGCGACACCGCCTGCGGCACGGTGAAGAACGCCAGGCGCGCCGGCGGCGCATCGGCGGCGAACGCGCGCACGCTCTCGATGCGACCGACCTGCAGCGCGTTGATGCGCTCGCGCAGCACCGACTCCAGCGCCGCCTCCCAGCCGGGCTCGATGTGCACGCGCGCCCACAGGCCCTGCAGGCTGTCCAGGCCGTGCTTGACCAGCCAGGGCTTGAGCTTGCCCTCGGTCTGGATCTTGTCCTGCAACGCACGCAGCGCCGCCAGCCGCGCACCATGGTCGGCCTGCTGGGCCGTCTCGCGATTGAGCAGCTCGTGCTGCGCGCGGCGACGCTCGTCCAGCGCCGGCAATTGATCCTGCAACTCGTGCAGGCGCGCTTCGGCCGAGCGGTAGCGCGTGTCGAGCTCCGGTACCCGGCTCTGCAGGTCGGCCAGGCGCTGCGCATCGGGTGCGACCAGTGAGGCGGCCTCGGTCGCCAGCCGGTCGCGACGCGAACGCAGGCCGCGTTGCTGCTCCTCCAGATTGCGCGTGTCGGCGGCCAGCAGCTGGATCTGCTGCTGCACCGCAGTCACCGCCTGGCGTTGTTCGTCGGCACGGGCCTGCGCGGCGCGCACGGCGTCCTGCAGCGCCGGCAGCGTCGCGGCGTGCTGCTCGACCTGGGCCGACTGCTCCCGCGCGACCTGCTCGGTGGCGACGATCTCATCGGCCAGACGCGTCGACTCCGCCTCGTCGGCCACGCGGCGACCGTCCCACTGCGCGTTCTGCGATTGCAGATCGGCCAGCCGATGCTCGACACGCTGGCGGCCTTCGACGACATAGCGGATGCGCTCTTCGAGCCGGCTGACGTCGAGCGACGCGTCGGCCAGCGAGCCCTGCGCGGCGTGCATCGAATCGCCGGCGGCATAGTGGGCCTGGCGCACGGTTTCGAGTTCCGACTCCACACGGCGCAGCTCGGCCAGGCGCGCCTGCAGTGCAGTCTGCGCGTCGGCGGCGGCCTGCTTGACGCGCTCCTCCTCCTTCGCCGCGTCGCGGTGCTTCAGGAACCACAGCTGATGCTGCTTGAGCGTCTGTTCGTCGAGCAGGCGGCGGTACAACGTGGCCACCTGGGCCTGGGACTCGAGCTTCTCGAGGTTGGTGTTCAGCTCGCGCAGGATGTCGTCCACCCGCGTGAGGTTCTCGCGCGTGTCCTTCAGGCGGTTTTCGGTCTCGCGCCGGCGCTCCTTGTACTTGGAAACGCCCGCGGCCTCTTCGAGAAACAGCCGCAGTTCCTCCGGTCGCGACTCGATGATGCGGCTGATCGTGCCCTGGCCGATGATGGCGTAGGCCCGCGGGCCGAGGCCAGTGCCGAGGAACACGTCCTGCACGTCGCGTCGGCGCACCGGCTGGTTGTTGATGTAGTAGCTCGAGTTGCCGTCGCGCGTGAGCACCCGTTTGACGGCGATCTCGGCAAAGCTGTTCCACTGGCCGCCGGCACGCGCGTCATCGTTGCTGAATACCAGCTCGACACTGGCGCGGCCGGCCGGCTTGCGCTGGCCCGAGCCGTTGAAGATGACGTCCTGCATCGACTCGCCGCGCAACTCGCTGGCCTTGCTTTCGCCGAGCACCCAGCGCACGGCATCGATGACGTTGGACTTGCCGCACCCGTTGGGCCCGACCACGCCCACACGTTGGCCCGGCAACTGAAACGTGGTGGGTTCGGCGAACGACTTGAAGCCCGAAAGCTTGATCTGATTCAGGCGCATTGTGTGGTGGGCGGCCCTGATGTGCAAACGGCAGCCAACCGCGCCGCCGTTTCCAAGTGCTTGATATGTTTGAACATTCTTCGCACGCCGTGGGGTGCGGAACGGGTCGGATGATACCATCGCGCCCCCTAGTGAAACGCCGCCTTGCACCATGGCCCGAACGCCCGAACCGCGCACGCCGAAACAGCGGCCGATGCCGCCGAATCCGCCGTCGGCGCCGAGCAAGGAGCTGCACGTCTTCGCGAACCCTGCCCCCGAGCGCGACTACGTCATCGTCTTTCGCATTCCCGAGTTCACCTGCCTGTGCCCGCTGACGGGTCAACCCGACTTCGCGCGATTCGAGATCGAGATGGTGGCCGATCGCCTGTGCATCGAGTTGAAGAGCTTGAAGATGTACCTGTGGAGCTATCGCGACGAGGGTGCCTTCCACGAAAAAGTGACCAACAGCATCCTCGACGACATCGTCGCGGCCACGGCGCCACGTTTCGCGCGCATCCGTGCGCGCTGGAACGTGCGCGGCGGCATCACCACCGACGTGGTGGCCGAACACCGCGCGCAGGGCTGGAAACCCGCCGCGCCGATCGCCTTGCGGGCCGCAGACCATGAATCCGCTGCTGGCTAGGCTGCACCCGTATCCGTTCGAGCGCTGGCGCGAGCTCACGCTGCAGATCCAGCACAGCGGTGGGCTGCGCCCGATCAGCCTGGGCATCGGTGAGCCGAAGCATCCGGCCCCGGCGCTGGTCGAGACCGCGCTGACCGGCGCGATGAAAGGCCTGTCGGTCTATCCACCGACGGTCGGCGAACCCCGGTTGCGCGAGGCCATCGTCGGCTGGCTGCAGCGGCGTTATGGCGTCAAGCTGAACCCGTCGACGCAAGTGCTGCCGGTGAACGGCTCGCGCGAAGCGTTGTTTGCGCTGGCCCAGGTGGTGATCGACCCCAGCCGCGACGGCGCCACGGTGGTGTGCCCGAATCCGTTCTATCAGATCTACGAGGGCGCGGCGCTGCTGGCCGGCGCACGCACCGCGTTCGCCAACAGCCGGGCGGAGCGCAACTTCGCAGCCGACTGGTCGCAGATCGAAGCCGCCACCTGGGCGCGCACCCAGCTGCTGTACGTGTGCTCGCCGGGCAACCCCACCGGGGCGGTGATGCCGTTGGCCGAGTGGCGCGCGCTGTTCGAGCTGTCCGACCGCTACGGCTTCGTGATCGCCAGCGACGAGTGCTATTCCGAGATCTACTTCGGCGCCGAGGCACCATTGGGCGGCCTGCAGGCCGCGCACGCGCTGGGCCGCGACGACTTTCGCAACCTGATCGCGTTCACCTCGCTGTCCAAGCGGTCGAACGTGCCCGGCATGCGCTCGGGCTTCGTCGCCGGTGACGCGGCGCTGATGAAGGCCTTCCTGCTGTACCGCACCTACCACGGCAGCGCGATGAGCCCGCTGGTGCAGGCGGCCAGCGTGGCCGCCTGGAGCGACGAGGATCATGTGCTCGCCAACCGGGCGCTGTACCAGGCCAAGTTCGCCCGGGTCACGCCGCTGCTGGCCACCGCGCTCGACGTGCGGCTGCCCGACGCGGGCTTCTACCTTTGGGCACAAGTACCGGGCGGCGACGATGTCGCCTACGCGCGCGGCCTGCTCGCTCAATACAATGTCACGGTGTTACCAGGCAGCCTGCTCGCGCGTGAAGCGCACGGTGTCAATCCCGGCCGGGGCCGCATCCGCATGGCCTTGGTGGCCGAAACCGCCGAGTGTCTCGAAGCCGCTCAGCGCATCGTTCAGTTCACACAGTCACTGCCCAGCCCCCCATGAGCTCCTCGCAACAATCCGTGATCGACCTGGCCTGGGAAGGCCGCACCAGCCTGAGCCCCACGACCGCGGACCCGAAGATCCGCGACGCGGTGGAGCAGACCATCGCCGATCTGAACGCAGGCCGCATCCGCGTGGCCGAGCGCATCAGCGTGGGCAACTGGCAGGTCAACCAATGGGTCAAGAAAGCGGTGCTGCTGAGCTTTCGCCTGAACGACAACCGCGCGATGCACGCCGGCGACCTGGGGTTCTTCGACAAGGTCGCGCCCAAGTTCTCGCACCTCGACGAAGCCGCGATGCGCGCCACCGGCGTTCGCGTGGTGCCGCCGGCGGTGGCCCGCCGCGGCAGCTACATCGCGAAGAACGTCGTGTTGATGCCCTCGTACGTGAACATCGGCGCCTATGTCGATGAAGGCACGATGGTCGACACCTGGTCCACCGTGGGCTCGTGCGCACAGATCGGCAGATGCGTGCACCTGTCCGGCGGCGTGGGCATCGGCGGCGTGCTCGAGCCGCTGCAGGCCAACCCGACGATCATCGAGGACAACTGCTTCATCGGCGCGCGCTCCGAGGTCGTCGAAGGCGTGATCGTCGAGGAGAACTCGGTGATCAGCATGGGCGTGTACATCGGCCAGAGCACCAAGATCTTCGACCGTGTCGCCGGCACGGTGAGCTACGGGCGCATCCCCGCTGGCTCGGTGGTGGTGAGCGGCAGCCTGCCCAGCGCCGACGGCACCTACAGCCTGTACTGTGCGGTCATTGTCAAACGCGTCGACGCGCAGACGCGCGCCAAGACCAGCATCAACGAATTGCTGCGGGCCTGAATGCGGCCCGCATTCCACCCACGGCACCCGGAGGAGCGAGCATGAGCGGCGGCAACATGGAGAAGGTGCTGCGCATGATGGCGGACAAGAACGCGTCGGACGTGTTCCTGTCGGCCAACATGCCGATCCTGATCAAGATCCACGGCCAGATGCTGCAGCTGTCGGACCAGTCGCTGACGCCGGGCCAGCCGCGCCAGCTGCTGGCCGAGCTGCTGTCGCCCCAGCAGATGGAAGAGCTCGACGACACCGGCGAGCTGAACCTCGGTCTGGCGATGGATGGCCTGGGCAGCTTCCGGATGTCGGCATTCCGGCAGCGCGGCTCGATCGCGGCGGTGTTCCGCCACATCCCGCACGACATCCCTTCGCTCGAGAGCCTGAACCTGCCGCCGCTGCTGTCGTCGCTGGTGCTCGAAAAGCGCGGCCTGATCCTGATGGTCGGCGCCACCGGCACCGGCAAGAGCACCACGCTCGCCTCCATGCTCGAGCAGCGCAATCAGCAGGTGTCGGGCCACATCCTGACGATCGAGGACCCGATCGAGTTCATGTTCACCAACAAGCGCTCGCTGGTCAACCAGCGCGAGGTCGGGCGCGACACCGAGACGCTGCAGACGGCGTTGAAGAACGCGCTGCGCCAGGCGCCGGATTGCATCCTGATCGGCGAGATCCGCGACCGCGAGACGATGACCTCGGCGATCTCGTACGCGCTGTCGGGCCACCTGGTGCTGGCGACGCTGCACGCCAACAACAGCTACCACGCGCTCGGGCGCATCTTGTCGTTCTACACGCCGGAGTCGCGTCCGGCCCTGCTGAGCGACCTGTCGTCGGGCCTTCGCGCCATCATCTCGCAGCGCCTGTTGCGCGCCAGCGCGGGTGGGCGCATTCCGTCGGTGGAGGTGCTGCTGAACACCAAGCTGATCGCCGAGCTGATCGAGCGGGGCGAGTTCGGCGAAATCAAGGAGTCGATGGAGAAGTCGCTGGCCGAAGGCTCGCAGACATTCGAGGCCGACCTGGCACGACTGATCAACGACGGCTTGATCACCCGCGACGAGGGCCTGTCGCACGCCGACTCGCCGACCAACCTGCTGTGGCGCCTGCAGAATGACCAGACGCCCATTGCGCGGACGCCGCAGAAGGGCGAGGACCCGGACACCGCGTTCTTCACCGAGATCGCGCTCGACGTGGTGCCCGACGCTCCCAGCTCCCGCAGCGCGCCGCTGAGCCGGCGCTGAGTGCCATGAACCAGACGCTGCGCCTCGTCGAGGCGCTGATCGCGCGACCCTCGGTGACGCCAGACGATGGCGGCTGCCAGGTGTTGATCGCCGAGCGCCTGAAGGCGCTGGGCTTCGCGTGCGAGACGATGCTGTTCGGGCCGGAAGACGGGCACGTCACCAACCTGTGGGCCTGCCACCGCGGCCAGCGCCCGGGGCCGACCGTGGTGCTGGCCGGACACACCGATGTCGTGCCCACCGGGCCGCTCGAACAATGGCGCAGCGATCCGTTCGTACCCTCGCACCGCGACGGCAAGCTGTTCGGTCGCGGGGCTGCCGACATGAAGACCTCCGTCGCCGCGATGGTCGTGGCGGCCGAAGAGCTGGTGCAGTCCAGGCCCGATCATGCCGGCACGGTGGCGGTGCTATTCACCAGCGACGAGGAAGGCCCGTCGGTGGACGGCACCGTGCGCGTGGTGCAGGCGCTGCATGCGCGCGGCGTCCGGCTGGACTGCTGCATCGTCGGCGAGCCCACGTCGGTGGAGCGACTGGGCGACACCATCAAGAACGGCCGCCGCGGCTCGCTGTCGGGCCGGCTCACGGTCAAGGGCGTGCAAGGCCACGTGGCCTACCCGCAACTGGCGCGCAACCCGATCCACCAGCTCGCGCCGGCGCTGGCCGGCCTGGTGGCCATCGAGTGGGATGCGGGCAACGCGTTCTTTCCGGCCACCACCTTCCAGATCTCCAACGTGCACGCCGGCACCGGAGTGGGCAACGTGATCCCCGGCACCGCGGTGGTGGACTTCAACTTCCGCTTCAGCACCGAATCCACCCCCGAGGGTCTGAAACAGCGGTTGGTGCACGTGCTGCAGACGCACGGACTCGAATACGACCTTGCGTGGGTGCTCGGCGGCGAACCCTTCCTCACCACGCCCGGCAGCCTGAGCGAGGCGCTGACGGCGGCCATCCGCAGCGAGACCGGCGTGTCGCCGACGCTGTCGACCACCGGCGGCACCTCCGACGGCCGCTTCATCGCCCGCGTCTGTCCGCAGGTGGTGGAGTTCGGCCCGGTCAACGCCAGCATCCACAAGATCGACGAGCATGTGGCCGTCAACGACATCGAACCCTTGAAGAACATCTACCGGCGCACGCTGGAGGCGCTGTTGAAATGACCGTGATCGAATTGATCGAGCGCTCCAGCGCCCGCCTCGAACAGGCGGGCGTTTCGTTTGGCCATGGAACGACCAATGCCTTCGACGAAGCGGCGTGGCTGGTGCTGTGGCGTCTCGGCCTGCCGCTCGATGATCTGGGCGCTGTGGCCGACCGTGTCGTGGACCCGACCGCGCGGCAGCAGGCGGAGCAACTGGTCGCCGAGCGCATCGCCACGCGCAAGCCCGCGGCCTATCTGACCGGCGAGGCCTGGCTGCAGGGCGTGCCGTTCCAGGTGGACGAACGCTGCATCGTGCCGCGTTCGCTGATCGCCGAGGTGCTGGCCGACGGATCGCTGCAACCCTGGCTGGATGCACCGCCGCAGCGCGTGCTCGACTTGTGCACCGGTGGTGGCAGCCTGGCCGTGCTGGCCGCGCTGGCGTGGCCCGAGGCGCGGGTCGATGCCGCCGACATTTCCGCCGACGCGCTCGATGTCGTGCGCATCAACATCGAACGCCATCGCCTGGCGTCGCGCATCACGATCATCCGCAGCGACGGCTTCGCCGCGCTGCCCGGATGCTACGACCTGGTGCTGTGCAACCCACCCTACGTGAACACCGCATCGATGGCGGCGCTGCCCGCCGAATTCCGGGCCGAGCCCGCGCTGGCGCTGGCCGGCGGCGCGGACGGCATGGACTTCGTGCGTCGCCTGCTGCGCGAGGTGCCGGCACACCTGACTCGCGGCGCGCTGCTGGTGCTCGAAATCGGCCATGAACGCCCCCAGTTCGACGCGGCGTTCCCGGCGATCGAGCCGCTGAGCCTGACCACCAGCGCAGGTGACGATGCCGTGCTGCTGATCACCCGACAGGCGCTGACCGGGTCATGATCACGCTGCGCGATGTCACGCTGCGCCGCGGCGCGAAGGTGGTGCTCGAACACACCAGCGTCACCGTGCACGCCGGCGAGAAGGTGGGCCTCGTGGGCCGCAATGGTGCCGGCAAGTCGTCGCTGTTCGCGATGCTCGCGGGCCGGCTGCAGTCCGACCACGGCGACGTGGAGCTGCCGCCGCGCTGGCGCATCGGCGAAGTGGCGCAGCACATGCCCGAGACCATTGAGGCCGCCACCGAATACGTGCTGCAGGGCGACGAGCCGCTGATGCGTGCGCAGGCCCAGCTGATCGAGG
>Ga0209797_10000649_pt1 | contig 17347 bp, 20 predicted proteins | sample DOMMetBare3Fresh_2_FD_187472 | JGI IMG/M metagenome (GOLD analysis project Ga0209797, IMG submission 187472) | Wetland sediment microbial communities from St. Louis River estuary, USA, under dissolved organic matter induced mercury methylation -... | ecosystem: Environmental > Aquatic >... | reverse complement strand
ATGGAGATTTTATGAGTAGAAAAAATGTAACCCGTGGAATGATCACATTACACCCTGCAGGAATACCACATGGCCCACATCCCGGTGCTGTTGAAAAAAGTATTGGAGCTAAAGAAACAAAAGAACTGGCGGTGATGGTAGATACGTTTCGTCCGCTGATGCTTACAAAGCAGGCTTTGGAAATTGAGAACCCGGATTATATAATGAGTTGGGCAGAGTAGAGTTAAGAGATTAAAAGAGTTTGGAGAAAATCTTTTTTCTTTTTTTTAAAGGAAGTTTTTATTGTTTCAACTTGATTTCAATTTTAACCGGTATTACAAAAACATTGGTAAAGTAAGATTCTATTTTTTTCTGGTAACTGATTGCTTCGGTTTCAGTTAAAAAATTGCCAAAACGAATTTTATAATAGGGGTTTTGAAAAAGTAAAAATGTTTTCTGATTCGGGTATTTTGTAAGCAGCAACGATTTTGCATTGATGGCTTCATTTCTGTCTGTGGTATTTAATACCTGGAGTTGGTAGCCATCAACAAATTTTTTTGTAACTGTTTTTTTCTTTATAACTGCCGGGGCTTTAGTAGTTGTAGTAGTTGTCTTAGGCCCGGTGCAGGCCGCCAGAACAACAATTATAAAGATGCTATGAATGATTTTTTTTATGTGCATTACCTAAGAATACTCACAATTTGCAAATTCCAAGCCAGAAAAGTTTTATTTCTACAGAATGTATGCTGGATTGATACAGGATATTGTTGATAAAGCTGGTATGATTAAAGTCTTGAGTATAGTTTTAATAAGGCCAAAGAAATAGTTTTTGATGAAAATTTATAAAAAAATGCTGCATAGAAATATGCAGCATTTTTAATTTATAAATTTTAAGTTTAATCTTTTACACAACGTACACTCAAACCATCGCTATGTAAAGTGCCAAGGTCTGAAGGTGAAACTGTACTGGTATTATAATATAGAAAATGGGCATTTGCAGCATTAAAGCTGAATGAAGTAGATGTCCAGAAGCGAGCTACCAGGCCTTTATTAAAAAACAATCCATCAATTGAATTAAAATTACCCCCGGGTAATGCTGTAAATCCGCTACTGTTTGTAGCTCCTGCATTAGGGGTGGTCCAGTTTACTAAACCAGCTTCTTTTAAAGCTCCGCCGGCAAGTGAAAATCCACCCTGGCAATTTATGAGATCAGTCCATTCAACTTCACTTGGAACATGCCAACCAACCGGAGCAAGTCCTCTTGGATCATTCACTGCATACCAATTGTATAATTTGCCATATACAGCTCCGTTTGCAGGATCATTGTTATAATAACACCAGGAACCTGTTGTAGTGGTGTACCAGGCTTTTGGATCAGTAACCTGTGGAATAGGATCACCGTTTCTGTAAGTAGAAACATCCAGGTTTTTAAGCATCCATGTTTTATTACAGATAGTAACAGATGCGATACAACCTTCATCTATTTGTCCGTTACAATTATCATCTACATCATTATTACACTTTTCAACTACACCCGGGTTAATGGCAGCGTTATTATCATTACAATCGTTTTGGCTGCCATTGCCACAAGGATTTACTTTGGTATAGCCATCTCCATCCGCATCTGGTATTACATCACCATGCTCTAAGTGTTTTGCCAATGTAGAAAGTTTAATGACCATGGTACTGTATGTTTTCAGCCTGCTACCGTTATAATGACAGATTGTAATGGAAGTAGTAGATCCGGCAGATGCTAAATTTATAGTATTAGCTGAAAGCGTAATATCGTTTTCAGTAGCTGCCATAGTGTTCAAGTCTTTTTTACAGGAACTCATCAGGATCAGAATAAGTAAAGGCAGAATAATTTTTTTCATTTTGGATCAGGTTTAATTTTTATAAATAGACTATAATGATTCTAAGCTACACGAAGTTTAATATTATTTATAATCAACTTCGAATTCATATTTAAAATTAAATTTCTGATATGGTAAAACAGGTGATCTCGATCACTTCACCTTAGCGAAAAGAATAAATATAAAATATCAGTGCTGATAGAGGGTTATAAATGACTTTTTTTAAAAGAAACGGGAAAAAATTTGACAATTGGAAAGCTGTTGTTACATTTGTTAACCATTTGGTTAAATTTAATGAGTAAACAGAAAAAAGATAAAAGTGCTGAGCAAAAAATTCTGGATGCGGCCCGGAATGTTTTTATTTCTAAAGGCATGTATGGTGCCCGTATGCAGGATATTGCAGATGAGGCTGGTATTAACAAGGCCCTGCTTCATTACTATTTTAAAAACAAAGAAATGTTGTTTGAAGAGATTTTTATGGAAGCAGCTGCTCAATTATTTCCCAGGTTGAATCAGATTTTTTCATCGGATGAAGCATTGTTTGTGAAGATTGAACAGTTCTGTGATGAATATATTACCGTAATGAGCGCAAACCCTTACCTGCCTTTGTTTGTGTTGAATGAAATAAATCAGGATCCAATCTATTTTATGAAAAAAATATGGAAAGGAGATCAAAAACCGGATCCGGCAAAATTCCTGAAACAAATTGAAACGGAAGTGAAAAAAGGAAAAATTAAACCCATCAGCCCGGTACAATTACTGATGAACCTGGTTTCGATGACCATTTTCCCTTTTGTAGGCAAACCCATGTTTCAGATGAATATGGGTTTAGATGAAATGCAGTACAGACAAATTATGGAAGAGCGCAAAAAAGAAATTCCACGGTTTATTATTGATTCAATAAGAAAATAATTATTTACTTGAATATTAACTAGTTGGTTAAAATAAATTTTATGGGCAAGTATTTTGTTTTTTTTCTTCTTTTATTAGCTGGTACAGCTTTTTCACAAACGCTTACTTTAGAAAAAGTAAACGAACTGGCAAGGCAGAATTATCCGCTGATCAGGCAAAAAGATTTAATCAGGCAAACAAAAGAAATTACAATTGAAAATATTAAGAAAGGGTTTTTGCCGCAGTTTGCTGTTAATGGACAAGCCACTTATCAGTCGGAGGTAACCATGGTAAAGATTCCGGTCCCTAATGTTGCTATTGAGCCTTTAAGCAAGGATCAGTATAGAATTGTTACTGATGTAAATCAATTAATTTATGATGGTGGGTTTATAAAGCAACAAAAAAATATTCAATTATTAAGTGCAGATGTAGAGGAACAAAAAATTGAAGTGGAGTTGTTTAAATTGAAAGAACGCATTAACCAGGTTTATCTCAGTATTCTGTTTATTGATGAACAAATCAAACAAACTGAACTCATTAAAAAAGATATTGAAACAGGTATAAGAAAAACCGAAGCACTTGTAAATAATGGTGTAGCTTTTAAATCGAGTTTGAATATTTTAAAAGCTGAATTATTAAAAACTGATCAACGGTCTATAGAACTAATCGCAACAAGATCGGGTTTATTGGATGTATTAAGTTTATTTACCAAGGAAACATATACTTCATCAACTATTCTGGAAAAGCCAAAGCTTAATCAGGAAGTAACTCAGCAACCAATTCAGCGGCCTGAGTTAAAGTTGTTTCAATCACAGCAACAATTATTTGATGGGCAAACAGGTCTCATTAAAACAAGAGCATTTCCCAAAACCAATTTATTTTTTCAGGGAGGCTATGGCCGGCCGGGTTTAAATATGCTTGAAAATAAGTTTGCCATGTTTTATGTAACCGGTGTTCGTTTTAACTGGTCGTTGGGATGGTTATATACTTCAAAACATGAAAGAGAATTAATTCAAATCAATAAGCAAATGATAACTGTTCAGCAGGATGCTTTTGTGCTCAATACCAATTCTCAACTAAAACTACAACAGGCAGAGATAAATAAAATCAATCAACTCATTTTAAAAGATCTAGAAATTATTGAATTACGATCAAAAGTGAAAGAAGCTGCCAATGCACAATTGGAAAATGGTGTGATTACAGCAAACGATTATCTGAGGGAAGTAAATGCAGAAGACCAGGCACGGCAAAATCTGATTGTTCATCAATTGCAATTGTTACAGGCACAAATTAATTATCAAACCATTTCAGGAAAATAAAATTAAGTTATGCGAATACTCTTATTTACAATTACGGCGGCAGTATTATTCATTGCCTGCAAACAGAATGAAAATAAATTTGATGCATCAGGAACATTTGAAGCAACTGAAGTGATTGTTTCAAGTGAACTGAGCGGTAAAATTTTATCACTTTCAGTGAATGAAGGCGATACAGTATCGGCAAATAAAATTGTTGGTACTGTTGATGCAGAAGGCATTACTCTTCAAAAAGAGCAGGTAGAAGCAAGCATCAGTACATTAAATGATAAAACAGCTGATGTAGGTCCGCAGGTTCAATTGTTGCAAAATCAATTGGCTGTTCAGCAATCTCAACTCAATAATTTATTACAGGAAAAAAAGCGGATTGAAAATTTGATCAGTAAAGATGCAGCTACGGGTAAGCAACTGGATGATATGAATGCACAGATTGATGTAGTAAGAAAACAAATGAATGTTACACAACAACAAATTGCTGTTCAGCGTAGTAACGTATCAACACAAAACAGAAGTATATTAAGTGAAAACAAACCACTTCAGAAACGTGTAGAACAACTCAATGATCAGATTAAGCGATCAAATATTGTGAACCCGATTAATGGAACTGTACTTACAAAATATGCAGAAGCAGGTGAACTTACATCAACCGGAAAAGCATTATATAAAATTGCTGATCTCAATGTGATGAAGTTGAGAGCTTATTTAACTGGCGATCAACTTTCGCAGGTTAAGTTGGGTCAACAGGTGAAAGTAATGGTTGATGATGGGAAAAATAAATACAGGGAGCTTGCCGGTACCATCACATGGATTTCAGATAAAGCAGAATTTACACCAAAAACTATTCAAACAAAAGAAGAAAGAGCCAATCTGGTATATGCTATGAAAATTAATGTAAAGAATGATGGGTATTTAAAAATCGGCATGTACGGAGAAGTGCTTTTAAAATAATTCAATGCCGGCAGTTACAGTTCAACATATCATCAAAACATACAACAGTAAAAAAGAAAAGGTTACTGCATTAAATGATCTTTCGTTTAATGTAAACAATGGAGAGTTGTTTGGTATTATTGGACCGGATGGGGCTGGTAAAACTTCTTTGTTTCGTATACTTACAACATTGCTGCTTGCCGATAGCGGAACAGCAACGGTTGATGGGTTTGATGTTGTTAAGGATTATAAAGAAATACGCAAGAGGGTGGGATATATGCCGGGCCGGTTTTCTTTATATCCCGATTTAACTGTTCTTGAAAACCTGAATTTCTTTGCAACTATTTTCAATGCATCTGTAGAAGAAAATTATGATTTAATTAAAGATATCTTTTCACAAATTGAACCATTTAAAAACAGAAAAGCAGGTCAGCTTTCCGGGGGAATGAAACAGAAGCTGGCATTGAGTTGTGCGTTAATTCATCGCCCATCAGTATTGTTTCTTGATGAACCAACAACAGGTGTTGATGCTGTTTCAAGAAAAGAATTCTGGGAAATGCTTAAACGACTTAAACAACAAGGCATCACTATTCTTGTTTCAACACCTTATATGGATGAAGCTGCATTGTGTGACAGGGTTGCTTTAATTCAAACAGGCTCAATCATGTCCATTGATACACCCGGGCAGATTGTAAAATCATTTGGAAAAACATTATGGGGAGTACGATCTGAAAATATGTTGCATTTACTCAACGATTTAAATTCATTTGATGAAGTGGATAGGGCTTATCCTTCCGGTATTTATCATCATGTTATTATGAATGATGGAGGAAATAAAGAGTTGCTTCAACAATATCTAATCAGTAAATATCCTGATGTGGAAATTATCGAGATTGAACCGGATATTGAAGATTGTTTCATGCAATTGATGCAGAATTAATATGGAAAACGATTTCATTATATCAGCCGAAAAATTAACTAAACGCTTTAATGAGTTTACAGCAGTTGATGCTATAACGTTTGATATACAAAAAGGAGAAATATTTGGTTTTCTTGGAGCAAATGGTGCAGGAAAAACAACAGCTATGCGTATGCTCTGCGGTTTATCAATGCCTACAAGCGGTAAAGCAAAAGTAGCAGGCTTTGATGTGTATAAACAAAATGAAGAAATCAAAAAGAACATTGGTTACATGAGCCAGAAGTTTTCTTTGTATGAAGATTTAACAGTGAAAGAAAATATGCAATTCTATGGAGGTATTTATCATATGGATGATACATTCATAAAACAAAAAACGGCATTCATACTTGATCATTTGCATTTGCAAAAAGAAGCGAATAAACTGGTAAAATCGTTGCCATTAGGGTGGAAACAAAAACTGGCTTTTTCAGTTGCAGTGTTTCATGAACCTGAAATAGTATTTCTTGATGAGCCAACAGGAGGTGTAGATCCTGTTACCCGTCGGGAATTTTGGAATATGATTTACCAGGCAGCAGAAAATGGCATCACCATTTTTGTTACAACGCATTATATGGATGAAGCGGAATATTGTAACCGGGTAAGTATAATGGTTGATGGCAGAATAGAAGCTTTGGATACACCTGCTCAACTGAAAAAAGAACATGATGCAGCATCTATGGATGAAGTGTTTTTAAAATTAGCAAGAAGAGCTAAAAGAATTGAAAGTTGAAAATGAATAATTGAAAACAAGGAAATCATGAAAGAGAGTATAGCAGCTTCAAAATCTGTTTCTTTTGCAATGAAGATTGTAAATGTATATAAATTGCTGTGTATAGAAAAGAAGGAATTTGTTTTATCCAAAAAATTATTAAAAAGCGGAACAGCAGTAGGTGCATTAATCAGAGAAGCCGAACATGCAGAATCAAAAGCTGACTTTCTGCATAAAATGAATATTGCTTTAAAAGAAGCTAATGAAACAGAGTACTGGCTTTTGTTGCTTTCGGAAGGCGATTACTTAAATAAAGAATTGTACACTGAACTTGGTAATGAATGCAACGAGTTGATAAGATTATTAGCTAGAATTGTAAAAACAACTAAGACAAACTTAGGTAGATGAAACATAATTCTCCATTTTCCATTTTCCATTCTCCTTTTTTCGCCTTTGTTAAAAAAGAATTCCTGCACATCTGGAGGGATAAGCGAACAACGATTATTTTATTGGGTATGCCTGTTGTTCAGATTATTATTTTTGGTTTTGCTCTTACCAATGAAGTAAAAAATTCAAAAATTGCAATTTTGGATCAATCAAAAGACATAGCAGCTATTTCGCTCATTAATGAAATAGAAGCAAGTAATTATTTTGAAATAAATCAGTATCTCACTTCCTATAAAGAAATTGAATCTGCATTCAGAAAAGGAAAGATCAAATTAGCAATTGTTATACCTGATAATTTTGGAGAAGATCTGAAGCATTTTAATAAAACAACTGTTCAGTTAATTGCTGATGCATCTGATCCCAATGTGGCCAATACCCTTACCAATTATGCAACTGCAGTAATAATGGATTATCAGAATCGCATTACATCTAATCAGAAATTGCCCTATACAATTAGTACAGAAACCAGGATGTTATATAATCCACAATTGAAAGGTGCCTATAATTTTGTTCCGGGTGTTATGGCTATGGTGCTGCTGCTTGTGTGTACCATGATGACTGCAATTACCATTGTACGGGAAAAAGAAATGGGCACAATGGAAATTATGCTTGTTTCTCCAATGAAACCACAATTGGTGGTTTTTGCAAAAGCGGTTCCTTATTTATTATTGTCATCAATCAATATTGCAAGTATTCTGTTATTAAGTGTCTTTGTTCTGGAAGTTCCTATTAATGGAAGTCTTGTATTGCTGGTGCTTGAAAGTTTATTATTTACACTGGTGTCTTTATCATTGGGATTGCTTATTTCTTCCGCATCCGATTCTCAACAGGCTGCAATGTTTATTTCACTGGTTGCATTATTCCTTCCTACAGTCATGCTGAGTGGATTTATGTTCCCCATTGAAAACATGCCATTGCCACTAAGAACAATTTCAAATATTGTTCCTGCAAAATGGTACTATAGCATTGTAAAATCAGTAATGATTAAGGGATTAAATATCAGTGGCGTTTGGAAAGAAACACTTGTTTTGTGTGGTATGTTAACTTTTTTCCTCACAGTAGCTGTAAAACGATTTAAAATACGTTTACAATAAATAGCAAGGTTTTATAAATGAATATTAACTGATGCGAACATTAAAATTTTTATTGCAAAAAGAATTCAGGCAAATCTTCCGGGATCCTTCAATCCTGCGAATCATTTTTATAATGCCTGTTATTCAGTTAATGATTCTTCCATGGGCAGCTGATTATGAAATCAAAAACATAAAACTGGCAGTAACCGATCAGGATCATTCAACATATTCCCGTCAACTGATTTCTAAAATAACATCATCTGGATATTTTCAACTTACATATTATTCATCTTCCTATGAACAGTCATTACATCAGATAGAAGATGATAAAGCCGATTTGATTTTAGAAATTCCATCTTCATTTGAAAAAACGCTTATAAAAGAAAGTGAAGCCAAATTATTTATTGCCAGTAATGCCATAAACGGGGTTAAAGGAAATTTAGGAAGTGCCTATTTAAGAAGTATCATCCAGGATTTTAACAGGGAGGTAAGATTAGAATGGATTCAATTTCCACGTTTCAGTCCTCAAACGCAAATTGAAGTCACCACATCTAACTGGTATAACCCGTTGTTTGATTATAAATATTTTATGGTGCCGGGGATATTGGTCCTGTTACTGACAATGGTAGGTGCTAATTTAACAGCAATCAATATTGTAAAAGAAAAAGAAATCGGAACAATTGAACAGATCAATGTTACACCGGTTAAAAAGCATCTGTTTATTATTGGTAAATTAATACCCTTCTGGATTTTGGGGATGGTAGTACTTACTTTAGGATTACTCATTTCCAGGTTAATGTATGGCATTGTACCCCTTGGCGGATTTTTTACCATCTATGTTTTTGCATCTGTTTATTTGCTAGCCGTTTTAGGATTAGGTCTACTTATTTCAACCGTTGCTTCAACTCAGCAGCAGGCCATGCTCATTTCATTTTTCCTGATGATGATTTTTATTTTGTTGGGTGGATTGTATACCTCAATAGAAAGTATGCCGGTTTGGGCACAATGGATTACCAGATTTAACCCGGTTAGTTATTTTATTGAAGTAATGCGTATGGTAGTATTAAAAGGGAGTGGATTAGCTGATATTAAACAGCAAATGCTCATTATGTTTGGTTTTGCTGTAGTTTTAAACGGCTGGGCTGTTATTAATTACAGGAAACGTAGCTAAAATTTGGAGCAGCCAAATAATTCTTTAAATTCGGGTAATACAAAACAATTGCTTTATGATAAAAATTTCTGAACTCAAAGAAGGTGATATAATAATGGTAGATAATGAAGGCACCACTATGGAAGGAGAGGTGCTTGAAGTAAATAATGCACAAAAACTGGCATTGATTGAAACCAATGGGCAACAGGAATTCTGGTACAGTGGTGATGTGCTGAGCCCTATCCCCTTAAATGATGAAAGCCTGCAGAACCTCAGTTTTGAGCGCCATGAAAATGAAGATGGCACTGTAAAGTATATGAAAGGGGCTTTTCGTTTACAGATTGAAAAAAAAGACGATTTTAATCATCTTAGCTTCTGGTACAGAGAAGACAGGCGCCATGTGAACGAGCCCATTTCCGTACATCAATTCCAGAATTATTATCTCAATATGACCAAAGTACACTTGACAAAAGAGCCTATTTAACAGGGTAAAAGCATATTTTTTGCCTCTGAACAGCAATTTTTTTAAAGAATTGTTTCAGAGGCTATTTTTTTTGTATTCTTTTCCGGAAATCCTCCTATCTTTGCGACCCCAAAAAGTATGGCGAAACAAGCACTTATTAAACAGGATGGAGTTATTTTAGAAGCATTAAGTAATGCTATGTTTCGGGTACGGCTAGAAAACGGGCATGAAATACTGGCAACTATCTCAGGAAAAATGAGGATGAATTACATCCGTATTCTTCCCGGCGATAAAGTTGGTGTGGAAATGAGCCCATATGATTTAAGCAGGGGGAGAATTATTTTCAGATATAAATAATGCTTAACGCTGCAAGCCGCAAGCTTAACTAAGAAAAAATAAAACGATGAAAGTTAGAGCATCCATCAAAAAACGCAGTGTTGATTGCAAAATCGTTCGCAGAAAAGGCAAACTGTATGTAATTAACAAGAAGAATCCACGCTTTAAGCAGCGCCAGGGGTAAAAACAAGGAGCAATATGCAATAAGCAAATTGCCAATTTGAATTAAAAGAAATAAATAATAATAATTTATGGCTCGTATTGCCGGTGTTGATTTACCAAAGAATAAAAGAGGAGAAATAGGATTAACCTATATCTATGGCATTGGCCCCTCAACTGCCCGTTACATTCTGGAGAAGGCTGGAATTGATGTAAATAAGAAAGTAAATGCATGGGATGATGAGGAATTAAATGCAATTCGTAACACTATTACCAATGAATTTAAGGTAGAAGGTCAGTTACGTAGTGAAGTGCAAACTAGCATCAAGCGTTTGCTTGATATTGCCTGTTACCGTGGTTTACGCCATCGTAAGGGTTTACCACTCCGTGGACAGCGTACTAAAACAAACAGCCGTACACGTAAGGGTAAACGTAAAACAGTTGCAGGTAAAAAGAAAGCAGCTAAGAAGTAATAAAATACAAGAGCTGTTAGCTTATAGCTATCAGCTTTTAGTTTTTAATATGCACCAGTTCTTTCAGATCAATTACAGATGCAAGGTGCAGGTGGAGTGTTGATCTGGTTTCGTTTTTTTAACGGGATTATTATAAAAAAAGATTACCTAGGTTAATTTAATTATGGCAAAAGCACAACAACAACAGCTCAGCGCTAAAGCAGCAGCTAAAAAAAGAGTGGTAAAAGTGGAAACGCATGGTGATGCACACGTTACTGCAAGTTTTAATAACATTATTATTAGCTTAACCAACAAACAAGGTCAGGTTATTTCATGGAGCAGCGCCGGTAAAATGGGCTTTAAAGGTTCCAAGAAAAACACACCTTATGCAGCACAGGTAGCAGCAGCAGAAGCAGCTAAAAAAGCTTTTGAAGCTGGTGTTAAACGTGTTGATGTATATGTAAAAGGACCCGGTTCAGGAAGAGAAAGTGCTATCCGTGCCATTGCACAGAGCGGCATTGAAGTAACAAACATTAAAGATGTTACTCCTTTACCTCACAACGGTTGCCGTCCTCCTAAGAAAAGAAGAGTTTAATATAAGTACGAGGTACGAAGTACAAAGTGCGTTTTTCGTACCTCGTACTTCGTATTTTGTACCTAAGACATATTTGAATCGCCAAGATTCATTCATTTTAATAAAGGGTGCTTGATTGATTTTTTAACGCTTTTACGGATCAATGCACCGGTTTCTAAAAAGCGTAAATGAATATAAACTATGGCACGTTACACAGGTCCTAAGACCAAGATCTCTCGTATTTTTGGCGAACCCATTTTGGGTAATGGTAAGTGGTTGAACAAAAACAGCAACCCCCCAGGCCAGCATGGCGCACAACGTAAGCGTAAAACTTTAGGTGAATATGCTTTACAGTTGCGTGAAAAACAAAAAGCCAAATACACTTACGGCTTATTAGAAAAACAATTCCGCAAAACATTTGAAGAAGCAGCACGCTTAAAGGGTGTTACTGGTGAAAACCTCATCCGTTTGCTGGAAGCCCGTTTGGATAATTCAATTTACCGTTTGGGTATTGCTCCAAGTCGCCCGGCTGCACGCCAGTTGGTAAGTCACAAACACATTACTGTAAACGGAGAAGTGGTGAACATCCCTTCTTACAGTTTAAAACCAGGTGATGTTGTGAGTTTAAAAGACAAGAGCAAAGAAAATGTTTCTGTTACCGGTTTACTGAAAGGAAAAAATCCAAAGTTTAACTGGTTAGATTGGAACGAAGCTGAAATGAAAGGAACATTTATTGCTTTCCCTGAAAGAGAAAGTATTCCTGAAAATATAAAGGAACAACTGATTGTGGAATTATACAGTAAGTAATAATAATGGGCTATTTGCTCAATAGAATTACCGAACGTATAAGTGAGTGACACAACAGGAGTTGATAAAAGATACTATAGCTGGTATCATATTTAAAAAAAGTAAAACAAAACATTTATGGCTATTTTGAATTTCGTTAAACCAGACAAAATTGTACTTCAGAAAGCAACAGATTTTGAAGCACAGTTTGAATTTCGTCCGCTGGAACCGGGATATGGTGTTACTATTGGTAATGCTTTACGTCGTGTGTTGCTGAATTCATTGGAAGGCTATGCAATTACAGGTATTAAAATTGAAGGAGCTGACCATGAGTTTGCTACCATTAAAGGGATTACGGAAGATGTGGTTGAAATGATCCTGAACCTGAAGCAGGTACGTTTTAAGAAAAATGTAGAGCATGAAGTAAATCATGAAAAAATTACTTTAAGCCTTAAAAATAAAACAGAGTTTACAGCTGCCAATATTGGTGAAGCTACTCAGAGTTTTGAAGTAATGAATCCAGAGTTACTGATTTGCACAATGGACCCAAGTGCGAAGTTGGATATTGAAATCAATATTTCAAGAGGCCGTGGTTATGTACCGGCTGAAGATAATAAACCAAAAGAAGCTGTTTTTGGATTTATTGCAACCGATTCAATTTTTACTCCCATTAAGAATGTAAAATATTCTATTGAAAATACCCGTGTGGAGCAACGCACAGATTTTGAAAAGCTGATCATGGAAGTGGTAACTGATGGTACTATTCATCCGGAAGATGCTGTAAAACAGGCAAGCCGTATTTTGATTCAGCACCTGATGATTATTACAGATGAGAATATTACGTTTGATAATAAAGAAGAGAAGAAAGAAGATGTGGTTGATGAGCAAATGCTTCAGTTACGTAAAGTATTGAAGACGCCTTTAGAAGATCTTGATCTTTCTGTACGTGCATTCAATTGTTTGAAGGCTGCCAAGATTAACTCATTAAGTGAGTTGGTACAATACGAGCAGGAAGACCTGATGAAGTTCCGCAACTTTGGCCAGAAGTCATTAGCTGAAATTGAGCAGGTGTTAGGCGAAAGAGGCTTACACTTTGGTATGGATCTTCAGAAAATGGGATTAGATAATATTGATTAAAGAGGAGCCCCTCTAAATCTCCCCCGAGGGGAGACTTGAAAGGCAACAGTATAAGTATTTAGGAAAAGGCTGTAATTCCTGACACGGTACAGCTTATTTATAACAAAGATTGATGTTAGATAATTTTTCATTATCAATTATCAATTGTCAAATTAAAAACGTCATGCGTCACGGAGACAAAATTAAAAATCTGAGTCGTACCGCTTCTCACAGAAAAGCGTTACTTACAAACCTTGCTATTGAGCTTATCAGACATAAGCGTATTGTTACAACTTTAACCAAAGCAAAAGCATTACGTACATGGGTAGAGCCACTGATTACAAAAGCAAAAGACAACTCAACGCATTCACGCCGGGTTGTATTCAGTTATTTGCAGAACAAGGAAGCGGTAACTGAATTGTTCAGCACAGTTGCAGAAAAAATTGCCAGCCGCCCCGGTGGTTATACACGTATCCTGAAGTTGGGAATCCGTGTAGGTGATAATGCAGAAAAAGCCATGATTGAACTGGTTGATTTCAATGAAATCTACGGTAAAGGAAAAGGTGAAACTGCGGCTCCTGCTAAGAAAACACGTCGTGCAGGAAGTGCAAAGAAAAAAGCTGAAGAAAAAGCTCAGGATGCAACTGCCCCAGCAGAAGAAACAAAAACAGAAGAAAAAGAAGCTGAATAAGTTTCATGTTGATAAAAATCTGATAAAGGGGCAGGACATTTGGTTCTGCCTCTTTTATTTTGCACATAATTATGACACAACCACACAAGCCGACAGGAACACAAACAGCAATCTTAATGCTGGAAGACGGAAATGTTTTTTACGGAAAAGCATTTGGAAAAATTGGTACTACAACCGGTGAAATTTGTTTTAATACTGGAATGACAGGTTATCAGGAAGTTTTTACTGATCCCAGTTATACCGGACAGATTGTAATTATGAATAATGTGCACACTGGTAACTATGGCACATTTGTAAAAGATGTTGAAAGTAATAGTGTAAAGATTAAAGGATTGATTGGCCGTAACCTTGAAGATCGTTACTCAAGATATTTTGCTGACCAATCATTGCAGCAATATTTAGAAGCGCAGAACATTGTTTCAATTGAAGATGTGGACACCAGGGCGCTTGTAACACATGTACGCACAAAGGGTGCAATGAATTGTATTATCTCTTCAGAAATACTGGACGAAGCTACATTGAAAGAAATACTGGCTAAAGTGCCTTCTATGGAAGGGTTGGAATTAGCCAGCACCGTTAGTACAAAAGAAGCTTTTATTATGGGTGATGAAAAAGCACCAATAAGAATTGCAGTGATGGATTTTGGTACTAAACTGAATATTCTGCAATGTATGGTTGACCGTGGAGCATATCTGAAAGTTTTCCCTGCAAAATCAAAGATGGATGAGTTAAAAGCTTTTAACCCTGATGGATATTTTATTTCAAATGGCCCCGGTGATCCTGCAAGTATGGATTATGCCATTGAAACAGTAAAAGCAATTATTAACGAAAAGAAACCAACATTTGGAATTTGCCTTGGGCATCAATTGTTGGCTTTGGCTAATGATATTCCAACTTTCAAAATGCATCATGGGCACAGAGGATTAAATCATCCTGTAAAAAATATGATTACAGGTTTATGTGAAATCACCACACAGAATCATGGCTTTGGAGTAGACCCGGAAGCAGTACGTAAAACAGCCAATGTTGAAATTACACATGTGAATTTGAATGATGAATCTATTGAAGGCATTCGGTTAAAAGATCGTCCGGCATTTTCTGTTCAATATCACCCTGAAAGTACACCCGGACCGCATGACAGCCGGTATTTATTTGATGATTTTATAAAAATGATTAAAGAGAATTTGAACTGATATGAAAGCCCCTGCATCAGGGGCTTTTCTTATATTTACGATATGAAGAAAATAGCCATCATTAATGGTCCCAATTTGAATCTGCTTGGAAAAAGAGAAACAGATATTTATGGTAACAAGTCATTTGAAGATTTTTTAAATGAGTTGAAGCTGAAATTTTCTTCAGTAGATTTTCATTATTACCAAAGCAATATTGAAGGTGAATTAATTAATGAACTGCAACGGGTAGGGTATAATTATGATGGAATTATTTTCAATCCCGGTGGATATACTCATACCTCTGTAGCAATAGGTGATGCTATTGCTGCAATTAAAACACCCGTTGTAGAAGTACACATCTCAAATGTACATGCAAGGGAAGATTTCAGAAAACTTTCACATGTAAGTGGAAAAGCTGTGGGAAGTATAATAGGATTGGGTTTGAAAGGGTATGAGTTGGCTGTAACTTATTTTCTTTCTTAGTTTTTTTTCTGTTCAGGTACAAAAAAACTTTCATTCTTCAATAGGGTATACTGCGTGCCAAAATATTTATTTAATACTATTCTGAAAGTATTTGCAGGGCAAAGTGAATCATACAGTAAATCATATTTTTTATCAGGGAAGTATATAGCATTCATGTTTTGATACATGAGTTTCTGCCCTTCGTGTGTATAGTACCTGAAACCATGATCACCTTCTACTATAATGATTGTGTTTTTTTTATTGTGAGTTTGAATGTATGTTACAATTTCAATAATTAGTTTATCAGCATAATAGAGTTGATTTTTATATTTACTTAAAAGATCTTTATTATCAGTTACAACTGTTTTAATCGGGGGTAATAATATTCCAGTACTGTCATAAATAAAGGGGTCGTGTGGAATACTAAAATGGCCGTATACAAACTTATTTTGCTGAGTAAAAGTTGTGCTTTCCTTTACTTTTGACATGGTGTAATTTAAGTAAGTGTTTTTTTTCTTATTTCTTTCTTCAACTGTTTTTAACTGACTTTTAAAAAAAATATTAAGTTTAGTATATGTAATATTCCAAAAAAGATCCCTGTAGATTCTGCCCGGTAAAGTTTTGTAGAAATAGTGGTATATTCTGTATTGATTAAAAGTTGGCTCAAGAGGCCAATCTTTATTATCAAAAGAAATTGGTTGATATTGAAATATCTTATATCGTTCTTTTTTTAAAATTGCAGTTAATGAGTTATTTAAAACAGAATTTGTTGACCAGAAGTAAGACTTCGTATCATTTAAAACAGGTATTAACGCTGTAGGTAAATAAACCATATTAAAAGTGGTGGAAATAGAGTGTACTGTCCAACTGTAATTTGACTCTGCATTTGCAGCCACATAAAATCCTTTAGAAGTCAAGAAGCTATCGATTCTGGAGTTATCTATATCCCAAGCTGTTTTTAAGGCTTTTGTAGAAGACATTTCATCAAAAACGAGAAAATAAATATCGGGCTTTAAAGAATCTGAGACAATTTTTGAAGGGTTATATTCATTATAAACAGCAAACCTGTAATCTATTAAGTTTTTTGATTCTTTATTAATATGATATTTATAAATACTTGCCGGAATTTCTGATAAATTCAATACTATCATTAACGAGTTTAAATAAAGTGTAGTTCCGGTTAAATTTGCTTTTAGTGTTTTAAAATAAACAAATAAGAAAAGCAGAGATAACGAAAGCAAGGGTAGCAGAAATTTATATTTATTGATAAAAGATCCTGGAAATAATTCTTTTAATGTATCATGCAAATATCCAAAACCAAGAATAAGTACAAATAGAATAAATGTAAATACTGCTGATTTTTGTGATGAATTTAGAAATAATTTAATTATAAGAAAACAGATACTAATACTAAACAATATAAACACAAAATTATAGAAAGTAGGTTTAAGTAGTAAAAATCCAAAAAGTTCATTATACCCAATATATATAAAGAAAACCGGAAGTAAAATCAAATGAAATGAATAAGTTTTAAGGGACTTTAATATTGCCTGATATGTTTTCATCTATTTAATTAAGTAATTGCTAATACCGAAGGTGACTGTATTTTCTTTTAAATTAGAGTTTTAAAACACTAAGAGTTTAAATATTTATAAAACACGAATTCTTGTTTTTATAGAAAAGAAATTAAAGAACTTGAAAAGTTAATTAATTGATCTGTGTTAAAAACATTTCATTTTTTAAAAAAAGTTTAAGCTTACATTTTAAGACTTTATTTATTAGTAACTAAAAGTTTAATAAAAATAGTTAAAAGTGCTTTTAATTATTCATAAA
>Ga0209797_10000648_pt1 | contig 17387 bp, 14 predicted proteins | sample DOMMetBare3Fresh_2_FD_187472 | JGI IMG/M metagenome (GOLD analysis project Ga0209797, IMG submission 187472) | Wetland sediment microbial communities from St. Louis River estuary, USA, under dissolved organic matter induced mercury methylation -... | ecosystem: Environmental > Aquatic >... | reverse complement strand
CGTTGGGGTCGCGCTCGCCGCCGAGGAAGAGCACCTTGGCCAGCTCGACCGTCTTCTGCGGCAGAGTCCACAGTGCCTGGGCGGTGCCCTTGAGGACGCCGCCGATCCCGGTCACCGTCTCCTTGACGGCGTCCACCGGCCCGGACCGCTGCATGACCGTGCTCGGCGTCACGCCGAGGAATCCGACCCGGGTGGTGGCCCCGGTGTCGGGGTCAGGCCGGTCGACGGCGGCGGGCGTGACGGTGACCTCCTGGCGCGCGCCGGCCCGCTCGAAGGTCAGCCGCAGGTCAGCGCCCGCGGCAGCCCGGATGCGCGCGGAGATCTGGGCCCACGCGTCGACCGGGGTGCCGTCGACGGCCACGATCCGGTCGCCGGCCCGCAGCCCGGCGGCGGCGGCGGGGCTGACCGGGTCGGTCGAGGTGCAGCCGGCGGACGCCTTCGCCGGCACGCAGGTCGACACCTCGGTCAGGGTGGTGCTTGGCGTCGGGGAGCCCAGCGCCATGAAGACGAACAGCAGCAGGGCCGCCCCGATGACGAAGTGCATGAACGACCCGGCGGCCAGCACCACGCTGCGCTGACCGGCGGGTGCCCGGAAGAAGGCCCGCGGCTCGTCCTCGGCCTCGACCTGGTCGAGCTCGGTCATGCCGACGATCCGCACGTAGCCACCGGCGGGGATCGCCTTGACGCCGTACTCGGTCTCGCCCCGACGGACCGACCACAGCTTGGGGCCGAAGCCGACGAAGAACTCGGTGACCTTCATCCCGAACCGGCGCGCGGCCGCGAAGTGCCCCCACTCGTGGACCATGACCGAGATCAGCAGCAGCAGGACGAAGCCCACGATGCCCAGCAGGTTGCTCATCCGACGGGACTCCCGGTCAGCTCGTGCGCGCGGACCCGGGCCCACGCGTCGGCGGCCAGGACGTCGTCCAGCGATCCGGCGCGGTCGTCCTGGTGCTCCCTGAGAGTGTCGGCCACGGTGTCCACGATCCTGAGGAACGGCAGGCGTCCGGCGAGGAACTCCCCGACCGCGACCTCGTTGGCCGCGTTGTAGACCGCGGGTGCCGTCCCGCCCCGGCGGGCCGCCTCGCGCGCGAGTGCGACCGCCGGGAACGCCGCGTCGTCGAGGGGCGCGAACTCCCAGGCGTGGGCGGTGCTCCAGTCACAGGCGGCCGACGCGTCCGGGACGCGGTCGGGCCAGGCGAGGGCGAGCGCGATCGGCAGGCGCATGTCCGGGGGGCTGGCCTGCGCGAGCGTCGAGCCGTCGACGAACTCGACCATCGAGTGGACCACCGACTGCGGGTGCACCACCACGGCGATCCGGTCCAGGGGCAGGTCGAACAGCAGGTGCGCCTCGATCAGCTCCAGCCCCTTGTTCACCAGGGTGGCGCTGTTCACGGTGACCAGCGGTCCCATCGCCCAGGTCGGGTGGGCCAACGCCTGCTCGGGAGTCACCTCCGCCAGCTCGTCGCGGCTGCGCCCGCGAAACGGCCCGCCGGACGCCGTCAGCACCAGGCGGCGCACCTCCTCGGACCGACCACCGCGCAGGCACTGGGCGAGCGCCGAGTGCTCGGAGTCGACCGGGACGATCTGCCCGGGTCGGGCTCGCTCCTTGACCAGCGGGCCGCCCACGATCAGCGACTCCTTGTTGGCCAGCGCGAGGGTGCGGCCGGCGTCCAGCGCCGCCAGCGTGGCGGTCAGCCCGGCCGCCCCCGGCAGCCCGTTGAGCACCACGTCGCACGGCCAGGCCGCCACCTCCGCGGTGGCGTCGGGGCCGGCCAGGATCTTCGGCAGCGCCGCGCGGCCGTGCTCCCAGCCGTGCGCCGTGGCGGCGGCGTACAGCGCGTCCTGCAGGTCGCGGGCGGCGGTAGCCCGGGAGACGGCGACGACCTGCACGCCCAGCTCGAGGGCCTGGGCGGCGAGCCGGTCGACGCTGTCGGCGGAGCCGCCGCCGGCCGCCAGGCCGACCACGCGGAAGCGCTCCGGGTTGCGGCGCACGACGTCGACCGCCTGGGTACCGATCGAGCCGGTCGACCCGAGGAGGACGACGTCGCGCGGGGAGGTCACCCGTTCATTGTCGCGTATGCGGGATCCGGCCGCCCTCCTGCGACGGCGCGCCGGCCGTCGCGGGGCTCCGGCTGAGCCTCGTCGATCCCCACGCGCGCGTGCAGCCGGGCGAGCGGGGCGGGCGCCCACCAGTTCCACCGGCCGAGCAGGCGCATGGTGGCCGGCACCAGCAGGGCCCGGACGACGGTGGCGTCGACGACGATGGCGATGGCCACCCCGACCCCGATCATCTTGATGAAGGTCACCCCCGACGTGGCGAACGCCCCGATGACCACCACGAGCAGCAGCGCGGCGCTGGTGATGATCCGGCCGGTGCGCTGCAGCCCGACGGCGACCGCCTGGGCGTTGTCGCCGGTGCGCAGCCACTCCTCGCGGATCCGGCTGAGCAGGAAGACCTCGTAGTCCATCGCCAGCCCGAACGCGATGGCGAACATCAGCACCGGCTGGCTCGCCTCGACCGAGCCGACCGAGGTGAAGCCCAGCAGGCCCGACCCGTAGCCGTCCTGGAAGATCCAGACCACGGCGCCGAACGCGGCACCCAGGCTGAGCACGTTCATCAGCACCGCCTTGATCGGCAGCACGACCGAGCCGAAGGCCAGGAACAGCAGCAGGAGCATGCCCCCGACCACCCAGAGCAGGGCCCACGGCAGCGTCCGGCCGATGGCGGCCAGGGTGTCCGCGTTCGCCGCGGTGAGCCCGCCGACCGCCACGTCCGAGCCCGCCGGCCCGGGCACCGCGCGCACCGTGTCGACCAGGGCCCTGGCCCGCTCCGACACCGGGTCCGGCGCGTAGGTCAGCGACAGCCGAGCGGTGTCACCGGCGAGGCCGGCGGCCGCGACCGACGTGACCCCGGGCACGGCGGCCAGCCGGTCGGCGTACCCCTGCAGCTCGGGGCCGGCGTCGGCGGCAGGCCCCGCCAGCCGCACGACGACGTCGATCGGCCGGGTGGCGGAGCCCGGGAAGGACCGCTCGAGGACCTCGGCGGCGACTCGCTCCTCGGTGCCGACCGGCAGGACGCGGGCGTCCGGGCTGCCGAACGCGACCCTGAGGAACGGCGTGCCCATCGCGACGAGCACGACGGTCAGTCCCGCCACCACCAGGACCGGACGGCGCATCACGGCGCTCGCGATCGCGTGCCACGCGCCCCGGTCCGGGGCCTGGACCTCCGACTGCCGCCGCCGCGCCGCGCCCGGCAGCGGCACCCGCAGCGCGTTCACCCGCTCACCGAGGACGGCGAGGATGGCCGGCAGCACGGTGAGCGAGCCCACCATCGCGACCAGGACGGCGGCCACCCCACCGAACCCCATGGACCGCAGGAACCCGAGCGGGAAGAGCAGCATGGCTGAGAGGGCGAGGGCGACGGTGAGTCCGGAGAACAGGACCGTGCGTCCCGCGGTCACCATCGTGCGGACCACCGCCCGCTCCGTGTCGTGACCGGCCGCCAGCTCCTCGCGGAAGCGGCTGACCACGAACAGGGCGTAGTCGATCGCCAGGCCGAGGCCCAGCATCGTCACGATGTTCACCGCGAAGACGGACACGTCGGTGGCGAGGGAGATGACCCGCAAGGCGGTGAACGCCCCCAGGACGGCGAGCCCGCCGATGGCGAGCGGGAGGCTGGCCGCGGCCAGTCCGCCGAAGACGACCACGAGCAGCACGAGCAGGACCGGGATGGACAGCGACTCGGCCCGGGCGATGTCCGCGGAGACCTGGTCGTTCACCGCGAGGCTGGTGGGGACCGGCCCGCCGCGCAGCGTCTCCAGACCGCTCGCCGCCGGCGCCACCAGGTCGTCGGCGATCCGCTCGTACGCGGCCTCACGCCCGGCGTCGTCCACACCGGCCAGCCGCAGGGCGACGTAGGTGGTCCGCCCGTCGTCGGCCACCAAGGCGGGTGCGCCGCCGGTCGACCAGTACGACGTCGCGGCGACGACGGCGTCGTCCGGCAGGCGGTCCAGCAGACCCACGACCGTGTCACGGTAGGCCGGCTGGTCCACGGTCGGTCCCCCGACTGCGGCCCGGTAGACGACGACGGCGTCCACGGCGTCGCGGCCCAGGGCCTGCTCGGCCAGCGCGGCGGCGCGGGTGCTCTCGCTGCCCGGGTCCTCGAAACCGCCGCCGGTCAGCCGGCCGAAGACGCCGGTCCCCCAGGCCAGCGCGACCAGGACGAAGACGGCGGCGGCGGACAGCACGGCGCGGCGACGGCGCACGGTGACGTGTCCGAGTCGTTCCAACATGGCGGTCTCCCAGCGGTCTAGAGTGGTATCGGTCAGTCACTTCGGTGACTGGTGTTTATTCGTTTCATCTGTATACTAAGTGATAAATGTTCACTCTTGTCAAGGGGGTTCGCCAATGAGTCCGTCCGGCGCCGCGCTCGCCGCTCGCACCGGCACCCGGCGGGACCGGCTGCGCGCCCAGACCCTCGACGAGATCAAGGTCACCGCCCGCCGGCTGCTGGTGGCCGAGGGACCCGCCGCCGTCACCCTGCGGGCGATCGCCCGCGAGATGGGGGTGACCGCGCCGGCGCTGTACCGCTACGTCGACAGCCATGACGCGCTGGTCGGCACCCTCGTCGGGGACCTCTACGGCGAGCTCGCCGACGCCCTGGAGGTCGCCCGCGACGCCGAGCCGGCCGGGCAGACCGGAGCGCGGCTGATGGCCGCCTCGCGGGCCTTCCGGACCTGGTCGGTGGCCCATCCGGCCGAGTTCGCCCTGCTGTTCGGCACGCCGGTCCCCGGCGTCGCCCTCCCGGACGCCGAGTCCAGCAGCGCCGCCACGGAAGGTCGGCGCTTCGGGCAGGTCTTCGCCTCGCTGTTCGCCGAGCTGTGGGCGACCCGTCCGTTCCCCGTGCCGGACGATGCCGACCTGCCGGCCTCGCTGGTCGACCAGCTCGTCGCCTACCGCGACCGCCTGGGCGTGGACCTCCCCGTCGGCGTGCTCGCGGTGTTCGTGTCGTGCTGGGTCCGGCTCTACGGCACGGTGACCATGGAGGTGTTCGGCCACCTGTCGTTCTGCCTCGACGACGCCGGCTCGCTGTTCGACCTCCAGCTGGGCGACATCGCCCAGCTGCTCGGCCTCGACCCGGCCTAGCGCTGCGGCCTAGAGGTCGATGTTGGCGAGCACGAGCACCCGCTCGTAGGTGAAGTCGTCCATGGCGTAGCGCAGGCCCTCACGGCCCACGCCGGACTCCTTGACGCCGCCGTACGGCATCTGGTCCGCCCGGAACGACGGCACGTCGCCGACCACGACGCCACCGACCTCCAGGTCGCGATGCGCCCGGAAGGCCGTCTGCAGGTCGCGGGTGAACACCCCGGTCTGCAGCCCGAACCGGCTCGCGTTGACCCGCTCCACCGCGTCGTCGAACCCGTCGAACGCGGCGATGGTCATGACCGGTCCGAACACCTCCTCGGTCGAGCACTTCGCGTCGGCGGGGACGTCGACCAGCACGGTGGGCGCGTAGGCGGCACCGTGCCGGGTCCCTCCGGCGAGCACCTTGGCGCCGCCGGCCACCGCCTCGTCGACCCAGGCTTCGACCCGCCGGGCGGCCGGCTCGTCGACGAGCGGGCCCACCTCGGTCGCCTCGTCCCACGGGTCACCAACGGCCAGCCCCTCGACCCTGGCCACGATGCGGTCGACCACCCGGTCGTACACCGCTCGGTCGACCAGCACCCGTTGGACGGACACGCACGACTGCCCCGCCTGGTAGTTGGCGAACGTGGCGATCCGGGAGGCCGCCCACTCGACGTCCGACTCGGCCGAGTAGTCGGCGCAGACGATCGCCGCGGCGTTGCCGCCCAGCTCGAGGGTCACGTGCTTGCGCGGCGCGGCCTCCATGATCGAGTATCCGACCGGGCCCGAGCCGGTGAACGACACCACGGGCAGCCGGGGATCCCGCACGAGGGCGGGCATCCGGTCGTTCGGCACCGGTAGCACCGACCACATCGCCGGCGGCAGCTCGGTCTCGGCGAGCAGCTCCCCGAGCAGCAGCGACGACAGCGGGGTCGCGGGGGCCGGCTTGACCAGGATCGGGGCGCCGACGGCGAGCGCGGGGGCCACCTTGTGCGCCACCAGGTTCAGCGGGAAGTTGAACGGCGCGATGCCCAGGATCGGCCCCTTCGGGAAACGACGGACGATCGCGGCGCGGCCGGCCAGCGCCGGCTCGGTGTCCAGCCGCATGAGCTCCCCGCCGCCGCGCTGGCGCAGCTCCTCAGCCGCCCAGCGAAACGTCGACGACGCCCGAGTCGCCTCGGCCCGGGCCCAGCGCAGCGGCTTGCCGTTCTCGGCCGTGATCAGCCGGGCGACCTCCTCGGCCCGCTCGGCCAGCCGACGTGAGACGTGCATGAGGGCCTCGGCCCGCACGCCGACCGAGAGCTGGGCCGCCGCGCGCCGGACGCCGTCCAGCGCGGCCACGGCGGCGTCCACCTGGGCCGGGTCCGGCACCGACACGGTGGCCACGAGCGAGCCGTCATAGGGGTGGTGCACGTCCAGCGTGGCGTCGCCGAAGGCGGGGCGGCCGGCCAGCCAGAACGGTCGGACCGCTGTGGGGGTGGTCATCCGGCCAGGGTAGGCGGGCCCGGACGGCCGGGACGTGGACCTCACGGACAAGACCTGGTGCTGACTAGGACGTCGTGTCCATCGTCCTCAGCCGGATCGCCAGCCAGGCCTCCGCGCGCAGGTCCGGGTCGTCGAGCGGGCGGCCGAGCAGCTCCTCGACCCGGCGCATCCGGTCGCGCAGGGTGTGCCGGTGCACCCCGAGCTCCGCCGCGGCGGCGTCCCACGACCCGTGGTGCCGCAGCCAGGCGGCCAGCGACCCGACCAGGTCCCCGCGTCGGCCCTCCAGCGGCGCGAGCAGCGACTCGGCGAAGGCCTGCCCCGCCTGCGGGTCGACCGCGGCGAGCAGCCCGTCCCCGACCAGCCGGTCGAACCAGCGCACCGGCCCCCCCGCCGTGCCGCCGCCGCCCCGGGCCCCAGCGGCCGCCCGGGCACCACCCGACGCGCGCCGAGCCTGCTGGCGGGCCGTCCGCAGGTCGGCCAGCCGGGCCGGGCCGCTGCCCCCGGCGGTGAGACCGACCAGGCAGCTCGTCGCGGTCGCGAGCGGGCCGGGCTCGTCCCTGACCAGGACGGTCAGCTCGTCCGGCCCGACCACGACCACGCGGTCGGCGGCCCCCGGCGCGGCCCGCAGTGCCTCGACGGCCGCCGTGCGCTGCGCAGCGGGTCCCGACACGACGACCACCCGAAGCGCCGAGTCGACGAGCCACGCCCAGCCGAGCCCGTCCAGCGGCAGGGCGCCCGGGTCGGCCCCCGCGGTCAGCAGGTCGAGCGCGGCCCGCTGGACGCCCGCCCGGACGACGTCGGCCGGATCGTCCCGCTCGACGTCGAGGGACAGCAGCGAGACCGCGACCGAGACCAGGGACTGCGCGGTCCGGTCCAGCGGGGCCGCCGTCCCCACGACGAGGAAGCCCCTGACCCGGCCGCGAGCCCCGAGCGGGCGAAGCCCCACCTGCTCGTCCGAACCGCCCAGCGCGGTCGCGGCGAGCAGCCCGCGCGCCCGCAGCGCCGCCACCTCCGCCGCCAGCTCCGGCGCCCGGTCGGCGGCCCCCCGCGGCGACGCGTGCACGACGGCGCCGTCCGGGTCCAGCTCGAGCACCCAGCCGTCCAGGGCTCGGGCCAGCCGGGCCACCACGGCTCCGGCGCCGTCGGGCCGCAGCGCCGCCCGGGTGAGCTCCCGCTGGGTCTCGAAGCCGCGGGCCATCGCGTCGTACTCCTCGGCCGCGAGCAGCGCGGACACCGCCTTGCTCACCGCGATGAACGGCGTGGGTGCCGGCACCTCCAGCAGCGGCAGCCCTCGACGATCGGCCGCCTCCACCAGGGCCGTCGGCGCCGCGGCGTGGGACAGGCCGACGCCCAGCCCGAAGGCGGCGACCTCGGCCTCGACCAGGCGCTGGACGAAGCCGTCGAGCGCGACCGGGTCGTCGGCGGGCAGGCGCATCCCGGTGGACAGCAGCAGCTCCCCGCCCTCCAGGAACGGCCGCGGGTCGTCCAGCTCGGAGACCGCCACCCAGCGGACCGGACGATCACGGCCGTCCGGCCCGGCGAGCCGACGCAGCCCGAGACCCGGCAGGTCGGTCACCGCTCGCACGCTCGGCGGCACGACGGGCTCCCACGAGAGAAGTGGACAGGGTGGACAAGACTACGACGACTCTTGGCCACGACGACAGGCCGCTGCTGGACGGCCGAGTGCCTATCGTGGGACCCCACCCGACGACTGGGAGCCCCCGATGCCCGAGACCACGACCCCCACCGGTGGGCCCGCCCTCCCCCAGGAGCGGCGGCTGGTGACCGAGATCCCCGGCCCGCGCTCCCGCGAGCTGTTCGAGCGGCGCGGCCAGGCCTGCGCGCGCGGGCTCGGCACGACGCTGCCGGTGTTCATCGAGCGGGCCGGTGGCGGGGTGCTGGTCGACGTCGACGGCAACTCCCTCATCGACCTCGGTGCGGGCATCGCCGTCGTGAACGTGGGCAACGCCGCCGACCACGTCGTCCGGGGCGTCAGCGAGCAGGTGGCGGCGTTCACCCACACCTGCTTCATGGTGACGCCGTACGAGAGCTACGTCGCGGTGTGCGAGGCGCTCAACCGGCTGACCCCCGGCGACCACCCGAAGCGCTCGGCGTTGTTCAACTCCGGCGCGGAGGCAGTCGAGAACGCGGTCAAGATCGCCCGCTCCTACACCAAGCGCGACGCGGTGGTGGTGTTCGAGCACGGCTACCACGGCCGGACCAACCTGACCATGGCGATGACCGCCAAGAACATGCCGTACAAGAACGGGTTCGGTCCGTTCGCCGGCGAGGTGTACCGGATGCCGCTGGCCTACCCGTTCCGCTGGCCGACTGGCCCCGAGAACGCCGGGCCCGAGGCGCTCGCCCAGGTGGTCTCCCGGATCGACAAGGAGATCGGCGCCGACAACGTCGCCGCGGTCGTCATCGAGCCGATCGCCGGTGAAGGCGGGTTCATCGTGCCGGCCGAGGGTTTCCTCCCCGGCCTCGCCGAGTACTGCCGGGCCAACGGCATCGTGTTCGTCGCCGACGAGGTGCAGACCGGGTTCGCGCGCACCGGGGCGATGTTCGCCTGCGAGCACGAGGGCGTCGTGCCCGACCTGATCGCCACGGCCAAGGGCATCGCGGGCGGCCTCCCGCTGGCCGGGGTCACCGGCCGCGCGGAGATCATGGACGCCCCGCACGTCGGCGGGCTCGGGGGCACCTACGGCGGCAACCCGGTCGCCTGCGCCGCCGCGCTCGGTGCGATCCGGACGATCGAGGAGCTCGACCTGGTCGGGCGGGCGCGGGCCATCGGCGAGCGGATGCTCCCAGCCCTGCGCGACATGCAGTCGCGCTACCCGGTGATCGGTGACGTCCGCGGCAGGGGCGCGATGGTCGCAGTCGAGCTGGTCCGCCCGGGCACCCAGGAGCCGGACCCCGCGTCGACGTCCGCGGTCGCCGCCGCCTGTCACCGGGAGGGCGTGCTCGTGCTGACCGCCGGCACCTACGGGAACGTGCTGCGCTTCCTGCCGCCGCTGGTCATGCCCGACCACCTGCTCGACGACGCCCTCGCGGTCCTCGACAAGGCGTTCGCCTCGCTCAGCGGCTGACTGGGCGGCTGACTGGGCGGCTGACTGGGCGGCGGACGGGTCAGCTGCCCCATCCCGCGAGCAGGGCCACGCCGCCCGCGGCGGCCACCATAAGCACGCCACGTCTGGCCAGCTCGTGCGCCGTCCGCCGGGCGATGAGGGAGCCGAGCAGCAGCCCGCCGATCGTGGCGGCGAGCAGCGGCCACGGTGGGGTCGCCCAGCCGACGGCGGCCACGGTCACCGCGTTCTGGGGGACGAAGACCACCTGGAGCGTCGACCTCGTCTGCGGGACGCTCCATCCCGCGTTGTCGGCGAACAGCGCGATCGGCGGCCCGCCCACCCCGCCGACGACGTTGAGCACCGAGCTGGTCACCCCGGCGCCGACGGCGCCGGCCGCCCCGTCCCCGCGCGCCCAGCGCAGGCCGCGGGCGAGCAGCGCGACCGCGAGCAGCGTGCCGGCGCCGGCCACGGCCGCGAGGAGGCGGGTGGAGGCGCCGCCCAGCCACCAGGCCACCAGGGGCGTCGCGACGACGACCGGCAGCAGCAGGCGTGCCGCATCCCGCCACCGGGTGGCTCGCCACTCCCGCACCAGTGGCGGCACGGACGCCACCGTCGCCAGCACGCAGACGACCACCACCCCGTCGCGCGGACCGAGCAGCGCGATGAGCACCGGCCCGCTGACCAGGGCGAACCCGAGTCCGGTGATGGCTTGGGCGCAGGCACCGCCGGCGACGCCGGCCAGGGCGAGGTACTCCAGGCCGGTCACGGTCGGGGACCCTACCCGGGGGTCAGGCGTCGACCGGCTCCGCCTGACGCAGGGCGGGCCGACGTCCGGCCCGGGTCACGCGTGAGCGGCAGATGCGGTGCGCCCCCCAGGCGAGCCCGCCGACGACGAGGAGGTCGCCGACGCTGAAGACGTTCGCGAGCGGAAGGGGTGCCGGCCAGGCGAAGACGTCGCCCAGCCAGGGCAGCACCGGGTCGGTCATGACACCGGAGTTGGTGAACTCGCCCGCGTCGTGGACGACGCCCGCGGCCTCGAGGGCGCCCGCCCGAGCGGGCAGCGTGCCGCCGTTCAGCGCGATGGTGACCCCGTTGCTGATCGCCCCTGCAGCGACGACGAGCAGGCCGGGGACGGCCCGGTTGACCCACAGGAAGGCGCCGGCTGCGACGTAGGTGAGCAGGTGCACGACCGAGAGCAGGGTGGGGTTGGCCCTGGGGAAGACCTCGATGATCAGGACCTGGGCGAGCAGGGCGACCAGCGGCAGCCAGGCCATCCGCAGGCGCAAGCCGGCCAGCCGACGCAGGCTCCCGCCGAACAGCACCGGCGAGAGCACGCCCAGGACGGCGCAGACGAGGATCAGCACGGCTCCCCCGCGGCGGTCTTGACCAGGCGCAGGCGCTGGTCGTGGCCCGGGCGCTGCGCGTCCGCGAGCCGGGCCAGCTGCTGCACGGCCTCGGCCGCCATCGGCCGGCCGGTGTGGTAGCCCTGCGCGGTGTCGCAGCCCATCTCGCGCAGCCAGGCGAGCGCGGCGGCGCTCTCGACCCCCTCGGCGACGACCCGCAGGCCGAGGTTGTGCGCCAGCTCGACGGTCGACCGCACGATGAGCGCGTCGTTGGTCCGCTCGTTGCTCCCGTAGTCCATGATGAACGACTTGTCGATCTTGAGCTCGTCGATGTCCAGCCGGCTCAGGTAGGTCAGGGAGGCCTGCCCGGTGCCGTAGTCGTCGATGGCGACGGCGACTCCGGTGCGGCGCAGCTCGCGCAGCACGACGGCCGCCCGACGAGGATCCGTCATGAGGCTGCTCTCGGTGATCTCCAGGGTCAGCCGTGAGGGCTGCACACCCGAATGGGTCAGCGCGGCGGCCACCCGGTCGGGCAGGTTCAGGTCGGTGAGGTGGCGCACCGAGAGGTTGACCGCCACGCCCAGCTCGAAGCCGGCCTCGCTCCACGCGCGCACCTGGGCCAGCGCCTGGTCGATGACGAACCAGGTGATCGGAGCGATCAGGCCGGTGTTCTCGGCCAGCGGGATGAACTCGTCGGGCCGGACCAGGCCACGGGTCGGGTGGTTCCACCGGACCAGGGCCTCCGCTCCGGTGACCCGGCCGTCGCGAAGGTCGATCTTCGGCTGGTACTCGACGAACAGGGCCTCGTCGTCGACCGCGGACACCAGGTCCGCCAGCAGGGCCAGCTTGGCGGGGGTGTGGGTGTCCGACTCCGGCCGGTAGACGGTGTAGCGCGCCCGGTCGCGCTTGGCCTCGTAGAGCGCAATGTCCGAGCGCTTCATCAGCGTGTAGACGTCGTCGCCGTGCTGCGGCGCCACCGAGATCCCGATGCTGGCCTGCACGACCAACCGGACGCCGGCCGCCAGGTAGGGCTGGCTGAGCACGTTGAGCACCCGGGCGGCGACCTCCTCGGCACCGGTGTGGCCCGCAGCGGCCGGCAGCAGCAGCGCGAACTCGTCCCCGCCGAGGCGGGCCACCGTCGCGCTCTCCGGTCGGCAGGCGTCGAGGCGGCGGGCCACCTCACGGATCAGGTCGTCGCCGATGTGGTGCCCGAGCGTGTCGTTGATCTCCTTGAAGTGGTCCAGGTCGATCATCATGATCGCCAGCGGCTGGCCGGTGCGCTGCGACTCGGCCAGCGCCCGCTCGGACTTCTCACGGAACAGCTGTCGGTTCGCCAGGCCGGTCAGCGGGTCGTGCTGGGCCTCCTTCTCCCGGGCCAACGCGGTGCGCGCGCTGCTGTGCACCGCGAGTACAGGTGCCGCGAGCAGGGGCAGCATCGCCGGGGAGAGCTCGACGGCCGACGCAGCCAGGGGCCCGAGCGAGACGAGCACGCCGGAGGTGGTGGTCTGGAACCGCAGGTCGTCGCGCAGGATCACGTGCACCGGCTGCCCGCTCCAGAGCGCCACCACGGTGGAGATCAGCAGGTGGTTGACGATGAAGAAGGTGAGGCCGCCGGCGAGGGCGGCCAGCATGTGCTCGGCAGGAAGGAACTCCCGATAAGGGCCGACCACCGACAGGCCGGCGAAGCCGGCGTAGACCGCGCGCGCCGCAACCAGGGTGAGGACGTACTGGCCTACGTTGAAGAAGATCTTGACCGGGTCACGGCGTGACCTCAGGTCGTCGATCAGCACGGCCAGGATCTGGAAGCCGATCGCGATGCTGAGCGGTCCGACCAGGACCAGCGCCACCGCGAAGACGGTCGAGATCGTGATGAGGTCGGTCGTGTCGTCGCCCCTGGAGATGGGGATGGGTCGCAGCTCGCCCAGGACGAGGCCGACGCCGAGCAGACCCAGGACCATCGGGTGCGCGGCGAGGTCCTCGAGGCCGGGATGGAGCGCGACGGTGAGCACCGCCAGCCCCAGGCCGACGCAGCCGACGAAGCTGATGTACAGACCCGACCGGGTCACCGGACGGCGCAAGGGAGCCGCCGGGTGTCCGGCGGCTCCCTGGGTGCGTCGCTTCAGCCCCACTTCCGGCCTGCGAGCTGCATGGCGATCAGATCGCCTCGCGTGATGGCGTCCATCAGGCTCACCACCACTTCGTTCCGGCGCCGACGACGGCGACCAGAGCGACGAGGCCGGACGCCGCGGTGACACCGCGGACAACCAGCTCCTTGCCCTTCTTCATGACCCCTCCTCGTGTCGCGCGACACATCTGTGGGGGCGTGTCCCTCGACCAGGCTGGTCGCGGTCACGGTGCCCCCCCGTTTGGTACTCGGCTTGCGCGTTGGTCCACTCGATCCCCCGAGCGGACCGTTCCTTCTCCCCCGTTCGGGGGATCCCCCCGGCGTCGCTGTCAGAGCCCCGTCGTGAGACGGACGCACAGCACGGCTATGACGGCCCTGTCAGTACCACTTGACGCCGAAGAACATGACCGGGCCGAACGCGGCGACGGCGGCGATCACCATCGCGCCGCGGACGACGATCTCCCGGGCTGCCTTCTTCATCGGTCCCTCCTGACCAGGGCCGGGGGGTCGACCTGCGGCCGACCCTCCGCGTCCCTGATCACCACATCGGCGGCCGTTCGCGGGGTTCCGTTGGGCCGTCCGGGTGATCGATCAGGCGGGGGTGCGCTCCTCCAGCCCCCAGGGCGAGCCGTACTCGACCAGCTTGTCGAGGAAGGGCCGTGGGGGCAGTGCCTCCGGCCCGAGCACCCCGCTGCCTGACCAGGCGCCCTCGGCGAGCAGCTCGAGCGCGATCACCGGGTTGACCGCCGTCTGCCAGACCACGGCCTGGGCGCCGTACTCGCGCATCGACCACTCGTTGTCGACGACGTGGTAGAGGTACACCTCGCGGCGCGCGCCGTCCGGGCCACGGCCGGTCACCCAGGTCCCCGCACACGTCTTGCCCCGCATGCGCTCGCCGAGGCCGGCCGGGTCCGGCAGGCACGCGGCCACGACGTCGCGTGGACTCACCTCGACGTCGCCCACCCGTACGGGGGTGGTCCGGTCCAGGCCGACCTTGTGCAGGACCTGCAGGACATTGATGAACTCGTCGCCCAGTCCGTACTTGAACGTGACCCGCTTGGCGTCGATCCACCGAGGCATGAGGAGGACCTCCTCGTGCTCCACGTTGACGCACTCCACCGGACCGATGCCCTCGGGGAACTCGAAGACCTCCGGCTCGGAGAACGGCGGCGTGGTGAACCAGCCGCGGCCCTTCTCGTAGACGACGGGGGGGTTGAGGCACTCCTCGATCGTCGTCCAGATGGAGAAGGACGGGGCGAAGGTGTAGCCGTCGACTTCGAGGTTGGCGCCGTCGCGCACGCCCAGCTCGTCGATCTCCGAGAACAGTTCGTCGGCGGCGTACCTGGCGAAGACGTCCGACAGCCCCGGCTCGACGCCGATCCCGACCAGCGCGAGCCGACCGAGCCGCTCCCACTCCGACGCGGCCGCGAACTGCTCGTCGCCCAGCTTGACCCCGGTGAGCGCGTAGGGCCGCGACGGGTGGGGCGACGACAGGGACATCGCCATGTCGAGGTAGTCGGCGCCGGCCGTCAGGGCGGCGTTGAAGACCGGGAGGACGAACCGGGGGTCGACGGCGTTCAGGACGTGGGTGACCCGGTGCTCACGGGCCAGCCGGGCGACCGCGGCGGCGTCGGACGCGTCGACCTGGGCGGCGACGAACCTCGGATCAGCCACCTGCTCGACGACCCGGACCGCTCGCTGCTCGTCGTGGTCGGCGACCACGAGGTGCTCGAAGAACGGCCGACGCGCGGCGATCCGCGCGGCGGCAGAACCGACGCCGCCCGCGCCGACGACGAGGACGCGCAGCGGGGTCGGACTCTCAGGCATCGGGGTGACCTCTCGACTCGACGACCGGGGGACCTAACCTACCTCGGACCCCAGGCGGGTTAGCACACGAGATCGACCCAGAGGCTGTCCGAACCCGCCCGGGCCCAGTAGTTTTCCCTCCACTGCCCCGGCACTGGAGCACGCCCGCCCTCGGAGGGTCACATGGCGACCGACACCGACGCGCTCATCGGCTTCCCGGAGCAGGCGGGTGGCAAGGGACTCAAGACCGGAGCCCTGGGCCTGCTCTCCAGCGTCGTCGTCGGCATGGCGTCGACCGCACCGGCGTACAGCCTGGCGGCCAGCCTGGGCTTCGTCGTGGCCACGGCTAACGGCGACGACATCGTCGGTGTCAAGGCCCCGGCGATCTTGCTGCTCGCGTTCGTCCCGATGTTCCTCATCGCGGTCGCCTACCAGGAGCTGAACAAGGCCGAACCGGACTGCGGGACGACCTTCACCTGGGCTGCCCGCGCGTTCGGTCCCCGGGTCGGCTGGATGGGGGGGTGGGGCATCATCGCCGCCGACGTCATCGTCATGGCCAACCTGGCCGCCATCGCCGGCTCGTACTCGTACCGGCTGGTCGGTGCCGACGGGCTCGCCGACAGCACGTTCTGGTCCATGGTGGCCGGGGTCGTCTGGATCGTCATCATGACCTACATCTGCTACGTGGGCATCGAGGTCTCGGCGTACCTGCAGTACTTCCTGCTGAGTGTGGAGCTCATCGTCCTCGTCACGTTCTCCGCCTACGCCCTGGTCAAGGTGTACGCGGGCGACGCCCCCGCGGGCTCCGCCGAGCCGAGCCTGGGCTGGCTGGTCCCGACCGACCTGTCCCTGAGCGCGCTGTCCACCGCCACGCTCATCGCCGTCTTCATCTACTGGGGCTGGGACACCGCGGTCGCCATCAACGAGGAGACCGCCGACCCGGCGAAGACCCCCGGCCGGGCCGCCGTCATCTCGACCCTGCTGCTGCTCGCGACGTACGCGATCGTCAGCATCGCGACCGTCGCCTTCGCCGGCGTCGGCTCCGAGGGCATCGGCCTGGGCAACGAGGACAACAGCAACGACGTCTTCCGCGCACTCGGCCCGGTCGTCTTCGGGGACAGTGGCTTCGGCATCTTCATGGAGGCGCTGCTCGTCATCTCCGTGCTCACCTCGGCGTCGGCGTCCACCCAGACGACGATCCTGCCGACAGCGCGGACGGCACTCTCGATGGGCGCGTACAAGGCCATCCCCGAGCGCTTCGCCCGGGTGCACCCGCGCTACCTCACACCGACCGACGCGACGATCTGGATGGGCGTCGTCTCGATCCTGTTCTACGTCGGGATGACCTTCGTCAGCGAGGACATCCTCGGCGACTCCATCGCCGCCGTCGGCCTCATGATCGCCTTCTACTACGGCATGACGGGCTTCGCGGCGGTGTGGTTCTACCGCCGGACGCTGACGGACAGCGCCCGCGACCTCGTCATGCGCGGCGTCCTGCCGTTCCTCGGCGGGGTCCTGCTCCTCGGCGCGTTCGTCATCTCGGCGTACAACTACGCCGACCCCGAGTACGGCAACACGACGATCTTCGGCATCGGCGGCGTCTTCGTCGTCGGGATCGGGGCACTGCTGCTCGGCGTCGTCCTCATGTTCGTCTGGCAGGCGATGGCCCCGGCGTTCTTCCGCGGCGAGACGCTGCCGCGGCGGGGCGCGCACGACCTGGTCCTCGCGGGCGTCCCCACCGAGGCCGTCACGGTGCGGCTGCCCGACTCGGGTCTGCCCGAGATCGTCATCGCACCAGACCTCTCGAACCTCCCCGAGGGTGCGACCGCCGTCGACGCCGAGACGGGCGAGGAGTACCGCAGGCCACCGGCCGACTGAGCCCAGCGGCCGGACGACCTCGGACGAGGAGAGACGAGGAGACACGGACACCCTCCACCGGCGAAAGGCAGGGCCGTGCGGCTGACCGTGGTCATCGACTCCGTCGACCCGCAGGCGATCACGCCGTTCTGGTCGACGGCGCTCGGCTACCGGGTGCACTCGACGCTCGCCCAGTACGTCGCCCTCGTCCCGGACGGCCCGGCGGACGCCGAGCGGGACGGACGCCCGGTGGTCCTGCTGCAGCAGGTGCCGCAGCGGCGCTCGGGCAAGAACCGGGTGCACCTCGACGTCCGTCCGCCGGACGTGCCGGCCCACGTCGCGGCTCTGGAGGCCGTCGGCGGCGTCCGGGTCGGACCGCCGGTGACCGACCTCCTCGAGCAGGCCGGCATCTGGTGGCAGCCGACGGCCGACCCCGAGGGCAACCTCCTGTGCGTCGTCGCCGACCCCGGCCACCCCGGCCCGCTGCTGCGACCCTGACCGCGCAGCCCGGTTCCCGGAGAACGGCTGCACCGCAGCCGTGGCCCGGGTCAGCCCCGCCGCCACCCGACGAGGCCC
>Ga0209797_10000647_pt1 | contig 17416 bp, 11 predicted proteins | sample DOMMetBare3Fresh_2_FD_187472 | JGI IMG/M metagenome (GOLD analysis project Ga0209797, IMG submission 187472) | Wetland sediment microbial communities from St. Louis River estuary, USA, under dissolved organic matter induced mercury methylation -... | ecosystem: Environmental > Aquatic >... | reverse complement strand
CTGCGGCCACCGCCGCCACCGCCGTAGCCGCCACCCCCGCCGCCGTAGCCACCGCCACCGCTGCGGCCACCACCGCCGCCGCCGTAGCCGCCGGGACGCTCCTCACGCGGGCGCGCTTCATTGACGACGATCGCGCGGCCTTCCAGCGGCTGCCCGTTCATCGCGTTCATCGCCGCCTGCGCCTCGGCAGACGAAGACATCTCGACGAAGCCGAACCCCTTGGATCGCCCGGTCTCGCGGTCCATCATCACCTTGGCAGACGTGACCGATCCGAACTGCGCAAACGCTGCCTGCAGCGACTCATCCCGCACCGTGTAGGCAAGATTGCCCACGTAAAGCTTGTTTCCCATGAGGGGAAGCTCCTTGCTAAGAAAAGAAAACCATGTGGAGCTTCTACCCAGCGTGAATCACTCAAGCTAAAGGCACCGTCTCCAGACACGGGCCGGGGGAGCATGGCACCCCTCTTTGGCATTATCCGCACAAACCGGTGCTGGCGACCACTGGGCGATAGCGAGGGCTAACCCGCACGTGTCATGATTGTTGTGACGCGGGTACAACGGGTGGGCCCGCCGCGCCGATGGATTCGGCCTCGCCGACCCGCCCCAAGGCCCCCGACCGCTCCCGCCGATGGACCTGCTCAAGCCCTTGATCGCGCTGCTCGCCATCGTCAACCCGGTGGGCGCGGTACCTTTCTTCCTCGCCTTCACGCAGGGGCTGACGCGCGATCAGCGGCGGCGCACGATGCGGGTGAGCGCCTTCACGGCCTTCTGCGTGATTGCCATCAGCGGCCTGGCGGGCCTGAAGATCATCGAGTTCTTCGGCATCTCGATCGCCAGCTTTCAGGTCGGCGGCGGCATGCTGCTGCTGATCTCGTCGCTGCACATGCTCCACGCCAAGCCCGCCGAGAGCGCCACCGACGACGTTGACCAAGGCCGGGCCAAGGCCGATGCAGGCGACAGCGTCGCGGTGGTGCCACTGACCATCCCGCTGCTGACCGGCCCGGCGACGATCTCGACGATGGTGATCTACGCCGAGAAGACGCGCCACTTCTGGGAGCACGCGGTGCTGGTCGGCTACGGCGTGGTGATCGGCCTGGCGACCTACCTCGCCTTCGCCGCCTCGGGACGGATCGCCAAGGTGCTGGGTTCCACCGGCATCAACGTGATGACCCGGCTGATGGGCCTGATCCTGGCCGCGATGGCGGTGGAAGTGATGGCCGACGGGCTGGTCAAGCTCTTCCCGGTGCTGGCGACGAACCCACCTCGGTAGTCGACGACATGGCCCCGAGCTACGACCACATCGTCGTCGGCGCCGGCACCGCCGGCTGCCTGCTGGCCAACCGGCTCAGCGCCGACCCGAGCCGGCGGGTGCTGCTGCTCGAAGCCGGCGGCGACGACGGCTACCTCTGGGTGCACATTCCGGTCGGTTACCTCTACTGCATCGGCAACCCGCGCACCGACTGGCTGTATTTCACCGAGCCCGACCCGGGGCTGAACGGCCGCCGGCTGCGCTACCCGCGCGGCAAGGTGCTGGGCGGCTGCTCGAGCATCAACGGCATGATCTACATGCGCGGCCAGCGGCGCGACTACGACGGCTGGGCGCAGGCCTGCGGCGACCCGCGCTGGCGCTGGGACGACTGCCTGCCGTTCTTCCGCCGGCACGAGGACCACTGGCGCGGTGCCGATGAGGCCCACGGCGCCGGCGGCGAGTGGCGCGTCGAGCGCCAGCGCCTGTCGTGGGAGATCCTCGACGCCTTTGCGGCCGCGGCGCAGCAGGCCGGCATCCCGGCCACCGAGGACTTCAACCGCGGCGACAACGAAGGCGTCGGCAGCTTCGAGGTCAACCAGCGGCGCGGCGTGCGCTGGAACGCGACCAAGGCCTTCCTGCGGCCGGTGCAGCATCGCGCCAACCTTCACGTGTGGACCGGCGCGCTGGTGACGCGGCTGACCGTCGAGCGTGGCGATCGCGGGCCGCGGATCACGGGCGTCGAGCTCAAGCGCGGCGGCGAGACCGTGCAGGTGCGCGCGGCCCGGGAAGTGGTGATGGCGGCGGGCTCGGTGGGCACGCCGCAGATCCTGCAGCTGTCGGGCATCGGACCGGGTGCGCTGCTGCACCAGCATGGCATCGCGGTCGAACACGCGCTGCCGGGCGTCGGCGAGAACCTGCAGGACCACCTGCAGATCCGTGCGGTGTTCGAGGTCGACGGCGTGCGCACGCTCAACACCATCGCCCATTCCCTGCTGGGCAAGGCCGCGATCGGGCTCGAGTACCTGTTGCGCCGCAGCGGCCCGATGAGCATGTCGCCCTCGCAGATGGGCTGCTTTACGCGCTCGTCGCCCGAGCAGCGCTGGCCCAACCTCGAGTACCACGTGCAGCCGCTGTCGCTCGACGCATTCGGCGAGCCGCTGCATGCGTTCAACGCCTTCACCGCCAGCGTGTGCAACCTCAACCCGGGCTCGCGCGGGCACGTGCGCATCCGCACGCCCAGGCCCGAGGACGCACCGGCGATCCAGGCCAACTACCTGTCCACCGACGAGGACCGCCAGGTGGCCGCCGACTCGCTGCGCCTGACCCGGCGCATCGCGCAGCAGCCCGCACTGGCGCGCTATCGGCCGCGCGAGATCCGGCCCGGCGTGCAGTTCCAGAGCGACGACGAACTGGCCCGCCTGGCCGGCGACATCGGCACCACGATCTTCCACCCGGTGGGTACCTGCAAGATGGGTGCGGCGAACGACCCGATGGCGGTGGTCGACAGCGAGCTTCGGCTGCGCGGTGTCGGCGGCCTGCGCGTCGCCGACGCCAGCGTGATGCCCGCCATCACCAGCGGCAACACCAATGCGCCGACGCTGATGATCGCCGAGCGCGCCGCCGAGTGGATGAGGGGCGCGTCGGGTGCCGGCCCGATACCCGACGCGGGTTAGTCCGGGCTGACGGCGCCGGTGCGGATGTCTACATTGCGCCCACTCGGCATGTCCGGGCCGGATTCGGCCCCGCGGCATGCCCGGGGTGCGAGGAGACAACAACGCCGGCAGCGCGTGCCCAGCGCGCACATCGTGCGATCGGGGCCCTGCGCAAGCGGCCACCGCCGAGCGGAACGGCGCCGGACCCCTCGGGTTCGGCGCCTTTTCTTTGACCTGCCCGCCGGCGTCCGCCGGGTGCGGCATGGCGGCCGGTCCGGTCGCCGGAAGCAGCGGGTCTTGGGCCGCGATTTCTGGGCTTTGGACCGTTGCCGTGGCGCTAAGCTGTGTTCCATGTCAGTCGATCCCCAACTGCGAACCCTGGACATCGACATCCCGGCAAAGCCCGACGCCCTGGTGCGGCTGTCGCTGCTGCTGGCCGATGAAGACGTCAACCTCGAGGCGGTGGGTCGCCTGGTCGAATCCGACATGGCGCTCGCCTCGGCGGTGATGAAGGCGGTCAATTCGTCGCTCTACGGGCTGCGCGGCCGCGTGCAAAGCGTCCAGCAGGCGGTGACCTACCTCGGCACCCGGGAGGTCGCGGGCATCACCTTCGAGATGGGCCTGCGGGCGGCCTTTCCTCCATCGGCCGAACTCGAGCCGATCTGGGCCCGGGCTGGACAGCGTGGGCTGCTGATGGGCCGGCTGGGCCAGTCCTTGGGGCTGGACGCCTGGGGCGCGCATTCAGCCGGGCTGTTCGAGGAGTGCGGCAAGGCGGTGCTGTTCCGCCACGCGCCCGATCACTACCCGTCGATGCTTCGCGCCGCGAGTTCGGACACCGAGCTGTGCCAGATCGAGCATGCCGGCTTCGGCGTCAGCCACGATGCCCTGGGGGCCGCGTTGTGCGAGAGCTGGGGGCTGGGCCAGTCGGCGGTGGCCAGCGTGCGCCACCACGTGCAGGCGCAGGCCGAGAAGTTGCTCGACGGACCCCCTGCCCGCCGCCAGATCATGGCGTTGTCGATCATCGTCCATGTGCTGATGACCGCGCCCGAGACGATCGACGAGGCGGTCGAAGAGATCTCGCCGCAGGCCGGGCTGGACACGGTGGCGGCATTGCGCGCCACGCGCCGGCTCGAAGAGCAGATGGCCGAAGCCGCGGAGCACGGCCGCTGAGCCTGTGCGCCCACATCCGCGCGCGGATGTCCGGGCTCGCAGCCTCGCCGCAAGGATGCGGCTCGTCCCTCGCCAGGCACGCGCCAGCGCGCAGGCGCTGACGCATGTCCGGGCTCGGCCCCAGGAAAGCCCGATGGGCCCCGGCGTCCGTGGGCGCTACGCTGCACAGGGTTCGAGTCCACCTGGTGCAGACCCTGAGATGACCAAGACCGTCGTCGATCCCGACACCCTGGCGCTGCAGCGCCTGTACCACTGGGAGAAGACCGCTCCCGATCAAGTGATCTTCACCCAGCCGATGGGAGGCGGGGAGGTCAAGACCTACACCTGGGCGCAGGCGATGGACCAGGCGCGCCGGATGGCCGCTCACCTGGCAAGCCAGGGGCTGCGCCCCGGCGACCGCATCGCGCTGATCTCGAAGAACACCGCCTGGTGGCTGATGGCCGACTGGGCGATCTGGATGGCCGGCGGCGTCTCGGTGCCGCTGTACCCGACGCTGGCCGCCGAGACCATCCGCCAGATCCTGACCCACAGCGGCGCCAGGCTGCTGTTCATCGGCAAGCTCGACGGCTGGGACGGCATGAAAGCCGGCGTGCCCGCCGGCCTGCCCTGCATCCGGCTGCCGCTGGCACCCCCCGGCGATGCCCCGACCTGGGACGACATCGTCGACCGGACCTCGCCGCTGGCGGGCTCGCCGCTGCGCGACGGCGACGAGCTGTCGACCATCATGTACACCTCGGGCACCACCGGCAACCCGAAGGGCGTGATGCACAGCTTCGCGACCTTCGCCTGGTCGATCGCCGCCGGCATGAAGCGCGTCGACCTCGGGCCCGGGACCCGCATGCTGAGCTACCTGCCGCTGTCGCACGTGGCCGAGCGCATCCTGGTCGAGCACGGCCTGCTGGCCACCGGCATGCATGTGTACTTCGCCGAGAGCCTGGAGACCTTCACCCAGGATCTGCAGCGCGCGCGGCCGACGGCGTTCTTCTCGGTGCCGCGGCTGTGGGTCAAGTTCCAGCAGGGCGTGAGCGCCAAGATGCCTCCGGAGAAGCTCCGGCGCCTGCTGAAGATCCCGATCGTGCGCGGTCTCGTGCGCCGCAAGATCCTCGGTGCGCTCGGGCTGGACCAGTGCAAGTTCGCCGCCGGCGGCGCCGCGCCGATGCCGCCCGCGCTGCTCGAGTGGTACGCCGCGCTCGGCCTGCCGATCGTCGAGGTCTACGGCATGACCGAGAACTGCGGCGTCTCGCATGCCACCTTGCCGGGCGTGCCGCGGCCAGGCACGGTCGGCCTGCCTTACGAGGGGGTGGAGTCGCGCATCGACCCCACCAACGGCGAGATCCAGGTCCGCAGTGGCGGCACCATGCTGGGCTACTACAAGGAGCCCGAGCTGACCCGCGAGGCGTTCACCGCGGACGGCTGGCTGCACACCGGCGACAAGGGTGTGCTCGACGCCGAGGGCAACCTGAAGATCACCGGCCGCGTCAAGGACCTGTTCAAGACCAGCAAGGGCAAGTACGTCGCCCCCGCGCCGATCGAGGACCGGCTGGTGATGCACACCGCGGTCGAGGCCTGCTGCGTCACCGGCGCCAACCTCGGCCAGCCGCTGGGCATCGTGATGCTCAACGTCGACGCAATCGGCCGCGCCCGCTCGGCCGCGGGCCGCAGCGAGCTCGAGTCCTCGCTGGGCGAGCACCTGAAGACCGTCAACGCGGTGCTCGATCCGCACGAGCAACTCGACGCGCTGGTGGTGGTCACCGAGCCGTGGTCGGTGGACAACGGCTTCATCACCCCCACCTTCAAGGTCAAGCGCAACCGGGTGGAGGAAGTCTATGCCGCGAGCTACGAGGGCTGGGTGGCCTCGAGGCGCAGGGTGATCTGGATCGGCGACTGAAGGCGCCGGACGCCGCCGCGCCGCGGCGGCTCAATCGACCTTGGCCCCCGAGGCTTTCACCACCCGGGCCCACTTGGCGGTCTCGGCGGCGATGAACTGGGCGAACTCGGCGCTGGTGTTGCCGCTCGGGATCGCCCCCTGGGCCTGCAGCCGCTCCTTCAGCGCCGCCGTGCCCAGGGCCTTGGCGGTCTCCTGCTGGATGCGGTTGACGACCTCCATCGGCGTCCCGGCCGGCGCCACCAGGCCGAACCAGGAGCTGGCGTCATAACCCTTGAGTAGCGCGCCTCCGGACTCCTCGATGGTCGGCAGCTCGGGCAGCGCCGACGAGCGCTTGTTGCTGGTCACCGCGAGCGCCTTGAGCTTGCCCGAGCGGATGTGCGGGATCGACGAGGGCAGGTTGTCGAACATCAGGTCCATGCTGCCGCCCATCAGGTCGATCAGCGCCGGGCCCGAGCCGCGGTAGGGAATGTGCAGCATGAAGGTGCCGGTCATGCTCTTGAACAGCTCGCCCGACAGGTGGATCGAGGTGCCGTTGCCCGAACTGGCCATGTTGAACTTGCCGGGATTGGCCCGCGCCGCCTTGACCAGGTCGGCCACGTTCTGGATGCCGTACTTCTGCGCCGTCGCGGGGTTCATCACCAGCACGTTGGGCACCCCGGCCACCAGCGTCACGGGCACGAAGTCCTTCACATGGTCGAAGGGCATCTTCGGGTACAGCGCAGCGTTGATGGCGTGGGTGCCGACCGTGCCCATCAGCAGCGTGTAGCCGTCGGCCGGCGCCTTGGCCACCTCGGCGGCGCCGCTGTTGCCGCCGGCGCCGGGCTTGTTGTCGACGACGAAGGGCTGGCCGAAGGCCTTCTGCAGTTCGGGCGCCAGCGCGCGCGCCAGGATGTCGGTGGTTCCGCCGGCGGCGAAGGGCACGACGATGCGCACCGGCTTGGTGGGCCAGGCCGTCTGGGCGAGGGCGGCCAACGGCGCGGCGAGGGTGGCGGCGAGGGCGAGGGCAAAGGGGCGGCGGGCGAGGCGCATCGGCGGGATCTCCAGGTCGGCGGCGATGCGCCAGTGTGCCGCAAGCGCGGCCGCGAAGGCCTCAGACCGCCGGCCGCCAGCCCCGCGGCACGGCACCCAGCAGGCGCCGGGTGTACTCCTCGCGCGGAGCGGCCAGGATCTGTTCGGCGCTGGCCTGCTCGACCACCTCGCCGTCCTTCATCACCAGCACCTCGTCGCTGATGAAGCGAACCACCGCCAGGTCGTGGCTGATGAAGACATAGGCCAGGCCGAGCTCGTCCTGCAGGTCGCGCAGCAGGTTGAGCACCTGGGCCTGCACCGAGACGTCGAGCGCACTCACCGCCTCGTCGAGCACCAGCACCTCGGGGTCGAGCGTCAGGCAGCGGGCGATCGCCACCCGCTGGCGCTGGCCGCCGGAGAACTCGTGCGGGTACTTGCCGAAGGTGTTGGCCTCGAGGCCGACCTTGGCCAGCAGCGCGCGGGCGCGCTCCTCGCGCTCGGCGGTGCCGGCGCCGATGCCGTGGATGGCCATCGGCTCGACCAAGGTCTGGCCGATCGTGAAGCGCGGGTTCAGGCTCGCATACGGATTCTGGAAGACGATCTGGATGCGCCGGCGCATCGCCTGGCGCTCCTGGTCGCTCAAGGTCAGCAGGTTGCGGCCGTCGAAGATCACCTCGCCGCCGGTGGGCTCGTGCAGGCGCAGCAGCGTCAGGCCCATGGTCGTCTTGCCGGAGCCCGATTCGCCGACCACGCCCAGTGTGTGTCCACGGCGCAGCTTGAAGTTGACGTCCCGCACCGCCTTGAACTCGCGGCGGCCGAACAGGCCCTCGCGCAGGAAGAAGCTCTTGGCCAGCGCGCGCACCTCCAGTACCACCGGGGCGGCCGGGTCCTTGGGCTGGGCCACATGGGTCGACGCCGTGGCGCCCTCGGCGCCGGCGCCATCGGCGGCGATGTGCTCGTCGATCACCGTCAGCCGCGCCGGCACATGGGTCAGGCTGGGTCGGCAGGCCAGCAGCGCGCGCGTGTACGGGTCGCGCGGCGACTCGAACACCTGGGCCACCGGTCCGGCTTCGCGCACCACGCCATGACGCATCACCACCACCTGGTCGGCGATCTCGCCCACCACGCCGAGGTCGTGGCTGATGAACAGCACGCTCATGCGGTGGCTGGCCTTGAGCCCACCCAGCAGCTCCAGGATCTGGCGCTGGATGGTCACGTCGAGCGCCGTCGTGGGCTCGTCGGCGATCAGCAGCTTGGGCTTGCAGGCCAGCGCCATCGCGATCATCACGCGCTGCTGCTGGCCGCCGGACATCTCATGCGGATAGGACGTCAGGCGCCGCCGCGGCTCGGGGATGCCCACCTCGGCCATCAGTTCCTCGGCGCGCGCCAGCGCCAGGCGCCGGCCCAGCCCCAGGTGGCGCATCAGCGGCTCGGTGACCTGCTGGCCCACCGTGAACACCGGGTTGAGCGAGGTCATCGGGTCCTGGAAGACGCAGGCGATCTCACGCCCGCGCAGCGCCTGCAGCTGCGGCAGCGTGGCCTGCAGCAGATCGCGCCCCTGGTAGAGCACCCGCCCTTCGCGCACCGCGTTGTCGGGCAGCAGGTTGATGATGGACATCGCCGTCACGCTCTTGCCCGAACCCGACTCGCCCACCAGCGCGACGGTGGTGTTCTCGGGGATGTCGAACGACACCCCGCGCACCGCCGGCGCCAGCGTGGTGGCGCCGCGCTCGCCGACGCGGAAGCTGACTTTCAGGTCCTGGATCGACAGCAGCATCTCAGTTCTCCGGGATGCCATCGCGGCACGCGATTGCCAGGCAATGAATCCCAGCCAAGGTCTTGCGCGGATCCGGCTTTGCCGGTCCGCAGCAAGGGCCTCCATGGGGGGCAGCGAGCATCAGCGAGCGTGGGGGCACCATTACTCCGCTCCGCGCAGCTTGGGGTCCAGCGCATCGCGCCAGGCATCGGCCATCAGCGAGAAGGCGGTGACGAAGACCGCCATGAACAGCGTCGCCGCGGCCAGCTCCCACCAGTAGCCCAGGATCAGCTGGGCCTGCGATTCGGCCAGCATGGTGCCCCAGCTGACCTGGTCGACCCGCACGCCCAGTCCCAGGTAGGACAGGATCACCTCGAACTTGATGAAGCCCACCACCAGCAGCGACATGCGCACCAGGATCACGTGGCTGACGTTGGGCAGGATGTGGCGGAACATGCGGCTGGCCTGCGAGGCACCGATCGCCTCGGCCGCGCGCACGTACTCGCGGCCCGAGTGCTTGATGAACTCGGCGCGCACCTGCCGGTACACGCCGGCCCAGCCGGTGAGGCCGAGGATCAGGATCACGGTGCCGATGCCGCGGCCGAACACCGCCGCGAAGGCAAAGATGAGCAGGATGTCGGGCACCGCGGTGAAGACGTTGTAGACCCACTCGAGGAAGTCGCCTGTCTTGCGGCCGAAGAAACCCGCCACCGCACCCAGCAGCGTGCCGATCAGCGTGGCCAGCAGCGCCGACAGCACGCCGACGAACACCGACACCTCGGTGCCCTTGATCGCCTTGGCCAGCACGTCGCGGCCGAGCCGGTCGCCGCCCAGCGGCAGCGTCTGCACGCGCACGGTCTCGGTGGTCTTCATCTGCGCGGCGCGTTCGGCCCATTCCTTGTAGCGCGGGGCCAGCGGATCGATGTCCGACAGGTCCACGTTGGGCCCCTTGGGGCCCTCGATCGCGGCCTCGGCCTCGGGCGGACGCGGGCCCAGGAAGGTGGGCGGCGCGTTGGGCACGCCGACCTCCTGCTGCCAGTTCGAGGCCACCCCGCCGGTGGCGGCCAGGGCGATCAGCAGCAGGAAGGCCGCCACGATGACCAGCGACACCATGCCCACCCGGTCGCCTTGGAAGCGCCGCCAGGCGGCGCGCCAGACGCCCTCCGAGCGCTCGGCGACAGTCGCCGTCGCGGCGGCGATGGCGGCCGTGTTCACTTGAGCACCACCCGCGGGTCGACCACCTTGTAGAGCAGGTCGGTGGCCAGGTTGATGAACATCGTCAGCATCGCCAGGTAGACGGTGACCGCCTGGATGACGGGATAGTCGCCGCGGTTGACCGCCAACAGCACCTCGCGGCCCAGGCCCGGGATCGAGAAGAACACCTCGATCAGGAACGAGCCGACGAAGATTCCCGGCAGGTTGTAGCCCACGTTGGTGAGGATGGGCACCAGCGCGTTGCGCAGCACATGCTTGAACATCACCGTGCCCTCGGTCATCCCCTTGGCACGCGCGGTGCGCACATAGTCATGGCCCATCTCGTCGAGGAAGAAGGTGCGGTACAGCCGCGTCTGCGGCGACAGGCCCACCATCACCGCCAGCAGCGCCGGCAGCGGCACGTAGGTGGTGAGGTTGGTCCAGGTCGAGTCGCTCCAGCCCTGCACCGGGAACCAGCCGAGCTGGAAGCCGAACACGTACTGCCCGATGATGATGTAGACCAGGAACGAGATCGACAGCGCGACCGTGGTCACCACCATCAGCGTGCGGTCGGTCAGCGTGCCGCGCACATAGGCCACGCCCAGCGCCACCGGAATCGCGAGCAGCGTGTCGAGGATGAGGATCGGGATCATCACCGTCAGCGTGGCCGGCAGGCGCGAGGCGAACAGGCTCGACACCGCCTCGTTGGTGGCCCAGCTCTTGCCCCAGTCGAAGCTGACGATCTGCTTGAGGTAGATGCCCAGCTGCACCCACCACGGCTGGTCCAGTCCGAGCTGGCGCCGGATGGCCTCGATCTGGTCCTGCGTGGCGTTCAGGCCGCCCAGGATGATCGCCGGGTCGGAGCCGAAGAACTTGAACAGCAGGAACACCAGCAGCACCACGCCGATCAGCGTGGGCACCATCTGCCAGAGGCGGCGTATCAGGTAGGCGAGCATGGGTCGGGGTGGGTCGCGGCCGCGGGGTGAGGCCGCAGACGGCTCGTGGCCGCTGCGGCCGGCCGGGCGCCCGGATTTCGGGATGCGGGAGTGTACGGGGGCAGTGCCAGCCCCACCCCCGCGTTTGCACCGAGGCCGCGGGGACGCTCGCGGCCACGCGCGACCCTCGCGCCGGCCTAGGGAAACCTTTGCCGCCCCACGGCCCCCGCGCCGCTAGACTGCGCGCTTTCCTGAAACCGCCCTGGCGACGCCGCGATCCGGCGTGGCCGCCCGACCCCACGATGCTGCGCAATCCGCTGCTCGCGCTGGCCACCAGCCTGGCGCTGGCCTGCCATGCAGCACCCGCCGATTTCCCCACCACCGCTCCGGGCGTGGCCAAGGTGCTGCGCTACGCCTTCCCTGTCGCCGAAACCGGCTTCGACCCGGCGCAGGTGACCGACCTGTACTCCAACACCGTGCTGGCGCATATCTTCGAAGCGCCGCTGGAGTTCGAGTACCTGGCCCTGCCGGCGCGGATGCGGCCCAACACCGCGGCGGCGCTGCCCGAGGTTTCGGCAGACTTCCGGCGCTTCGTCGTCACCCTGCGCCCCGGGACCTACTTCGCCGACGATGCGGCCTTCAAGGGCGCACGCCGCGAGCTGGTCGCCGCCGACTACGTCTACGCCATCAAGCGCCATTACGACCCGCGCTGGAAGAGTGGCAAGCTCTACCAGCTGGAATCCGAGAAGCTGCTCGGACTGAGCGAGCTGCGGGCCGAGGCGCTGGCCACCAAGCAGCCGTTCGACTACGACCGCGAGGTCGAGGGCCTGCGCGCGCTGGACCGCTACCGCTTCGAGGTGCGCCTGGCCGAACCGAGCCCGCGCTTCGCCCAGATCTTCGCCGACCCTGCCGTCACCGGCGCGCTGGCGCGCGAGGTGGTCGGGCACTACGGCGACAAGATCGGCGAGCACCCGGTCGGCACCGGACCGTTCGTGCTGGCCCAGTGGCGGCGCAGCTCGCGCATCGTGCTCGAGCGCAACTTGGGCTACCGCGAGCGGCGCTACGACGAGCACCCGGCACCCGAGGACGTGCGCCGCAGCCGCATCGCCAAGGCGCTCGCCGGCCGGCGCCTGCCGATGGTCGACCGGGTGGAGGTCGCGATCATCGAAGAGCCGCAGCCGCGCTGGCTGTCCTTCCTCGGCGAGGAGCAGGACATCGTCGAGCGCGTCCCCGACGAATTCACCCGCTCGGCGCTGCCCAACGGCAAGCTGGCGCCGCACCTGGCCCGCCGCGGCATCGACCTCGTGCGCTACCAGCGCAACGACGTGTCGCTGTCGTACTTCGCGATGGAGCACCCGGTGGTCGGCGGCTACGAGCCGCACAAGGTGGCGCTGCGGCGCGCCATCGCGCTGGCGGTGGACCTGGAGCGCGAGATCCGCCTCGCGCGACATGGGCAGGCGATTCCGGCGCAGTCGCACATCGCACCGCAGGTCTGGGGCTACGACCCGGCGTTCAAGTCCGAGATGGGCGAGTTCGACCGCGCCAAGGCCAAGGCCCTGCTCGACCTCCACGGTTACGTCGACCGCGACGGCGACGGCTGGCGCGAGCAGCCCGACGGCCAGCCACTGGTGCTGGAGTACGCGACCTCGCCCGACGGCACCTTCCGCGCGCTTTACGAGCAGTGGGACATCAACATGAAGGCCATCGGCGTGCGCATGGTGCCGATCATCAAGCAGTGGCCCGAGCACCTCAAGGCCTCGCGCGCCGGCAAGCTGATGATGTGGGGCGTGGGCTGGTCGGGCGGACCGGATGCCGATGCCTTCATGGTGCTGGGCTATGGGCCCAACAAGGGCCAGGCCAATCATGCCCGCTTCGACCTGCCGGCGTACAACGCGCTCTACGAACGCCAGCGCAGGATGCCCGACGGCCCCGAGCGCGAGGCCCTGATCCGCGAGGCCAAGCGCCTGCTGGTGGCCTACATGCCGTACAAGGTGCACGTGCACCGCATCTGGAGCGACCTGGCCCACCCCTGGGTTCAGGGCTACCACCGCAACCTCTTCGTGCGCGAGTTCTGGAAGTACGTCGACGTCGACATGGCCGAGAAGGCCCGCCGCAGCAGGAGGCGCGCCGCATGACGATCGCCCGGCGCCGCCTGGTGCAGGCCGCCGCCCTGGCCGCCGCGCTGCCAGGTGCCGCCTGCGCGAAGGACGCGCCGACCGCCGGCTCGCGCAAGGTGCTCAAGCTGCTGTTTTCCAGCGCCGAGACGCGCTTCGACCCCGCCCGCGTGTCCGACCTGTACTCGCGCACCGTGCTGGCGCACATCTTCGAGGCGCTGTACGGATGGGACCACCTCGCGCGACCGGCCAAGGTGGTGCCGCTCGCCGCGGCGGCGATGCCGGTGGTGTCGGCCGATTACCGCCAGTGGACGATCCCGCTCAGGCGCGGCATCTTCTTCGCCGTCGATCCGGCGTTCAAGGGCGCGCGGCGCGAGTTGCAGGCGCGCGACTTCGTCCACGCCTTCCAGCGCATCGTCGATCCGGCCAACATCAGCCCGATCCAGGCCGACATCGAGCAGCTGGGCATCGTCGGCCTGAACGAGCTGCGCCAAGCCGCCATCGATGCGAAGACGCTGTTCGACTACGACCGCCCGATCCCCGGCCTGCGCGCGCTGGACAGCCACACCCTGCGCATCGAGCTCAGGCAGCCGCGGCCGCGCCTGCTGTACACCTTGGCTGCCAACGACCTGCTGGGCGGCGTGGCGCGCGAGGTGGTGGAGTTCTACGGCGACCAGATCGGCGAGCATCCGGTGGGCACCGGCCCCTTTCGCCTCAAGAGCTGGCGCCGCAGCTCGCGCATCGTGCTCGAGCGCAACCCAGACTACCGCGAGGTGCTGTACGACGCCGAGCCCGCGCCCGACGACAAGGAAGGCCAGGCGCTGCTCGCGCGCTTCAAGGGCCGGCGGCTGCCGATGGTCGACGAGGTCGAGGTCAGCATCATCGAGGAGTTCCAGCCGCAGTGGCTGGCCTTCCTCAACGCCGAGGTCGACGCGCTGGCCAGCAGTGCCGGCCAGCTGCCCAGCCAGTTCAACCCGATCGCGATGCCGGGCAACAGGCTCGCGCCCAACCTGGCGCGGCGCGGGGTGCAGGCGTGGCGATCGCTGGCGCCAGACCTGACGGTGGCCTACTTCAACATGAACGATCCGGTGGTCGGTGGCATTACCCCGGCGCAGGTGGCGTTGCGGCGCGCGATGGCGCTGGCCTACGACACCGAGCAGGAGATCCGCAGCATTCGCAAGGGCCAGGCGGTGTTCGCGCAGTCGGTCGTGATGCCGCACACCACCGGCTACGACCCGCGCTTCAAGAGCGAGGCCAGCGATTACGACCCGGCCCGCGCCCGCGCGCTGCTGGACATGTACGGCTTCGTCGACCGCGACGGCGATGGCTGGCGCGAGCGCCCGGACGGCACGCCGCTGGAGCTGGAGATCGCCACCGAGCCCGAGCAGATCTACCGCCAGTACAACGAGCTGTGGCAGAAGGGCCTCAAGGCGATCGGCATCCGCGTGCGCTTCGACACCCAGCAGTGGCCGGAGCACCTGAAGGCTGCCGAAGCGGGCAAGCTGATGTTCTGGGAGCTCGGCTTCTCCGCCACGTCGCCCGACCCGCTGCCGCAGCTGGCGTCGTACTACGGCCCCCAGGCGGGCAACAGCAACCTCGCACGTTTCAAGCTCGACGCCTTCGACAGGCTCTACGACCGCGCCCAGCTGCTGCCCGATGGCCCCGAACGCGACCAGGTGATCTTCGAGGCCAAGCGCCTCGCGGTGGCCTACATGCCCTACAAACCCAAGGTGCACCGCATCTTCACCGACCTCGCCCATCCGTGGGTGGCCGGCTTTCGCCGGCCGCTGTTCTGGAACGAGTGGTGGCACATGGTGGACATCGACCTCGAGCTGCAGCGCAAGCGCAAACCATGAGCACGCCGGGCCGCTCCCAAGTGCGAATCCCGCAGCGCGCAGCGCGGAGGGTAGTCCAGTGACCGCGCCGGGCCCATCTCAAGTGCGGATCCCGCAGCGCGCAGCGCGGAGGGTGGTCCAGTGACCGCGCCTGCGGCCCCGCCCACTCTGCGCCGGCGCGTGCTGGCGGGGCTGGCCCTGCTGGGCGCGCTGGCCTGGACCTGCTCGCACGCTCAGGCGGGTGCCGAGCGCAAGGTGCTCAGGCTCGCCTTCACGCGGGCCGAGACCAGCATGGACCCGGCGCGCATCGTCGACCTGTATTCACGCAATCTCACCGCGCACATCTTCGAGGCCCTGTACCAGTACGACCACCTCGCGCGCCCGGCGAAGATCAAGCCGCTCACCGCCGATGGCATGCCCGAGCATTCACCCGACTACAAGGTCTGGACGGTCAAGATCAAGCCCGGCATCACCTTCGCCAGCGACCCTGCGTTCAAGGGCCAGCGTCGCGAACTGGTGGCCGAGGACTACGTCTACGCGCTCAAGCGCTTCGTCGATCCGAAGTACAAGAGCCCGGTGGCAGCGAGCTTTCTCGAGACGAAGTACGTCGGTCTCCAGGCGCTGTTCGACGCCGCCAAGGGCGGCAAGCCCTTCGACTACGACACGCCCATCCCGGGCATCCGCGCGCTCGACCGCCACACCCTGCGCTTCGAGCTCGAGGAGCCGCGGCCACGCTTCATCGAGTCGCTGGCCGGCTCGGACCTGACCGGCGCCGTCGCGCGCGAGGTGGTGGAGTTCTACGGCGACAAGATCGACGGCCACCCGGTGGGCACCGGTCCGTTCCGGTTGAAGAGCTGGCGCCGCAGCTCCGAGATCGTGTTCGAGCGCAACCCCGAGTACCGCGAGGTGCGCTACGACGCCGAGCCCGCGCCCGACGACCAAGCGGGCCAGGCGATCCTCCAGCGCTTCAAGGGGCGGCGCCTGCCGATGGTCGACGAGGTGCGGGTGGCCATCATCGAGGAAAGCCAGCCGATGTGGCTGTCGTTCCTCAACGCGCAGGTCGACGCGCTGGCCACCAACGCCGGGCGGGTGCCGCCGGAGTTCTCCAGCCAGGCCATGCCCGGCGGCAAGCTGGCGCCCTTCCTCGCCAAGCGCGGCATCCAGGGCCAGCGGCCGCTCAATGCCGACTCGACGCTGGCGGTGTTCAACATGGACGACCCGGTGGTCGGCGGCTACACGCCCGACAAGGTGGCGCTGCGCCGCGCCATCAGCCTGGGCTACGACGTCAACGCGGAGATCAGCCAGATCCGCAAGGGCGGCATCCCGGCGCAGTCGCCGACGGTGCCGCACACCACCGGCTACGACCCCAGGTTCAAGTCCGAGATGGGCGAGTACGACCCGGCCCGCGCGCGCGCGCTGCTCGACCTCTACGGTTACGTCGACCGCGACGGCGACGGCTGGCGCGAGCTGCCCGACGGCCGGGCGCTCACCGTGGAGATGGCCACCCAGCCCGACCAGCTGTCGCGCAAGCTCGACGAGCTGTGGAAGCGGAGCATGGACGCGATCGGCGTGCGCTTCGTCTTCAAGCCCGCGCAGTGGCCCGAGAACCTCAAGTCGGTGCGGGCCGGCAAGCTCATGTTCTGGGAACTCGCCTCCTCGGCGGCGTCGCCGGACGGGCAGCCTGCGCTGCAGCGCCTGTACGGCCCGTCGGCCGGCAACCAGAACATCGCCTTCTTCAAGCTGCCCGAGTTCGACCGCATCTACGACCGCATGAGGGTGCTGCCCGACGGGCCCGAGCGTGAGGCGCTGTTCGTTCAGGCCAAGCGCCTGTCCGTGGCCTACTTGCCCTACCGCTACATCGCCCACCGCACGGACATCGACCTGCTGCAACCCTGGGTGGTCGGCTACCGGCGGCCGACCTTCTGGCTCGAGTGGTGGCACCTGGTCGACATCGATCACAGCCAGCGCCCGCGCCGGTGAGGCCGCCGCCGATTCGTCACCGCCATGACCCTGCCCGAACCCCAGATCACCCGCTACCAGCGCTGGCTGCGCGAGCATCGCGGCCTGGCCTTCGACGACTACGACGCGCTGTGGCGGTGGTCGGTCGACGACCTCGAGGCCTTCTGGGGCTCGATCTGGGACTGGTTCGAGATCGAGTCGCCCACCCCGTACAAGCGCGTGCTGGCCGAGGCCGCGATGCCCGGCGCGCGCTGGTTCGAAGGCGCCCAGGTCAACTACGCGCGCCAGGTGCTGCGCCACGCCGATGCGGCGCATGCGGCCGGCCACCCGGCCATCGTCTGGGCCGACGAGGCGATGCTCGAACGCGGCGAGCTGGGCGAGCTGAGCTGGCCCGAGCTCGCGCGCCAGGTCGGCGCGATGGCCGCCGCCTTGCGCGGCATGGGCGTGCGGCGCGGCGACCGCGTCTGTGCGCTGCTGCCCAACCGACCCCAGGCGGCGATCGTGTTCCTTGCCGCGGCCAGCGTCGGCGCGGTGTGGTCGATCTGCTCGCCCGACATGGGGCCGCTGGCGGTGCTCGACCGTTTTGCCCAGATCGAGCCCAAGGTGCTGGTGGCCTGCGATGGCTACCGCTGGGCCGGCACCGCGCACGACCGGCGG
>Ga0209797_10000646_pt1 | contig 17433 bp, 13 predicted proteins | sample DOMMetBare3Fresh_2_FD_187472 | JGI IMG/M metagenome (GOLD analysis project Ga0209797, IMG submission 187472) | Wetland sediment microbial communities from St. Louis River estuary, USA, under dissolved organic matter induced mercury methylation -... | ecosystem: Environmental > Aquatic >... | reverse complement strand
GCGGGCTGGGCGGCGCAGGAGGCGTTCCGGCTCGCTGGCGACGGCAGCGTGTTTCCCGAACTCGAACGGGAGGAGGGGCTCACTCCCTTCGTCCCGCTGAAGCTTTACCGCAGCGCCCGTTTCGATTCCGCGGCGACAACGCTCACGCTCGATGGCGGCGCGCTCGATCCGGCGGTGGGCCAGTCGTTCCATCAGATCGCGATGCGGGGTCGCAGCCTGCATCGCTCGCAGGACATGGGGCAGTTGCAGGGCCTGGGGCCCTCCGCGGTTCGGCTCGCACTGCTGCAGGACCGCACGGGGCAGGGCTCCGGCGGACTCTGGGCCGGGATCGATACCACGCTCGCCACGACTCCGCTGGTCCAGTCGCTCCGCCCGCAGTGGCGGGAGCGAAGCGAGGCGCTGCTGACACGGTATGTGGCCCGCGTCGATTCTGCCCGGCTCCTGGTTGCAGCGCCGCTACGGTCGCGGTTGCGGGAGTTGCTCACTCGGGCGGGAGATGATCTGGCTCAGGCACGGCGCCAGCTGACCGATGGACTGGCCGGCGGTGCGAGAGCGCAACTCGATGCGCGCGGTGGCGACCCGTTCGACGGGGAATCCCGTCGTTTCCGGGCCGCACAGCTTGCCAGTCTCGACCTGGTCACGGACGCGGTGAACGAGGATGCGCGGGTCGTTCCCGGGCAGCACGTCGCCGTGATGATCTCGGTGTGGAATCCAGGCGGTACGCCCGCGCCGGTGGGGCTCTGCCTTGACGGCGTTGAGCTCGGCTGGCGGATTGTCGCCGACTCCGCCGGTCGCGGTGCGCTGCCGGGTTCCTCGCGGCGCGGAACCTGTCTCGGCTACCAGGCGGCGGCGGCGGCCCTCGGCCCGCTCGGAGTGAGCCAGGATCCGGTGCCTCCCGCGGCGCTGATCTCCGCCCGCCTCGAGGCGACCGTGCCGGGGTCGGAGGACTACTCGACGCCCTATTTTCTCCGCCTGCCAAGGCAGGGCGACCTCTACCAGTGGGACCCCGCCGACCGCCTGGTCTGGGGGCTTCCCTTTGAGCCGGCACGATTCCGCCTGACAACCGGCGACGCTGACGTCCGCGAGATCACCTTCCGCGGCAACGACCAGGGCTCCGGTGAGTTCCGCAAGCCGGTCATGGTCGTCCCCCGCGTCGATGTCCGCCTCGACCCCGATCTCGAAGTGTGGCCCGTCACGAGCCGTGCGCCACGCACATTCGTCGTGACGCTAATCCACGGCGCGCGCGATACCACCACCGGCCTGGTCCGGTTGCGGGTGCCGCACGGGTGGACCGAGCCGGCGGGCCAGAAGTTCCGGCTCACGCGCGAGGACGAGCGGGCGGAGTTCCGGTTCAGCGTGCGTCCGCCGGAACGCCTCGCGGCCGGCGCCTTCGAGGTCGCGGCTGTCGCCCTGACCACAGGGGGACAGGCGTACGATGTCGGCCTGCGCACGATGGATCATCCGCACGTCCGCGCCCGCTCCCGGGCGCTGCGCGCGGCCGCGGTGGTGCGGGTGACCGACCTGGTGCTGCCCAGGACCGCACCCATCGCGTATCTGCGCGGTGCCGCGGACCGGGTGCCCGAGGCACTCCAGAGCGTGGGACTGCCACTCGAACTGATCACCGGCGCCGATCTCGCCACCCGGCCGCTCGGGCGCTTCGGCGTGATCGTGGTGGGCCCGCGCGCCTGGGAGACCGACGCGGATCTTCCGGCGAACAACGACCGGCTGCTCGCCTACGCCCGCGCCGGCGGCACGGTGATCGTCCAATACCAGCAGTACGGGTACTTCCTCGGCGGGTTCGCGCCGTATCCTCTGACGGTCGGCAGCCGGCCCCCCGGCGCGCCTAACTCGGCCACCACCGTGACCCGCCCCGGCGGCCCGTCCGCCCCGGCGGCAGCCTCGGCGCTACTCGGCGGACACGACCGGGTGACCGACGAGAACGCGCCGGTTACCGCGGTGAACCCCGCCAGCCCGATCCTTCGTGCGCCAAACCGGATCGGCGCGAGCGACTGGAATGGGTGGGTGCAGGAGCGGGGGCTCTACTTTGCGCGGACCTGGGATGCCCAATGGAAGCCCGTCCTCGAGATGCACGATCCGGGAGAGGGTCCCCTCGAGGGTGGACTGCTCGTGGCGAATGTCGGCCGAGGCAAGTACGTGTACACCGGCGTCAGTTTCTTCCGGCAGCTTCCCGCCGGCGTACCGGGCGCATGGCGGCTGTTCGCCAACCTGCTGGCGCTCGGGCAGGCGACACCGGCCGGGGCCAGTCGTGTCCGCCCCTCCCGCGATACCCTGAAGGTCGAGCGGGAGTGACGGGAGGCGCCGCGCCGGTGCGTCAGGCGCTTGGGGCGGCGCTGGCAATCGTCCTCGTGTCAGGCTGCGGGGATGGCCGGATTCCCCTTACGCTCTACTCGCCGCACGGCCGGGATCATCTCACGCTGCTGGAGCACGAGTTCGAGCGCCTGCATCCCGACATCGATGTGCGGTTTCTCGACCTCGGCAGCCAGGAGGTGCTGGATCGCCTCCGTCTCGAGCGGGTCAACCCCCAGGCCGATGTCTGGTTTGGCGGACCAACGACGCTGTTCGAGCGGGGCGTCCAGGATTCGTTGCTGGCCCCGTACCGGCCCACCTGGGCCGATGCGGTGGACTCGTCCGGCATCGGTCCGGGGGACCTGTACTATCCCGTCTATCGCACGCCCGCCGTCATCGTCTATAACCGCGCCGCGGTCCCGGATTCGATCGTGCCGCGCGACTGGGAAGAGGTCCTCGCGCCGCGCTGGCGTGACAAGGTGCTCATCCGGGATCCGGTGGCGAGCGGCACCATGCGCGCGATCTGGGGCCTGATCCTGCAACGCAGCATCCAGCAGACCGGAGACACTGCGCAGGGCATGGCCTGGCTGCGCCGGCTCGACGCCCAGACGCGCACCTACGCGCTCTCTCCCGCGCTGCTCGACGCCAAGCTGGCGCGGCAGGAGGGGCTGGTGACACTCTGGGATCTGCCGGATGTGCTGATTGCCCGGAGCAAGGGGATGCCGTTCGGGTATGCGTTTCCCTCGAGCGGGACGGTGGTCATCGACGACGCGATCGCGCTGGTGGCCGGCGCGCCCCATCCGGAGGTGGCCAGGCAGTTCATCGACTTCGTCGGCAGCGTGGACGGCCAGATTCTGGCGGCGGACAAGGTGTTTCGGCTCCCGGCCCGTCACGATCTGCCGGCGGATCGCATCCCAGCCTGGGTGGCCGGGGTGGAGCGAGAGATGAAGGTGGAACCGATGGACTGGGGGCTTCTGACTCGGGAGGGCGCAGGGTGGATGGGGTACTGGGACCAGCACGTTCGCAACACGGGAAAGCCGCGGTGAACCGGCGCGCACCGTTCCCGGCGTTCGGCGGCAGGCGCGCGTGAGCTACCTCCGTCTCGAGGCACTCAGCCGGCGCTTCAGCGCCGTGGCGGGCGTCTTCGATCTCTCGCTCTCGGTCGAGCGGGGGCGGACACTGGCGCTGCTCGGCCCGAGCGGGAGCGGCAAGACCACGACGCTCCGGCTGCTGGGCGGCTTCGAGTCGCTGGATGGCGGACGGATTCTGGTCGACGGCGAGGATGTGGCTCCGCTCCGGCCGGAGCGGCGGCGTTTCGGGATGGTCTTTCAGCACTATGCGCTCTTCCCGCATCTCGATGTCGGGGAGAATGTGGCATTCGGGCTGGCCTCGCTCGGAGTGCGGGGCGTCGAGGCGGAGCGGCGGATCGCGGAGTCGCTCGCGCTGGTGGACCTCGCGGGTTTCGAGCGGCGGATGGTGGGCGCATTGTCAGGCGGGCAGCAGCAGCGGGTGGCGCTGGCGCGGGCGCTCGCACCCGAGCCGCGAATCCTTCTCCTCGACGAGCCGCTCTCCAATCTCGACCCCGCCCTCCGCGAGCGCACCCGGCGCGAGTTGCGTGCGCTGATCCGCCGCATCGGGATCACCACCGTGATCGTCACCCATGAACAGGAGGATGCGTTCGATCTGGGCGACGTGGTGGCGGTGCTCCGCCAGGGCCGGCTGGAGCAGGTGGGGACGCCGGAGGAGCTCTACCAGGCGCCGGCCACCAGCTTCGTGGCCTCGTTCATCGGCCGCGCGAGCTGGCTGCGGGGCGTCCGGGCCGGAGACCGGATCCTGGTCGAGGGCACGGAATGGCGCTTCGGCGCCGGGGCGGGCGGCGGGGCACCCGGGGAGGTGCGCATCATGATCCGGCCCGAGGCGCTCCGGTTCGCCCCGGTTGACCCATCGGGGCTCTCGGGCACCGTGACGGACCGCCGGTTCGCCGGCGCCACCGCGTTCTTCCTGATTCACACCGCCGGCGGGCAGGTGGTGGAGATCAGCGCGCCGCCCTCGGCCGCCGCGGTCGGCGATCGAGTGTCGCTCTTCCCGGTGGGCGATCCCGCCGACACCGGCGCGGTGATGCATTGCTTCCCGGCGGAGAGCCTGTGAACGGGCCTGCCCGACGCTGGATCGCGATCGGGCTTGTCGTCGCGCTCGCCTGGGCCGTCGCGTACCCGTTGCTCCTGGTGGCGATGGAGAGCGTCCGCGGTCCCGGAGGATTCACGACCGACTATTTCGTACGGCTGTTCTCCGAGCCGCGGGAGTGGCAGGCGCTGTGGGGCAGCCTGTGGACCTCGGTTGCCAGCGTGATGCTGGCTGGCCTGTTAGGTATTCCGCTCGCGTTTCTCTTCGAGTGGTGCGACTTCCCTGGGCGGCGGCTGCTCGGGGCAATGGTCGCGCTGCCCGTCGTGCTGCCGCCGCTCGTGGGGGTCATCGCCTTTCTGTTCCTCTACGGCGAGACCGGCTTCGCGGCTCGGCTGGTGCAGACGGTGCTGCGGCTGGAGAACCCGCCATGGCGGCTCGAAGGCGCCTGGGCCATCCTGCTGGTCCACGCCTATTCGATGTATGTCTATTTCTACCTGCTGACCCGCGCGGGCCTTGCCCGGCTCGATTATGCCGCGCTCGAGGCGGCCGCCTCGCTCGGCGCGGGGCGGTGGCGGACCCTTCGGCGCGTCACCCTGCCGCTGCTGGGCCCGTCGCTCCGGGGCGCGGCCCTGCTCACCTTCATGACCGCGCTCGCCTCGTTCAGCGCGCCCTACATCTTCGGGGGCGGCTTCCGGGTCATGACGACGCAGATCGTGTCGACGCGGCTCAACGGCGATTACGGCATGGCGATGGCGCAGACGGTGGTCCTCAGTCTGCTGGCGCTCACCGGCCTCTGGCTGATCCGCGACGGGGACGTCAGTGGTGCCCAGTCGGCCGGGAAGGGTGTGGCGCCGGGACCGCGCACGATCCAGAGTCCGGCGCTGCGGCTGGCCGCCACCATGGGCGGCTGGGCCCTGGGCGTCCTCCTGCTGCTGCCCCACGCCACGCTGCTCCTGCTTTCCTTCGTGCCGGTGGGCACCTGGACGGTCGAAACCCTGCCGCCCGCCTACACCCTGCATAACTACATCGCGCTGGTCAGCGAACCGGAGCGGCTCCGGCCGCTGGGCAACAGCCTCTGGATGGCAACGCTCGCCACCCTCGTCGCCCTGCTGCTCGCCATGCTGGCGGGGATCCTGGTAGTTCGCAGGACGGATGGCTGGACCCGCGCCGCCGAACGGCTGCTGTCGTTGCCCTGGCTGGTGCCGGGGACGGTCTTTGCCGTCGCGCTCGCGACGGCCTTCAGCATCCACGCGCCATGGGCCGGCCGGGTGATCCTGGTCGGGACGATCTGGATCCTGCCCCTCGCCTATGTCATCCGGAATCTGCCGATTGCGAGCCGAGCGGTGCTGGCCGGCTTTCGCGGCCTCGACCCGGCGCTCGACGAGGCGGCGGCCTCACTGGGCGCGGAGCGGTGGCGCACCTTCCGGGAGATCACGGTGCCGCTGCTCCGGCCCGCGCTGGCGGCGGGAGCGACGCTGGCCTTCGTCACCGCGCTCGGCGACTTTGTCACCTCGATCATTCTCTACACGTACGACACCCGTCCCCTGTCACTCGAGATCCTGGCCAGCCTGCGCCAGGGTGACGTCGGCGTCGCGTCGGCGTATGGAGTCTTCCTGATGGCGCTCTCCGCGCTGGTCTTCGCCCTCGGCAGCGAGCGGAAGGTCGTGATCCGGTGAACCCCCCGCGCCGCGCACCGACGGAGCTGCAACAGCTCTCGATCCTCATCGCGACATGCGCCATCGACATGATCGGCTTCGCGATGATCCTGCCGCTGCTGCCCTACTACGCGCTCAAGCTGAACGCGACGCCGGAACTGATCGGCTTGATGACGGCGACCTTTTCGGTCGCCCAGCTCTTCGCCGCCCCCTACTGGGGCCGGCTCTCCGACCGCTACGGCCGCCGCCCCATCCTGCTCATCGGTCTGTCCGCATCGGCCGTCGCCTACGTGATCTTCGGACTGGCCACGTCGGTCTGGCTGCTGTTCCTCTCCCGCCTGGTGCAGGGGGCCGGCGGTGGGACGACGGGCGTCGCACAGGCCTACGTGGCCGACACCATCCGCCCGTCGGGGCGGGCGAAGGCGCTCGGGTGGCTGTCGGCGGCCACGAGCGCCGGTGTGGCGGTCGGCCCCGCCATCGGCTCCTTCAGCCACGCCTACCTGGGACCATCGGCGCCTGGCTTCGTGGCGGCGGCCCTCTGCCTGATCAACGTGGCCTTCGCGTGGCGATGGCTGCCGGAGTCGCGGGTGCCGATGCCGCCTGGCGGAACGGCCGCGATACGTCGGCCGGTCTGGGCGGCGGCCGCGGAGGTGTTCGAACACCCGTCGAGGCCGATATCCCGGCTGATCTGGATCTACGGGACGGGCATGTTCGCCTTCAGCTGCCTTACCTCGGTGCTCGCGCTCTTCCTCGATGCCCGGTTCGGGGTGACGGAGGAAACGATCGGCTACTTTTACAGCTACGTGGGTGCCCTGTCATTTCTCATGCGTTCCCTGTTCCTTGGACCGATTGTCGCCCGGTTCGGCGAAACCCGCACCATGCGCGCCGGTACCGGGATTCTGGTCGCCGGCCTGATGCTCTATACCGTCGCACCGAATGTCTGGGCGCTGGCGTTCATCATCCCGCTGGTGCCGATCGGCACGGCGCTGCTGTTCCCGTCGACGACGGCGATGATGTCCCGCCTCTCGCCGAGGGAGCAGCTCGGCACCACCATGGGCGTGGCACAGACCTTCGCCGGGGTCGCGCGGGTGGCGGCGCCGCTGCTGGCGACGGGCGCGTTCCAGCGGATCGGCCACGACTCGCCCTTCTATCTCTCCGCGGTCACGGTGGCCATCGTGGGCCTGATGGCGCTCCGCATCGAGCCGGTGCCGATGCACACCGCGGAGACGCCGGTCCCGAAACCGGAAGGCTCGGGATGAGCGACGCCGATCGCATCGCCGCGCTGGAGCACCGGCTGCAGGTTCTCGAGGCGCTGGTCAGGCAGCTCGTGACCGCCCGTGGAGTCGCCCCGGCTCCCGGTGTCGAGTCCCCGCCGCCGCCGACGGAGGAGCGGGCTGCCCCGCCGCCGGTCCCAGCTGCCCGTCCTGTCGTTTCGCGTCCGCCGCCCCCGGTGCCGCGTGCTGTTCCGCCGCGGGTGCCGGCAGCCACGGTACTGACCGAGCAGTGGCTCGGGCAGCGGGGCCTGCTGGCGGTCGGGGTGACGTTCGTGATCCTCGCCGCGGGGTATCTCCTCAAGCTCTCGTTCGATCGGGGGTGGATTTCCCCACTGATGCGCTGCGTCGCTGGTGCGCTCGCCGGCGGAGGCATCGGCTACCTCGGCTGGCGGCTGCATGGCCGGGGTACCCGGACCTACGGCGCCTCACTGATCGGCTGCGGCGCCGCGGTGATCTATCTCGCCGTTTGGGCCGCGGCCCGGCTGTACCAGTTTCTCCCGCCGACGCCGGCGATCGTTGCGCTGGCGCTGGTATCGCTCGGCCTCGCGGCGATCGCCCTGGCGATCGATGTCGAGGCCCTCGGCGCGACCGCCGCGCTTGGCGCCCTCCTCGCACCGATCGTGATCGGGAAGGAAGGGGGCGACGTCAATCTGCTGTTGACCTATCTCGGTGCGATGGGCGCGGGGATCGGCTGGGTTTCGGCACGGCGCCACTGGCGCATCGCGACCCTGGTCGTCGCACTCGCCTACTTTGGCATCGCGGGCTCGGGAATCCTCTCCGAGGCGAAGCCCATGCTGCTGTACCTGTACGCCACGCTCGGCGGCGCGGCAGGGCTCTTCGTGGGACTGCGCGAGGGGTGGTTCGAGACCCGCTTGCTCGCCTTCGCGGGCGGCTGGGGCGTGCTCGGCGTCGCGAATGGTGCCGCTGTCGCGCACTGGCCCACCCTGATTGGCGGCATCGTCCTGACCGCGCCGGTATGGTGGCGCGCGATCCGCGCCAGTACCGTATGGCCGGACGGCCGAGCCTTCGGCGATGGACTCTACTTCTACCTGTCGCCGCTGCTCCTTGCCGCGGCGCTCCATGAAGTCGCGCCGGCGACGTTCGATCAGCGTCCCGGTCTCGTCCCGGCGCTGGTCGCGGTTCCCTACTTGATCGCGGGACTCAGCGCCGTGCGTCGGCCCTTCGCCCTGGTTGCCGCACTGGCGCTGGGTAGCGCGGCCCTCCTGCAATGGTCGGCCCTCGAGGCGGTCTGGGCCCTCCTCGGGTTGACGGTGCTGTGGGCCGGCATGGATCACCTCCTGCACCGAAACGACGGTCGGTGGTACTCGCTCCTCTCGCTCGTGGCAGGGCTCAGCCACCTGATTCTCACCGATCTCCCCGGTCAGCCCGCCACGGAGCGGGCGTTCGTCGGCCCATGGGCCCTGACGCTCTGGCTGGCCATCGTCATCGCCGCCGCACTCGCGATGCGACTGCTGCGCGACGACCAGACCGAGTTCGCCCCCCGCGGACTCCGCCCGCTGCTCTGGGGGCTTGCCGGGGTGCTGCTCCTCTTCGGCGTGACGGGAGAACTGCTGCAGTACTTCGAGCAGAGCGGACCGGGGTTCGAGGACCGGACTCTCGCCGCCGGGCTGTCGGTCAGCGCCTGGTGGATCTGCTTCGCGGCGGGCTGCTTCTTCGCCGGGTTCCGGCGCGGGGTGCGGTCCCTTCGTCTGGCGGGGTTCGCCGTGGCGGGGCTGGCCCTCGTCAAGGTCGTGTTCATCGATCTCTCCCAACTCGATGCACTGTATCGTGTCGGTTCGGCCTTCATTCTTGGCGTCGTGTCGCTGTCGATCGCGTATGCCTATCACCGCGGCGGCTCGGGCGAGAGCGGGGGCGGCTGATTTGCAGATTCGTGGCGCCCTGAGTAGCCTCCCATTCCCATGACAATGCCTCCCATCGCCTCCCTCACACCGGCGGCCCTCGCCGACGTGACATGGGAGGAACTCCGTCCGCTTTACCAGGACCTGGTCGATCGGCCGATCGACACCGCCTCGGTCGAGCGCTGGCTCGCCGACTGGTCGCGCCTCGAGGAAGTCGTCAGTGAGGCTGCCGGTATCGCGATGATCGCCTATACCTGCGACACGACCGATCCCGCCAAGGAGGCGGCTCACCTCCGGTTCTCGGCGGAGATCCTTCCGAAGATGGAAGAGCTCGAGGTCGAGCTCGCGAGGCGGCTGCTCGCGATGGGGTACACCCGTCCCGGGCTCGAGGTGACGATCGCGCGCTTCCGCCGAGGGGCCGAGCTGTTCCGGGAGGAGAATGTTCCGCTCAATACCGAAATCGAGGAGATCAGCACCAACTATCAGAAGATCACCGGCGGGCTGACCGTCATCTGGGACGGGGTCGAGAAGACCCTCCCCGAACTGCAGCCGATCCTGCAGGGCACCGATCGGGCCGCACGTGAACGTGCCTTTCGCCTCAACTGTGACGCCTACGCCTCACGGCAGAGCGAATTGGCCGGGATCTTCGATTCGCTCTATCACCTGCGCGCTCGCGTCGCGCGGAACGCCGGCTTCGCGGACTACGAGCAATACGCCTTCGCCGCAAAGTGCCGGTTCGACTACACCCCGGCGGACTGCCGCCGCTTCCACGAGGCGGTCGAGCAGGTGGTGGCGCCCGCCGTCGAACGCATCATGGTCCGGCGCAAGCAGCGGCTCGGCGTCGAGCGGCTGCGCCCGTGGGATGTCGGCCCCGATCCCGAGGGCCGGGAGCCGATCCGGCCGTTCAAGGGAGTCGACGAACTGATCGGGACGAGCCGCAGGGTGCTGGAGCATGTCGCGCCGGCCTTCGGGCAGCAGTTCCAGACCATGATGGACGAGCGCATGCTCGACCTCGATGTGCGCAAGGGTAAGGCGCCGGGCGGGTACTGTGAGACGCTGCAGTACCGCGGTCGCCCGTTCATTTTTATGAACTCGGTCGGGGTGCTGGATGACGTCTCGACCCTGCTGCACGAGGCGGGGCACGCCTTCCACGCCTTCGAGTCGCACCATCAGCCGCTCATCTGGCAGCGCCATCCCGGTCTCGAGATGTGTGAACTCGCCTCGATGTCGATGGAACTGCTGGCGACCCCCTACCTCGGTCGGGATCAGGGCGGGTTCTTCGCTCCCGAGGAACTGGCGCGCGCCCGGGTCGATCACCTCGAGGATGTGCTGGTCACCCTCTCCCATGTGGCTTCGGTGGACGCGTTCCAGAGCTGGATCTATTCCAGCGGGCAGGGCCATGATGCCGCCGCCCGGGACCAGGCCTGGCTCCGGCTCCGCAGCCGCTTCGAGCGGGGGATCGACTGGAGCGGGCTGGAGCGGGAGCGGATGACCCGCTGGTACCGGCAGCTGCACATCTTCCTGTACCCGTTCTACTACATCGAATACGGGATCGCCCAGATCGGTGCCCTGCAGGTCTGGCGGAACAGCCTCAAGGACCAGGGAGCGGCCGTCCGACGATACCGCGAGGCACTGGCCCTGGGGGACACCAGGTCACTCCCGGAGCTGTACCGTGCGGCGGGCGTGGACTTCACGTTCGATGCCGACCGGATCGGCGAACTGGTCGCCCTGGTCGAGTCCGAACTGGCTCGCTGGCAGACGCCGGGGTAGATTGCTGTCCTGCCGCGACCCGGGTTCTCGTCGGCCGCGGCTGCTTCAAACAACCTTGTCGGAGAGGGTGAATGGCGAAGGAAGAAGGCATTGAAATGGAGGGCGTAGTCAGCGAGGTGCTGCCCGATCGCAATTACCGGGTCCTCCTCGAGAACGGGCACTCCATCCTCGCCTATGCGGCCGGCAAGATGAGCAAATTCAAGATCCGTGTCCTCGAAGGGGACCGGGTCACCGTGGTCCTCTCCCCATACGACCTCACCCGCGGACGGGTTATCTACCGGCATAAGTGAGGCGCGTAGGGCCGTGCGCGCCAACGAGCGGTCCTGACCATCGGGCCGTGATCGAGACGGTCGCTTGAGCAGAACCTGCTGACAGCAAACGGGGGCCGGTCGAAAGACCGGCCCCCGTCCGCTTGGGGTCTCGGCGCCGTGCGGCGCAGGACCTTACTTGACCTTGGTGACGTTCTCCGCCGCGGGGCCCTTGGCGCCCTCAACGATGTCGAACTCGACGCGCTCACCCTCGGCGAGGCTGCGGAACCCATCGGACTTGATGGCGGTGTGGTGGACGAAGCAATCCTTGGAGCCGTTTTCGGGCGTGATGAAACCGAAGCCCTTGGCGTCATTGAACCACTTCACCGTGCCGGTTACGCGAGGCATACTGCTGTACTCCATGCGAGGGGAAAACGATGTCGGGTCCGGCGATCTCCGGTGCCACGACTGGGACGGCTAAGAAACGACCCGGGCTCAGTGTTGCCCGGGTCGCGCAGTCTTCCTGGTGAGGAATAACCCTGCTCGGATGCCACCCGGCCAAGCCTTCTGGCCATTTCCAGCCGCCACTAAAATGGGGCCTCCAGCCGTGGCGTCAAGGGGGATTCCCGACTAGGGCTTCCACCATCGGAGGGCCGCCTTGGCCCACTCCCCGCTCCGCCGCCGGAGCCCCTTGCCGGTGGCCCGGTTCAGGGCCTGGAGGAATTCGGTCGCCGAGGGGTACCGCTGTTCCACCTCGGCGTGCATCGCCCGTTCCAGCACCAAGGCGACATCCTCGCTCAGGTCCGAGCGCCGCGCGCGCAATTCGGGGTACTGGTTGTTCGTCTGCCGGGTCAGCACCTGCTCGACCGTCTTTCCACTGAACGGGGGCTCGCCCAGCAGGGCAAAGTAGGCGACCGCCGCGAGGCTGTAGAGGTCGGAGCGCTGGTCCACCCGCTCGCCGAGCAGCTGCTCGGGGCTGGCGAACATGGGGGTCCCGCTCTGGCTGGTCGCCCCGCCGAAGCGGCCCTGCCCGCGCAGCGCCAGCGCCAGTCCGAAGTCGGTGATCTGCACGCTCATGGTCTGGTCGATGAGCATGTTCTCCGGCTTGAGGTCGCGGTGCACCAGGCCCGCGGTATGGGCCTGGGAGAGTGCGCTGAGCGACTCGCGCAGCAGGCGCACCACCCGCTCCAGGGGCAGCGGCCCCTCCTTCTCCACCAGCTGCGCCAGGTTCGGGCCCTTCACCAGCTCCATCGTGTACCAGAGCATCCCCGCCCGGCCGCCGATGTCGTAGATCGCGACGATGTTCGGATGGTTGAGCCGGGCCGCGAGCTGCGCCTCGCGGCGGAACCGCTCCACGACGGCCGGATCGGCGGTCAGGTGGGGGTGCAGCACCTTGAGGGCGACCTCGCGCTCGAGATGCAGGTCGCGAACCCGGTAGACGCGGCCGTAGCCACCGCGGCCAAGCAGCGAGAGCAGCTCGTAGTCGTCCCCGAGCGCCCGGCGCAGCCGTTTCTCCCAGTGCCCCCCGTCCTCGCTCTCCGTCGCGATGAGCCGCGAGTTGACCTGCACCATCACCGCCGGATTCTCGAAGGTGCCCGCATCCGAGGCGAAATCGTCCAGCATCTCCGCCGCCGTGAGGTAGCGATCGTCGGCGTCCGGCCGGAGCGACCGGAGCAGGATGCGCTCGATCGCCTGCGGACAATTGGGGCGAAGCGCGGAGGGCGGCTTCAGCTCGTTCGAGTCGAGCGGCGGCTCCTGACCGGTCACCGCGAAGTAGAGGATCGCGCCGGCGGTGTAGATGTCGCTCGTGGGATCGCCGGCGGCGCCTGCCCGGATCTCCGGCGCGAGGAACGACTGCGCACCGGTGACCTCGCCAGGCGGAATCGTGGGCAGCGTCCAGTTGCAGAACCGCAGGTCGGTGACCGTGCCACGGCCGGCGAGATTCACCAGGAGGGAGGTTGGCGCGATGCGCCGCACGATGATCCCGTGTGCGTGGGCGTGCTCCAGCCCGCTCAGCACGTCGCGGGCAAGAATGTGCACGGCGGGGAAGGGCCGTGGGCCACGCTGCGTGGCCTCCTTGAGGCTCTCCCCTTCGATCCAGTTGCCCACCCGGAAGGCGAGGTCTCCGATGATGCCGGCGTCGTAGACGTGGCGGATCGCGGGATGATCGAGCTGGGCCAGGGCCTCCGCCTCACGGAGGAACCAGGCCCGGGTCCGGTCATCGGGGTAGAGATTGACGCGCAGAGAGACGCGGCGGGAGAGGAGGACGTCGAGCGCTGTAAAGAGCACCCGCTCCCGGGAGGCCGCGACCATGGTTTCCAGCCGGAACCGGTGGCCCAGCGCAGCCTCCACGCGCTCGAAGATCGTGAGCGGCGGCGGTGTGGTCATCGATGGAGCCTCACCCCTCGGTGATCATCGGGGTGGGACGCGGGGTATTTCGCCGCCGCTCGATGCGGCCGGTGTCCCCGCACCGGCTGCGGCTGCACCAGCGCCGTGACTGGTTGGGAGATTCGTCGGAGAAGTAGAGCCCGCAGCCCGGGTTGGCACAGCGGCGAATCACCGCGATCGGGTTGGCGAGGGTCTGCGCGGCGGACTGCGCCACCGCTTCCAGCGCACTTGGGGGACGGACCGGCTGGATGCGGAGCTGCCAGTTGCCGCCGACCCGCACCAACTGCTCCCGGCCTTCCATGCCGACCAGCAGCCGGTTGATCGCCTCGATGGCCGAGGGCGGTGGATTGCGGCCCGTATCCAGGGCGCGCGCCAGCGCGAGCAGCCTGGTGCGGAGGGTGAGCGCGTCATTGAATGCCGACGCATCTCTGGGCGGTTCGATCCGGACGGCCTTGGTCCAGCGGAGGTACTCTCCCGGATCGCTCAGGGAGTCGCGACCGACCGGAGGGGACTCCGCCGTGTTGACGAATTCCAGCCAGAGGGCCTCGCCCAGAAGGAGGAATTCCTCGTCCGGCACAATCAGATTCCTTCGGCGGTCTCGACCGCGTTGCGCCCGCCCCGTTTCGCACGGTAGAGCGCGGCGTCGGCCGCGCCGATGACGGCGTCAGGAGTGACGCCATGCCGCGGCGCCTCGGCGATGCCCATGCTGAGTGAGGGTCGGCCGAATTCGGGGTGGGACTGTTCCAGCCGGCCGACAGCGACCCTGACCCGCTCCACGAACACCATCGCCTCCGCGGTCGTCGTCATCGGCAGGATCACCAGGAATTCATCCCCGCCCATGCGGCCCACGGCATCGAGGGTCCGGCATTGCTGCTTGAGGAGGCGAGCGAGTTCGGCGAGCAGCCGGTCACCCGCGCCATGGCCCAGCGTGTCGTTGACCAGCTTGAAGCGGTCGACGTCGATCATGACCACGCTGGTCTTGATCTGGTGCCGCTTGGTGCGGGACAGCTCCGCGCTGAGGCGCTGCTCCATCGCGCGGCGGTTGGAAAGCCCGGTCAGCGGATCGGTGCTCGCGGCGTTCTGCAGCTGCTCGACCAGCTGCGCGTTCTTGAGGGCGATCGCCGCCGCGAAAGCGAGCGTCCCCGCGAGATCGCATTCGGCGGGGCCGAACGACTGATCGTGGAGCCGGGGGCCCAGCGCCATCACGGCGAGCCGTTCCGCGCCGGCGTCGAGCGAGACCACGATCTGCGTCGTCGCCGGGAACAGCTTGCCGATCGAGACGTCCTGCGTCGTGGAGACGGGAACGTCCGGGGGCAGCGCATTGTCGAGCGCAGCGCGGTCGACCGGATTGAGCGACATCGAGCCCTTCAGCGACCGCACCACCTTTGGCAGATAGATGTCGCCCAGCGGCCGGTACAGGCAGGCCCACCAGCAGAAGAACACCTCCGCCAAGAAATCCAGGATCAGGTTCTCCGTCTCTTCGGCCGAATGGACCGAGGAGAGGAGCCGCGCCACCTGGCGGAGCGCGCGCAGCTGAAACACCGCGTCGTCGAGCTGGCCCTGCCGCTCCCGGAGCACGGCATGCAGCTCGAGCATCACCGAGAGTCCGAGTGCGATCGGGGTGGCATGCCCGCGGAGCTCGGTGGCAACCGAGGGGTCGGCGAAGATGGCGATCTCGGTCTGCCCGCTGGCGAGACGCACCACTTCGACCCCGCCAGGCAGCCAGTCGGGGGGAGGCCGCAGCGTCATCAACGCGCCCGGCGAGTTCACGCTGAACCAGATCTTTTCGCTGCCGAACCGCTCAGCAAGGGCGTCACGACAGCGCTCGAACAGTTCACTGTCCGTGCGGGCGTGGCGGCAGGCGGCGGCGAAGGCGCCCGGGATCGAGGCCAGTGCGGAGAGTGCTGAGGGAGATTCCATCCTGTTGGGCAATATAGCGATAGGCTCAAAGTGAGGCGAGCGCTTGGCGCGGCTCCCCTGGGCTCTGTCGGCCACCGATCCTGATTGATCTTCGCGACACGCCGGGGCTCACCGTAGGGTGCAGGGGAGGCGTGGAGCTGGGGCTGGGCCGGGTGGCGGCACGCATCGGGGCAACGACCGCCGAGGGCGGCAGGCGGCCGATCGTGCGCATCAACTACGGCGCCGATGTGCCTCTCCCCGGTTGGAGCGCATCGAGGCGGCGCTTCTGCTCCTCCGCTAGGCGATTTCGCTGAGTCGGCTCGTCAGCCCGCGCAATTCAGCGAGCATGCCGGGGCGCGGTCCGGTCGGGTGCCGTTCCAGGGCATCCACGACACCGTGGAACCAGCGCAGCAGGGCGGGGGCCCCGCCGGGGGCGTAGCCGGAGAGGTACTCGGGCCCGAGGCGGCGGGCGTCAGTGACCACGGCGCCGCACTGGAAGATCTCATTGGCCGCGCAGACCTCGAGCGCCCGCGGGTCCGCCGCGGTCAGCTCCGCCAGAAAATCCATCTTCGAGGCTTCCCAGCTTCGCTCCTTCCCGCGGGCGTCGTAGCGCGGCTCCACTACCTGCCGCAGGAGCTCCACCACCCGCTCCCCGAACTTCACGCCGACCTTCTGCATGATCTCGGGCCGGAGGGACGGTTCGGTCTCGTTGAGCAGCGAGCTGAGGATGCCCGCCACGATCGTGACCTCGTCCGCGCCGTAACGCGCGAGAATCACCGCCACGTTGGCCGGCTGGGTGAGCCAGCTGCCGCCGCTGCCGCGCCGCGCCCGGGCCGCGCCATGTTTCGCGCTGAAGGCGAGAGCGTGTGCGATCCGATCCGAATAGCCAGGGTTCATGGAATACCCAGCATCTTGTGGGTCTGCAGGCTCAATCGCCACTCGGGGTGAGCCAGGCAGTAGTCAACCGCCAGCGCGGTGTTCCGTGGGCGGTCGGGTCCGTCCATCGGTTGCAGGAAGAAATGCTGGAACGCCATCCCGCGGAAGCGCTCCGGCTCGGCGCCCCGCTGCGGAAACACCAGCTTGAGTTCATGCCCGGCGGTCTGCAGCAGCGGTGCCCCGGCCTTCGGGCTCACGCAGATCCAGTCGAGGCCGGGGGGCGCCGGCTGCGTGCCATTGGTCTCGACCGCGATCTCGAAGCCTTCGCCGTGAAGCGCCGCGATGGCCGCCGCATCGAGCTGCAGCAGCGGCTCCCCTCCCGTACAGACCACCATCGGCTGCGCCGCCGGGGCAGTGACCGCGGGCCAGGCGGCGCGCACCGCCCGCGCCAGCTCGGCTGCCGTCTTGAAGGTCCCGCCGCCCGCGCCGTCGGTCCCGATGAAGTCGGTGTCACAGAACTGGCAGATCGCCCCGTCCCGATCCGCCTCACGACCGGTCCACAGGTTGCAGCCGGCGAAGCGACAGAACACCGCCGGCCGGCCGGCGTTCGCCCCCTCGCCCTGAAGGGTATAGAAGATTTCCTTGACGGCGTAGGTCATCTCGAAAAGTAGTGAGACATGGAGTCCGGGGAGCAGGATCTCCTCACGTCTCACCCACCGGTCTGCGCCTGCTGGTACGGTGCGGGATCCTGAATCCCGTTCTCGCGGAAACCCCTGAGCCGCAGCTGGCAGGAGTCGCAGCCGCCGCAGGCTTTGCCGGCCGGCGAGGGGTCGTAGCAGCTCCGAGTGATCGAGTAGTCGACGCCCAGCGCGAGTCCGGTGGCGATGATCTCGCGCTTGGTCAGGCTGATCAGCGGGGTGTGGATCCTGAATTTCGCGGTGCCCTCGACCCCCGCGCGCGTGGCGAGGTTGGCCATCTTCTCGAAGGCCTCGATATACTCGGGACGGCAATCCGGGTAGCCGCTGTAGTCGAG
>Ga0209797_10000645_pt1 | contig 17448 bp, 15 predicted proteins | sample DOMMetBare3Fresh_2_FD_187472 | JGI IMG/M metagenome (GOLD analysis project Ga0209797, IMG submission 187472) | Wetland sediment microbial communities from St. Louis River estuary, USA, under dissolved organic matter induced mercury methylation -... | ecosystem: Environmental > Aquatic >... | reverse complement strand
TCGTCTCGTCGCAGGTCGATGGCGTCGACATGGTGACCGTGGTCACCGAGGGCATCTTCAGCTATTGCAGCATGAAGCTCAAGATCGACACCGACCGCTGGCTGGGCCCCGAGCAGGCCAACGTGCGCTGCAAGGGCGAGGTCGTCGGCCATGTCACGACCACCGAATACGGCTCGCAGATGCTGTCGCTGGGTGGCGTGCACCACATCACCGGTGGCAGCAAGAAGGAAGGCCGGGTCACGGTCGAGACGATGCTGGCGCTGGGCAATCGGCAGGCGGTGGAACTGACCATCGACGGTGGCGCGCAGGTGCAGGTGCAGGCCGGTCGCGCGCCGGTGGTCAACGGCGCGCTGGAAGTGCGCATGCGCGTGGGCTGCGGCTCGGCCACCGTCGGCATCTTCGCCGAGCAGTTCAAGGGCCTGGTCGACGAGGTGGTGGTGGTCGACGACCACATCACCGGCGTGCTCACCGAGCACCAGGCGGGGCGCTGCCTCGGCATGCGCGCGTCGGGGCTCAAGGTGCGCGGCCGCAAGTCGACGCCGGGCCGCTACTTCCAGGTCGCCAACCCCGGCACCGGCTGGGGCGGCACCGACATCGCCGACCCCTTGACGATCATCGAGGCCTGGGATCCCGACCTCGCCTGGCCCGGTCAACGCCTGCTGATGGTGTCGACCACCGGCGAGCATTCGGCCTGGTACGAGCTCGACGCCGCCTTGCTGCCGCAACCGGCGCCGATGCCCGAGGCGGTCAGGCGCATCGTCGAGCGCATCGGCGAGAACTGCGAGCCGGCACTGACCAGCGTGCTGTTCGTCGGCGGCGCCGGCGGCAGCCTGCGCGCCGGGGTGACCGACAACCCGGTACGGCTGACGCAGTCGATCAAGCAGGCCCTGGTCAATGTCACCTGCGGCGGCGCGCCGGCCTATGTCTGGCCCGGCGGCGGCATCACGGTGATGGTCGACGTGTCGCGCATGCCGGCGTCGAGCTTCGGCACCGTGCCCACGCCGGCGATCGTGGCGCCGATCGAGTTCAGCATGCGGCTCGCCGACTACCAGGCCCTGGGTGGCCACATGGCCTATGTGCGGCCGCTGGCACAGGTGCTGGCCACCGGGTCCTGGCATGCCGATGGCGCGCCGACCGCGCGCCGCACGATCGCCGCCCCCGCGGGCAACCCCTGGCCGCTCGGTCGGACGCCCTTGCTGGGCTGAGCCACGCATGGACGCCCAGCGACGCAGATTGAGCGGCCGGCGCTGGCACTTCCAGCATGGGCCGATCGACCTCGTGATCGCTGCCGACGGGCCCCCCGAGGTGGTCGATGCGGCGCACGAGGCGGCGTGGAAACGGTTCGAAGGCGTGCTCGGCGAACTGGTGGCCGAACTGCGCGTGCTGCGCCAACCGGTGGCGGCACCGTGCCTGCTGCAAGGCCCGATCGCGCGCCGCATGTGGCGGGCCTGCGCGCCCTATGCGCCGCAGTTCATCACCCCGATGGCGGCGGTGGCCGGTGCGGTGGCGCAGGAGCTGATTGCGTGTTACCTGCGTGACGGCATCCGCCGCGCCTGGGTCAACAACGGTGGCGACATCGCGCTGCATCTGGCCGACGGCGAGTCGACCTGCATCGGCGTGGTGGCCGACCTCGCGCGCGCCGACGCCGGGCGGACGACGCTCGACGGCCAGCTGATCGTGCACGCAGACGATGCCGTGCGGGGCGTGGCCACCAGTGGCTGGCGCGGGCGCAGCCAGTCGCTGGGAATCGCCGACAGCGTCACCGTGCTCGCCGCCACCGCGGCGATGGCCGACGCGGCGGCAACCATGATCGCCAACGCGGTCAACGTCGACGACCGGCGCATCGTGCGCCAGCCGGCCTGCGAGCTGAAGGACGACAGCGACCTCGGCGACCGCCTGGTCACCGTCGCGGTCCCGCCGCTGCCGACCGCCCGCGTGCGCCAGGCCCTGGTGGCCGGTGCCGGGGTCGCGCAGGGCTGCGTCGATCGGGGCCTGATCGCTGCCGCCGCGCTGTCCTGCCAGGGCCAGCGGGCGCATGTCGGCGCGCCGGTGGCCGCCGCGTTGATCGACGAGTGACGAACGAGACCCCCGACCATGAGCCTGATCGACATCCGCCGCATCCTCACCCATGTCGAGGACGTCTGGCACGAGGGCGGGCCGCGCGCGACCACGCCGCTGAAGCGCGGCGCCATCGCCGCCGTGCTGGGCAATCCCTACGCCGGCCGCTACGTGGCCGACATCCTGCCGATGATGGACGCGCTGCAACCGCTGGGCATCGAGCTCGCACACCGGCTGCGCGCGGCGATGGACGTGGGCGTCGAGCGCATCGAGGGCTACGGCAAGGGCGCGATCGTCGGTGCCGCCGGCGAGCTCGAGCATGGCGCGCTGTGGCATGTGCCGGGGGGGTATGCGATGCGCGAGCTGCTCGGTTGGAAGGGGGACGCCGCAGCCTACAAGCGCGGCGACGCCCTGGCCAAAGGCCAGGCCGGCAACGCGCTGGCGATCGTGCCCAGCACCAAGAAGGTCGGCGCGCCGGGCGCCACGCTCGACGTTCCGATGACCCATGTCAATGCAAGTTACGTGCGCAGCCATTTCGACGCCATCGAGGTCCGCGTCCCCGGTGCGCCGCGTGCCGACGAGATGGTTGTGATTCTGGCGATGAGCACCGGGGCCAGGGTGCATGCGAGGGTCGGCGGCCTGGCCGCATCGGCGATCGCACAATGGGATGGCCAGCGATAGGAGACCACCGAGATGCCCGCCCAGATCCGCAAGCTCATCGTCCAGGTCGATGAAACCCGTCGCGAGATGGGCCGCGACATCCAGCCGCCGACACGCCGCGCGCTGGCCATCGCGGTGATCCACAACCCCTGCGCCGGACGCTACGTCGAGCAGCTCGACGAACTGATCGGCATCGGCGAAGAGCTCGGCGGCCTGCTCGGCGCGCGCTGCGTGCAGGCGCTGGGCATCGCACCGGACGCGGCGCACAGCTACGGCAAGGCGGCGATCGTCGGCGAGGCCGGCGAGCTCGAGCATGCCGCCGCGATCCTGCACCCCAAGCTGGGCGCGCCGCTGCGCAAGGCGGTCGACAGGGGCGCTGCGCTGGTGCCTTCGGCCAAGAAGCAGGGTGGCCTGGGGACGGCGATCGACGTGCCGCTGGGTCACAAGGACGCGGCCTTCGTGCGCAGCCACTTCGATGCCATCGAGGCCCGCGTGTCCGATGCGCCGCGCGCCGACGAAATCGTCGTCGCCGTGGCCGTCACCGACAGCGGCCGCCCGCTGGCCCGCGTCGGCGGCCTGCAGGTCGGCGAGATCCAGGGCCAGGACGGCCTGCGTTGATCACAGCGCCGATCGTCGACACTTCGCCCCTCCAACACCCACCGACAAAGACTTCTCGAGGAGACTGCCATGATCCGTCGCACCCTGCTGGCCACCGCCTGCCTGTCCATGTTCGCCGTGCCCGTCGCCCTGGCCCAGGCGCAGGACACGATCAAGATCGGCGAGGTCAACAGCTACAAGGTCCAGCCGGCCTTCCTCGAGCCCTACAAGAAGGGCATGGAGCTGGCGGTCGAAGAGATCAACGCCGCCGGCGGGGTCAACGGCCGGAAGCTGCAGCTGATCGTCCGCGACGACAACGGCAACCCCGGCGACGCAGTGCGTGCGGCCGAGGAGCTGGTCTCGCGCGAGAAGGTCGATGTGCTGACCGGCGCCTTCCTGTCCAACATCGGGCTGGCACTGACCGACTTCGCCAAGCAGAAGAAGTTCTTCTACCTCGCCTCCGAGCCGCTGACCGACAAGATCGTCTGGGGCAGCGGCAACCACTACACCTTCCGCCTGCGTCCCTCGACCTACATGCAGTCGGCGATGCTGGTGCCCGAGGCGGCCAAGCTCAAGAAGAAGCGCTGGGCGGTGATCTACCCCAACTACGAGTACGGGCAGTCGGCGGTGTCGACTTTCAAGGCGCTGCTCAGGGCCGCGCAGCCCGGCGTCGAATTCATCGCCGAGCAGGCGCCGCCGCTGGGCAAGCTCGACGCCGGCAGCGCGGTGCAGGCGCTGGCCGACGCCAAGCCCGATGCGATCTTCAACGTCCTCTTCGGGGCCGATTTGGCCAAGTTCGTGCGCGAGGGCAACACCCGGGGCCTGTTCCAGGGCCGCGAGGTGGTCAGCATGCTCACCGGCGAGCCCGAGTACCTCGACCCGCTGAAGGACGAGACGCCCAACGGCTGGATCGTCACCGGCTACCCCTGGTACGGCATCCAGACCCCCGAGCACAAGGCCTTCTTCCTCGCCTACCACCGCAAGTACAACGACTACCCGCGCCTGGGCTCGGTGGTCGGCTACAGCGCGATCCAGTCGCTCGCCGCCGGCATCCGGAAGGCCAAGAGCACCGACACCGAGAAGCTCATCGCCGCCTTCAAGGGCCTGGAGCTGATGACGCCCTTCGGCAAGACGGTGTTCCGCGCGCAGGACCACCAGTCGACCATGGGCGCCTATGTCGGCAAGACCAAGAACGAGGGCGGCAAGGGCACGATGGTCGACTACCGGTACCTGGACGGCACCAAGTTCCAGCCCAGCGATGCCGAGGTCAAGGTGCTGCGTCCGGCGAACTGAGTTCCGCGCTCGATGACCCTGTCGGGCCTGCTCGTCCAGCTGCTCAACGGGCTGGCCGGCGCTTCCTCGCTGTTCCTGGTGGCGGCGGGCCTGTCGCTGATCTTCGGCGTCACGCGCATCGTCAATTTCGCCCACGGCTCGTTCTTCATGCTCGGCGTGTACCTGGCCTATGCGCTGGTCGACCGGCTGGGCACCGGCCTGGCTTTCTGGCCCGCGCTGGGGCTGGCCGCGCTGGCTGTCGGCGCGATCGGCGCGCTGGTCGAGGTGGTGCTGCTGCGCCGCATCTACCGGGCGCCCGAGCTGTTCCAGCTGCTGGCCACCTTCGCGCTGGTGCTGGTGATCAAGGATGTCGCGCTCTACCTGTGGGGCGCCGAGGACCTGCTGGGGCCCCGCGCGCCCGGACTCGGTGGCTCGGTCGAGATCCTCGGTCGGCGCTTTCCGAGCTACGACCTGCTGCTGATCGTCGTCGGCCCGCTGGTGCTGGCCTTGCTGTGGCTGCTGCTGACACGCACCCGCTGGGGCACGCTGGTGCGTGCGGCCACCCAGGACCGCGGGATGGTGGCCGCGTTGGGCGTGAACCAGGCGTGGTTGTTCACCGGCGTCTTCGCGCTCGGCTCGATGCTCGCGGGGCTGGGCGGCGCGCTGCAGCTGCCGCGCGAGCCGGCCTCGCTGGCGCTGGACCTGCTGACCATCGGCGATGCCTTCGTCGTCGTCGTCGTCGGCGGCATGGGCTCGATCCCCGGCGCCTTCGTCGCCGCGCTGCTGATCGCCGAGATCAAGGCGATCTGTGTGGGCATCGGCACGGTGAACTGGTTCGGCATCGACTTCGCGTTTTCCAAGCTCACGCTGGTGGTCGAGTTCCTGGTCATGGCGCTGGTGCTGGTGCTGCGGCCCTGGGGTCTGATGGGCAAGCCCCAGGCGCTCAGCCGCAACACCGCCGCCGCCGAGGCGCCGCTGCGGCCGGCGCCGCGTCTGCTGCGCTGGGCCGCGGCACTGTTCCTGGCGGGCCTGGTGCTGCTGCCCTTTGTCACCGCCGACAGCCCCTACGTCACGGTGCTGGCGATCGACCTGCTGACCGCCGCGTTGTTCGCCGCCAGCCTGCACTTCATCATGGGACCGGGCGGCATGCATTCGTTCGGCCACGCGGCCTATTTCGGATTGGGAGCGTACGCCGCGGCGCTGCTGATGCTCAGGGCGGCGTTGCCGATGGAGGTGGCGCTGCTGGTCGCGCCGCTGGTGGCCGCGGCCGGCGCGCTGGTCTTCGGCTGGTTCTGCGTGCGCCTGTCGGGCGTGTACCTGGCGATGCTGACGCTGGCCTTCGCGCAGATCGTCTGGTCGGTGGTCTTCCAGTGGGACGAGTTCACCGGCGGCAGCAATGGCCTGACCGGCGTCTGGCCGTCCGAGTGGCTGGCCGACAAGCGCAGCTACTACTTCGCCACCCTGGCGCTGGTGGTGCTGGGCGTGCTGGCGCTGCGCCGGGTGCTGTTCTCGCCCTTCGGCTTCGCGATGCGCGCCGGACGCGACTCGCCGCTGCGTGCCGACGCGATCGGCATCGACGTTCCCCGCGTCCAGTGGCTGGCGTTCGTGCTCGCGGCGCTGGTGGCCGGGCTGGCCGGCGCGCTGTTCGCATTCAGCAAGGGCAGCATCTCGCCCGACAGCATGGGTGTGGGCAAGTCGGTCGACGGCCTGGTGATGGTGCTGCTGGGGGGCGTGCAGGCACTTTCCGGTCCGATCGCTGGCGCCGTCACCTTCACCTGGCTGCAGGACAGCGTGGCCCGCTCGACCGAGTACTGGCGCGCCATGCTCGGCGGCATCATCCTGCTGCTGGTGCTGGCCTTCCCGCAGGGCATCGCGGGCTTCGTCGGCCACTGGCTGGAACGGCGCGGGACGAATCGATGAGCCTGCTCGAAGTCCAGGGCCTGGGCAAGTCGTTCGGCGGCGTGCGCGCCGTCGACAGCGTGAGTTTCGAGGTCGCTGCCGGTGAACTGCTGGCGATGATCGGCCCCAACGGGGCGGGCAAGTCGACCACCTTCAACCTCGTCAACGGACAGCTGCGGCCCGATGCGGGATCGATTACCCTCGACGGCCAGGAGCTGATCGGCCGCAAGCCGCGCGAGATCTGGAAGATGGGCGTCGGCCGCACCTTCCAGATCGCGGCGACCTTCGCTTCGTTGACGGTGATCGAAAACGTCCAGATGGCGTTGATCTCGGCCGATGCGCGGCTGTACTCGATGTTTGGTCGCGCCGCCGACCACAAGCGCGACGAGGCCTTGGCGCTGCTCGCCCAGGTGGGCATGGCGCCCCAGGCCGAGCGGCCGTGCAGCGTGCTGGCCTATGGCGATGTCAAGCGCGTCGAGCTCGCGATCGCGCTGGCCAACCGGCCGCGGCTGCTGCTGATGGACGAGCCCACCGCCGGCATGGCGCCCGCCGAGCGCAACGACCTGATGACGCTGACCAAGCGCCTGGTGCTGGAGCGTGGCCTGGGGGTGCTGTTCACCGAGCACAGCATGGATGTGGTCTTCGCCCATGCCGACCGGCTGATCGTGCTCGCCCGCGGCCGCCTGATTGCCGAAGGAACAGCAGACGAAGTGCGCGACCACCCGAAGGTCCAGGAGGTCTACTTCGGCAGCGGCCGGACCTTCGGCAAGAAGGCCGGGGGCGTGCGATGAGCGCTGCCCTCGAGCTGCCCGAGGACCGCGGCGTATTGCTCGAGTCCCGCGGCCTGTCGGCCTGGTACGGCGCGGCGCAGATCCTGTTCGACGTCGACCTCGAGGTCCGGCGCGGCGAGGTGGTGGCGCTGATGGGCCGCAACGGCGCCGGCAAGTCGACCACGCTCAAGGCCATCATGGGCATGCTCGACCGCTGCCAGGGCCGGCTGCGCTTCATGGGGCATCGGATCGACGGCCGACCGTCGCACGAAATCGCCCGCCTCGGCCTGGGCTTCGTCCCCGAGGACCGGCGCATCTTCGCCGACCTGACGGTGATGGAGAACCTCGAGGTCGGCCGCCAGGGCCCGCGCCGCTGGCCCGATGGCAGCGCCGCGCCGGCGTGGTCGCCGCAGGCGCTGTTTGCCCTCTTTCCGAACCTCGGCGAGATGCCCGACCGCCCCGGCGGGCGCACCAGCGGCGGCGAGCAGCAGATGCTGACCGTGGCGCGCACGCTGATGGGCAACCCCTTCCTGGTCCTGCTCGACGAGCCGAGCGAGGGCGTGGCGCCCTTGATCGTCGAGCAGATGGCGCAGATGATCACCGAGCTCAAGGCGCAGGGCGTGGCGATCCTGCTGTCGGAGCAGAACATGCATTTCGCCGAGCTGGTGTCCGACCGCGCCTACGTGCTCGAGAAGGGCCAGATCCGCTTCCAGGCCACGATGGCCGAGCTTGCCGCCAACGACGAGGTGCGGCGGGCGTATCTATCGGTGTGACCTCGTCGTCATCGACCGCAAGGAGTGCCACCCATGAAGCTGCTTGATCGCCGTGCATTCGTCCACTCGCTTTCGCTGGCCGGCCTGGCCGCGGCGGCGTTGCCACTGTCGGCCGCGGGCAAGCTCAAGCCCGCGGCCAACGCCGCGCTGATCGTCGTCGACGTGCAGAACTGCTTCGTCACCGGTGGCACCTTGCCGGTGGCCAAGGGCGAGGAGGTGGTGCCGGTGATCAACCGCATCGCCAGTGCGTTCCAGAACATCGTCGTCACCCAGGACTGGCACACCCCCGGCCACGCCTCGTTCGCCAGCAGCTACAACGGCAAGAAGCCCTTCGAGACCACCACCCTGAAGTACGGCACCCAGGTGCTGTGGCCCGACCACTGCGTGCAGGGCACCGACGACGCCGCGCTGCACAAGGACCTCAAGCTGCCCACCGCTCAGCTGATCATCCGCAAGGGCTACAACAAGGGCGTCGACAGCTACTCGGCCTTCGAGGAGGCCGACCGCAAGACCGTCACCGGACTGGCCGGCTACCTCAGGGCGCGCGGCATCAAGACGGTCTTCGTCACTGGCCTGGCCACCGACTTCTGCGTTGCCTGGACGGCGATGGACGCGCGCAAGGCCGGCTTCGAGACCTATGTGATCGAGGATGCCTGCCGCGGCATCGACCTCAAGGGGTCGGTGGCCGAGGCCTGGAAGCAGATGCTGGCCAAGGGCGTCAAGCGCATCCAGTCGGGCGACCTCGAACTGGCGTGAGCGGTCCGCCTGGCGATCGGCTGCGGCTGCGCGTCAATGGCCAGCTCCACGAGCTGGCCGTCCCCGGCAGCGCGCCGCTGCTGCAGGTGCTGCGCAACGACCTCGGGCTGAACGGGCCCAAGTTCGGCTGCGGCCTCGGCGAGTGCGGCGCCTGCATGGTGCTGGTCGACGGCGTGCCGGCGCGTTCGTGCTGCCTGCCAGTGTCGGGGGTCGACGGGCGGGAAATCACAACACTCGAAGGCCTGGGCAGCGCCGAGGCCCCGCATCCGGTGCAGCAGGCCTTCGTCGAGACCCAGGCCGCGCAATGCGGGTACTGCCTGAACGGCATGGTCATCGCCACCACCGCGCTGCTGCGCCGCCACCCCGCGCCCACCGAGGCCCAGGCCCGCAGCGCGCTGTCGCACAACCTGTGCCGCTGCGGCACGCACCTCGAGATCCTGGCCGCGGTGCAGCGCGCGGCGCAGCTGCTGGCGCGATGAGTGCGGCGCCGCGCGGCTGGCGCACCTGGCGCACACGGCAGGACTTCCGCGCCGCCGCCGGCGTCCTGCTGGTGCTGCGCGATCCGCCGCCACCGCCGCCGCCGTCGCCGGGACAGCCGCCGACGGTGCCCGGCGACCCGGCCGAAGGTCCCGAAGTCCTGCTCGCGGTCTGCGACGACGGCACGGTCATCGCGCTGGCCGGCCATGTCGACCTCGGCACCGGGCTGCGCACCGCCTACGGCCAGATCGTCGCCGAGGAGCTCGACGTGCCGCTGGCGCGGGTGCACGTCGTCCTCGGTGACACCGCGCGCGCGCCCAACCAGGGCCCGACGATCGCCAGCTCGTCGATCCAGATCCATGCCCGGCCGCTCCAGCTGGCGGCGGCGCAGGCGCGTGCGTGGTTGATCGCCGAGGCCGCCGCCGCCTGGCAGGTGCCGGAGGCCGAGCTGAACACCGCCGATGGCCGGGTGTCGCACCGCGACGGCCGCGGCATCGGCTACGGAGCGTTGGTCGAGGGCCGGCACGTCGAGCGGATGCTCGATCTGGCGACGCCGCTGAAGGCGGTCGGCGATCACCGCGTCGTCGGCACCTCGGAAGCGCGGGTCGACATCCCGGCCAAGGTCCATGGCGAGGCGGTCTTCGTCCACGACCTGCGCCTTCCCGGCATGCTGCACGGGCGCGTCGTGCGCCCGCCGTATGCGGGTGTCGATGCCGGGGACTTCGTCGGCCGCACGCTGCGCTCGGTCGACGAGGGCTCGATCGCGCACATCGCGGGCGTGGTCAAGGTCGTGGTCGAGGGCGACTTCATCGGCATCGTCGCCGAGCGCGAGGACCAGGCCGAGGCCGCGATGCTGGCCCTGCGCGTCGACTGGAAGCCCTGGCCGGCGCTGCCGCCGCTCGACGACATCGCGCAGGCGATCCGCACCAACCCGGCCACACCACGGGTGGTCGCCGAGCGCGGCGATGTCGACGCTGCGATCGTCGGCGCGGCGCAGTCCTTCGAGCGCAGCTATCTGTGGCCCTATCAGATGCACGCGTCGATCGGGCCCTCGTGCGCGGTGGCCGAGTGGCGCGGCGACGCGGCCACCGTCTGGGCTGGCACCCAGAACCCGCATGTGCTGCGCGCCGACCTGGCGCGACTGTGCGGCCTGTCCGACCCGGCGATCGAGGTCGTGCGGCTCGAAGCCTCGGGCTGCTACGGCCGCAATGGCGCCGACGACGCGGCGGCGGACGCGCTGCTGCTCGCCCGCGCGGTGGGCGCGCCGGTGCGGGTGCAGCTCACCCGCGAGCAGGAAAACGCCTGGGAGCCCAAGGGTGCCGCGCAGCTGATGCAGGTGCGCGGGGGCCTGAACGCCGACGGCTCGCCGGCGGCCTACGACTTCCAGACCAGCTACCCGAGCAACGGCGCGCCGACGCTTGCGCTGCTGCTCACCCGGCGCATCGAGCCGGTGGCCCGGGCCTTCGAGATGGGCGACCGCACCGCGGTCCCGCCCTACGACTACGCCCACCAGCGCATCACCGTCAACGACATGCCGCCGATCCTGCGTGCGTCGTGGCTGCGCGGGGTGTCGGCGCTGCCGAACTCGTTCGCCCACGAGAGCTGGATCGACGAGCTGGCCAGCGCCGCGGGGGTCGATCCGGTCGAGTATCGTCTGCGTTATCTCGGCGATGACCGCGCGGCCGAACTGGTTCGCGCCACCGCCGAGCGCGCCGGCTGGCGGCCCCACGCCGCACCGCAGCAGCGGGGCGCGCGCGGTGACTGGTTGCCCGGCCAGGGATTCGCCTACGCGCGCTACATCCACAGCAAGTTCCCGGGCTTCGGCGCGGCCTGGGCGGCCTGGGTGGCCGATGTCGAGGTCCACCGCGGGACCGGCGAGGTGCAGGTGCGCCGGGTCGTGGTGGGCCAGGACGCCGGCCTGTTGATCAACCCCTCCGGCGTGCGGCAGCAGGTGCACGGCAACGTGCTGCAGACCACCAGTCGGGCGCTCAAGGAACGGGTCGAGATCGACGGGACGACGCGCACGGTGGCCAGCCGCGAATGGGGCGCCTATCCGATCCTGAGCTTTCGCGAGGTGCCGGTGGTCGAGGTACTGCTGGTGCCGCGGCCGGGCGAGCCGCCGCTGGGGGTCGGCGAATCGACCTCGGTTCCGGGCACGGCGGCGATCGCAAATGCGATCTTCGACGCCACCGGCGTGCGCTTTCGCAACCCGCCGTTCACGCCCGAGGTGGTGCGTGCGGCGCTCAACCCGCTGCCGGCACCGCCGCCTCCACGGGCCGCCGCGGCCTCGGTGCCGCAGCCGCGTTCGGTGGATCCGCAGCGCGGCCGCAAGCGACCGCGGGCAGTGGCCGCGGCGATGGTCGGTGGCGTGCTCGGGCTGGGGGCGGCGATGCTCGGCTGGCGAGGCGAGATCGCGCCGGTGACGGCCTCGTCGGCCGGCGTCTACAGCGCCGCGGTGCTCGAGCGTGGACGCCGACTGGCCGCGTTGGGCAACTGCGTGGGCTGCCACACCGCGCCCGGCGGCATCGCCAACGCTGGCGGGCGCCGGCTGGCCACCCCCTTCGGCACCATCGTCAGCACCAACCTCACGCCCGACGCCGACACCGGCATCGGGCGCTGGTCGTACTCCGCCTTCCAGCGGGCAATGCGCGAAGGCGTCTCGCGCGACGGCCGGCATCTGTACCCGGCGTTCCCCTACACCGCGTTCAGCCAGACCACCGACGACGACCTGATGGCGCTCTACGCCTGGCTGATGTCGCAGCCGCCGGTGCGTGCCGAGTGGCCAGGCAGCGAATTGCGCTTTCCGTTCAACCTTCGTCCGCTGATGGGCCTGTGGAACGCGCTGCACCTGCGCAGTGGACCGGCGACGCCGGTGGCCGGGCGCAGCGCGCAATGGCAGCGCGGCGCCTATCTGGTCAACGGCCTCGGACACTGCGGCGCCTGCCACACGCCGCGCGACGCCGGCGGCGCCGAGCGCCTGGCCAGCGCCTACCTCACCGGCGCGCTGGTCGAAGGCTGGGAGGCGCCGGCGCTGGGCGCCTTGAGCCGCTCGCCGCTGCCCTGGACCGAGGATGCGCTGGTGGACTACCTGCGCCGTGGGCACAGCGCGCAGCATGGCGTCGCTGCGGGCCCGATGGTGTCGGTGGTGCAGGGGCTGGCGATGCAGGACGAGGCCGATCTGCGCGCGATGGCGCATTACCTCGCTTCGCTGCAGGCGCCGCCGCGGCAGCCCACCTCGGCCGAGGCACTGCTGGCGCACAGTCGCGAGCAGGCGGCGCTGCTGCGCTCGAGCGCCCAGCGGATGTTCGAAAGCGCGTGCGGCGCCTGCCACCACGATGGCGACGGGCCCGAGGTGCTGGGCCTGAACCACCCGCTGGCCTGGAGCAGCAAGCTGCACGCCGAGCGGCCCGACAACCTGCTGCGCACCGTGCTCGACGGCCTGCAGCAGCCCGCGTTCGCGTCGATCGGCCACATGCCGGCCTTTCGCCACGCGTTCGACGATCGCCAGCTCGCCGAGCTGGCCATGTACTTGCGGCAGCGCTTCGCCCCCGGGCAGCCGGCCTGGGGCGACCTGCCGGCGGCGATCGCCCGCGCCCGCGCGCCGCAGTGATCGGCCAGCGAGGTGCGTGCGTGCGCGCCTTCAGCGCATCGCAGCGAGGAGCCCGAGGCTGGCCGGCAGGCCGACCATCGCCAGCAGGGTCGACAAGGTCACCAGGCCCGCGACGAAGGCGCCGTGCCCGCCCATGCGGGTGGCCAGGATGTAGGCACTGCCCGCGGTGGGCATGGCGGCGAAGGCCACGACGACCATCTGCTGCGCAGGTGGCAAGGCCAGGCCGATCGCCAGCGCCAGGGCCAGCGCCGGCAGCACCGCGTGGCGAATCGTCATCAGGCCGGCGGCCAGTCGGGGCGCCTCGCGCAGCGCGCCGAAGCGCAGGCCGGCGCCGACGGCCATCAGGCCCAGCGGCAGGCCGGCGGCGCCGATGCGTGACAGCGTCGTCGATGCCAGCTCGGGCAGCTTCCAGCCGACGACGTTGAACGCCAGGCCGGCCAGCGTCGAGACGATCAGCGGGTTGCGCAGCAGTTCCCCCCACACGCCCTGGCCGGCATGGCGCGCCAGCGGCCACACCGCAGCGACATTGCACACCGGCACGCTGATCGACATCAGCAATGCCATCGACGCCAGGCCTTGCGATCCCGCCAGTCGTTCGGACAAGGCCAGCGCCACGTAGGAGTTGAAGCGAAACGCGGTCTGCGCTCCCGAGGCGTGCAGCAGCGGATCGACCCCCGGCAGCCAGCGCAGTGCGGTGGCCAGGGCGACGCCACAGACGATGACGGCCAGTCCCACCGAGCCAAGCTGCAACGCCGTCCCGGGCTGGATCGGATTGCGCACGATGGTGTTGAACAGCAGCACCGGGAAGAGCAGGTAATAGACCAGGCGCTCGGCGCTGTCCCACACCGGGCGGTCGAGCGGCGTGTGGCGGCAGATCAGGTGGCCCAGCACGATGAGCGCGAAATCGGGCAGCAGCAACAGCATGTCGAACATCCGCCGCAGTGTGCCAGCCCGGGACGGCCCGGTTTCCGGCTGCGGGCCTTGTCGGCGCAAACCGCGGCTGCCGCGTTGAACGGGACCTCGCCCACGCACAGGTCCACCGCCATGCCCGCACTGCGCCGCACCGTCTTGCTCTCGCTGCTGGCCCTGGCCGTGCTGCCCTCGGCGACGATCGCTGGCGCGACGACGCGCATCGAGGGGGTAAGCTTCGAGCAGCATCTGGTCCTGGGCGGGCAGACGCTGCAGCTCAATGGTGTCGGCCTGCGCGCGGTGGCCTGGCTCAAGGGCTATGCGGCGGGCCTGTACCTCAGCCAGCCGGCGACCACTGCCGAACGTGTGCTCGCCATCACGGGACCGAAGCGGCTGCAGATGCACATGTTGCTCGACGTGCCGGTGGCCGAGTTCGTCAAAGCCTTCCACAAGGGCATCGGCCGCAACACGCCGGCGGCACAGCAAGGGCGCCTGAGCGAACGCATGGAGCGCTTCGACCAGATGATCCAGCCGCTGGGCAAGGTGAAGAAGGGCGACGTCGTCACCCTCGACTACCTGCCCGAGCAGGGCCTGGTGTTCTCGCACAACGGCCATGTGCTCGGCACGCCCATCCCCGGCGATGATTTCTTCGATGCGCTGCTGGGCATCTTCATCGGCCCGCAGCCGGTGGACGAATCATTGAAGGCCGGGCTGCTCGGCGGCCGGGGCGCCTGACGGCCCGCCCCGCGGCGTGCGGGGCACGATAATCATGTGATCAAGCCCCCACGGAGTAGCCTTCGGCATGACCTCGCGTTCAATCAAGCTTCTCTTCCTGGCGCTGGCCGCATTGCCGCTGCTGGCCGTCGCGCAGACCTATCCGGCCAAGCCGATCCGCCTGGTGGTGCCCTTCGCCCCCGGGGGCACCACCGACATCGTCGCCCGCACCGTCTCGGACAAGCTGGCCGCGGCGCTGGGCCAGCAGGTGCTGGTCGAGAACAAGGCCGGCGGCGGCGGATCGATCGGCGCGCTCGAGGTCGTCAAGGCCACGCCGGATGGCTATGTGCTGGGGATGGCCACGGTGTCGACCACCGCTGCCAATCCCGCCATCAACGCCAGGATCGGCTACCACCCGGTCACCGATTTCACGCCGATCATCAACATCGCGGCCACGCCGAACGTGATCGCGGTGCATCCGTCGTTCCCGGCACGCGACTACAAGGGCTTTGTCGCCGAGTTGAAACGCAACCCCGGCAAGCACAGCTACGCCAGTTCGGGCACCGGCGGCATCGGCCACCTGCAGACGGAGCTGTTCAAGAGCCTGTCGGGCACCTTCATCGCCCACATCCCGTACCGCGGCGCGGGTCCGGCGCTGAACGACACGGTGGCCGGGCAGGTGCCGATCATCTTCGACAACCTGCCCTCGGCGCTGCCCTTCATCAAGGATGGCCGGCTGATCCCGATCGTCGTCGCCGCGCCGCAGCGCCTGGCGCAGCTGCCCAATGTGCCGACGTTCAAGGAAGTCGGCCTCGAGCCGGTCAACCGCATGGCCTATTACGGGGTGCTCGGACCCAAGGGCCTGTCCAAGGAGGTGGTCGACAAGGTCGCCGCCGCGGTGCGCAAGGCGCTTGACGACGGCGCGGTGCGCAAGCGCATCGAGGACACCGGCTCGCTGATCGTCGCCAACTCGCCGGCCGAGTTCGCCGGCCAGATCAAGGCCGAGTTCGAGGTCTACCGCAAGGTCGTCGAGACCCAGAAGCTCACGCTCGACTGACGGTCGGGTCGCGCGCTGCGCGCGCGGCCCGGTGCGGCGGCCGGGATCCGCATGCCCGACCTGAACGACGAATCCCTCCCCGAGTCCAGCCGCGACGCGATCGACCGCTTCGTCGATGCGCTGTGGATCGAGGATGGCCTGGCCCGGCTGACGCTCGAGGCCTACCGTCGCGACCTCAGGCTGTACGCACAGTGGCTGGCGGGTGGCAGTGGTCGCCTGCTGGACGCCAGCACCGAGACCGACCTGCTGGGCTACATCGCGCAGCGGCACGCGCTGACGCGTGCGACCACCGCCAACCGCAGGCTGACGGTGTTCAAGCGCTACTTCCGCTGGGCGCTGCGCGAGCGACAGGTCGATGCCGACCCCACGCTGCGCCTGGGCAGCGCACGCACGCCGATGCGGGTGCCCAAGACGCTGTCCGAGGCCCAGGTCGAGGCCCTGCTGTCGGCACCCCGGGTCGACCAGCCGCTCGGCCTGCGCGACCGTGCGATGCTCGAGCTGATGTACGCCAGCGGGCTGCGGGTGAGCGAGCTGGTGGGCCTGAAGACGGTGCGGGTCAGCCTCAACGAAGGCGTGCTTCGGGTCGTCGGCAAGGGTGCGAAGGAGCGGCTGGTGCCCTTCGGTGCCGAGGCGCACGCGTGGATCGATCGTTATCTTTCCGAGGCCCGAAGCGCGATCCTGCGGGGCCAGCGCAGCGACGCGCTGTTCGTCACCGCGCGCGGCGCAGCGATGACGCGGCAGATGTTCTGGACCCTGGTCAAGCGCCACGCCCGCATCGCCGGCATCGATGCGCCGCTGTCGCCGCACACGCTGCGGCACGCCTTTGCCACCCACCTGCTCAACCATGGCGCCGACTTGCGCGCGGTGCAGCTGCTGCTCGGCCACGCCGACATCTCCACCACCACCATCTACACCCATGTGGCGCGCGAGCGCTTGCGGCAATTGCACGCCAGGCACCACCCGCGGGGTTGAGCGGCGGTGCCGGCGCACGTCCCCCAGGCAAACCCTCGGTGTGACTGCGGCGCGACGACCGGCTCACTAGAATCGCGGCTCCGGCGACGCCCATCGACCGCAACGCCGCAACCCCAGGACGCCCACGCGAAAGGCCGCCATCGCCATGAAGCTTTTGTTCTCGCTCGAGAAGACCGTGCTCGTTGTCATCGCCGCGTTGGGGCTGGTCGCACAGGCGCAGGCCCGATCCGCCGACGAGATCAAGAAGGACGGCAAGATCATCATCGCCACCGAAGGCCAGTTCGCACCGTTCAACTACTTCCAGGGCGCCAAGCTGACCGGCTTCGAGATCGACGTCGCCGAGGCGATGGCGGCCAAGATGGGCCTGAAGGTCGAGTGGAAGGCGCTGTCGTTCGACGCGCTGCTCACCGGCCTGCGGCAGGACCGCTGGGACATGGTGATCGCATCGCACGGCATCACCGAGGAGCGCGCCAAGGCGGTGACCTTCACCGAGCCGCATTACTGCTCGGGTGGCGTGATCATCGCCAAGGACGGCGCGATCAAGACCGCCGGCGATCTGGCCGGCAAGGTGATCGCCGTGCAGACCGGCACCACCTACCTCGAGAACGTCAAGAAGGTCTCGGCGGTCAAGGAGATCAAGAACTTCCCCCAGGACACCGATGCCCGCGCGGCGTTGGCCAGCGGCCGCGTCGATGCCTGGGTCACCGACCGCTTCGTGGCCAAGAATTCGCTCGATGCCAACCCGGGCGCAGGCCTGAAGATGGGCGACTTCCTCTTCGTCGAGCGCATCGCCTCGGCGGTGGCCAAGGGCAACACGGGCCTTGCCGGCGAGATCAACAAGGCGCTGGCGGCGATTCTCGCCGACGGCAGCTACGCCACGATCTCCAAGAAGTGGTTCAACGAGGACATCCGCTGCAAGTGATG